>Ga0208114_1000255_pt1 | contig 13769 bp, 12 predicted proteins | sample LakWasMeta2_LOW4_2_FD_183854 | JGI IMG/M metagenome (GOLD analysis project Ga0208114, IMG submission 183854) | Freshwater sediment methanotrophic microbial communities from Lake Washington under simulated oxygen tension - Sediment Metagenome... | ecosystem: Environmental > Aquatic > Freshwater >... | reverse complement strand
AGATCGATTTCCTGACCGGGATGGCGCTTCCGGATCCGCATCAGGCACTCATTGACGGCGATTTGCCGCAACCAGCCCCAAAACGGCGAATCTCCGCGAAATTCCGATATTTTTCCAAACAATTTCAGCATGGTCTCTTGCAATACGTCCTGGGCTTCCTCGCGCTGGCCGCAAAGCCGCAATGCCAGCGTGAAAACGGGCCTTTCAAACCATCGATATAGCTGCTCGAACGCCGCCACCTCGCCATTTCGGGCGCGGGTCAGCAGACTGCCGGGAACATCAATGGCGAAAGGAGATGTCACGGCTATTGGGATGCGCCCGGACCCAAAAGGGTCGCAACAACTAGAGCTGCGAAAACAATATACTGTGACCGGTATCTCAAGGAGTTCGATATGGGCATGTTCGTAGTTTTAGCGCTTTTGGTGTTTGTGGTGATCTTTGTGGCGAAAATGGTCCGGATGGTTCCTCAGGGCTACGAGTGGACGGTGGAACGTTTTGGCCAGTACACCCACACATTGTCCCCGGGCCTGCATTTTCTATTTCCCGTCATCCAGGGCATCGGCCGCAAGGTGAACATGATGGAGCAAGTCCTGGAAATTCCGTCGCAAGACGTCATTACCAAAGACAACGCAGTGGTGAAAGTCGATGGCGTCGTCTTTTTCCAGGTGCTGGATGCTTCCAAGGCCGCTTATGAAGTGTCGAACCTCGAGCAGGCTTCCATTGCCTTGGTTATGACCAATATCCGTACCGCCATCGGTTCGATGGATTTGGACGAATCGCTTTCCAAACGCGATGAAATCAACGCCAAGTTGCTGACCGTGGTGGATCAGGCGACCCACCCTTGGGGCATCAAGGTCAATCGCATCGAGTTGAAAGACATCCAGCCGCCTCGCGACCTGGTCGATTCGATGGCGCGCCAGATGAAAGCGGAGCGCGAGAAGCGCGCCAATATTCTCGAAGCGGAGGGCTTCCGCCAGGCCGAAATCCTGAAAGCCGAAGGTGAAAAACAAAGCACCATCCTCGCCGCAGAAGGTAAACGCGAAGGTGCGTTCCGTGAGGCTGAAGCGCGCGAGCGTTTGGCGGAAGCGGAGGCCAAGGCAACCTCGATGGTGTCTGCCGCGATTGCATCGGGTGACGTGCAGGCGATCAACTACTTCGTTGCCCAAAAATACATTGAAGCACTGAAGGATTTTGCCAACTCGCCAAATCAGAGACTTATGATTCTGCCTACCGAAGTCACCGGAGTCATGGGCAGCATCGCCGGCATTGCGGAACTTGCGCGTGAAAGCGCAGGCAAACCGAAAGCTGTGGTACCGGGCAAGACTTCCTAAGCGGGAACAAGGAGCTGTAATGTCAACGCAAATGATCGTATGGGTGTGCGTCGGGCTGTTGCTCGTGGCGGCGGAAACAATGGCGCCGGGACTTTTCATGATTTGGCTGGGCTTGGCTGCGCTCCTGATGTTTTTCGTGGTCTGGCTGTTTCCCGGCATCTCGTTGTTGATGCAGGTAGTGTTGTTTGTCGTGTTTTCTTTCCTGACGATTGGAATCTATGTCCAGTTCTTTCGCGGCAAAGAAACACCGAGCGACAAGCCTTTCCTGAATCGACGCGGCGAGCAATTGATCGACGCGGTTTTTCCTCTGGAGACCGCGATTATCAATGGCCATGGTCGCGTCAAGATCGGCGATGCCTTCTGGACGGTCCAAGGGGCCGACATGCCGGTCAACAGTCTTGTTCGCGTAGTCGCGGTAGACAGCGTAACGCTCAAGGTCGTACCTGCCGAGTAATCCGCTCAATGGGCCTTATCGAAATCCCGGCCTCGGCCGGGATTTTTTTTGGATTAATTTTGAATGCGGCACATCACGCAACTTGCTGCATGGACATGAAACGAAATTATCTTAACGATGCGTAACCGTTATTTTCAAACTGGCCTAACCCCACTTGTTTCCACTCGGCGTTAAACCCAGCATGGCCGACATCGAAAGATCGTCGGAATATTCATTCCGCTGAAGGCGGCTCGGCTTGGGGAGTTTATGTGATGCGTAAAATCGGATTTATGGTGCTATCGGCGGCACTGGTGATTGCCTTGGCGGCCTGCGCCAAGATGGAAGAATCTGCAGCGGATGCCCCTGCAGCCGATGCGGCAGCGGCGAGCGATTCCACGGTTGGAGAAGCTTACGCCGAAGTGGCGAAAATGGCGCCAGCGCCGCAAGAGCACATGAGAGACGGCGTTGAAGATGCGCCTGTCGTTTCTGCCGAGCAACTCACGTCCAGTGCGGCGACCTATGTCGACGAGAAACGAAAATTCATTCGCACCGCCAACGCCGATTTCCGGGTCAGGGATGTATATGAGTCCGCGATTGCCATCGAGAATATCGTCGCCAAGCTGGACGGTTTTGTAGTGAGCAATCAAATTGCCGCGAACGTTGATCGGGTTAATCGCTATCCCATAGGCGATGCCAAATTAATGGAGTTGGCCGAATATACCGTGCGCGGCAATCTGACCGTGCGCGTGCCTAGCGACAAGACCCAGGATTTTCTGCGCGCGCTGGTATCCCAGATGGAGTTTCTGGATCAGCGGCAGTTTGAAGCGCGGGATGTGCAATTCGAATTACTCAGAAAACAGCTTGAATTTCTGCGAAATCAGGAAGCACAAAAGCAATTGGGTGACTTGAGTACGTCGCCGGGAAAGATAGCCGACAAGGCTGCCGTCATTTCCGGGCAGAACGATGCCAAGGCCAATCGTGACGAGGCCGCCGTATTGCAAAAGGAAGTGGAAGACAAGGTCGCCTTCAGTACGATCAGTCTTTCGCTGTATCAGCTAAGCAAGGTACGGAAAACTGAAATGGACGATGTCGATGCGATAGCCAAGGCGATTCGTCCGGGCTTTTTCAGCCGCATGTTCAATGCCTTTTCCATCGGCTGGTATGGCCTGCTCGACATCGTCGTCAGCCTGTTTGCGTTCTGGCCGCTCTGGCTTGTCCTGGGTCTGGGGTTTGTTGCCATTAAACGCCTGCGTAACAAGTAACTCTGGAAAATAAAAAACCGGCTTGCTTCAATCAAGCCGGTTTTTTCAGGTAATCAGCGATCAGGATTTTTCAATTTCCGCAAACGCATTCCGGGTCAAATTTTCGGCGGCCCCTTCGGTGCAATGCACTTCATCCTCGATGCGCACACCGCCAAAGCCTGCGAGATGTTCGACATTGCGCCAGTTGACGGCGGAGCCGTGTTTTGAATCTTTCAACTTCGCCAGCAAGGTCGGGATGAAATAAATACCAGGTTCTATGGTGACAACCATTCCAGGCGCAAGGGTGCGTGTCATCCTCAAGTAAGGATGGCCATTCGGTTTGGGAATCAATGCACCGGTTTCATCGGCTGCAAAGCCGGCAACGTCATGCACCTGCAGTCCGATCGGATGGCCCAGACCGTGCGGGAAGAAAGTCGATGTGATGCCCGCCTCCATCATGCTGCCCGGGTCCATGTCCACGATGTCCAGAGCCTTAAGCACGCTACCCAGACGCAAATGGCATTCCAGGTGCAAGTCACGATAATCGGTATTTGCCCTCACTCTGGCGGCCAATGCCAATTGCTCTTTGTCCACTGCGTTGACCAGGTCGGTGAAACGCGAATCGCCATTGCTCCACGTGCGGGTAATGTCAGAGGCATAGCCGTCAACTTCGGCGCCGGCATCGATCAACAGGGAGCGGTGCTCATCGGGCTTGTCGAAGCTTTTGTATTGATAGTGCAAGGTCGCACCGTTTTCATTCAGTCCCACGATATTGTTGTAAGGCGTATCGCTGTCGGTATGTCCAGCCGCGCTCAAGAAGGCCAGATTGATTCCTGCTTCCGATTCGCCACGGTGAAAAGCGGTGCGTGCGGCAAGATGTCCCAGCACGCCCTTGCGTTGGGCTTTTCGCATCAGGCTCAATTCGTATGCGGTTTTGAAAGCCCGATGGAAATGTAAATGGTGAATGACAGCACTCGGATTATTCGGTACAAACTCCCCGATTGCCGAATCGGGTTCGCCGATGATCGCGGATTTCCCCTGAGGCAGAAACTTTGACGCCTGCTCGGGGCTGGTAATGATGTGGATATCAAAATGCTCCACCCAGTCGCCTTCGGGAGCCGACGGCGGTACATGCCAGTAATCATCGGGCTGGTAATACACGAGCCCCGGTTTTTTCCCGGGCGTATGAATGATCCAGCTATGGGGATGCCTGGTGAGTGGCAGCCAGTATTTGAATTGTGGATTGGTTTTGAAGGGGTAGGGCATGTCGTCGAGAAAACGATATTTTTCGATACCCGAAGCAATGACCAAATGATCAAAACCGGCCGTAGCCAAGGCCAGGTCGGCGCGACGGATAACGGTGGCGATGTGCTCGCTGTAAAGACTCATGGGGTTTCTCGTAATGGATGTCGGCAAGTGCCGGATTCTAGTGAGTGTTCGCGTTTTTGTTGTTAAGCAAAGGGTGCCGGTTGATCCGGGATATCAGGTACAACTGTCACCGTTCGCAATTGGCTGCCCGAGCGGTACGGGATCCCGAAAAAAAACAATGCGTTTTTTCATTTGCGTCGTGATAAGCAATTCGTTTTCCTCGGTCACCATCATGGCACAGGCAAGTTTCATGCGTCTCACCAGTTTGCCGAAGTTGCCCGGCCCGGCTGCCATCAGTGCGGAAGACGCGGCATCGGCCAGGACCGTGTCGTGATGCAAGACCACCACAGCGGCCGAACCTTGTGCGGGTTTTCCCGTCAGCGGGTTCAGTATGTGGCCCCATCGCGATCCTGTCGGTGCTACCCGGAATTTATTGAAATTGCCCGAGCTGAAAAGGGCTTCGTTACCCTGTAATTCGACTTGCCCCAATTGGCCTCCAAAGGGGTCGTTGAGCATGACAGTCCATGGCCTGGTGCGTTGATTGCCAATGGTGAATTGATCGGAACCCATTTTTACCAAGGCATCGTTTATTCGATGTTTTGCAGCGATGTTTCTGATTTCGATAGCGGCCACGCCTTCGAGTATCGTTGCAAAGTCGAGTTGGGTATTGGCATTGTCGGCAGAAATAAAATTCTTTTGGTTGACTTTAATTTCGAGAAAAGCGGGCTTGCCGGCCAGCCAACCGGCAATATTTCCGCTATCGGGCGGCGAATCGCTGATGGGAAAGGTATCGGTATAAAAACCCCACATTTTCACTAGCGATCCGATACTCGGGTCGTAATAGGCTTCGCTGGCAACATATAGGGGTTTGCTGATTTCGAGCAGGTGCCGGTTTTCTTTCGATATGGCAGCACTGCGCCCACTGGACAGCGCCAGATTGATGCTGCTCAATTCCGACGGTTTCCAGGCATGTGATTGTCGATTCTGTTCCTGCAGGAACAGGCTGATGGCTTTGGCCGTTTGCGTCATCGCTTCCGGTGAAGAATCACGCACAAGCAATTGAGTATCTTTGCCATCGATATCAATTGTCTGGTAATCAGTGCCGGAATCCGAACAACTCAGTAAAAGTGCGATGGCCGATATCGAAACGAATGTTTTAATCAGCCCCATGTCAGACGTAGTGGCCGCCCGGTGCATCAACCCAGTCGCGGATAAAGGCGACATCGGCAGGCGATATGTCGATGAAGCGGAACCCCGTCCAAATCTGGCCAGGTGCTGCAGCTTCATCGGACCAAAGTTCATGGGCGCCAATGTCGACACTTTTCAAGCTGCCGGATTGATCCGGCAAGCTCAGCCGCAATTGGAACAGCGCATCGTTGGCAATCGGTTTGTTCATTATCAACAACATGCCGGTTTCGGACAGGTTGCTCAATCGGCCAATGACTTCCTCCGTCATGGTGTCATGTACTTCCACGTTGTAGCCCACTTTGCGGCGGCGGGCGCGGCGGTATTCGGTATCCATTATGCAGTGGCCTCCGTTCCGGGTTGGCCTGCGAACGAACGCAGTGCATTCATGACCGATTGCCAGGCACGGTCGATGAGTCCACCAGCCCGCTCTTCGACAATATGCAATTCATTGCGGACCATCATTTTGGCCAAGACTTCAAGATGGTATTCACCTACTTTCTGGCCACGCTGGTTGACGAACAAACTGTGGCCCGTCATGGTGCTGTACCAGGCGAGACGCCGACGTATCCGGTCGCCCTGCTGATTGGTGGTGAATTCAAACCAGGTTCCGAAAGCAACGGATTTCAATTGCTCAAATCGTGCCTGCTCTTCGGTGGTAAGTTTCACTTTCTTTGTTTGCGTACTGGTGATGTCTTCGCCGAATCGTGCCCGCGATTTAAGCCGCATGGTCAGTTCGGTGCGACTGGCAGAGTCGCCTTCCTTGCCCGATTGCGGATCGATCAGCCGCTCGGTAATCGCAGCGGCTTCATCTTCCTGATAGCCCACTTGTGCCAGTGAACTTTCCAGTTCCTGTTTTAATTGCCGTGCTTCATCGGCCGAAATAACCGATTGGCCAGCGGGCGCTTTCGCTACCTGAATCAGGCGCTCGGCGACATGCAGATGTTGTTTCCAGGTATCGGAATCTTCGCCCGAACGCAGCGCGGTCAAGGCCATGACATCGGTCCAGGCCTGGCTCAGCAAGGTGTGCGTGAATCGGGGAAGTGCCTGGTCTTTCAATAATCCATTAACGGCGGCAGATGCCTGTTCACGGGCTACGGCGAGTTTTTCCTTGCCTCGTGCCGCTTCAATATGACGCTTTTCGGCAACCTCCGCCTTGCGACTGAGAATTTGCAGATGCGAATTAATGTCCTGTAATAACTGCTGGAACAGCGACATGTCGCCGTCGAACTCTCGCACCGTGCGATCGACTACGGCATTCATCTTGCTCATAAGGGCAGGATCGGCATCGTCGTCGCCCATCCAGTAGGCGCCTGATTCCGCAATGGTGCCTAACATCTGTCTTGCAGGATGATTTTCCTTGGTGAAGAAGCTTTTATCCTGCAATGCGACGCGCAGCAGCGGGACCTGAAGTTTGGCCAAGAGATGTGCCGCCGGGCTGTTTTCCTTGACGTCCTTGTTGATGCTTTCAAACAACATGCCCACCAAATCAATGGTATCGCTGTCTTCCGGTTCCAGAACGGGAGCTTCCTGGTTGCCGGTGTCCATTCTGAGTTGCGACATCAAATCCTGCTTGATGTGCTGGATCGTGCGGGCTGTTGGCTTGCCGGCGCTCAATATTGGCGTTGCCGGCTTGCTTTGAAACATCTGCAAGGTTTTTTGCAGCAGGCCTATGGGCACGGGCGGAGAAGTGTTATTGCCGGTCTGGATTTTTTCGGGGTTCAACTTGCCCAATAGCTGTTTGCGACTGGCAAGCAGCTGGCGCATCATGTTGAAGTTGGCCATGTCGGGGTCGGCTGCCTGAGCTGCCGGTTTTTCAAACATGCTGGAGGAGCCGTCTGCGCCTGTTGAAGCGCCAGCAAAGCCCTGATGGTCGCCTGACTGTCCACCTGCACCACCACCCATGGTTCCCGTTGGTGTGCCACCGGAAGTGTTGCCCGGGTTGCCGGTATTCACGCCGCCCATCATGGGGTTGGTCAACTCGTTCTCGTGTGGCGATGTCTGCAAACTTTCGCTGTGACGCAGTGATGATCGTGCAGTGTTCCTGTGCGGCAAATCGTCAAGTGCAAGGCCGAGGTTCTGGTTTTTATCTTTTCTGGCGGCTTGTTGCGTCGTCTCGGACAACTTTTCGACGATGGCGTTCTGGGACTTTGGCCGCGCACGAATCGGAACGTACTGCAGATTAGGGAGCACGTTGTTTTTCGCGAGGTAATTATTTACCGATTCAATCAGGTTGCCGTACAGGGGCATTACCTGTTTTTCGAAAACCTTGAAAAACATCAGGCGATGTTCTTCCGATAACCCGAGACAATCGGATGCATCGCGGATCATCCTGCACAAGGCCTGTGGGCCGATGGGCAATGATTCGGAATCAAAAGCGGGCTTGCCGGCCAAAACGCCGAAACGCTGGCCCAGCAAATACAGCGGCAGACTGTTGCGCATTTCGGCACGGTTGGAAATTTCGGTCATGATCGTGGCTTCGTCCATTTCCAGATCATTGACGAGCGACATTTCATGCCCTGCCGCACTGCCGAAGCGCGACATGAACAAGGGTTTTGGCTGGAATGGCTCGCGCAGATTGGAGAGCTCAGCCTCCAGGGCGATCAGAAAACGTGGCACGAGATCCGGGCGGGTTCGCTTGATCAAGCGCTGTGCTTCGAGCCAGCGTGTTTGGACCATGGCGCTTCTGGCTTGCTCGGCGTGCTTGAATAAATGCTGCTCGAACTCGTTGAGACTGGAAGTGACGCCGCGTTCGAATTCATCTGCGGCAAACTCGAGAATACCTTCCAGCAGTTTTCTTGTTCGCTTGGGCAGATTTTTCGAGCCTAATGTCGGCGCCGCGTGTTGCGACTCTATCGATAGACCAGACATGCCAGACCCCTAGAAATATTCCCGCTGTGATTTTAGGCACAGCGGGGCATTTGAAGCCAGTTTAATCAGCTTTTTTGCAACAATTAACAGGTAAAACCCGGCAATGGCCGTTTTTCTAGTTTTTTCCGTTCCAACGCAAGCTGATTAGACCGCTTCTTCCAGGCGTGTTGTAACCGGGGATGAGCTCGTAGTCATTGTCACCGAGATTTTCAAGGCGTGCTTCCAGACGCCATGCCTTGGCAAAACGGAAGCCCAGGCGAGCATCTAAGCGGCCATAACCCGGCGCCGGGTAGCCAAAGTCGGGACGCGCCGAAGCGGCTTGAAAGTCCAGCCCCCAGTCCCACTGCTCGTTGATTTCGAAGTCGGCTTTGATATTGAGTTTGCGATCGGCACGACGCAGCAATTTGCTGTCGTTATCCAAATCCCGGGCATCCTGCCAGCCGGCATTTGCGCTGAGCAAAAACGATTCACCCTGGTATCGATACTCAAGTTCGACACCTTTCAAGCGGGCATGCTTGATGTTGACGGCAGATGCCAATGGACCTTCAAAAGCGATCAAGTCATCGACTGAGGTGTGGTAGCCCGATAGTTCGATGGTTTGTCGGCCGTCGATGTCAAAAGTGAAACCCAGTTCGGCGCTGCGTGATGATTCGGGCTGTAAATCCGGATTGCCTTTGTAGTAGAAGTCACCAAAGAAGAAAAAGCCCGGGTAGTACAATTCATTGAAATTCGGTGCACGGAAACCCTCGCCCCAGCTTGCACGCAATCTCATGTCGTCATTGATATCGAAACCCCAGGCTGCCTGTCCGGTTGTTTTCCCGCCAAATTGGCTATTGTTGTCGCGACGTGCCGACAGCTCGAAAGTATTACGGACGAATTCGCCGCGCCAAGTCGCGAACAAGCCGGTATTGCGGCGTGTTTCATCTATGGTGAGAAGGCCGTAGTCGTCGCTGTAGCCATGTTCCTCGCTCCAGTTCACGCCGACGTTGATGCGGTTGTGTTCATTGGCATCGATCGTGTTGATCCAGTCGAACGCCAGTCGGCGATTGCCGAAAACGCTCTCGTAAACAGGCGTTTCCAGTTTGTCGTAACTATGACTTACGCTAACGGAGTGATGCCAGTCATCGGTGATTTTGCCTGTCAATACGACACCCGCCTGCCGGCTTTTTCTGTCTGTTTCTCCTTGGTCGAATTCACTGAAAGCATCAATCGCCATAACGAATGCGCTCAGCGAGTGCGAACCGATTGCAAGCTTGCCGTTGAGCAGGAGATGGCTGTTGCGAAAGCCGTCATTGTCTGGATTAAAACTCGTCGCGGAAAAGCCTTCGGCGCTGCCGTAGCCGAGAACCGCACCAACATTGTTTTTCTCGTCGCCGTATCCGAAGCCGACATCGACTTCGGCGCGTCCGTAACTGCCCGCACGGAATTCGGCGAAGGTGTTTTTTTCACGGGTAAAAATATTGATGACTCCGCCGATGGCATCGGAGCCCCAAAGCGCTGCACGTGGTCCGCGAACAATTTCAACACGTTCAATCATGGCAAGTGGCAGATTGCTGAAATCATAGTTGCCTTGCGTTGCCGTGTTGATGCGCACGCCGTTAATCAGGACAAGCGTGTGATTTGAATTGCTGCCACGGGTAAATATCGACACATTGCCGCCGGTGCTGCCGCTGCGAACAACGTCCAGGCCCGCTTGCTGGCTCAGTAGGTCGGCAACATCCGTGACCTGGCTGCGCTCGATATCCGCGCGGCTAATCACTGTCACCGAGGCCAGTGCTTTTTCAAGCGCAAGTTCGCTGCGGTTTGCCGTGACTTGCACGGTGTCGATGGTTTTGGCTTCATCGGCAATCGCCGGGAATGAAATGGACAGGGCAACGGCCAGCGGCGCCAGTTTGAAACGATTCAACATGTAGTTCTCCGAAATGCTCACCCGCAAGGCAGCCATTACGACGGAGAAAAAGACAAACGCGGGGCGCGAAACATCCGAAAGCGACCAACACTCGCCCTGTTGCCCGCCGCAACATGCTGTTGGGTCGATATGACCCGGCAATAGGCCGGTCTCCGGGCTTATCAACTAGCCTAAGCTGCCGCTTTCACCTTCCCAGAATGTGGATTCCAGTGGTTTTCGAGAGCGACATCGCGATTGCGATATTGATTACCGTTGCGGGGGCAGCGCTGGATTTACACCAGCTTCCCGACACCTGTTGCGGGTCGTAGTGTAAACGTAACGTGAAGACGAGGCCAGTTAAAAATCCTGTTCTGCGTCCAGCCCGTCAAATTCGCCGTTTTCGTCGGTACGGCAGTGCATCATGATCGGCTTGCAGCAAACCGGGCAGTCTTCGACATAATCGGCATCGCCGCCGGAAGCGTCAATCAGGGCTTCGAAGCGTTCGCCGCAATGCGGGCATCGTATTTTTTTCGTATCGAGCATGGTCTGGATGATAGCCGTATTCCGATGTCAATCGGCCAAAAAAAGTCCCATGACATCGTTGCTGAAACGGTGCCCCAATTCAGTGGGGAAAACGCGACCGTCATTTTCTTCCAGCCAGCCCATCAACTTTGCATGCGAGAGTTTTTTGTCGATGGTGCTGCGTTCAAGGCCTGTCCGCACTTCAAAATCGTTTATCGAAAATCCTTCCGACAGGCGCAAGGCATTGAGCATGTAGTCGAAGGGACGATTTTCCGGCGTCACGAATTCGTCGCCGCCGATACGTTTTTCGGTGCCGGCGTGCCGAAGATAATCACGCGGATTCTTTATTTTCCAACGACGCAATATTTCACCGCTTGCACCGGATGAAATTTTACCGTGCGCACCGGCGCCGATACCCAGATAATCGCCGTAACGCCAGTAGTTCAGGTTGTGTGCGCATTGTTTCTCCGCTTTTGCATAAGCGGAGATTTCGTATTGCTGAAAACCATGCTCGGCAAGCAATCCCTGGCCTTGTTCCTGCAATGCCCAGGCCGCATCTTCATCCGGTAAATTCGGTGGCGGTTTCACCGCAAAAACCGTATTGGGTTCCATGGTTAAGTGGTAGTAGGAAATATGTGCAGGCGATAAGGCAATAGCGCGTTCGACATCATGCCTGGCCATCTCGATATCCTGGCCGGGCAGGGCAAACATCAGGTCCAGGTTGATGTTGGAGTAGCCGGCGTCCTGCGCCATCTTGACCGCGGCTTCGGCTTCGCCGGAATCGTGAATGCGTCCCAATACTTTCAGGCATTCGTCGTTGAAACTTTGAATCCCGAAACTCAGGCGATTTACCCCGGCACCCAGATAGTTTTCAAATCGACCGTGTTCGGCCGTGCCAGGATTGCACTCCATGGTGATTTCGGCATTCGGTGCAAATTTCAATCGCGCACGGCAGGCATCCAGAATGCGTTCGATGGCCTCCGGCGGAAACAGGCTCGGTGTTCCGCCGCCGAAGAAAACAGAATGTATCGATCGGCCCCATACCAGCGGCAAATCCTGTTCAAGATCGCTGGTCAGTGCGCTGATGTAATCATCGATCGGGAGTTCGTCTTTTTGCTGGTGCGAATTAAAGTCGCAGTACGGGCATTTGCGTACGCACCACGGAATGTGAATGTAAAGAGACAGTGGTGGCGGGATTAGCGCGGGCATGAAAATGCTCAGTTCTGGACGTGTGCGTTCAGCAGTTCGCGAAGTTTCAATAAAGCCCTGCCGCGGTGGCTGACAACATTCTTTATGTCGGCCGGCAATTGGGCTGCGCTGGATCGATACTCCGGGACATAGAAAATCGGATCATAGCCAAACCCGTTTTCTCCGCAAGGCGCTTCGAGAATTTCGCCCTCCCAGATACCTTCGGCGATCAACGGTTGCGGATCTTCGGCGTGTTTCAACATAACGATCAACGAGTAAAAACGCGCGCTGCGCAATTGCTTGGGAACGCCGTCCATTTCAGCAAGAACTTTCGCAATATTGCCTTTGGCGTCGCCGTGTATGCCCGCGTAGTGGGCAGAAATCAAGCCGGGCGCACCGTCAAGCGCATCGATGATCAGTCCCGAATCATCGGCGATGGCGGGCAAGCCTGTGGCGGCACTTGCATGGCGTGCCTTGATGAGTGCGTTTTCGACAAAGGTATGGCCATCTTCAATTGCATCGCTGACGCCAAGTTCTGTTTGCGTAACGATGGTGTAGCCGATGTAGGATAACAGTGGCTGCATCTCGGTTACTTTGCCGCGATTGGACGTCGCGAGAACTAATTTCTTCATGATGTTGTAGGAGCGCTCACGAGCGCGACAGGTGAAATTTCGGAGGTAGGGTTTTTCGTGAAGTTGTCGAAGTCAAAGCTACTGATTGTTCACTTAGCAGGTTCATAAAGCCGGGCAATACCCTCCCTGCCCTTACGAGCCGCTTAAAGCCTGTTGCTGCAACGCCAACAATTCACGAATCCCCTTGTCGGCAATAACGAGCAGGGCGTCGAGCTCTTCGCGACGAAATGCATGGCCTTCAGCCGTGCCTTGTAACTCGATAAAACCGCCGCCATCATTCATCACGACGTTCATATCGGTGTCGCATTGCGAATCTTCGGCGTAATCCAGGTCCAGCACGGGATGCCCCTGATAAATGCCGACGGAAACGGCGGCAACCGCGCCGAGTATCGGATTCTTCGTAATGTCACCGCGCTTTTTTAGTACAGCAACGGCATCGCACAGAGCGACATAGGCGCCGGTAATTGCTGCTGTACGGGTTCCTCCGTCAGCCTGCAGGACGTCGCAATCAAGTGTAATCGTTCGTTCGCCCAGTGCCTTGCGATCAACGCAGGCACGCAATGCGCGGCCAATCAGGCGCTGGATTTCCAGCGTGCGACCGCCTTGTTTGCCGCTGGCAGCTTCGCGATTCATACGGTCATGCGTCGACCGCGGCAGCATGCCGTATTCGGCGGTAACCCAGCCTTCTCCCTTGCCACGCAAAAACCCAGGAGCCTTGTTTTCGACGCTGGCCGTGCAGAGCACTCGCGTGTCGCCGAAACTGATCAGTACGGAGCCTTCGGCGTGTTTGGTGAATTGGCGTTCAATGCGGACATCGCGCATTTGATCTGCAAGTCGATTACTGGGGCGGGCACTAGGGCGGGTCATGGTGTTCCAATCATTACGTCAAGCAGGGTCGAATAGATTACCATTGTCACCCAATGTTTCGGGAGTTAAGCATGATTCGTAGTATGACCGCGTTTGCCGGCAGTGAAGCACCCGCCACGGGCGGCACTCTGAGTTGTGAACTACGAGCGGTGAATCATCGTTATCTCGAGTTGTCAGTGCGGCTGCCGGAAGAATTGCGCGCCGTTGAAAGCACTTTTCGCGAGCGTGTTTCGCAAAAAGTGT
>Ga0208114_1000248_pt1 | contig 13874 bp, 13 predicted proteins | sample LakWasMeta2_LOW4_2_FD_183854 | JGI IMG/M metagenome (GOLD analysis project Ga0208114, IMG submission 183854) | Freshwater sediment methanotrophic microbial communities from Lake Washington under simulated oxygen tension - Sediment Metagenome... | ecosystem: Environmental > Aquatic > Freshwater >... | reverse complement strand
ACGCAGTTTATTCTTAACAACCCAGTCTATGCTTGTTTTATGACAGTTATGCGACCGCGAACGAGCGTTTTTTATACAGACACCGAGGCGGCCATGAGCGAGTGTTGGCGCTGCCAGTACACTCAATCGCATGGGGAGTTATCGTAGCCGCATCACTCAAGATGCTCGGGCTTTTTCCGCTTCTCGTCCGCAGATTCAACCGGTTCTTCGCGGCTGTCTTTCCTGTCGAGGCAGGCGCTGTGGCGTGCCCTTGAAGCAGCCGACGGTGTAAGGATATTCCCAGGTTGCGTGATAGTGATACATCGATACTTTTTTACCGTCCCATTCAATCAGGTGGGTATGGCCGTGACACTCATCAAGATCGGTATTTTTCAACAGCTTTCCATTCTCGCCGCGTTTTCCGAAGATACCGAAGCCATCAAAGGCATAACCGACAAGTGCGCCATGCTTTTTATCCCCGTCGTCTTTCTGGCAGGTGCTCAGGTTGTGATAATGATAAGCGCCGTTGCGTTGCGGGTGACCCTGGCATTTATCCTGTATCTCGTGGGCAACGGCATCCTCGCCGTTCGCATCGAGCGCGTTGTAAAGCAGGCCGCCGGTCAGAAGCATGCCCACGGCACCGAAAGAAACGCAGGATGCGCGTGCAACGGCAACCGGATTGGCAGGAAGATCCATCAGTACTTGCTGGGCGCGGATTGAATTGGGATTGGTGTCGTAGCGATAGACCATGCTGCTGGGGCTGATAGGGAAATTGCCGGTCGCGTGTACCGGAAGGTCATTGCCGACGATGCGGCGCTTGTCGCCCAACAGCGTTATCGCAATATGATGCGGCCACATGACATCGCCATCGACCGTCGGCTTGTTGGCGAAGTCGTAGGTGCCGTCGGCCTTGATCCATTCGCCTCCATGCGAGCGTCTTGTGCCGAAGGTTTCCGTTCGGCACGGCCAGACACTGCCGCGCAGGGGTTTGTCCGAAATCTTTCCGTCGCCCAGCGGCAGTTTCGTCAGATCGACGTCGGCCGACACGCTGCCGGCGAGCAATAAAAATGCGAAGGCCGAGAGATTGACGGTGCCGATAAAACGTCTGGTGTTCTTTTTCATGAAGACGTAATCCTGTGGATACCGCACCGGGGTGACGACGAGGCATGTGTGGTTCTGGTTTGAACGCTCGGACTCGATAACGGATTGCGATTGCAAGCGTTGACCGGCATCGGGGAAAAATCCGATTTCACACGAAACCCATGGCGTACCGTTGAAAAAGACCGCACCGCTTGGTCATATAAAAACCAGCATTTGTGCCATCGATACATGCCAATTGAATTCAGATCAGGCTAAACTATTCAGGCATGACAGCAGGCCGCACACCTAATTTTGATATTTCCGGAGAAAAAATGAAAAATCGTCTCGTTGCATTATTGCTGGGCTCCCTCTTTCTGGTAGCTAGCATGTCAACTTCCGCACAGCAGGCGATGGGGAAATTGACGGTAGATATTCAGCCGTTCACCAGCGAGGTCACACTCAAGAAAAAAGTCGAGACGACGTTGAAGTCCGGCGGGCTGGAGTGGGGTGCAAAGGACGGTCAGGTCGTGTTTACGATGGTCAACAAACGCTTCGTGAATTTCGATATGCCGAACTTCACCCGTTACGGGTCGCAAACAACCATTGATTTGCCTGTGGGAGATTACACGGTTACCGGTATTGGCCTGATCCCCAGTACCGGTTTTTCGCCTGAAAAAATTCTTGCGAAGGGTGCCTATTTCAATGAAAAAATCATGAGCTTCCGCATCGAAGCCGACAAGACGAGCACGATTACCATTCGTCCGGTCATCCAGAAGAATGCGACATTCTTTGTCAATTATTTCATGCCGGAATTGCTGACCAAAATATCGCTGGACGGCGTGACTTCGTCCGAAGTCAGTATCATTGAAAAGAACGAGAAGTCGCTTCCCTGGGCAACCTACACCGGTCCCTTGAAATTCACGGTCCAGTAAGACCGGTAGTTTTTCAAGGCCAAACAAGAAAGCGGACTTCGGTCCGCTTTCTTGTTTGGAGATGCTTGGGTTGCGAACAGCCGCGACGGCCAATGTTGCCCGGTAAGCCACTACCAGCTGCGACATTCACCGGTATCGATGGAGCCCATTTAAGTCCAAGACTGGCAATGAAGTGGCCAAATGAAAAACCCGATCGATTTCTTGGGTATCCATCTTTAACCCCATGTTTAATCGGTAGAGCGATTGCGCTTGAATTATCACCGTGCCTGTTCGATGAAGTGTGACACTCGTGAAGTAACGCCAGATGAGCTTAAGTTACAATCGACAGCTGCAGCTGCCAGAAGTGCATCCCGCCGCAATCCACGAGAGCATTCAAGATGAAACTATATTCAGGCCTGCTGCTGTTCGCCATCTGTGCGAACCAGTCGATTGCACAGGAAGCAAAAGACGTATTGCTGCTGGTAGACAAATCCGTTTCTACACTCAATGGCGCGCCTTATCCGATGCCGATCGAGACGGCATTTGCCATCACTCCCGATGATGGCAGCGAAGCGCAGCTGTTTTTGTCTTCGGCGCAAATGGGCGCTGCCGGCGTGAGATTGAAACAAGCCGAATACAACTACATTCCCAATGTTCCAATGCCAAACGTGCCCAATTACGCCTATGGCGGCGCGATGGGTGCCGGGCTGATTGCAGCGGGCATTATCGAAACCAAAATCATGATGGACAGGCAGAAGTCGATTCAACCCTTGCGCGACATCCTGAATAAAGGGGTTTTGAGAAGCAGGTTTCTCGCTTCCGCCAAACAGGCGATTTCCACGCATGGTTTCAATGTCAAAGAAACCATCATTATGGATAAGGCTGATGAGGACATGTTCAAGACGGTCGGCAACAACAGCGACCTTCGGCATCTGATCATGTTCAAAAAAGTGACGCAATTGCCGATTACGATTTCATCGGATGACGCAACGCCGATATTCGTCGCGAATATTTCCTACTACGTGAGGGAGAGTATTCGATTCAGGAAACAATACGATGCGGATATCATCTTCATCGGACATGCAGCGCCGAAAGCTGCCGGCAGTGTCCAGTACTGGAGCCACAACGTAGCCGAGAAATATCTGGACGAGCTTGAGTTCGGCATCAAGGCAATGTTCAACCATGCACTGACCGTAGGTCCGGGCCTGCCTGATGACAAGACAAAGAAAGAGCTGCTGCGTGAAGCGGCCAAGGATGGCAGCGACAAGGTCGTGATGCTGAAAAGCGACAATGGTTTTGCCTACGGCATGGTAGAAAACAGTTACTACCTGATTGCACCGATACAAAAAGCCCCGGAAGTCAAAGAAAACGCGTATCGGCCGTTTGCCGATGCTCTGGAAAGGCAGCAGCCGGCAGCCGTCGATGCCAATTCCGGTGCTACTGGAAATATAGCCGGTGCGATGGTCAATGCTCCGGCAAAACTGAGAGTGCTGGCAAAGAACGATTCCGAAGCGGAAACCGGCATGCGCCGATTCACGATTTCCGCCTATCAAGGCGATACCTGCGATAAAAAAACCGCGATGAAACTGGAAGACAATCGTCTCAATCCCAAGGAAGAGTCCAGCGTGACGAGCCGGCTTTATTCATTAACACCCGGAATTAGTACAAGGATCAATCTCGACTATTCGGATGCCCGTTTTGCGCAATCGCGAAAATGTACCTCAAGCCTGTCTTTCGTACCGGCAGCAAATCAGATCTATCAGGTGGAGTTCGTGGTTGACCGCAACATCAGCCGCTGCGATGTGCGTTTGGTTGAAGTGGGCGAAAACAACGCGGTGTACAAGACTGCATTCGAATTGCCCGGCTTGGTCTGTGGTACGCAAGCGACCAATGGACAGCCCGTCTGGACAGGTTATTGAGTACCGAATGGCATTGACGGACCTCTTGTGATTCAAGTGATCAAGCAGGCTGGGTTATTCCAGTCTGCTTTATTTTTGCGACCATTTCCCCTCAACATGCATCTGGAATCCGATCGGGCAGTCTGTATGTTTCTTCACGAAGGTTCAGCCATAACCCGGTAAAATCAGTCATACCTCGCTTCTTCAAGGATATCGAATGTCTTCACAACCGCGTGCGCTGGCTACTGACCGTCGCTGGCTATGGCCAGCCATCATTCTCGTTGCCATCGCCCTTGTGGCTTATTGGTACATGGGGTCAAGCGCCGACAAGGGCGAACAGGGCTATCGGACGGAAGCGGTAACGCGGGGTGAAATTCGTACGGCCATTTCCGCGACGGGAACCCTGAGTGCCACGGCAACGGTGGATGTCGGTACGCAGGTGTCGGGCATCCTGCAAACCGTCGATGTCGATTACAACGATGCCGTCAAAAAAGACCAGGTTATCGCACGCATTGATCCGAGCACCTACCAGGCGCGTCTTGATCAGGCGAGTGCATCGCTCGATAGCGCTCGCGCATCACTCAACGAGTCGCAAGCCAGTGCCCGCAATGCCGAAGCCGATTACAAACGCAAGGCCGAACTGGTCAAGCGCCAGCTTATATCGCGGACCGATGCCGATCTGGCATTGGCGGCGCGCGATCAGGCGCGTGCACGCATCGTTTCGGCAACGGCACAGGTGAAGCAGCAGCAAGCCAATGTAGACAGCGCACGACTGGATCTTGAAAAAACCGTTATTCGATCACCGGTGGATGGCGTTGTATTGTCGCGCGCCGTCGAGCCTGGCCAAACCGTGGCGGCAAGTTTGCAGACGCCGGTGCTGTTCAAGATCGCCGGTGATTTGCGCCAAATGGAAATCGTGCTGGCAATCGACGAGGCCGATATCGGTCAGGTGAAATATGGTCAATCGGTCAAGTTCGGCGTCGATGCCTTTCCCGATCGCAACTTCAGGGGCAAGGTGAAACAGATTCGGCTGGCGGCTACCAATACTTCCAACGTCATTACCTATCCGGTCGTGGTCGAAGTGGAGAACTCCGATCAAACCCTGTTGCCGGGCATGACCGCGAATGCCGAAATTGAAATCAGCAATCGTGCAAACGTGCTGAGCATCGCCAACGCAGCCTTGCGTTTCAAACCCAGCGATGCAACCGAAGAAACGGCAACGGCAGGTGCCGGAGCACAGGCGAGAAATGGCGCCATGATTTCTGAAAGTCTCGGCAAAGTCGCCGATGGCCTCAAATTGGATACCACCCAGCGCGCGGCATTCGATACCGCTGCTACTGCGATGCGCGAAAGAGCCGATGCCATGCGTAAAGCCGCAGCGGCGAGAACCGAAGGCCAGGCATCGGGCTCGCGTACGTTCGGCGGCATGGGCGGCGGACAACGACCCGGTGGCGGCAGCGGCGGCGATGCGTCACGTCGAATGGGTGAACGCATGAAGCAATCTTTTGCCCCGTTTCGCGACAGCCTCTCGCCGGAACAGCAGAAAATATGGGATGCCGAATTGGCGGCTCTAGTCAGCGCAAAACGTGCGCCGGTCTACAAGCTGATCGACGGCAAGCCGGAACAGGTGACCGTTCGTATCGGCGCATCCGACGGTACCCGTACCGAGATCATGGGCGAGGGTTTGGCCGAAGGTGAGCTGGTCATTATCGGCAGTGCACGGCCGACCGATGCCAAATGAAAAATAATTACGTCATCGAAACGCAAAGCCTGAGCAAGGTTTACCATCCCGGCACGCAGGCCGAAGTCGTGGCGCTGAATGCAGTGGATCTGAAAATCCGTGCGGGCGAATTCATTGCGATCATGGGAGCTTCGGGTTCGGGAAAATCCACCCTGATGAATCTGATTGGCTGCCTCGACAAGCCGAGTTCCGGCAGATATCTGTGCGACGGGATTGATGTCTCGACACTGGATCGCGAAGAACTCGCGAAGTTGCGTTTGAGCAAGCTCGGTTTCATCTTCCAGGGCTTCAATCTGCTGACGCGCATGGATGCACTGCATAACGTGATGATGCCATTGGCCTATGCCAACCGGCCCTTGGCCGAGCGCGAATCACTCGCGAAAGCGGCGCTGGATGCAGTCGGCTTGAGTGGTCGCGCCACGCATCTGCCCGGAGAACTTTCCGGTGGCCAGCAACAGCGGGTCGCGATTGCGCGTGCCATTATCAATAATCCGCCGATTATCCTCGCCGACGAACCTACCGGCGCATTGGATTCGCGCACCGGCGAAGAAATTCTCGAATTGTTCAAGCGACTCAAGAACGAGGGTCATACGATGGTGTTGATCACCCATGATGCCCAGGTTGCCGAACATGCTGATCGGATTTGCGTCATGAGAGACGGCAAGTTATTCGAAACGGAGAAAGCGGCATGACACTCAACGATATTCTGCGTACAGCGGTTTTCGCCCTGCGCGGCAACTGGATGCGCAGTGCTCTGACTTCGCTCGGCGTGATCATCGGTATCGCCGCCGTGATCATCATGGTCTCGGTCGGTCAGGGGACACAGGCCGAAATCAACAAGATGGTGTCCGGTCTGGGTTCCAATCGTCTCGATATCAGTTCCGGCGCCGGTAATCAGGGCGGCATTCGAACGGGTGCCGGGAGCCAGTGGACGCTCACCGACGACGACGCTGCGGCAATACGCGCACAGATTCCCGAAGTGCAATATGTTGCCGCCGGCATTCGTGGCGGCAGCCAGCTTGTTTACGCCGAAAACAATTGGTCAACCAGTTGGCAGGGTGTTCAGCCGGATTTCTTCGATATCAATGGCTGGAAAATCGGGCAGGGTGAAGGTCTCGCGGCACAGGATTACAGCGGCGCGGCAAAATCGGTGGTGATCGGTGAAACCGTGCGCCTGAATTTATTCGGCGAGGAAGAAGCACTCGGCCAGACCATCCGCATCGGCAAGGTGCCGTTCAAAGTGGTGGGTGTTCTGGCGCCGAAAGGCCAAGGCGGGTTTGGCCAGGACCAGGATGATGTGGTGATGATTCCGCTGGAAACCGCACGTCGCCGCCTGTCTGGTTCAACGGCAAGACCACCGGGTGCCGTCCAGCAAATTGCGATCGGCGTGACGCGTGCCGAAGACCTTGCCTACGTGCAGGAAGAAGTCGAAGTGCTGATGCGCGAACGCCATCGCATCGCGCCCGGGGCCGAGGACGATTTTTCAGTGCGCAATATTGCCGAAATTGTGGCCACGCGTACCGCGACGACGCGCATCATGTCGCTATTGCTGGGCGCGGTCGCCGGCATATCCCTGATCGTGGGCGGCATCGGCATCATGAATATCATGCTGGTATCGGTGACCGAGCGTATCCGCGAAATCGGCTTGAGAATGGCGGTGGGTGCCGGCCCCAGGGATATCCAGAGACAATTTTTGACTGAAGCGATGTTGATCTCTTTTGGTGGTGGTGCAATCGGTACCGCAATCGGGGTAGTCGGTTCATTGACGGTCAGCAAGTTCAGCGAGCTACCTGTCCAGCTTGATTGGCAAGTGGTGGCGCTTGCCGTCGTATGCTCGGTCAGTACCGGTTTGTTTTTCGGTTTCTATCCGGCGCGCAAGGCATCGCAGCTCGATCCGATCGAGGCGCTTCGACATCAGGGTTGAATTTACGATGCTGATGATTGGCGGATAAAAAAAAGGGAGCGCATCGGCGCTCCCTTTTTCGTGACGGCTGCTGTTTCCATCAATGATGTTTGTTGCTGTCGGTCAGCATGGCGTACAACTGGTCCTTCAGATGCAGTCGGATTTTCTTTTGCGCTTCCAGATAGTCGTCGGTATTGGGTTCGATGCCGTTTTCGATTCTCACAACGGCCTTGTCGACGGTTTCGTATTCTTCGAACAGGTTCGAGAAATGTTTGTCGGCCATTTTCAGTGAATGGATTTTTTCGCGAAATTCCGGAAATTCAAGAATCAGGGGATGGTGTTCTACTAAGTTCATGCAATTACCTGTTGAAAGAAATGGACGTGGCATCATGATGCGTCGGGATCGAGCTGGTCGAGTTGATTTCAGTCAAACGCAAAGCGAATTTTGGGCGGGACAGCCGCGTACCTGATTTCGATCAAATCAGACCCTGTTATCCGGGTATAGACTGGCCAAATCCCCATCAATGCCGTGATTAACATGTCAGTAGAGCCGGGTGACCGACTTAAAGCCTATGCGATTGCGCAATTGCAGCGTGCCATTACCTGTCTGGGCTGGCGGGGTTCGCAGGCGCACGAAGGTGTCCATCAGGCCCGCAAATCCCTGCGTCGCGTACGCGCGTGCCTGGCGCTTGGGGAATCGGCTTTGGGCGCCGGAGCCGGAATGATTGACCACGAACTTTCGCGAGTGTGCGAAAGTTTGTCTGCCCTGCGCGATGCCCAGGCACGCGTCGAAAGTCTGGACCGTCTGCTCGAAAAAAACATCGATACCGACATCCATTCCTGTCTGCAAAATGCCAAAAGACTGGCTCTGCTCGCACGCGCCGACGAGATGCGCAACGCGCAGGCTCTGGATAGCCGCTTTCTCACTCGTCGCGAGCGACTGAAAGTATTGGTGGCCGCCTTGCCGGTCCTGCCTTGGGAGCAGATTGACCAGGCTTGTCTGACACTGGCGATGCGACACTCCATGCTGGCCTGCGACAAGGCCGCAGACACGGCATTGAGCCAAGGCAAGGAGAAAGACTGGCATCGCCTTCGCCGTCGCCGTCGTCGTTTGGTACAGCAATATACCGCGCTGGAAAACAGCGATATTGTGTTGCCGTCGATTCCCGCACCTGATCGCAAAATCGGGACTTTGCTGGGAGAAGCGCAGGATTTGACCTTGCTCCGCGAATTCTTCCAGAAACATCACGGCTTATCGGTCAGCGATGCCATGCAGTTACGCCGGTTTCTAAAAACGGAATTCAAGCACCTCAGCTCGGAAGCCATGGTGGCGAAATAAAGCCGCAGGCACTTTCGACCAGTCGTCATTGGCTGGACATGGCGGCCAGTTCGTGAAAATAAGCTGTCTGTACGTTGACGCACATTGCCCATAAGCCCGCAAAAGCTGCGTTCATCCGTGCTGGGACATCATGAGCCCTGTCCAGTCAAACAAGAACACTCTCATGAATTGCAAAACACTGATGGCCCTCGCCATTGCCGGTGCCATATTCGCATTGCCGGTGCCGAGCGTATTGGCGGCAACCACTTCCGATGCCTTGCTGACGGCGGAAATTGTCAATGAGGCCGGCATTGACGAGTTGGTGGGCGCCAACGCCAATCGAGCGGCAATTCTTCGTGCGCAGATCCTGCTGGATCGAGCGCATTTTTCACCGGGTGAAATCGATGCTTCCTATGGCGGCAACATGCAAAAGGCCATTTCGGCCTACCAGACAAGCAACACGCTGGCCGTGAGCGGCACGGTGGATTCCGCGACCTGGGCGTCCTTGAACAAGGACAACTTGCCGGTACTGACAAGCTACGTCGTCACCGAGGCCGATGTAGCAGGTCCGTTCATCGCGATTCCTGCCGGCATGCTGGCAAAATCGAAATTGAACGCGCTTGGATTCAGCTCATCGCTTGAAGCACTCGGCGAAAAATTTCACGCAAGTCCGCGCCTGCTGCAGCGACTCAATGCCGAAAAGAATTTCAGCCGCGTCGGCGAATCCATCATCGTGCCCAATGTTCTGTCGCCTGAACCTTTGCCGGCAGCGGCGAAAGTGCTAGTTGATCGCTCGGATGCATCTGTGTCGTTATTGGATGCTGCCGATAAGGTCATCGCTCGCTATCCGGCTTCCACCGGCAGTGTGCACGACCCATTGCCCGCGGGTAACTGGATTATCAAGGGCGTTGCCGCGAATCCGGTATTTCACTACAACCCGAAATTGTTTTGGGATGCGGATCCAAAAAGCCTGAAAGCCAAAATTCCGGCGGGCCCCAATAATCCCGTCGGCGTGGTGTGGATTGATTTGTCCAAGGAACACTACGGGATTCACGGTACGCCTGAGCCATCAAAAATCGGCAAAACCGAATCGCACGGATGTATTCGCTTAAGTAACTGGAATGCCAGTGCCCTTGCAGCCGCAGTATCGCCGGGCATGTCGGCAGTCTTGCAGCAATAATCCGGATTCGGAGTTGTGATCATGAAAAGTATTCTGATATTTATTCTTGGCGCGATCATCGGCGCGTCTTTGCTTCTGGCCGTCGTATTGATGCAATGGAATATGCCGGGCAAGCTCGGCGGTACCATTGCATGGCTGCCGGTCAATACGCCCATGGAAACAAGCAGTATCGGAACTATTCCGGCAATGCCTCCAGTGGCCGCAGTCGCCAATGAAAGCGAACCAGGCGTTGCGGATCTCATCGTCGCCGAACCCACGGCCATGCTGTGGCCACCATTCGTTCCGGGGCTCGCGCCGGCTGCGGTAGTGGAAACCGGCGAATTGTTGATTCCTGTTGCGGGTGTGCTGAAAAACCAATTGGCCGATACTTTCAACGATGCACGCGGCGGTGGCAGGATTCACGATGCCATAGACATCATGGCACCGAAAGGCACACGGGTATTGGCCGTTGTCGATGGAAAAATCGCTAAGCTGTTCAACAGCAAGCAGGGCGGATTGACGATTTACCAGTTCGATTCCACCGAGACGCATGCTTACTACTACGCGCATCTCGATAGTTATGCACCAGACGTCAAGGAAGGCGATGTCATAAAACGTGGCGATCTGCTGGGCTATGTCGGCAGCAGCGGCAACGCCAGCCCCGAGGCACCGCATTTGCATTTTGCGGTGTTCGTTCTAGGCCCGGAAAAGAAATGGTGGCAGGGAACCGCCGTCAATCCCTATCCCTTGCTTGGTGTCAGCCAGTAGTAGCTTAGCCGGCAAATGGTGATAAGCCTCAGGCATACTAGGCGACTGGTTTTTCGAGGTGTCGGCAATGCGCATTTCATATGGCTTTGTGTTGTTGCTGATGGCAGGTTCAAATGTGCATGCGGCCGCTTTGTACAAATGTACCGGCCCGAAAAAAAATGCCGTCAGTATCCAGTCGGCACCTTGTCCGGCTGGCTCAAGACAAATCTGGGTACGTGACGGTACGCCGGAACCTCCCTTGACCGACCGTCAGATGGCGGCGCAAAACGCAAAACGCCAGCATGACGCGGAGGCTGCAAGAACCCTGTCGGACATGGCGGGAACCAGCCAGAGAAACACGGTGGTGGTTTACCAAACCGGTTCAAGCAACGATTATCGCAAACAGCGTTGTGATTCCGCCAAGCGCCAGGCAAAACAGATTCGTGATCGAGATTGGCGACGTTTGACAGTGGATCGCCTGCGGCAACTGGATGCCTGGGTTGAAGCCGAATGCAAAAACACATGAGTGAAATCCGATTCTGCCCATTCCTCGGAGCGGCCAATATTCGAGAGGCGCCTGAAGGAACGAAATCAATGACTCTACCGATGATGAAGACGGTTCCACGGGACAACACACATGAGCGATAAGCCTAAACAAACGCAGCTGACAGAATCGATTCCCGGTGAAACAAGCGAGGTTTCTGTCTCCGGAAAAGCGATGAATGCCACATTGTCGGGAACCTGGGCACTGCCCGCTCTGTTGCTGCTGGCCATTCTCACGGTCTTGTATCTGGCACGCGACTTGATTCTGCCCATTGTCGCCGCCCTGATTCTCAGTCTTGTGTTTCTTCCACTCGTGCGCGGCATGAAAAAAATCTACATTCCGGTTTCGTTGGGAGCCGGCTTGATCGTGCTTGGCCTGATGGCGGGTTTTATCGGTGCGGCTTACAACCTGTCCGAGCCGGCAGGGGAATGGCTGGAAAAAGCACCGCAAAGCCTGAAGAAAATCGACAAGAAGCTGAGAAAGATTGCCGGCTCCGTCCAGGATGTGGCAACGGCGACAGAAAAGGTGCAGGACCTCACGGAAAAATTGGCGAGCGGCACCAGCAGGAAGGAAAAGCCGCGTGAAGTCATCGTGCAGGAGCCGACCTTGACCGGTGCGTTTTTTTATAGTGCGAAGGACTTTACGCTGTCCGCACTAAGCACGCTGGTGTTGCTGTATTTCCTGCTGGCATCGGGAGACCTTTTTTTACGAAAGACAATTGCGGCAACGCCGCGTTTTTCCGACAAAAAACGGGCGGTGGATATTGCACAGCAGGTTGAAATGGCGGTGTCACGCTATTTGTTCACGGTCGCGACGATCAACGTCGGTTTGGGCTGTGCCGTGGCATTGGCCATGTACCTGATGGGCGTGCCCAATCCGGTGCTCTGGGGCGTGATGGTCGGCGCGCTGAATTTCATCCCCTACATTGGCGACATCATCAGCTTCAGCGTACTCACCGTGGTCGGCTTGCTGACGTTTGATCCGCTGTGGCAATCCATGATGGTGCCCGGCGTGTTTTATCTGCTAACGGCCTTTGAAGGCTATTTGATCACGCCGCTAATCGTGAGTCGACGGTTGAGCCTCAATCCGGTCGTCATCATTCTTTCGGTATTGTTTTGGGGATGGATGTGGGGAATTCCCGGTGCCTTGCTTGCCGTGCCGATTTTAGTCGTACTCAAGACTGTGTGCGACCGCGTTGATTCGATGCAGGTAATCGGAGAATTTCTGGGAGAGTAGGCGTAAGTCGCATGCAAGATAAAAGCGCTGCATGGCAGCGCTTTTATCTGCGGATTTGCCGTGCTTTCACGGCTTTCTGCGGCCGAAAATAAAGGACAGGATAAACAGCACGAGAAATACGTAAAACAGGATTTTGGCTATGCCAACCGCCGTGCCTGCAATGCCACCGAAGCCGAGGATTCCGGCTATCAGGGCGATGACTAAAAAGATAACGGCGTAATGCAGCATGGTGTTCTCCTTGTGACATTCATCGGCAAGCCAAAATAACGGGTCGAATAGGCATCTGACTGTTTCAGACCGCATGGCAGTGCTTCTTGCCTTGGATTATTTCCCTCGCAGGCTTAACGCCGCCTGTCGATTTACCCCTGTTCCGTCCAATCGATTCGGGACAAAAATACGGCAGTAGTTTCATTTGTCTGGCAAGCTCGACATTCGCGCTTGTGGCTATGGCGATGGTATTGCTCTTTTATTGCAGCGACTTGATAGTAGACTTGGCCCTTCAGGGGGGTGCTTAACATGCAGCAAAATGTTACGTTTTTTTCCAGCCGGAAAAAACTTTTCGTCACCGGATTGTTACTGCTGCTCATCGCGGGTATCTCGGGTTGGTTCTTCACCCGCTTCGTCGAGCAAACAGGCGATAACATCGAGCGTGCCAGAATTGCGGCACTTGCGAACACGGCGGCAGCATCGTTAAACGCCGAGCAGGTAGCGGCATTGCAGGGCGGCGCTTCCGACACGGGCACGCCTGGATTGGAGTCCCTGCGTGCCCAGCTAAAACGGATGCGAGATGTCAATTCCGATTTCCGTTTTATCTATCTGATGCGCCCCAAGGCCGATGATACCGACAAGCTGATTTTTCTGGCGGATGCCGAACCGGAAAGTTCGCAGGACTACTCTGCACCGGGCGATGTTTACGATGGACCCTCGGCGACATTGCTGGGGGTTTTCCATTCCGGGCAATCGGCCATCGAAGACCCCACCCGCGATCGCTGGGGCTACTGGCTCACCAGCGTCGCGCCGGTGAAGGATGCAACTACCGGCAAAGTCGTTGCGGTGCTGGGCATGGACATCAATGCCGATTCCTGGTTGGCCGCCAAGGCGCGCTACCGTCATTTTGCGATCACGATAGCCGCACTGCTGACTACGCTGGTGCTCTTGTTTTTGCTCGGCCTGCATCTGCAGGAAAAGGCATCGCTCCGGCTTGCGGCACAAGTGGCAGAGCTCAAGGAAGCACACGAGGCACTTCGACTGGCCGATGTGGTTTTCAACAACACCGGTGAAGGCATCATCGTGCTGGACGCAGAGATGAAAATTCAGAGTGTCAATCCCGGCTTTCAAAAAATAACCGGTCATCTCGC
>Ga0208114_1000247_pt1 | contig 13888 bp, 8 predicted proteins | sample LakWasMeta2_LOW4_2_FD_183854 | JGI IMG/M metagenome (GOLD analysis project Ga0208114, IMG submission 183854) | Freshwater sediment methanotrophic microbial communities from Lake Washington under simulated oxygen tension - Sediment Metagenome... | ecosystem: Environmental > Aquatic > Freshwater >... | reverse complement strand
GCCGGCAATGGCTTATCCTTATAGATAATTTCTACTCACAATCAAGGGTTATCAATTTGTGAACACGTCCGGCCTTAAAAACTATCGCTGTTTTTTTATTCGGGGCGTTTTACTCACGGCAATAGCTTTGTTTTACGGCTGCGCCAGTGCCCCCGAAATCCAACCGGTTGCGGATTACTACCCGCCAATGGTCAGTTACGCGCTGAGTTTGCAGGGCACGCCTTATCGTTACGGTAAAAGCTCACCCGAAGAAGGTTTCGATTGCAGCGGCTTTGTTCAGCATGTCTACGGGCATCAGGGCATAGCGTTGCCGCGTACGGTTCAGGCAATGGCCCAGTCGCTGAACCAAGTCCCTGAAAATGATCTTCATTCCGGCGACCTGGTTTTTTTTAATACCAACGGTAAGCCTTTCTCTCATGTCGGGATTTATGTCAATAATGATAATTTTATTCATGCGCCTAGCCAGCGCACCGGGAAGGTACTGGTGTCCAGCCTTAAAAACCGTTACTGGGCAAACCGGTTTAGTTGCGCACGCCGCCCGTGACTTTATTATTCCGACTTGACCCAACGGTTTATCAGCGCTGTTAGACCTGTTAAGCAGTATGTATTTGCGCTTTTTCTGTTGATAGTTATGTGCCGTTTGTTGACTACGAAATACCGCTAAAATCCACTTAACCTCAATTAAAGACTTACCTACAAAAACATTAACCCAAGACTATCGCTCTACGACATAGTTCAAAAACGTTTCGACCGGCATCGGTTTGGCATACAGGTAACCTTGAACATATTCGCAGCCCGCTTCAGCCAGTAAGGCGAGCTGGCCTTCGGTTTCCACGCCTTCGGCGATCACCTTCAAGCCCAAGCGGTGCGCCATCACCACAATAGCTTCCGCGATTGCTCGGTCGCCGGGATCGGTTTCCAGATCGCGGACGAAAGAGCGGTCGATTTTCAAGTAATCAATGTTAAATTTTTTCAAATAAGCCATCGCTGAATAGCCGGTGCCGAAGTCATCCAGCGAAAGCTGAATCCCTGCCGCGCGCAATAGCTCCAGTTTTTCGGTAATAGCCATGCTGTCATCCAATAACAGACCTTCGGTAATTTCGACGACGAGATAGGATGGATTCAGGTCCATGGCCTGTAAATAATCAATAATCGCTCGCACTCCGCCATCCTTGATGAACTGGCGCGGCGACATGTTGACGCTAATCTGAGGTACGCCATCTCCTTGTTCCAGCTCATGCCAAAGCTTGACCGTATTCGCAGCCTCTCGGAATACCCAGGCGCCGATCTCCTGGATCAGGTCGGTTTCTTCGGCTATCGGAATAAACCGGTCCGGCGGCACCATGCCCAGCTCGGGATGTTGCCAGCGCAACAGCGCTTCGGCCTTAATCGCCCGGCCGCTGGTAATGTCGATGATCGGTTGGTAATAGACCTCAAACTGGCCCGCCGCAAGCGCGCCGCGCAACTCGTTGGTCAGTTCCAGGCGCTGCCGGGATTGTTCGAGCATGCTGTGGTTAAAGAAACTGAAGCAATTGCCTCCCATGCCTTTAGCGGCATACATGGCTTGGTCGGCGCAGCCGATCAATACCTCGGCGTTATCGGCATTTTGCGGATAGCTGGAAATGCCGATGCTGGCGGAGACATAAGCATTATGTTCGCCAAGCGGAAATGGCCGAGCCATGATCTCAATGATAGATTGCGCCACCCGATCCTGCGGCACGATTTCTTCGACGTTCGGCAAAACCACCACAAATTCATCGCCGCCTAATCTCGCGACCGTATCCGATTCCCGCACACATAAGCGAATGCGTTGCGCCGCTTCCATCAGCAAATCGTCGCCGTTCTCATGGCCCAAGGTGTCGTTGACTTCCTTGAATCGATCCAGGTCGATAAACAGCACCGCCAGACTGGAATGACTGCGTTCGGCCTTGGCAATTTCTTCGCGCAGGCGGTTGCCGAACAAGCGCCGGTTAGGCAACCCGGTCAGCTGGTCATAACTGGCCTGACGGTACATTTGCTGTTCGATACGCTTGCGTTCGATGGCGATGGAGCTTAAATGACTGGCTTGCACCAGCTGGACTAAATCGGCCTCATCGGGAGTTCCGGTCTGACTGACATAGAGGGTTACCACACCCAACAAGTGCTTGGATGAGGAGAAAATCGGTTCCGACCAACAGGCAACTGCGCCGCTTTCGTGGATAAACGACTGGCAAAGCGACTGGCAGGAGTGCTTACTCATATCCTCCATGATGACCCTTTCGCCACGCAGGGCCGCAGCAGCCCAGCCGTAGCAACGCCCGCTCTCCTCGCTCAGCGTTTGCGCATCAAGATTGGCCTGGTAGGATTGGGGAAACGAAGGCGCCGCCACAATTTGCAAGTGTTTTTGTTCCTCATCCAACAACAAAATAGCGCAGTGCCGCCCGGATTTTGAGGATTCGACATACAACGCCACCTGATCCAGAACGCTGTTAAGATTGTCGCCGTGCGCCATCTTCTCGAACACTCGCTGGCGGTTGTCTTCAATGATCTGTTGCTGACGGCGGTCGCTTAGATCAAAACCCAGGGCTAACACACTGCTCACGTTGCCGTCGGCGTCGTATTCCGGCACTATCTTCATCGCATGACTGACCAAACCGCCGTTGCCGTCAATCCATTCCAGCGTTACCTCGGTTTTTATGCCGCTGTGCATGACTGCGGCCAGAATATCGGTATAGGCATCTGCGGAAATATTGGTCGCTCGCCATAATGCTTTAAGCGGATGGCCGAGTATTTCCGATTCGGGGCGGCCGGTGGCATGCAAATAAACCGGGTTGGCATAAATACACCGAAACTCTCGGTCGTAACGCACGACCACTGTCGGTAAATTGTCCACCAGCATGCGCATTTCCCGCTCGCGTTGATAATGCAGGATTTCCATTTGCTTGCGTTCGGTAATGTCGCGGGCGATTGAAATGACTCCGGCCACTTCGCCCTGTAGCCCGAATTCCGGTGCATAACGGTTATGAAAATAATGCAGCTGGCCATCGGAGTCGATAAGCTCCACTTCGTTCTCTGCAGTCAGCCCGGTTTCCAGTACTTGCCGAATCATCTGCACCAATTTTTCCCCTTCACACGCATTGGCCACCGATGCATCCGACGGAATTCTGTTTATTAATTGGGCAGCCGTGTTTTTGGCGAGCCGTTCCACGGCCGGATTGACATAAATCCGGCGGCAATCTTTACCGTAACGAAAGATCAGGTCCGGCGAGTTTTCCACCAATACGCGAAATTCCTGTTCCCGTTGCCGCAACTCGGCTTCCATTTGTTTGTGTTCGGATATGTCCAGAATAGTGCCTACCAGAAACTGACGCCCCATATCGTCGATATAGCGGGTCTTTTTCGTCACTATGGTGCGAACAATGCCGTCATGACCGGTTAATTCTTCTTCGTTGACATCCTCTATACCGGTATTGAACACAACATCGTCTTTTGCCCGAAATAAGCGGGTTTCGTGCGCCGGGAAAAAATCATCGTCGGTTTTGCCAAGCAAAAAGTCCATCGGCTGACCGACAAACTTGCAAAAAGCTTGGTTGAGCAGAATCCAGCGGTGTTCCCTGTCCTTAACAAATACCGGATCGGCAATGGTATCGATGACCCTGCTCAGGAATTGCCTGGACTCGGTAATTTCCTGCTCCGACTGCCGACGCTTCAGTTCCGCCGCAGCGCTTATTGCCACCAGTTGCAGGATGGAAGTGACAGCAAGCTCATCATATATCGGCTTACAGTCCATCACTGCAATCAGGCCGACGACCTTACCGGTGGAATCCCAGAGCGGAAGACCGATGTAGCTTTCGACTTGCATATCCGCCAGCAGGCTATCTTTGGGAAACTGCCGTTGCACATTCATCAGGTGACAGCACAATGTCGCCCCATTAATAACATTTTGGCAAGGCGTGTGTTCCAGACTGTATTGCAGGTTGGGAAGCACTTCGCCTTTGGCGTAGATCGCAACCGTCTCGGCGTAGTTCGGGTCTGCCGCCAGTTTGTCGATAATTACATAATCTACTTCCAGTAATTGACCCAGATACCGCGTCAGCGCGATCAGGAACTCCTCACCGCCTTCCATCCAACCGCGCTGGGCGATAAATTTCATGGTCTTCTCGACCCGCTTGCGCTCCTCGATCTCCTCGCGCAACAAACGGTTACTGTTACTGAGCTCTACAGTCCGTTGCTCGACTTTTTGTTCCAGTTCCTCTTGATGCCTTTGCAACTGCGCATTCTGTCGCTGCAATTGCCGCTGCATAGTTCTCAAGTTCAGATGGGTGCCGACCCGAGCAATCACTTCGTCAATCTGCATAGGCTTAGTCAGGTAGTCGATGCCACCGGCCTCGAAGCCGGCGATTTTATGATCGCTTTCGGTCAGGGCTGTCATAAAAATCACGGGTATATCGCTGGTGTCGGCATTACTTTTCAGGCGGCGGCAAACCTCGAAACCGTCCAATTCCGGCATCATTACGTCCAGCAGAATCAGGTCCGGTTTTACGAAAGCGGCGCGTTGCAGCCCTTCTATGCCGCCTTGGGCTATCAGTAGCCGGTAGCCCAGGTTTTCCAGGCTATTTACCACCACCCCCAGATTAACGGGAGTATCGTCGACAATTAAGATGACAGGCTTATCGACCGCAGCCTTTGAACAGTTCATGACTCACTCCCAGTCAACAAAGTTTCGGAATCAATATACAGCATAAACTTGTTAAGCAGGCAGTCGCAAGCTTCGCGATATTCCGCCGGCTCCTTCAGGTTGGCAGGAATACTGTTGAAAACAGCCGTTACGGCGAGAATGGTGCAGGTCATGTCGTAAGGTTCCTGTCGATGTAATGTTCCACCAAATCCAAAACAGCTTTGGATTGATAATCCTCGGACAATTGACGCAGCTGTCCGGCGAACGGACGATAGCGGTCGTCAAGTTCCTCCAGATGCTTGGCCTGCCGGATGATGTCGCGCATGCTGCCTTCCAGTGCCAGGCGATGCAAAACAGCCATTTCCTCAAGCGGCGGCACAACCAAGGGTTCGTTGAGCCGATGCTGAAGCAGGCCGGTTTCAGGAGATGCATAAATCCAGTCGAGTTTTAACAGGCCGCCGATCCGCGCTACCAGCCTTTTTATGTCCACAGGCTTGAACAGGAAGACGTTGACGCCGGCTTCCATAGCTTCGTTAACATCGGTGCCGGAAGCACTGGCCGAAACAGCGATAATCGGCGTTTTCTCGAAGCCTTGCATACGGCGCAGGTGACGCGCAGTTTCCAGGCCATTCATCTCGGGCATGACCATATCCAGCAGGATCAGGTCAGGCGATTGGCTTGTTACGCTGTCCAGACACGCTCTGCCGTTGACTGCTTCGGCGGTCTCCAAGCCTAATCGGGTGAGTATATTGATCAGCAGCGCTCTGTTGGCATCGACATCATCCACCACCAGCACACGCCGACGCAGGCCTTGATACCCGACAACATGTTGTTTTGCGATCATGATGTCTTCATAAATCTCGACAACCGGGGCATCAAAATCAAACCAAAAGGTACTGCCTTCGCCGACTCGGCTGGTAACGAAAATTTCGCTACCCATCAGCCTGACCAGCTCGCGGCTGATCGGCAATCCCAAACCGGTACCGCCGCTGCGGTGCTGCCAGCTGCCCGCTTGTTCAAAAGCTTGGAAAATAGTTTCCAGTTGCTCGCTGTCGATGCCGATACCGCTATCCTGAACTTCAAAGCGTAAAGGTCCCGACGCCAATACCGTGACCTTCAGGCTAACCTGGCCTTGTTCGGTAAATTTGACCGCATTGGACAGCAGATTGAGCAGTACTTGCCTTAGCCGAGTCTCGTCGGCGCGTATTCCTGTGGGCACATCGGTGGCTATGTCGCAGATAAAAGCCAGCCCTTTCTTTTCCGCCTTGATAGTGATGAGGCTGGCTAGATTGCGCAGGAAGCGCGGCAAATGGATATCGTTCAAACTTAGTTCCTGCTTGCCCGCTTCAATCTTGGCAAAATCCAGAATATCGTTAATCAGGCTCAGCAGATATTCGCCGCTTTGTTGTATCACGCCCAGCATTATGCTTTGACGTTCATTTTTTCTGTTTTCCCCCAACAATATCTGGGCGTAACCCATAATACCGTTCAGCGGCGTACGCAGCTCGTGGCTCATCCGCGCCATAAATTGGCTACGCAGTTGTGCTAGACGCTCGGCCTCGGCTAGAGCTGATTCCCGTGCCCTCTCCATGACTCTACGATCACTGATATCGCGGGCAATGCCGACTGTTCCGAGCACGCTGCCGTCCTCATCCAGCACCGGAGCCTTGAAAATTTCTAACCATATGGCGACATTGTGCGCATCGACAAAGAGTTCTTCCATGGTCTTGCGCCGGCGGGTTGCCATGACTTCCAGATCATCGGTTCGGTAGACTTCGGCATGCTCGCGCGGCCAGAAATCCAGGTCAGACTTGCCGATCATATCATCCACACTGTGATCACTGGCCAATGCCATAGCCTGATTGACGACCAGAAACCGGCTTTCCTTGTCTTTGAGCCAGGCCATCATCGGCAGGGTATCGATCAGGGCGCGCAGGTAGCGCGTTTGCCGGCGCAGTTCTTCGGTACGTTCCAGCACCCGCTGCTCAAGATCGGAGTTCAGTGCGAGAATTTCCTTTTCAATGCGTTTGCGTTCGGTAATGTCTCGAGCCAGCGCGATACTGGTTGGCCGGCCTTCATATTCGAAAACTTTCGCGTTGATTTCTACCGGGAATATGCGGCCGTCTTTGGTTTTATGGTGGCGCTCGAATACTGTCACGTCGGCGTCGTTTATCTCGATCTGGAGCTCTTCCATTTCTTTTGAGTCGGCGTCGGGGTCGATGTCCAACACATCCATCGTTAACAGTTCTTCTCGGGCGTAACCCAAGGCCCTGCAGGCTTCATCGTTGACGCTGATGAAGTTGTGGTTTGGCAGGTCGATGATATAGACGGCTTCGCGGACTTGATTCAGTGCGAAATCCATCAGCCACAGGCGGCGTTCGGCCTGTTTGCGTTCGGTGATGTCGCGGGCAATGGAAATGACGCCAACCACTTCACCTTGCGTGCTGAATTCAGGCGCATAACGGTTATGAAAATAATGCATTTTCCCGTCGGCGTTTAAACACGCCACCTCGCTTTCGGCAGGCAGGCCTGTCGAAAGCACTTGCCGGATCATCTGCATCAGCTTGTCCGCTTCCTCGGCGCTGAGTATTTTTGCTTCCGACGACGTCATGTTCAGCAGTGAGTCAGCCGGCTTGCCGGTGAGCTTGGCTACGGCCGGGTTGGTATAAATACGGCGGCAGTCTTTGTCGTAGCGGAAGATCAGGTCTGTCGAGCTTTCGACCAGGACGCGAAATTCCTGTTCCCGTTGCAGCGCTGTCGCTTCCAGATGTTTGCGTTCGGTAATGTCACGGGATAGCGCGATAAGGCGCGGCTCTTCCCCATCGGTGACAGGTTTGCTGGCTACGGAGAGCTCAAACCAGAAGTTGCCGTGCGGCAGCGCTAATTCAAATTGCTTGCCGGTTGAGAAGCCGTGCTCATGGGCTTCGCGCAAGGCCGACATGATGATCGCCGCTGCATCGGAGGGTATGACTTCCGGCACTGTCTTGCCGAGCAGGTAATCGGCGGGGGAAGCCAACAGGTCAGTGCGCGGTGAATGATAGTCATAGTAGCGGCCGTCCAGTCCCAGCTCGAACAGCAAGTCCGGGATTGTATCCAGCGTGGCTTGCAGTTTGTTTTTGGCTTGCAATACTTCGGTATTGAGCGTTTCCAGACGGCGGTGGGAACGCCGCAGGCGCACCAGAAAAAAGCTGGCGCCGGCCAGTATGACCACGCTGCCTCCGAGTACGGTCCATAGCCAGCGTTGTTCAAGCTCATGGTGCTTGAGTTCATCTGCCTGTTGCTGGTTATGGCGGTTAAGTCTATCGATCTCACGCTGCTTGCTTTCGCTTTGATAGCGTCGGGCAAGATCGACAATGCGTTGATTGGCTTTATTCTGGGCATTCTTAACCGCCATTGTGTCCGCCTCAGCAAAGAGTCGATAGGCGCGTTGGTGCTCGCCGCGGGCGACGGCAATCGAAGCCATTTGCTTCGCGCTTTCGTGCAGGTAAAGCGCGAAGCCGATCTCTCTGGCCAGTTGGTAGGCTTTTTCTGCATCTGCGCGGGCCTGGGCAATCTTGCCCAAGGCTTGGTAAGATGCGCTGCGTATCTTCAAGGCCCACCACAGGCCGATCTTGTTAGCGCCCTGCTCGTATATTCGCTCCACCTCACCCAGAACCGGCAATGCTTCGCCGGAACGGCCGTTATCATTCAAGCAGGTCGCCAGCATGACCAGCGCGTGGGCGACATAGAAGGGACCACCTATGGCCCGATACCGGCTAATCGCTTCGTGAATCATGCGTTCGCCTTCGGCAACATTGCCCAACCTGACGGTCAAGGCGCCGGCGCCCAACAAAGCGTCCATTTCCAGCAGGCCGGAACCGGCGACTCGCGCCTGCTCCCGCATGCGAAGATAGTATTCGCGCGCTTTCTCATCATGTTCGCTGAGATCATATGCCGCCGCCAGACCCTGATAAGCATAGGTCAGCGCCAGGGCATTGCCGTTGCGCCTGGCAATCTCCATCGTCTGCATGGCCAGTGATACGGAGTCTTCCACCTGATCCATCCGGCGGTACATCATTGATGTGCGCAACATCGATTCTCCCAGCAAATCCGGCCGGTCGACACCGTCAAGAATGTCCATGCTGTGCATGACGGCTGCGCTCATCTTGCCTATCCGGGCCTGGTTGACCGCATTCAGCGCGATAGTGAGGTCGGCCTCGGCCTGTCCAATTTGGTCACCTTGCTTATTAGCCAGTTCAAACGCCTGTTGGGCATGTTGGTCTGCCACATCGGTCCGGCCTGAATAGAGTTCGGTACGTGCCAGCAAGTTTAATGCCCTTACTCGGTCGGCAGGAGTCGCATCGGCAGGAAGTTCGGCTTGCAAGCGCTGGGCTCTCATGTAAGCGGCAGGTATGTCGTTTTCAGCTAGCTGCCGTATCTGATCGGCATTCTTGCGCCATTGCTCCAGCTCATTACCGGCATGGGCCGCGCCGCACCAAGCGAAAATCAGAAATATACACGAAATAACTTGAGTATTATGTCCTGTTGCGCCATCCCTCTTCTTGAGAGAGTTAGATGTTGAAGTTATTTTGTGCGCGTTCCTTAACATAGGAATGCAAGCCTTGCTTGCAGGCAAAGCCTGCATTGTAGTTTTAATTTGATAGGCATGACCGCCATTAAAAGCGTACCGCCATTGTCGCGCCAACTTGAAGATCGTTCAGCCAGGCGCTTTGCGGCTTGGTTTCCACGCTATAGTATGAACTGCGCAAGGTATTCAGTAGATTCATGCCTTCCACCGTGAATGTGAAATGGTCGTTGATGCGATAGCCTACCGAGGCATCCAGCCAGCCGTAATCGCGCGTGTATATAGGTAACGCCCCGATTCCGACGACATTGGTAATGCCGCTCAGGAAAGTGTCGCGCCAATTATAAGCAACTCTTGCCGAAATTGGGCCTTTCTCATACATGCCGATCAGATTGTAGCTGTGTTTTGACAGGTTTTGCAGCGGTACGTTCCGGCCCAGGATGCTGTTGGGCGTTTCGCTGTCTATAAAAGTGTAATTGGCCTGCATGCCAAGTCCGTTCAACCAGCTTGGCAGGAAATCGTAAAACTGCTGGTAGCCCGCTTCAAAACCATTAATGCTTGCAGCAGCGCGGTTCTGCGGGCGGCTGACTTGATAAGTAAAGCCGTCGTGAATTTCTGGATTGCTGACTGTGCTGGCAAAACCGTCGACCTGCTTTAGAAAGCCGGTGATATAAACCGAGGTGGTGGGATTGAAATATTTTTCCACCGCCAAATCCAGATTGCCGGAACGGATCGGCTTCAAAGCAGGGTTACCGGCGCTGCCTTGGTTTAACGACGGGGTGATGGTGTTGCGAATCAAGGTCAGCGACGGAGAAAGCTGGTCGAAATTCTGCCGGGTAATGGTTTTTGAAACGCCGGCGCGCAGGTACAGGCCTTTTACAAGCTGATAGCGCAGATTCAGGCTAGGCAGGTAGTCGATGTCGGTGTTGGTAATATTAATGGGGAAAATTGTGCCGGTGCTAGGGGCCGATTGACTGCCGGTTACCGACTCCAATGTTTGCACGGCGCGCAGCCCGATGTTGCCGTCCAATGGAAAGCGCGTGGCTTCGAATTGACTCATCAGGTACCCGGCTTGGGTTTCTTCGCTGATACTCCAGACGCTCAACGGGTTCCCGGCGGCGGGAATGGGTGCGGTAATGTCGAAAGCATTGCGTAATGCGATCGCATCCCGAGCCGAATCCAGGTTGCCGACCACGTAATTGCCGATACTGCTGCCTGTGCCGCCGAGAAAATTATCGGTCGGATTGGCCATGATATACCCCGGTCTGTCGGCTGCTGAAATGCCGGTCACGGCCGTATCGGCAAAATCAAGCCCGGATCGTTTCCCGCATTATGCTTGGCGTAACAAAACCCGGCAGAGATCGATTTGATGAAGCCGCCGGACAGTTCGTAGTCGCCGTCAAGCTGGGCAGTGGACAAATCTCCCTCGAATGGCCTCGTGCGGTAGACGAGGCTGGCGTATTGAAAATTGGCGGGATTAAGTAAATCGGTGCCGCCGATGCCGGTGGACGGAACCAAACCGGACAGATCCTGGTTAAATTGTGCCGCCGTACCGCCAAACACCGGCCCGGAGAAAAACAGGTTGTTAAAGCTTTTAGTGTAGCTGAGATCGGTTTTGACTGTCAGTGCGTCTTTGTTTCAGCTGCCGCCGACCGCCGCTTGCTGGGTTCTGTCAACTGTGTCGCGGGCAAAGCTGAGAATGGATATCGGCGCGTTGGTCCAACTGATGCTTTGCAGGTCGTTGGTGCCCGGAAATAATCTGGGATTACCGGCGGCAAAAGTGGAAGAGGGCGTTACGTTAATCTGGTAAGAATCCTGAATGGTCTTGAATTGTGCATAATTGCCTTCGGCGTAGAGCTCAAGATTACCCGACGGTCGCCATTGCAATGCCAAGTTGCCGGCAGTCCGCTCGCGATTCCCCAGGCTGGTGGTCTCCGAGGTGCCGTTGGGAACGATAACTGTCTGTCCAGGGATAATGTTTGTGCGAGCAACAGGGTTCCCGGTACTTTTCTGATTCTCCCGCCAAGCACGTCGCTGGTAAGCGAAATTCACCAGTGCGCCGAATTCGCCAAAGCTCTCTGTTCGCCAACGGTCGCTCAACAGCGTCGAAAACTGTGGTTCCTGATCGTCTACCAGATCGCCGTGTATTACCCGCGCAGAACCTAGTAGTTGTCGTCCGTCAAAGTCGAACGGACGGTGTGTCCGCAAATCAACCGTACCGCCGATCCCTCCCTCGATGTGGTTGGCCGTGAGGTTTTGTAGACATCAATGCCTGACAGCATTTCTGAGGGGATGTCGGCGAAATCGAGAGTACGCCCCGTCCCCGCGGTGAACACTTCATGTCCGTTCAGCAGTGTTTCCATCTGGGTGAGGCCGCGAATCGCCACACCGGCGCCTTCGCCGCGATCACGAAGAATTTGCACGCCAGTGACACGGGACAGCACATCGGTGACGTTGATGTCGGCAAGCTTATTGATGTCGTCGGCTGCCACTGAATCGACGATTTCCATCTTGTCGCGCTTGATTTCTTGTGCAGATGCAAGGCTGGCGCGTTTGCCGACGACCGTAAGGTCCTCAAGAACGATAGTTTGTGCATCGATGCCTGAATTATCGTTCTGGGCAAATGCCGATGCCGACTTGGCGGTAATTAAAGCCCAAATACCGAACTGCGGTAAATGTTTCAGTCTTGTATGCATAAATTTAAGAATTCTACCTGACGGCAGTGCTTTAGCAGCCGAAGTGACCGTTTTTATAAGGATTTCGGATAAGACCTAAAACAGCATTATTCGGAAGTAGCTTATGCCATTTCTACTGGAGGTCTAGGCGGTCCTGCTTCGACAGTTGACCTGCCTTTTAGATTGCAAATCGCAAGTCGCGCCTTGGCATTAACTGTCTTTAATCGAGCAATCCAAGGATGAAACAGAACAAAATAACAAATGAACACTATAGATTGTAGCTTTATAGTGTTCATTTTGGCTAGATGTGCAACCGATTTACGATAAAAAGGATCAGCAATAATGAGAGTTGCTTTTGCCAAGGCATTGAAAGACAGTAGAAAATCACGTGGCCTAACTCAGGAGGATTTCTCGGTCGTTTCCAGTCGTACTTATTTAAGTATGCTGGAAACTGGCAAAAAAAGCCCCACCCTGGATAAAATCCAGACCCTTGCTCAAACTATCGGCATTCATTGTTTAAGTTTGATGACATTGACATACATGTACACAGAAGAGGAAAAAGATTTGGATACACTGCTGTCACGAATCAGAGACGAAGTCAAAAGCGTGGAACGCAAGGAAAAAAGATGATCATGGCGACCCAACTTAAGCGTTTGAAAAGGGTAATGTAGCCAGAGCATGTTCTGACGCATTTTTTGCTGCTTGTCAGAAAAATATTGAGGTTAGCTGTTATTTGCGGTTTCAGTGCAGACGTGCTCGCTGCCGAAAATCAACAAGTGTATTGCTATCGTAGAGCGGAAAGGTTGGGCGCATTCATCAATAATTTGGATGAATACCGGGATTAACTGAGGCGTTTGATCAGTCAATGCAGAAAAACAGATCGATGAAACAGGGTTGCGTCAAAGCAGGTGTCAACTAAAGCACCTGCTTTGAGAAGGCAAGCAGGATGTTTTTAAGCAGCAAGCTTGGTCACAGCTGTTTTGACCAGATCACTTAATTCAGAGCCGTCTTCTTGGCAATAGGCAATAATTGCTTTGCGCATTCGTGGATCCCATGATCTTAAGATATGATTTTTTATGCCTTCCGCTGCGATTTCTTTGTCGCTTTCCGAATTAAAGAAATTGCCTATATCGTTGGCCATTTTGATTAGTCTTTCTATTTTCATTATTAATTACAGATAGTTGCTATGGGTTAAGCGTTGCGGATGGGTGTAAACCACATGCTGATCATCACGGGCAAACCCGATTAAGGTGAGGCCTGCCTCATCAGCCAAGCGTATGGCTAAGCCGGTAGGCGCGGAAATGGCAGCAAGCAGGCTAATGCCGACCCATGCGGTTTTTTGCACCATCTCATAACTGGCGCGGCTGGTAACGATTACGAAGCCTGCGGATAAATCCTTGCCGGAGCGCAATAAAAAACCGATCAATTTATCCAATGCGTTATGCCGCCCTACATCTTCCCGGATATCCAAGATGCCTTGTCCGGGAACAGCCCAGGCAGCCGCATGAACGGCTCCGGTTAATTGGTTTAATTTTTGGTGCTGCTTGATGTCTGTTAAGGCGGAACGCAATTCAGCCGCAGGCAAGGTCAAGCCCCCGTTAACCGAGTTCGGTTGGCGTATGGCTTGTTTTAAGGTGCTTGCACCGCATAAGCCGCACCCGGTACGGCCGGTTAGGTTACGGCCTTTGTCGGACATGCATTGAAAACGTTGCTCCGGAATTTTTATCTGGACTTCAATGCCGTTTGAGCGGTTATAAACCCGCGCGGATAACAACTCTTGCGGGCTTTTAATAATGCCTTCGGTAATGCTGAAACCCAGCGCAAATTCTTCAAGATTGGTCGGGGTTGCCAGCATGACGACATGCGGAACCCCGTTGTAGACCAGAGAAATCGGCACTTCTTCGGCAATATAGTCTTGCCGTTGTTCATGCTGTCCGTCCCGCCAGCGATCAACGGTGGTTTGTTGATAGCTGGGCCAGCCTAACTCCAATG
>Ga0208114_1000246_pt1 | contig 13904 bp, 17 predicted proteins | sample LakWasMeta2_LOW4_2_FD_183854 | JGI IMG/M metagenome (GOLD analysis project Ga0208114, IMG submission 183854) | Freshwater sediment methanotrophic microbial communities from Lake Washington under simulated oxygen tension - Sediment Metagenome... | ecosystem: Environmental > Aquatic > Freshwater >... | reverse complement strand
GTTGTTGCCATTTGCCAGTCCTTATTAATGTTGATATGGAACACAATTTAACTCTACGCCCATAAAAATTTAATTTCAATTATTAGCGCAATATAAACCACGATAAAAGTCAGATTCAGAAATTGTATGTCACGGCAACTAGTGCGCGGTTCCTTGCCACATCATAAGTAGACCCTGTATTTTGCAGGCCCCAGAAGTTGCGGTAAGCCTTGGTGTCGCTGGTCGCGGAATAACCCAGGCTACCCGCCCAGGCTTTGTTAAAACTATAAACCGTACCCAGTTTGTAGTAATCCCAGTTCAGGTCCTTGCTATCTGCAATAGTCTGATGGCCGGCAACCGCATTCAGGCTCCAGCCGGCAGCAACATCAACATTCAATGCACCCTCGGCATACCATGAGCCACGCGTACTGCCGGTAACGCCCGCTTCGGAATCACCATAAAAACCGCCGCCTACACCTGAGTTGTTGGTATTCCAGCCGAAAAACTCCGTCAATGTGCGGCCAGCTTTTACTGTGAGCCATTTGTAATTAAGGCTGGCATATATCTCGGCCGTATTGAATTTTGATGATGCATAACGCTGGGCGAACTTTGCCTCATCATAATTGCCTCCGGGGTAGTAGATGTAGATAAGGCCAAGGTCATAATTCAGCATCGACATGGCTCCAGGCAGCTTTCCGCGCTTGCCCCCATAGACGTCAAGTTCCATATGCGTACCCGGATACATCTGGTCAGAAACATTTGATGCAAAAACACCCCCGTAAAGACCGCTGGCATGGCTGACCTCTGCCAAAAACTGCAGCGCAGGCTTCCCCCAGGTCTGGCTGATGCCACGGAACAGATAATCGTTTGCCAGGCTTACGTTGCCCGCCAAAGTGAATTCAGGCCCTGGAGAAACTGGCACAGCATCTTCGGCGGCCAGAATGCTGCCGCTGGCAAAACAGCATAAAAGCACAGCGGCCTGCATGGTAAAGCGTTTTTTATACGAACCAGTTTTACTTTCAGACATTGCTTTCATACTGCATTTCTTTCGGGTTCTATTAATCTCAAGCAAATAATGACGCAAGAAGCAGGGTTACACAACCGCATTTAGTCATACAAGACGGGGGGCTGGACAAAAAATAAAGGACCTGGGTTTCTCCAGATCCTTTATTTTTTAACATTCTGCCTAGAATATAGCGTGTGTTAAGTCAGCATTACCTGCTAGCCAGAAAGCAGGGCTCAGGCGGCGGCATCCTTTTCACATTTCTTGATGAATGAGTTTTTAGCGGCACCCGCCAGTTTTTTCTCGGCAGCGGCAGTACCGCAAGCTGCGATTGCAGCATCTTTTTCACATTTTTTAGTGAATGAGTTCTTGGCAGCACCCGCCAGCTTCTTCTCGGTGGCGGTTGCAGCACAGGTTGCACTTGCAGCATCTTTATTGCATTTTTTCAAAAAACTGGTTTTAGCAGCGCCAGCCAGTTTTTTCTCAGCCGCTTTAGCGTCACAGCTGGCATCGGCAGCAAATGCCATGTTAGCGGTAAATAAGCCTAGTACGGCAGCGATTAAGATTCTTTTCATTTACAGTCTCCTATAGTTGTTTTATGTATGAGCCTTGCAGCTTAATCATACATCAAACAGCACCAGCGCTTAATGGCTAAATCCTTGATGCCTGACACAGCATCATTCACTGCTCATCATGGGTTTGATTAAATTTCGCCCCTGCAGCCGGCACATGAGTGCCACGGCCAGCACATGCATCACAACCATCACCTGCAGCAGGTGGGACAGCATTGCATGTACCTCCACAGGCCAATCTACGCCCCAGTATTCATCGGTACGGCTGAGCCATCCGGTAACGCCCAGCAGCAAAATCAGCAGCCACATCATATAGACAGCATATTGCCCCAGCGGGTTATGGCCATGATGCCGGGATACGCGCCCCGACCTGAGTTCATGCAGATGCAGTTTAATATCGGTGATTGCGGGCAGATGAAACCTTGAAGCAGGCGATCGGCTAAGCCAATACCCCTCAGCCAGCCTGGGCAGCAATATCAACAGGCAGGCATAGCCGATTGCCCGGTGCCAGGCGCCTGACTCATTAAAAAAATTAATGGTCACACAAGCAGCCACGGCCCAATGCGTGATGCGTACCACTAATGTCCAGGCCGGCGCCACTGGCGGTGAGGGGTTGATTTTCATCAGTTTCAGCGGCGGTTTACTTTTCAATTTCCGCTTTGATGATTGCCAGGGTCTTGGTATCAAAATAGATTTCTACCTTTTTGCCCTGCTTGTTGCGGCCATAGATTTCGTAACAGTTGCCATCTACCTTGAATTTTTTAATGCTATACCCCTCTTCACTCAAGGCCTGTTTTAAAGTGTCTTCTGGTACCCACTCCGCTCTCGGGTGGGGTGCGCAATCTGCATCTGCAAAGGCTTGTAACGGAATAAACGCTAGTAATGCCCATAATAATTTCATGTTTTTTCCTTGGTCTTGAATCATTTAAAAAATACATTTTCCGGCGCGGATGGCCGGCAGGTCTTTGGTGCCGGCGAGCGCCATGGTCATTTCCAGCTCATCACGCATCAGGCGTATTACATGCGCCACGCCCAGCGCACCGCTGGCAGCAAGGCCCCAGACATACGGGCGGCCTATCATGACGGCATCTGCGCCCAGCGCCAGCGCTTTGAATGCATCCTGCCCATTGCGGATGCCGCTATCGAACAGTATCACTGCCTTGCCGGAGACCCGTTCTGCAATCTCTGGCAGCCGCTCCAGGCTGCCCGGCACGCCATCCAGAACCCGTCCACCATGGTTGGAAACCACCAGGCCATCACAGCCTGAATTGACTATTTTTTCTGCATCATCTGCATGCAGCACACCTTTAACCAGCAAAGGCAGACTGATTTCATCACGTAGCCACGCCAGGTCATCCCAGTTTGGGGCTTGTGCCATCCATCCATCAAAAACGCTGCTTTGGCCAGCATGCAAGACTGGCAACGGCAGTGCGGGATGTTCCAGGTTAACCGCGCCGACGTCTTCTGGCAGTTGCATCACTGCCTGTTTGACCGGTGCATCAACGGTAAACAAAATGGCCCCATAGCCGGCGGCGATTGCACGCTTTGCCAACCGCAATGTGCGCTGCCTGTCACCCTGCCAATACAGCTGAAACCACAGGGCCTGCCCCGCGGCTTCGATAATAGCTTCCAGCGTCTGGCTGGCCAGGCTGCTGACGACCATTTGCCCTGACTGCGCGTTGGCTGCCATGGCACTTGCCGCCTCACCCTGGTGATGGAACAAAAGCTGGTAGGCGATCGGCGCCAGCAGTAACGGATGCGCGAACTGCTGCCCGAACAGCTTAATTTTCGTGCTGCCGCCCCTCACATCGGCCAGCGGCCGCGTGATTATCCTGGCAGCGTCAAGTGCATGCCGGTTGGCCTGCATGGTCAGCCCGTTGCCACTGCCGCCCTCCAGATAATGCCAGGTTTCGGCTGCCAGGCGCTGCTGCGCAAAAGATTGGTAATCACCCGCGGTGTGCACGCTTGGCGCTGTGCCTTGCAGCTTGCCTAACGGCCCGCTCATTCTGCCCACATCCGCAGCAGGTTATGATAGACCCCGGTCAGATGCACTAGCGGCCCGGTTTCACCCGCGCTATGCCGCAGATGCATAAGCGACATATCCATGTCATACAGCAACCTGCGTTTCTCTGCGTCGCGCACCATGCTTTGAATGAACATGAAGCTTGCCAGGCGCTGGCCTCTGGTTACGGGAGTGACCTCATGCACAGAAGACGAGGGGTAAACAACCAGGCTGCCGGCCTTAAGCTTGACGGCATGCCGGCCAAACGTATCTTCTACCACCAGCTCGCCCCCGTCGTACTCATCCGGTTCAGATAGAAACAATGTGGCAGAGACATCGGCACGTACATGGCCGCTGCCATCCGGCATCATGCGCATCGCATTATCGACATGAAAACCATAGTGGTTGGTTTCTCCGCTGTAACAGTTAAAAAACGGCGGCAATATTCTGGCAGGCAAGGCCGCAGTAAAAAACTGTGCATTGCGGTTTAAGGCTGTCAGCACCAACTGCCTGAGTGCGTGCAGCTGTGGCGCTGTTTCTGGCAGCTGCTGGTTGTTTTTCACCTTTGCCGCCTGTGTGCCTGCTGTTATCCTGCCATCAGCCCATTGGGCGCCTGCAAGCAGTCGCCTGGCTTCAGCCAGCTCTTCAACCGTTAATAAGTCTGGTACCTGCAGCAGCATAACTGTCCTTAAAATTTAAGTTCTGTTGTAATGATGGCGGTTCTGCCGTTACCCGGCACGGTAAAGCCGCCATTGTCGTAAATTGAATCGTAGTAGGTTTTGTCCAGCAGGTTCTTCACATTCAGGCGCAGCGCCCACTGCTTCGCCTCATAAGCCAGCATCGCATCTACACGTGCATAACCTGGCAGCCGGTTCGGGTCGAATTTGCCATTGGTGAATACACTGCTGGCATTAGCCGCCGATGGCTGATAGCCGAAACGCTCGCCTTTGGCTTCAATGCCGCCGCCCACTTTCCAGTTACCCCAGAACTCATAAGTAGTCCACAGGTTGAAAGTGGCAGGCGGCGTATTGCGTGCCCGCTGCCCTTGCAGTCTTTCATCCGCCACCGTAATTGCTCCGGTTGCTGCATTGACGTTTTCTGCCACTTCAAGAATACGCGCATCCATGAATGCAACACCGGCGAACACTTCCCAGTTCTCGGCCACGTAGCCGGATAATTCAAACTCCAGGCCATCTGTGCGGCGTTTTTTGGTGAGTATTGAAGACGTGGACTCCAGATCGGTGTTGCGCTCCCAGTCTTTGGTGGTGCGATACAGTGCCGTTCTGAAGGCGAGGTCGCCGTCGTTAAACAGCCACTTGGCACCTACCTCTACAGTCTTGCTGCGCTCCGGCGGTTGCGCCTTGACGGTCAGCTGATACAAATCTGCTGTGGGGCTGAATGAATCACTCCAGCTCACATAGTAATGGCTCATTTCAGTCTGGTGCCACGACAGGCCGGTACGGTAACTGTTCTCGCCATAGCTTAATTTTGGCGAAGTGGCACTTGAGTAATTGGCGCGCATCTCGTCCCGGCGCACCCCTAACAACAGGTCCCACTTGGGTATAAACGCTATGGTGTCCTGCACATACAGCGCGTAGTTATCTGCATCAAATTCGGTTGCGGTGCCGGTCACCTGGCTTCTGCGGTATACAGGGTTCGTCGTCGTGCCCAAATTGCGCAGTGACTGCCGGTATGAATCTTCTTTCAAATACTCAAGGCCGGTCAGCACCTGATGCTTCATGCCTGCCAGCGTAAGCTTGGTACTGAAATCAGATTGCAAAGTCAGCGTTTCATAATCCATCACCCGCGTCTGGTTGCCGCCTGAGCCCAGGGTCGCTGATGGCAACAAAGTAGAACTGGGTGTTTTGGCCCAATAAGCACGCTCGTAGTCAGCGCTTCTTATCTGGGTACGCCACTCGGTGTCCTGGGAGAACTTGTGCGTGAATGTTGCGGTGCTGATGCGCGTATCACTGTCATCAAAATTATTACTGCCACCGTAAAAGTCTGAATCATCAATATTGGGTACCGCGCGGTCTATCGGGCGCTTGTTGTAGAATGAAACGCCATAGTCTGGCACATCACGCGTCTGCGTATACACATGGTTAAGATACAACTCATTCTCGGTACCGATGCCTGCGCCGAAACTTACCGCAACCCCTTTACGATCGAGCTCGGGACGGTCTCCATTGGCAGGGTTCTTACGGTAGTTCTGTTCACTTCTATCCATTACATTGAGCCTGATAGCGGCTGTATCGGTAATCTTCTTATTAAAATCGCCGGTAAACTGATAATAGCTATGCTCGCCCACGCTGCCTGAAATCACATTTGCATCTGCAAGTTTTGCGGTCTTTGTCACCTGGTTGATGACGCCGCCTGCCTGGCCACGGCCAAATAGCATGGCCGCAGAGCCACGCAGCACGTCCACCTGTTCGAGGTTAAAGGTTTCGCGGTTGTATTGTGCAGTATCACGCACGCCATCCAGGTAAATATCGCCAAACGTATAAAAGCCACGCAGCATCATGTTGTCGCCAGAGCGGCCGCCTTCGGCAGCATTGAAAGTAAGCCCAGATACATTGCTCAAGGCTTCACGCAATGAGCTTACCTGCTGGTCATGCATCAGATCATGCGTGACGGTTGTGATTGCCTGCGGAATGTCATGCGGATCCTGCAGCACCTTGCCTACCCGCGTCTGTGTGGCCTGATAGCCGCCTGCTGCCGGCAGCACGCTAGCTTTGACGTTTACTTCTTCAAGTGCCTGCTCGGCTATTTTTTCTTCTGCCGCCATGGCGCTCATTGCCTGCGCAGCAAGCACTACCGCCAGCGTTAATGACTTCTGCGTGAGTGTTATGTTTTGATCCAGCCTCATGGTATCGTTTCCTAATGATTAAAGTCATTGGCTGGCTTGCTAAGTAGGTTGTCAAAACAATACTCACTGGCTGGCTATTTTTTGATTGATGGTTAATAAGTCTTATCTGGCTACAGGTTCACTCACAAAACCCAATTTTGTGAGTCCTGCATTCTGTGCATCTGCCATTACTTCAGCCAAAATCTGGTAACGCGTTTCTTTATCGGCGCGTATATTCAATTCCGGCTGCGGTTTCTTTTCTGCTATCTGTCTCAGCTTGGCCTTGAGCTCACCTTGCGCCATCTTGCTGTTGTTCCAGTACATATTGCCAGCACCGTCAATAGACAGCGATATCACCTCCGGTTTTTCCGGCAGTGGCTGGCTGCTGGTCTGCGGCAGCTCTATTTTCACTGCATGTGTCAGCAGCGGTGCTGTGATGATGAATATCACCATCAGCACCAGCATTACATCGACCAAGGGCGTAGTGTTGATTTCAGCCATGGGCGCTGTATGTGAATGAAGCTTTGCGCCTTCACCTGAACCTATCATGCCGGAACCTCTGCGATATGCATCTGCGCTTTAGATAGTGCGGCTTCTTCATGTTTTGGGTTTATCACGGCGCCTGTAGTCAGCAGGGTATGCAGTCTGTAGCCGAATTTTTCAATATCGCCTGAGAGCACACGGTTGCTGCGCACCAGCGCGTTGTAAGCCAGTACTGCCGGAATCGCCACCGCCAGGCCTAATGCCGTCATGATCAGTGCCTCGCCCACCGGGCCGGCTACTTTATCCAGCGTAGCCTGGCCGCTTGCACTGATACCAGCAAGCGCGTGATAGATTCCCCACACTGTTCCAAACAGGCCCACGAACGGCGACACACTGCCAACTGAAGCCAGCAGAGTAAGGCCGTTTTCCATTTTTACATTTTCTTCAGTAATGCATCGGTTCATTGCACGCGCCACGAATTCATCCTGCGTCACAGCCTCTGCATTTTTTGCAGCATGCAATCTATGGTGCTCTGCGGCGGAAATAGCCTGCTGCGCAAGTGTTGCCAGGGCAGTTTTATTTTTAATCCCTTCATTCTCTATTTTCAGTGCAGCACCCAAATTTGCTGCATGCCAGAACTTCTGCTCATACGCGCCAAATGCCTTGCGTAATTGCCATGCCTGTAAGCTTTTCTCTACTATCAGGTACCAGCTTGCTACTGACATCGCCAGCAGTATGAGGGCCACCATCATCGATACCGGCCCGCCTGCCGTGATGAATTCCAGACTGTTAAACGCATATCCATTCTGCATACTTACCTCGTTTCAATATTCATTGGTTTAATATTCATTGCTTTATTGATTCACAGCTTTGTTCATTCAACATTTCGCTAACTGCCCAGTGAAAACTTCACCGGCACCAGCACATATGCGCTCACCGGCTGATTACTGCGCTTGGCCGGGATAAAGATCCATTTCTTTACAGCTTCTATGGCTGCCTGATCTAGTTTTTCATAGCCACTGCCAGTTTCCAACTGCACCCTTTCTGCAATGCCGCTTTCAGATACCAGCACTTTCAATAACACACGGCCCTGCTCACCTGTCCTTCTCGACATTGGCGGGTACGCCGGTGCCGGATTATTCAAATAAGCCGCACCAAATTTCGGCGGTTCTGTTACCAGCTCTGCGTCTGTTTTAACCGTTACCGCCTCGGCTTTTTGAACTGCCTCTTCCAGCTTGACTGGTGTATCGGTAGCCTCTGTTGCCACCGCCTGTTTCACCTGTTCTTTTGTTGCCATCTCTGTTGCCACCAATTCCGTAGCTGGCAATTTACTTGGTATCAACTTCTGTTTGACTACAGGCGCTTTCTTTTCAAGCACCTGCTTTGCAGTTTCTGGCGCCGGTACTGTTAACTGTCGTTCACTGATTGATGCCTGGCTGTTCACCAGGCTCACCATCATAGGTATGGCGGGCTCCCTGATGATTTCTGTATTGTGCCAAGAGTGCAGCATGCCAGCTACGATTAAGACATGCGCCGCCAATACCACCGCCAGCGTTTTATAAGAAGCCGTAGATTCTTCCTTCATTTCATTAGCACCAGAGCTATTCAAGAGCAAATCCATTACGGCCCCTGCTTGATTGCCACTTATTGCAGATGTACCACTCCGCGGCGGGAAGGAAGGGTTGGCCACTAACTTCAAATCAGCCTGCACTACTTTCTCCTATACTTTTATCCATAAAGTGCCATATTGTGTTTTAAACCAAGCCTTGTATTTGCATTGCAAAACTACTTGGTAAGGATGAGTTTTCCCTGGTTCGTAATCCGTAAAAAATAATTTTCATTGGCATGCTTAATCACCAACTCCCGTGTACCTGCGAATAACAGTGCACTGCTTATGCTCCTTGATGCATGCCCCCTTACATTTTCAGTACCGAACCCAGTCATGCCAGTCTCCGGCTGACTGTTTAATTCAGATCTGCTCACTGGCTTTTTGATAAACTCATCTCTCATAGATGCAAATGATAATGATTCTCATTTATGAGGTCAAGCATAATTTATTAAACAAATGGGCTGGGGTGTAAAATTGGTTTTCTTATTGGAATTAAAATCAATTAAATAAGTCTGTATATTTGACGTTCGTTATATTCAGATTCAGCACTTTCAGATTCAGTACTTGGTACTTGGCACTTGGACTTTCTAACCAAAAGGAGCATGAGCATGGCCGATCACAAAGACACTAAAAACTCTGTAGTAAATGCACTGAACACGATATTGGAACTCGAGCTCGCAGGCGTGGTGCGCTATACACATTACGCATTGATGGTATTTGGCTATAACCGCATCCCTATTGTTTCATGGCTGCGTGGCCAGGCAACAGAATCACTCGCCCATGCCGACAAGGCCGGCGAATTGATTACGCACCTGGGCGGCCATCCATCACTTTCTATCGGCCCATTACTGGAAACGCATAATCATGACATCGGTGATATTCTGCGCGAATCTTTAGCGCATGAAACCGTAGCTTTGAATGCTTACAAAGCTTTGCTTAAACTGGTTGAGAATGACTCGGTAATGCTCGAAGAATATGCCCGCGAGATGATTTACCAGGAAGAGCTGCACTTAGGTGAAGTAGATAAAATGCTGCGCAAGCCTGGCGAGATTGCCAAATTTCATGAATAAGCAGCCATTCACAGTGTGAATGAACGCGGTAAAAAGCAAAAAGGACTGGAGTGAATCCCAGTCCTTTTTCTGTTTTACACGAGCGCTAATTCATTTCAGATTGCCAATCCAGATTTATACGATTGCAAAAACAACAATGAAACAGGCGACTGTCATGACCACCAGCCCAAGTACGAATGCCTTATCAGCCCAATCTTCGTACTGGTCGGCATCTACCCGGTTACGAATCGCAGCATAAGACAGTATGGCACTGGCGATGAAGAACAAACTATCCAGCGCCAGAATTTCATCCGCCCAGGTATTAGGGCTGTTGGCGGATATTTTTAAAATACTGATAACGGTCATACAAACGCCAACCATGGTGGCTGCGGTTGGGAGAATATGTTGAGAAATGGTTTTATCTGCACTCATGGATTTCAACTAGATGATTGTAGGGCCTGGCAATATTAAGACTGTACGGCCAGGCTCATGGCTGATTAATGTGGCTTGCTCTTGCCGGCAATGTAATCCATAGCGGCAAACAACACGCCAGATAGTATGAAGGCCATGTGTATGGCCAGCATCCAGCCCATCTGCTCATTGGAAATGTGCTCCGGATTGCCTGCACTTTGATGAACAAATGCCTTGAGCAGGTCTATAGCAGAAATAGCCACAATTGAACCGATAAGTTTAAGCTTGAGCCCCGAAAAATCGACCTTGCCCATCCACTCCGGCCTGTCTTCGCTATCTGCCGTATTGATTTTTGAAACGAAATTTTCATATCCGCTGAAAATCACCATAATCAGCAAGCTGGCCACCAGGGTCATATCAACCAATGCCAGCAGTGACAGAATGACTTCCTGCTCTGATGAGCTGAAGATATGCACAACAATATGAAAAAACTCCTGCGAGAATTTCACCATCAGAATAACCAGGCCGCCAACCAGGCCCAGATACATCGGGGCCAAAACCCAACGGCTTCTGAATATTACTGTTTCTACCAAATGTTCTAAAAACTTAATCATTATATAAACCTGTATCCTTTATAAACGGCTGCTGGCGCTCGGCTCGAGCAATGCAAGCGCCGTGAGGATTATGCTGCAAATACGCCTTACATGTAAATGTCATTGGATAAATCAGCCAGTTTTATGTCTGTTTTTTATAGAAAGTGCCTGGCGTTCAGAAGCGATTGGAAGCCTTTACTTTTAAGCCAATTAAATTCATTCACTCTGGCAGGCAGAATTTCATCATGCGATATATCGGTTTTACTGTTCAAGCCATTGGCTTGATAAAAATCGGCAACATGACACATGACAAGCGGTTTATCGCCAGATAAATTACCTAGCCAACACTCCCAGCTGTTCTCAAGATTGCATTTCTCATCAAAACCATAGACTCCTGCAAAATCAGAATTAGTGGCTATATGCATTTGCAAGGCTTTGCGCGCCAAGCATTTTGCACCGAGTACGGATATGACCATAGCCTTAAACCCGCGCCAGTGGCGGGCATGACAGACGCGCAGCCATTGGTGGGGCTGTGCACCCCATTGCTTTTCAGCAATCACTGCGAGCAACGCATCGCGAACCACAGGCAGCTGATGCACATGCTGATGGCCATCGATAAAATCCGGCGCACGTCCAAAAGCACAGGTGAATGCATCCCACTGCTGCTCTATGTTTTTTTTCAGCACCTGAACATCCAGCGCCCTAAGGTAGGCCAGAACAATAAGTTTGCGCAAACTGTAGTGGCAGTCAAAGGCATGGCTGAAATGGGAGGTTAAATCGAGATGCAGGCCGACCTGCAACGGAAGGTTTTGCAAGCGCACTGCCGATGATTTCCAGCGGGGGGACAATACCAAGGCACTGGTACTGGTGATTACTCCGCGTTTGGCTAAATCAACAATTGCATTGTCTATGGCCTCGCTCTGGGCAAAGTCATCAGCATTGATGCAAAGCTTTCTGATGTCATGATTTGGCATGTTCACTGATTGCAAATACCCAGAGTTTTGAAAATACAAAGGTAAAAACAGCAACCATCACCAATACCACCATCAGTATCGGCAAATAAAAACTTTGCCCAAACCATTGCAAGCCAAAGTAATACGCGATTTGATTCACGGCAAAACCTGTAGAGGCAATTGTTGCGAACTGCGCGAAAGTTTTAATGGATAGCTTTTTCACCTGGCCGAACGTGAAGCGGGAATGCCCTAAATAACTGATATTCAATGCACCCAAGAACCCAATGATATTGGCCTGCAGCGGGGCCAACCCTGCTGTACCGACTAATAGCCATACTATCGAAAGATGCGCAAATGCGGCCAATGTGCCGACGATAAGAAACATTAGCAATTCTTTTTTAAGATGCATGAAGTAGATTAACCTTGATGGACATTGCTGTCAGCCTCTTTCCCGATTTCTTCGGCAATCAAATAGTTGGGCCTTCTTTTAACTTCTTCAAAAATGTTGCCTACATATTCACCAATAATCCCCAATGCCAGCAACTCTATGCCGGCAAAGAACATCATGCCGACCGCCAGCGTAGGCCAGCCTGGCACCGGGTGATGCTCGATAAGATGCTCTATCAGTATCTCGACCCCTAAACCAAAGGCTATCACAGATATGACCAGCCCCAGAAATGACACCAGCCTTAAAGGCAAAACCGAGAAGCCTGTCAGCCCGGCCAGACCCAGTGTAATCAGCTTAAAGAAACTGAAGCGGCTATTACCGGAATGACGCGCCCTGGCAACATACGGTACCGCAATCGAACGGTACCCCACCCAGGCGTACAGCCCTTTCATATAACGGTTACTTTCATTAAGCAAGTTAAGGCTATTAACTGCTTTTCTATCGAGCAGGCGGAAATCCCCGGCATTGGAGGGAATATCAATAGCAGCAAAGCGCTGCATCAGCCGGTAATAGATTTTTTTTGCCAGCCTGGTCAGGCTGTTTTCACTACGCTGCCCCTGCACGCCGTACACGACCTCATGGCCTTCCTGCCATAAGCGTATGAACGTCAAAAGTATTTCAGGCGGATGCTGCCCATCTGCATCCAGCATAATGACAGCATCACCGCGGGCGCGATTCAAGCCAGCAGTTAAAGCAGCTTCTTTGCCAAAATTCCGTGACAGCCTGATGTATGTGAGGCAGCTGAATTGCTGTGTAAGCTCAACAGCTTTCAAGGCGGTGTCATCCGTGCTGCCATCATCAATCAATAAGATTTCCAGACGGCAATGCGGCTGCAGAGTGGGCACGAGCTCACTGACAGTTGCCTTGATGCTGGCGGCCTCATTAAAGGCGGGGATTACAACAGATATAAATGGTAGCTGCACAATGCACTCTTTTCTTATTAGTTTGTCATCAGTAACGCATGTGTGCCATTGATGCCTAGAATCTTGCCTTGCCGGTTATGTTCTATGTTTTTTGCCTGTGTAGTATTCAGGATAATCAGGCTATTTGGCACAGACAGCAGCTCTGCCAACTGCTGCTTGCCTTCTACATATTTCACCTGGCCATTGGTGTAGTAACTTACCGAGAACTCATGCGTACCATACGAATAAAGCTGGCTAGCGGGGTATTCAAGGCTTGCCACATGCACAAGCTTGCGGGCGGATTTTCTTTCTTCAAGATGTGTAAACCAGGTGAATGCGGTAACAAACATCAATACCAGCCATAGCACGATTGCAGGCACCATGATTTTCCTGAATCTGGCGCCCAGCGTGGGCCATGAGCCTGCCACCAATATTGAAAAGGCAGGGATTGCCGTCAATGTGTATGTCCAGATGATGTTGCGCGAGAAGGTGAAAAAAATGAGCGGCGCCAATATCCACGCCCATAGCCATTTTTTCTCGATATCTGAAGATTTGCTGAAGATCGGGCAGTCTTTTCTCAGCTTATAGATAAAAACTGGCAGCCATACGCCGGTAGACATCGCCCAGTAGACCCATATCGTGCCAATCGCCTCGCGATGTGCAGAGCCATACATATCACCTTTCCAGCCTGGTTCCAGAAAACGCTGAAAGTGCTCACCGATAATGAAATACTTTAAAAAGCCGGGGTAATGCATCTCTGCCGGGATATACCATGCGAGAACGACGCATAAAAACACCAGTATGCCGGGCCAGAACCATATTTTTTTAATATGTGCAAAAACGGTCTCTTTAGGTAAAGTGAGCCAGAACAGCATCATCGGCAGGCCAATCAGAATCCAGGTTGCCAGGCCTTTGGCAATGGCGCCCAGACCCAACATCAGCCACAGGCCGTACTGGTCAAATTTAAGCTTGTTGATACTGGGATTGTCAGTGGCCTGGTTTTGAATAATGCGCCATAAAAAAACCATGGCCCAGCTGACAATGGCTAACTGCGT
>Ga0208114_1000243_pt1 | contig 13975 bp, 14 predicted proteins | sample LakWasMeta2_LOW4_2_FD_183854 | JGI IMG/M metagenome (GOLD analysis project Ga0208114, IMG submission 183854) | Freshwater sediment methanotrophic microbial communities from Lake Washington under simulated oxygen tension - Sediment Metagenome... | ecosystem: Environmental > Aquatic > Freshwater >... | reverse complement strand
TAGACGCGGCGGCGATGACTTTTTCAGCGGCAAGCTCTAAACCTTCGCGTTGTCCGTCCACTTCTATCATTAACATCGCACCCGCGTTTTCAGGCAAGTCGGTTTCCGTGTAGTCACGAATCATGTTAATGGCATTGCCATCAATAAATTCTAACGCACAAGGAATAACAGGTTGCGCCATGATGGCAGATACGGCTTTAGCGGCATAGTCTACGCTGTTATAAATGGCTCTGAGAGTTTTGGTCGCTTCGGGTAACGGCGTGAGTTTTAACGTGGCTTCAGTAATAATTGCCAGTGTGCCTTCTGAACCTAATAACAAGCGTGTTAAGTCATAACCGACTACACCTTTGCTGGTAAATACGCCGACTTTAATTTCTTTACCCGCACCTGTCACCGCGCGTAAACCCAGCGTATTTTCACGCGGCGTGCCGTATTTAACGGCTTTAGGCCCCGCTGAGTTATAGGCTAGATTACCGCCGATACTACAAAACACCGCGCTGGTCGGATCAGGTGGCCAGAAAAAACCTTTCGTTTTAACCACGTCTTGAACTTGCTGATTCGTCATGCCTGTCTGCACCGTGATGTAACGATTGTCGGGTGAAAATTCCAGCACCTTCGTCATGCGCTCCATCGACATCACTACGCCGTTGTGTAACGGTACAGTCGCGCCTGTTGTGCCTGTGCCACGTCCTCTCACTGTTAAGGCAATGCCAAACTGATGGCAGGCTGCCACTGCACTAACCACTTGCTCATGGCGGGTAGGAAAAATAACCGCTTGCGGTAAACGATGTAAACGGCTGTTATCATAGCCATAAGCCCAGCATTCTTCGGGTGTGGTGAGCAGTTCTTGTTTAGTGTACACCTCACTCAGCAAGGCTAAAAAATCGGTGGGTAACTTAGTCAAGGTATTCAAACACCGTGATGATTTGTTTAATGTTTGGTTGCAAGCGCGTGACGTTAATCACTACATTGCCTTCTTCTCTCGATACTTGTCCCATCAAATACACTACACCGTTTTCCGTGACCACTTTAACCATTGCAGGATCAAAATTGGGTAGGGTGTGAATCTGCGTCAAAGCAACATTTACCTGCGCGGTAAGCTGTGCATCATTCGCACGCGCCGTGCTGTCTATGGGTTGAGCAACCACTAAACTGTCACGCACCATTTTAACGTGTGGAATAATACGCACGATGTCGAGAGCTTTATTTTTAATAGTCTCACTAGGCACTTCACCTGTCATCAACGCTAAGCCATTATAGGCATCGACACTAATATGACTTTGACTGGTTAACTCTGAATCGTCCATTAGCTCTTCGAGAGCCGTTTGCTCAATCTTTGTATCGCTTGCTATCATTTCAGGCGTACGACGGTCAGGTTTTGCAAACTGCGGGTTCATAGCCGTATCATTCGACGGTGCAGTTGCGCAACCGCTCAATAAAATACTATTGGCTATCAATACTAGCCATAATTTGTGACGCATGGTTTATCCTCCAAATAATTGATGGTCGATTGAATCGCACAAACAGTGTGTAATCAAAACATGAATTTCTTGTACGCGTGCCGCTGAATGAGATGGTACGCGAATTTCTATATCCGTTTCTTTCAGTAATGGGCTAATCCGCGCATCATGATTGCCCGATAACGCAATCACCATTAAACCTTTGTCATGCGCCGAACTAATCGCTTTAGCAAGACTGGCACTTGCACCACTTTCGGTATAAATCAGCAATATATCGCCACTATTACCCAAGGCGCGTAATTGTTTAGCGTACACATCATCAAACGTAGTGTCGTTAGCAATACCCGTAATGGTTGCCATATCAGCGGTTAAGGCAATAACAGGTAGGGCAGGGCGGATACGGTCAAATTGATTCAGCATCGACGAAGAAAACAATTGTACACAGGTCGCCGAACGACCATTGCCGCAACACAGTATTTTTTTATCATTTAGTAACGCAGTTACTAGCCCTTGTGCGGCGTATTCAATCACCTCGCACAGGTTAGTCATGGCATATTGATGAATTTGTAGGTGATCGGTGAAATGATTAATAATTCGGTCTTGTAAGCTCATAGCGAGATGATTAGGGGGTTTAAAAAGCGTTTTGAATCCAGTCTATGCGACCATCACCCGACAGTGCGACTACATCAAAACGTAGCGGTTTATTGATTTTTTGTGTGGATAAGTAGATATGCGTTGCCGCGATTATACGCGATTGCTTACTGCGCGTGATGCTCTCTGCCGCACTGCCGTATTTATCGGTTTGCCGAAAACGTACCTCAATAATCACCAGCGTTTCTTTATCCAGCATGATTAAATCGAGTTCGCCTTGCTTACAGCGAAAATTACGCGCGACAGGTTTTAGCCCTTTTTTTAACAGAAAATTATGAGCCTGTTGCTCGGCATTTTCACCGCGTAATAAATGCGCCGCTTTGGTTTTAAGCTCAGAAAATAACATGTGCTTAGTGATTATCCAGCCACTCTTGTGAATGCAGATTATCATCATAGCTTTCACTGAGTTCCCTGTCGCCATGATAACTTTCAGCAATAAACATAGATAAATCCATTCGTAAGGTGGCTAACGCGTCATCCAGTTGCTTAGCGGCTTCCTTATCAAAATTGGGTGCTAGCGTCGCCGCGCTATGATGCACTAACACGTCATAAAGTAGTTTCGCCTGTTCTTCTGTGTATTGCGGATTATTCATTCATGACCTCATGAGTTGTTGCGATAGGGCAGAGCATTTTAGTGGTGGGATGGGTTTATAGCAAACAATCCCTGTTTAGTATCGTACAGACGTTGCAATGCAACGTCTGTACGATGAACGTATCACTCATCGTCATGCACTACGCCTTTTTTATTGCCTATTACCCATCATTTTAGTTTTCAAATGCTCGCTTGAGAATTAAACTGGGATTATTTCGTCATTTAACAGGATAATCCATGACCTATTTTGCTTTAACTGCTATTTCACCGATTGATGGTCGCTATGCCGACAAAGTCGAAGCACTGCGCCCTATTTTTAGTGAATATGGGCTGATTCGTTTCCGTGTTCTCGTTGAGGTTCGTTGGCTACAAGCATTAGCCGCCCATCCTCTCATTCCTGAAGTCGCGCCATTTAGTGATGTCGCTAATCAATTGTTAAACAATATCGTCGATGATTTTTCCTCTGTCGATGCTGAGCGCGTCAAAGTCATTGAAAAAACCACCAACCACGATGTCAAAGCCGTTGAATATTTGCTGAAAGAAAAAATTGCAGGTTGTGCGGAATTGGAACAAGTCAGTGAATTTATTCATTTTGCCTGTACCTCAGAAGACATTAATAATCTGTCTTACGCGTTGATGTTGCAAGCAGGTCGTGAGGTCATTCTCGCACAACAAAATGACTGTATTGCTGCACTGAAAAAATTGGCGTTAGAAACCGCAGAACAACCCATGTTATCGCGTACGCATGGTCAATCAGCGACACCGACCACAGTCGGTAAAGAATTTGCTAACGTAGTGGCGCGTTTATCACGTCAAACACAACAATTGGAAGCTGTGGCTTTATTGGGCAAAATTAATGGCGCGGTGGGTAATTATAATGCCCACGCAGTTGCCTATCCTGATGTCGATTGGGCTGAATTTGCCGAGTGTTTCGTTGAATCCTTAGGTTTGCAATGGAATCCTTACACCATTCAAATTGAGCCACACGATTATATCGCTGAATATTTTCACGCTCTATCGCGCTTTAATACTATTTTGTTGGATTTTGACCGCGATATTTGGGGTTATATTTCTTTAGGTTATTTCAAACAAAAAACCATTGCAGGCGAAGTCGGTTCATCCACTATGCCGCACAAAGTCAATCCGATTGATTTTGAAAATTCCGAAGGTAATTTAGGCATTGCCAATGCCGTGTTTGGTTTTCTGGCAGAAAAATTGCCCGTGTCACGTTGGCAACGGGATTTAACTGATTCTACGGTACTGCGTAATATTGGTGTGGGTATCGCGCATACCAGCATTGCGATTCAAGCCAGTTTAAAAGGCATCTCTAAATTACAGATTAATGTTGAAGCTATTGATGCAGACTTAAATGCCAACTGGGAAGTATTGGCAGAGCCAATTCAAACGGTTATGCGTCGTTACGGTGTCGAAAAACCCTATGAGAAATTAAAAGAACTCACCCGTGGGCAACGCATTACGCCAGATCAATTGTGGATTTTTATTGAAAAATTAGACATACCTGAAGAGGCTAAAGTAGCCTTATTGGCTCTAACGCCGCGTAATTACACGGGTTATGCTGAGAAATTAGCAAAAGATATTTAAGAACCCTTGTCTCATTAGTAATGTTCATTGTAGAGATGTTGCATTGCAACGTCTCTATAAGACTAGCAAGTTGCTATTTGGACATGATAAAGCTTTTTTGTAATAGACCATCTCGATAATATCGACTGACATCAACATTCCAATCTTTGGCTTTAATGATGTTTTTAATGGTATAGAGATTGCCATCTTTATCCTTAGTCATCATGGCTAAATCAATGATTCGTTCAGAGATTGGTTTTTTTTCTTCGTCTAAAATAATAACAATTTTAGGTCGCAATTTAACGTTATCATGAACTTCAACGACCATAGCGACACAACCATTAGTCATTTCAACTAGAGAGCCTGGTGGATAGACACCGATACTCTCAATAAACTTAACTACTAATACAGGATCAAAATGAGTACCTGCTAGGTTTGTTAAAATATGGGTTGCCTCAAGATGCGTTTTACCTTTTTTATAACCTTTATCGCTGGTCATGCCGTCATAGGTATTGGCAATCGACACAATTTTTGTAAAGTGTGAAATACCTGATTCCTGCATTCGACGCGGATAACCTTTACCATCTAACTGTTCATGGTGGGTTAAGGCAACTGTTGCTGCGCTGGCGTTCATGTGATCGCTGGACTTTAGTAGGTTGTAGCCTAGTCGAGTATGCGTTTTCATGGTACGAATTTCTTCTTCATCCAGTGGTGTTGATTTGTGCAGAATTTCTGGAGGTATCAGTAACTTACCAACATCGTGCATCATGCCACACAGCCCGACTTTGTTAAGGTCTGCAACTGAAAGATTAATATGTCTGCCCAGAACGATGGATAGAATACAGACGTTCAGGCTATGTTGTGCAGTATATTCATCCTTATTTCTTAATTGGGATAGCCATAACATGGCATCAGGCGAATGCAGTACGCTCTCGACACATTCCGCAACGGCATTCTTAGCAAGAATGCTATCAATACCGCCGCCGTTTTCAACGCTACGCATAAAATTTGCAACAACAATTTCGGCATTTCCATAGGTTTTTTCTGCACGCACAAACTCATGTTCAAATTTGCCTAATTTTTTAGGTGGTGTGCCGTAACTGGAGATTTCAAGTGGATTTTCTGCGAGGGCTACTCGTTTAAAGGTAACGGGGGGTTGCACAGTCTTTTTTCTTTTTGTCGCATCAACGTAAACATAGTTACATACATCTTTGATGGCTCGAAGCTCTTCTTCGGATTTTATTTCAAAGCCTTGAAACAAAAAAGAGGTTTCTACCCAGGGTCGATCTAGTTCAGTGACATACATCCCTAAGACTAATTGATCAACGGGTACAAGAATTTTAGCCAATGAAGCATAGTCGTTAGTATCTTCTACTACCTTCTTTGGTATTTTCTTTTTTTTTCGCCCGAAAGGCCACAAAGATTCAAGAGACATTAATCACTCACAACGACCATCATTATTTTTAATTTCAGTGTTAAAAAGCACATTATAAATATCAGTTTTCATAATTATAACGGCTTATTTTGTTAAAACCTGATTAATCAATAAAACGCTTAGTTAAATCACTATATTCATCAATGCGACGATCACGAAGATAAGGCCATATTCGTCTAATCCGTTCACTTCTAGCACTATCCAGACTACAGCTTAATAGTTTGACTTCGCTATCATCAGCTTGCGTGATAATTTCGCCTTGAGGACCCGCGATAAAGCTATTGCCCCAGAATTGAATGCCTTTATCTGAGTCAGGGGCTTGTTCAAAACCGATACGATTGCAGGAAATAACAGGAATACCATTCGCAACCGCGTGAGCGCGTTGAATGGTAATCCACGCATTCAGTTGGCGTTGTTGTTCTTCATGGCTATCTTCTTTATCCCAGCCAATCGCGGTTGGGTAAATTAATAACTCTGCTCCTGCTAATGCCATTAAACGTGCGGCTTCTGGAAACCATTGATCCCAACAAATCAGCACACCTAATTTACCAATTGAAGTTTCAATCGGTTTAAAGCCTATATCACCAGGTGTAAAATAATATTTCTCATAAAATCCTGGATCATCGGGAATGTGCATTTTTCGGTATTTACCCGCGATACTACCATCTTTATCAAATACCACAGCAGTATTGTGATACAACCCTGCGGCTCTTTTTTCAAAAATAGTAGAAACAATGACAATTTGCAATTTTTTTGCTACCGCTGACAAAATTTCTGTAGTCGGACCAGGAATAGGTTGCGCTAGATCAAAGTGATTATGATCTTCGTTTTGACAAAAATAAGGTCCTAAATGTAATTCGGGTAACACGACTAAATCAGCACCCGCTGCGGCAGCTTCATGAATTTTAGCAATAGAAAAGTCAAGATTGGTCTGTCTGTCTAAGTGACAAGGCTGTTGAACAGCACATACAAGTAAAGTTGATTTCATGATGATTGAATAGTTTATAACGATAGCTTATATATAAAAACACGGCAATATACTTGGATAACGACTAGAATGCCATAGTGAACACTTTGCTAATTAATTGTATATTTAAGTCACCATAATGCGAGTGAACTATTAAAAGTAACTTAACTTTCAACAATTGTTGTCAATATTCATTTCCTAATCACTCTACGAGGTCATTCAAAATGAAACACACTTACAAATTAACAGCTCTTGGTTTATTGTTATTACCGCTGAGTATAGCAAGTTGGGCTGCCGATGCAGAAAAACCAGCCGAGCCACAACCAGCGACTCAACCCATGAAACATGGCGGCATGATGATGGGTAATATGACCGAAGAACAACAAGAACAGCATCTAAAAGCCATACAAGAACATTCGTTGATGATGCACGACTTGTCTAATCAAATTTTGGCAGAAAAAGACCCCGCTAAAAAAGAGCAACTGAAAAAACAACAACGCGATTTAATGAAAGCGTATCACGACACGATGATGCAACATCACCCTCATCCCCAGCCTAAAGCGCAGTAACCACCATTGAGACAGAAGTGAAACTATATCACTTCTGTCTTTTTAAAGCCCCGCACAGTTAGCAAATCCGTTATCAAGAATGAAAGCCACTGATTTAATTGACCAATTTTTAGATGCTGTGTGGGTAGAACAAGGCTTAAGCGAAAACACCTTATCCGCCTATCGCAGTGATTTACGCATTTTCGCGCTTTGGTTAAAAGACAAACACTTGTTAGACGTAACAGGGAGTGATTTATCCCAATTTCTTGCTAGTCGTTATAAAGAGGGTATCGGTAATCGGTCTTCAGCACGCATTTTATCCAGTTTACGACGCTTCTACGGTTACTTTATCCGTGAAAACCTTATCAGTGTTGATCCCACGGCATTAATAGAATCTCCTCATATTGGTAAACCGTTACCGTTATCACTGTCTGAACATGACGTAGAATTGCTGCTCAACGCCCCAGAAGTCAGCAATCCTTTAGGTTTTAGAGATAAAACTATGCTAGAAATGCTCTATGCGACGGGCTTACGCGTGTCAGAATTGGTTAATTTAAAATTTGAGCAAATTAATTTTAGACTCGGTGTGGTTAGAATTATCGGCAAAGGCAATAAAGAACGCTTAGTGCCTGTCGGTGCAGAAGCCATGAGTTGGCTAGAAAATTATATGACCAGCTCCAGAGTGAGCTTATTGGGTGAGCGGCAATGTGATTATTTATTTGTCACTAATCGAGCAGGTGGTATGACGCGGCAAGCCTTTTGGCATATTATCAAACGGCACGCTAAAACCGCAGGTATTAACAAGGAGTTATCGCCACATACTCTAAGACACGCCTTTGCCACCCATTTGTTAAATCACGGTGCGGATTTACGCGTAGTACAATTACTACTTGGGCATTCGGATTTATCGACCACGCAAATTTATATACACGTTGCCCGCGAACGCTTAAAAGACTTACATACCAAATATCATCCAAGAGGCTAATCATGACCCAATCCATACACCCCACTGCGTATATTGCGCCCGATGCTGTATTAGGCAACAACATTATCGTAGACCCTTTTGCAGTCATTGAATCAGGCGTTGAACTGGGTGATGATTGTCATATTGGCGCACACGCGGTGGTACAACGTTATGTCAAAATGGGCAACGGTAATATTTTGCATCCTCATGCTGTGTTAGGCGGTTTGCCGCAAGATACTGGCTTTAAAGCAGAAACGGTTTCTTGGTTACTAATCGGTGATAACAATGTATTTAGAGAAGGCTTTACTGCTCACCGTGCTTCTAAAGAACACGGTGAAACCCGTATTGCATCAAAGTGTTACTTTATGAATAACAGCCATGTCGCGCATGACTGTAAAATCGGCAGTAACACCATCTTCGCTAATAATGTTGCCATCGGCGGTCATGTTGAAGTCGGCAATAACGTCTTTATGGGTGGCTCAGTGGTTGCACATCAATTTTGCCGTATTGGTTCATTCGCTATCGTGCAAGGTACAACAGGGCTAAATATGGACGTGATTCCGTTCACGCTGATAGGCGGACGACCCGCACGACACTATCGTTTAAATACCATAGGCTTAAAACGAGCAGGCATTACTGGCGAACGCTACAAAGTGCTGGAAACGGCTTTTCGGTTGTTAAGAAACAAACAACCGCTGGATAATTTGGAAGAAACCGCTGAATTGCGCCAATTAAAAGACTGGTTAGCTGTCAAATCTAAACGCGGCACACATGGGTTTATTGAGTTATCTCGCGCGCATCGGGAATAAAGAGACTGTGAAATAACTACCACGAAAAACACAAAAAGCACGAAAATAAATAGTTTATTGCATTCAAAATGCTGTTCGTGTCTTTCGTGGACAAGATGTTAAGTTTCGTTGGCTATTCTTTAATGTTGATTAACCAGCCATCACTGCCTTTACAACTATTCGCGCCTTCAGCCGTGATATTAATTCGGGCAGTCGTGCCTTTTAAATCACTGGGCAGTTTGCCACTGACTTGATAGCCTTGACCTTTAGGCGTTACCGTAATCTCTACAGCTTGTTTTTTAATATCCACAGCAATACTTTTAGGATTGCTTACAGAAAATGCCATAAAAGAAAACGTCGATTGGGGCGCGACTTCTGCTTTATCGGCGGGAACGAACTCACTAAAATGCGGTTTAGTGCAGGACTTGGAACTGCTACTACTGCCATAAGCAAATACTTGTACAGAAATCATTGTTAAGCCAAGTATCCAAAACCATTGTGTCGTTTTCATCGTTGAACTCCTTTGTATTACTGTGAGGTGAGGTAAGCCTAGACACTCAATCGAAATGGTGAATAAACTCAATATATTTGAATCTACGTTTTATTCGAGCAGATGGGATACTAGCACACAAGTGTGAATTGGACATCCGTGTTAGTTACAGACCTAACCGTCGCCTTTATTTGATTTGATACACAACCAAAATGACATTTTAGGGTTTGTGCCGTATTCAGTTCTCTGTATAAATAATGCTAGTTTGACCTTTCCCATCGTTTTAATTAACAATGCCCTTTTTTTGCCCTGAATCTTATGAACAATACTACTATTTACTCGTTAGCTGTAACGGGTGTGCAACAGCTTGTCCCTTACAAAGCTGGTAAGCCTATCGAAGAACTGGAACGTGAACTGGGATTGACGCAGATTATTAAACTGGCTTCTAATGAAAATCCGTTTGGTGCAGGCAAGAAGGCATTGGCGGCGATTCAAGCTGCGTTGCCTGAGTTGGGTTTGTATCCTGATGGTAGCGGATTTCATCTAAAGAAAGCGTTGGCTAATAAATACGCGCTAAGTAGTGAACAAATTACGTTGGGCAATGGTTCAAATGAAATTTTAGAATTAATTGCACGCGCCTTTGTCACGCCTGAGTTGGAGGTGATTTTTTCGCAACACGCATTTGCGGTGTATCCCATCGTCACGCAAGCCGTGGGTGCAACGGCTGTGGTTGTGCCTGCGGTCAATTATGGGCATGACTTAGAAGGTATGTTAAAAGCGGTGACGGCGAAAACGCGGCTGGTGTTTGTGGCAAATCCAAATAATCCAACGGGTACGTTATTAAGCCAAGCGAGTTTAGAGGCGTTTATCGGCGCGTTGCCTGAGTCAGTAATTTGCGTGTTGGACGAGGCGTATTTTGAGTTTGTTAGCCAAGTTGAAACGGTTGATTCAATTGACTGGCTGAAAAAATTTCCGAATTTAATTATCACACGCACGTTTTCTAAAGCCTATGGATTGGCGGGTTTGCGCGTTGGTTATGGCTTATCAAGTCCTGAGATTGCCGATATTTTAAATCGGGTGCGCCAACCGTTTAATAATAATTCCTTGGCGTTGGTTGCTGCAACTGCCGCGCTGAATGATGCAGAACATTTGCAGAGGACGGTGAATAATAATACGCGTGGCATGGCGCAACTCACTGACGGCTTTAAAACCTTGGGTTTAGAATGGATACCGTCAGCGGGTAATTTTGTATCGGTGGATTTAAAGCGAGCAGGGCAACCGATTTATGACTCACTGTTGCACAAAGGCGTGATTGTGCGTCCTGTCGGTAATTATGAAATGCCCAATCACTTGCGTATCAGTATCGGCACAGATGCCGAGAATGCGTTATTTTTGCAAGCCTTAGCCGATGTATTAAAGAATGTTTAATAAGCTGTGTGTTATTGGCGTTGGTTTGATTGGTGGCTCGGTTGCTAAAGCGGCTCGCGCTCAGGGATTAGCGAAAACGATTGTTGGCTACGGGCGTGAGCAAGATTTAGTTAATTTGCAAACTGCAAAACGGTTGGGTGTGATTGATGAGTTTTATATCGAGTCCGTAGGTTGGGTTGAGGAACGAAACCCAACGAATCACGCGGCGAATGTTGGGTTACGCTACGCTAACCCAACCTACGAAGCGTTGAAAGATGCCGATTGCGTAGTAATTGCCACCCCCGTTGCCAGCATCGAAGCTATTTTTACTCAACTCAAACCGTTCTGGTCAGAAAATACCATCTACACAGATGTGGGTAGCACCAAAGGCAGCGTACTTGCCGCCGCTGAGCGGGTATTTGGTTTTATCCCTGATAATTTAGTCCCCGCTCATCCCATTGCAGGTGCGGAACAAAGTGGCGTTGAAGCGGCGTTAGTGGATTTGTTTAGCCATAAACGTTTAATTATAACGCCTGCCAGTCATACCAATCCCTACGCAGTACAAAAAATTAAGCAATTTTGGCAAGGCTTTGGCGCGTTAGTGTCTATCATGGACGCGCAACACCATGACAGTATTCTCGCCGCCACCAGCCATTTACCGCATATTTTGGCGTTTGCCTTAGTCGATATGCTGGGGCATAAAGACGAGCAAACGGAAATTTTTAAATACGCGGCGGGCGGTTTTCGGGATTTTACTCGCATAGCATCCAGCGATCCGACCATGTGGAAAGATATTTGCGCGGCAAATAAGTCGGAAATTCTGCCATTAATCGAGCAGTTACGCGCAGAATTGGCTAAAATATACGGTTTGTTGGCGAATGATGATTACCAACAACTTTTTTCCACGTTTGCTTATGCCAAATCGGCGCGGCAACGTTTTCTTAATCAGTTTGAAGTGCCTACTATGTCAAAATCAATTACATTCCATGTTCAAAACGGCGGTAAATTACAAGGCGAAGCGCGTGTTCCAGGTGATAAATCCATGTCGCACCGTTCCATTATGTTGGGTTCACTTGCTGAAGGCGTGACGCATGTGAAAGGCTTTTTAGAAGCCGAAGATGCCTTGGCTACCTTGCAAGCGTTTCGTGATATGGGCGTGGAAATTGAAGGACCTGTGAATGGTGAACTCACTATTCACGGTGTCGGTAAACACGGTTTAAAAGCTCCGAAAAATGATTTATATCTGGGCAATTCTGGAACGTCCATGCGCTTATTGAGCGGTTTATTGGCAGGTCAGCCATTTAGTTCGGTATTAACAGGCGATAAATCCTTGTCAGGTAGACCAATGAAGCGCGTTACTGAGCCGCTGGCAAAAATGGGTGCAGATATTAAAACCACTGAAAAAGGCACGGCACCGTTATACATCACAGGCAGGGCAGGGCAGTTGCACGGGATTGATTACACCATGCCGATGGCAAGTGCGCAGGTTAAATCCTGTTTAATTCTGGCGGGTATGTATGCGCAAGGTGAAACCAGTGTGACTGAACCTGCACCAACACGCGACCATACTGAACGGATGTTGGCAGGCTTTTCCTATCCCGTTAAACAAGACGGTAGCAAAGTCACTGTTACCGCTGACGGTAAATTAATCGCGGCAGACATTGATGTGCCTAGCGATATTTCATCGGCAGCCTTTTTCTTGGTGGGCGCATCCATTGCCAAAGGTTCAGACTTACTACTAAAACACGTTGGTATTAATCCAACGCGCACAGGCGTGATTGATATTTTACGTTTGATGGGTGCGAACATTGAAGTATTGAATGAGCGTGAAGTGGGCGGTGAGCCAGTTGCGGATTTGCACGTTGTTTATAGCCCATTAAAAGGCATTGATATTCCCGAACACTTAGTACCATTAGCGATAGATGAATTTCCTGTGTTGTTTGTTGCGGCGGCGTGTGCGGAAGGGCAAACGCGTTTAACAGGTGCAGAAGAATTGCGCGTGAAAGAATCAGACCGTATTCAAGTGATGGCGGATGGTTTGCAGATTTTGGGCTTGGACGCACAACCGACTGAGGATGGCATGATTATTCAAGGCGGTGGCAATATTGGTGGTGGTACGGTGACTTCACACGGCGACCATCGTATTGCAATGGCGTTTTCGATTGCGGGTTTGCGTGCTAGTGCGCCGATTACAGTATTGGATTGCGCGAACGTTAATACATCTTTCCCTGAATTCAAAGACTTAGTGAAAAACTTAGGCTTAGATTTAGTGTGCGAGGAATCGTAATGACTGTTCCTGTTTTGACAATTGATGGTCCTAGCGGTGCAGGTAAAGGCACGGTTAGCCGTTTAGTGGCAAAAAAATTGGGCTGGAATTATTTAGATAGCGGCTCAATTTATCGGTCATTAGCTATCGCGCTATTACAACAATCCGTTGATTTAGCCGATGAAGCCGCTATCGTTAAAGTTGCCGAAATCATGGATTTGGCGTTTGAATGTGGTGATGAGCTGGTTGTTAAACTGAACGGTAACGATATTACCGCACAATTAGGGCTAGAAAGCACAGGCAATACTGCATCCATTATTGCCGCTTTGCCTGAAGTCAGACGGGTGTTGTTACAAAAGCAGAAAAATTTTAGACAACTACCTGGTTTAGTTGCCGATGGTCGTGATATGGGAACGGTAGTTTTTCCTGATGCAGCTAGCAAAGTATTTTTAACTGCAAGTGCGGAAGAAAGAGCGCGAAGACGATATAAACAGTTGAAAGAAAAAGGAATTGATGCTAATCTTTCCCGCTTAACAAACGATATTGAAGAGCGTGATCGTCGTGATAGAGAGCGTGCAACTGCACCTTTAACGATGGCTGAAAATGCACTTTATATTGATTCTTCAAACATGAGCATAGATGCCGTGATTGAAGAAGTGCTTAATTTAATCCGTTAGGGATTTTTTTATTGCCGCATATCCATGCGGTTTTTTTTAACTTTGATATGAAAGGCTTGTGCGATTTTTAGCAAGTCTGGGAAAAGAAAATGAGCGAAAGCTTTGCTGCATTACTTGAAGAAAGTTTAACCAAGACCAAAATGAGTCCT
>Ga0208114_1000241_pt1 | contig 13988 bp, 10 predicted proteins | sample LakWasMeta2_LOW4_2_FD_183854 | JGI IMG/M metagenome (GOLD analysis project Ga0208114, IMG submission 183854) | Freshwater sediment methanotrophic microbial communities from Lake Washington under simulated oxygen tension - Sediment Metagenome... | ecosystem: Environmental > Aquatic > Freshwater >... | reverse complement strand
CGCATCAGGAATTCCGGCACCAGGCTGAAAATATAAATCGCCGCGAAGGCATTGAGTATTGCGACGGCAAGCAACAGTTCGGGAATCGTCCAGTGCAGTACATTCAGTGCAACGTAGGACAAGCCGGCTGCCACCACCATAAACAAGGCGTTCAAAATATTGTTGGCAGCGATCACGCGCGACACTTTGTCCTTGTCGGTGCGGCTTTGTACTAGCGCGAACAGCGGGACGATATACAGGCCGCTGAAGATCGCCATCATGAACAGATCAAAGATGACGCGCTTGACGCCGGGCTGCGAGATGACTTGCGACAACAACAAACCTTTCTCGCCGATGATTTGCGGATGCGCAAAAAACAGGTCGGCGCCAAATACCGTCATGCCGATCGCACCCAGGGGCACCAAACCGATTTCAACGGTGCGATGCGACAGTTTTTCGCACAGCAACGAACCGATCGCGATGCCGATCGAAAACAGGCTTAACAACAGGGTAAACGTACCTTCGCTGCTACCCAGTACGTATTTCGAATATTGCGGGAGCTGGGTGAAGAATACCGAACCGTAAAACCAGAACCAGGAAATGCCGAGACAGGATAAAAACACGCTGCGGTTTTTCGTGACGAAGCTGAGCGTATTCAATGTTTCCGAAATCGGATTCCAGTTGATCGAGGTCGTCGTGCCGGGAGCACTCGGCATCTTCCGTGCCGTCAGCAAACCTACGACAGCGATAGCAATAGTCGCGGCTGCAACCCAGTAAGCGCCGGTACCGGGAATATTGATCAGGTTCGCACCGAGGATCGTGCCCACCAGAATCGCGACGAAGGTGCCCATTTCGACCAGACCATTGCCGCCGGTCAATTCTTCCGGTCGCAACACCTGCGGCAATAAACTGTATTTCAATGGGCCGAACAAGGTGCTGTGCAAACCCATGCCAAACACGCAAATCATCAGCATCGGAATATTTTGATAAACGAAACCAATCGATGCGACCAGCATGATCGCGATTTCCATCCATTTGACTGCTTGTGCGAGCTTGGCCTTATCGAAGCGTTCGCTTAATTGCCCCGACGTTGCGGAGAACAGAAAAAACGGCAGGATGAACAAGGCAGATGCCAACTGGATGAAAGTCGACTCCTGCTTTTCGTTCAGCGATACCAGAACGAAGGTGACCATTGCGATCAGTGCATTCTTGAATACGTTATCGTTGAAGGCGCCCAGCGCCTGGGTCCAGAAAAACGGCGCGAATCGGCGTTGTTTCAATAATTCAAACTGGTTATGGGCCATGGCAACCTCGGAGGGATGCCCAAGGTTAGGGTCTGAGGTGCCGTACGGCAAGCTTTTGCGGTGTGGTAGCCGATTTTTCTACCGCAGGGTGCGCCAAAGCCGCACCCTGTGTTTATTGACTATTTTTGTTTTTCGCGTTCGATCGCACGCCAGCCAATATCGCTACGGTGAAACTCGCCATTCCACGAGATATGCGACACCGCCCGATAAGCAAGTCTTTGTGCTTCGGCAACGCTATCGCCCAAGGCTGTGGCACAGAGCACGCGGCCACCTGCCGTAACGACTTTCCCATCGTGAAACCTGGTGCCGGCATGGAATACCTTGCTGCCGTCAGGCAATGCCGTATCGAGACCAAAAATCTCGTCGCCGGTTTTTGGTGTCTCTGGATAATTTTCCGCCGCCATCACGATGCCCAACGCACATTGCGCACTCCATTCGGCGCTGACCTTATCAAGACCTTGATCGAAACTGGCCTCGATCAAATCGACCAAATCGGAATTCAAACGCATCATGACCGGTTGCGTTTCCGGATCGCCGAAACGCACGTTGAATTCGATCACTTTCACGCCGCCGTTGTCGTCGATCATCAAACCGGCATACAGAAATCCGGTGAACGGAATGCCGTCGGCAATCATGCCCTGCACGGTGGGATTGATCACTTCCCGCATCACGCGCGCATGCACTTCGGGCGTCACGACTGGCGCGGGCGAATACGCACCCATGCCGCCGGTATTCGGGCCGGTATCGCCATCGTGAACTCGCTTGTGGTCCTGGCTGGTCGCCATGGGCAAGGCCGTCTTGCCGTCCACCATGCAGATGAAACTGGCTTCTTCACCCTGCAAAAATTCTTCGATGACCACGCGCGAACCCGCCGCACCAAGTTTGTTGCCGCTGAGCATATCGACGATCGCCGCTTCGGCTTCACCGAAGGTCATCGCAACGACCACGCCTTTACCGGCTGCCAAACCATCGGCCTTGATCACGATCGGGGCGCCGACATCATGCAAATAATCCAGTGCCAATTCGGCATCGTCGTAAACCGCGTAATAGGCGGTCGGAATTTTATGGCGGGCCAGAAAATCCTTCGCGTAGGCTTTGCTGCCTTCGAGCTGAGCGGCTTTTTTCGTCGGACCAAAAATCTTCAGACCATGCTCGCGGAACAAATCCACCACGCCGATCACCAAAGGCGCTTCAGGTCCAACAACGGTGAATGCAACCGACTCCTGCCGGGCGAATGTCAGCAAGGCTTCGATATTGGTCGCGGCAATGTCGACATTGCGGCATTTCGCTTCGGTCGCGGTACCGGCATTGCCCGGGGCAACCAGCACTTCGGTCACGCGATTCGATTGAGCCAACTTCCAGGCCAAGGCATGTTCACGACCGCCGGAACCAATCAATAAAATTTTCATTTTTCCAACCTATAAAAAAAGATCAACGGACGACCGCGTAATCGCGTGCATCTTCACGCCATTTCGGGGTCGCCATGATTTTCGGCAACACTTCGCCAACCGAATCCACCAGAGACCACATGGCCCGATGCTCGGGATTCATGAATTTCTCGTCGATCACCTGCTGCATGAAGGTTTGTAGCGGCGCGTAAAAATTTTTCGTGTTCAGCAACACAATCGGATTGAAATAGATGCCGAGCCGCTTCAGCGTAATCGCCTCGAACAATTCTTCCAGCGTGCCGCAACCGCCGGGCAGCGCTATCACCGCATCGGAACCGGTCAGCAGTTTGTGTTTGCGCTCGCGCATGTCTTCGACCAGATCCAGATGCGTCAAGCCGGTATGACCCCACTCGAGATCGGCCATGAATTTCGGCAGGATACCGACCACCTGGCCCTGATGTTTCAGCGCGCCGTTCGCCAGCGCGCCCATCAAGCCTTGCGATCCGCCGCCGTAAACGATGCTATGGCCGGCTTCTGCCAAGGCTTCGCCGAGCTGGAAGGCGGCATCGTGGAATTCCGGTGCGACCTGATTGGAGGAAGCGGCGTAAACGCAGATGCGGAGGGATTGGGTCATGGGATTGCCTGTTTTGACATCGGTCGCCCGCAAGCGGGCTCCTACAAAAAATTTATTCGACGGTAACCGACTTTGCGAGATTTCTTGGTTTATCGACATCGGTTCCACGTGACAAGGCCGTGTGATATGCCAGCAACTGCACCGGAATCGCATGCACCACCGGACTGAGGATTCCGACGTGTCGCGGCGTGCGAATCACGTGCACGCCCTCCGATTCGCTGAAGTGGCTGTCGGCATCGGCGAACACGTACATCTCTCCGCCGCGCGCGCGCACTTCCTGGATATTCGATTTCACTTTTTCCAGCAACGCATCATTCGGGGCGATCACGACGACCGGCATTTCCTTGTCGACCAAGGCCAATGGACCGTGTTTCAATTCGCCTGCGGGATAGGCTTCGGCGTGAATGTACGAAATTTCCTTGAGCTTCAATGCACCTTCGAGCGCAATGGGATAATGCAGGCCGCGACCCAGAAACAGCGCGTGCTGTTTCGGCGAGAATCGCTCTGCCCACACCGTAATTTGCGGCTCCAGATTCAGTGCGTGTTGCACACTGCCCGGCAAATGGCGCAATTCTTCCATCAATTTCTGTTCGGCTTCGTGATCGAGACGGCCATTCAATTTTGCCAGCGTGCCGACCAGCGCAAACAAGGCGATCAATTGCGTGGTGAAGGCCTTGGTCGAGGCAACGCCGATTTCGGCACCGGCGCGGGTGTAGAACACCATCGCGCTGGAACGCGGAATCGCGCTTTCCTGCACGTTACAGATGGACAGTGTTTTCGCCTGACCGAGACTCTTGGCGTATTTCAACGCTTCCATGGTGTCGAGCGTTTCACCCGATTGCGAAATGGTCACAATCAATTGTTTTGGATTCGCGACCGCGGCGCGATAACGGTATTCGCTGGCGACTTCCACGCTGCAGGGAATATTCGCCATCGCTTCCATCCAGTAACGCGCGGTCAGACCGGCGTAATAACTGGTGCCGCAGGCGAGAATTTGTACCGAAGTGACATCGGCCAATAATTCCGCAGCGTTCTCGCCAAACAAGCGTGGTGAAAATCCTTCGGCCATGATCGGTTCGATCGTGTCGGCAAGCGCGCGAGGTTGTTCGTGGATTTCCTTCTGCATGAAGTGGCTGTAGGGACCCAGCTCCATCGAGGCCAGCGACACGTCGGACATATGAATTTTGCGTTCGACCACCTTGCCATCGGTATCGAATACCGTCACGCCGTCAAGGCGTACTTCAACGACATCGCCTTCTTCGAGAAAAATGATTTTGCGTGTTGCCGAAATAACCGCCGAAGCATCCGAGGCAACGAAGTTTTCGCCGTCGCCCAGGCCTACCAGCAAGGGACAGCCCATGCGGGCCGCGATAAAACGCTCCGGATCATGTGCACTGACCACGGCAATCGCATACGCACCCTGAAGGTCCTTCACGGCACGCTGGGTTGCGCGCAATAAATCGCCTTCGGTTTTCAGGTAATGATGAATCAGATGTCCGATCACTTCGGTATCGGTTTGTGATTCGAATACATAGCCGAGCTCGCGCAAACGATCACGCTGCTGCTCGTGGTTTTCGATGATGCCGTTGTGCACCAGGGCCAGTTCGCCGGAGCTGATATGCGGATGCGCATTGCCTTCGGTCACGCCACCGTGGGTGGCCCAGCGGGTATGGCCGATGCCGACCTGGCCTTGCAGGTTTTCTTCTTTCGCGGCGTTTTCCATCTCCGACACGCGGCCGGTGCGGCGTACGCGGCGCAGTTCATCGGAAAGTACCGCGATACCGGCGGAATCGTAACCGCGATATTCCAATCGCTTCAGGCCATCTACCAGAAAGGGAACCACATCGCGTTGAGCTACAGCACCGACAATTCCGCACATAGATTGACCTCTGGTTAGAGGCGATATTTTAGCGTGAATGTGAAAACGCGGTCAGGTTCATTTTCTCGCGTGGCGTCGCCCGCAAGCGGCCTCCTACGCATGTTCATACAACCGTAGGAGGCCGCTTGCGGGCGACCGAGGACTTGGCATCCGGACGCTGCGGACAGTCCGGACACCTTGTTCAAGATTATTTAACCCATTTAATTCAATAACTTACCGATGGCACGGAGCTTGCTGTAAGCCACTATCTCCATGAAAAGCCCGCACCCATGATTCGTGATACCTCAGCCCAGGACCAAGTGATGTCGAGCCCGACGGGCTCGAAACATAAACGCATGCTGCTGATCGCCGCCGGCGTCATCGCCTTGCTGATGCTGCTTTGGTGGCTATCGGCATTTTTCTCCAGTGACCGCTCCGTTAGCGCCGAGCGCATTCGCATTGCCGAGGTCACCCGCGGCACTCTGGTCCGCGATGCCGCCGTCAATGGCCGCATCGTCGCTGCCGTCAGCCCGACCCTGTATGCACCGGCAATGAGCACGGTCACGCTGAAAATTCGTGCCGGCGACAGCGTGAAAAAAGGCGATGTGCTGGCCGTGCTCGATTCACCGGAACTCAGCAACCAGCTCGCGCGCGAACAATCCAGCCTGGACCAGCTCGAAGCCGAAGTGGCACGCCAGAGAATTCTCGCCCAAAAACAAAACCTGATCGCACGTCGTGATTCCGACGAAGCCGACGTCAACCGCACCAGTGCCGAACGCATCTTGCAGCGTACCGAAAAAGGCTACAAAGCCGGTGCGATTGCCGAAGTCGAATTCCTGCGCGCAAAAGACGCATTGAAGACCGCCGAAATCCGCAGCAAACAAGCCACGCAGGCATCGCATCTGGATATCCAGGATGCGAGCCTGGAATTGCAGACCAAACAAAGTCAGCTGGTACGCCAGCGCTTGCAAGTCGCCGATATCCAGCGTCGCGTCAACGAACTCAGAGTCCTCGCCCCGGTCGATGGCGTAATCGGCACCTTGTCGGTGACCGATCGTGCAGTCGTCGCAGCCAACACGGCTTTGATGACGGTCGTTGATTTGTCGCAGCTCGAAGTTGAGTTGGAAGTGCCTGAAACCTATGCCGATGATATCGGTCTGGGCATGAGTACCGAAATTACGCTGGGAACCGTTTTGGCCAAGGGAAAACTTTCCGCGATTTCGCCGGAAGTCGTTCGCAACCAGGTACTGGTGCGCGTGCGTTTCGAAGGCGAACAACCCAAAGGCCTGCGCCAGAACCAGCGCTTGAACGCCCGCATTTTGATCGAGGAAAAACCCAATGTGGTTTTGGTTGCGCGCGGACCCTTCGTCGAACAGGGCGGCGGACGATTCGTCTATGTCGCCAAAGACGGTATCGCCGTCAAGACGCCGATCGAGATGGGCGCCATCAGCATCAATGCGGTTGAAATTCTTTCCGGCCTGAAAATCGGCGACAAAATCGTGGTGTCCGGCGGCGACAATTTCCAAAATGCCGAACGCATACAAATTAATTAATTGATCTAACAAAAAAAGGAATCGCCATGATCAAGATGCAGCAACTGAGCAAAGTCTATCGCACCCATTTGATTGAAACCCACGCCTTGCGCGGCTTCGATATTACCGTCAAGGAAGGCGAGTTCGTCGCCGTGACCGGGCCGTCTGGCTCCGGCAAAACGACATTCCTCAATATCGCCGGCCTGCTGGAAGAATTTACCGGCGGCGACTTCTGGCTCGATGGCGTATCGGTCAAGGGTCTCGACGACAATGCTCGTTCGAAACTGCGCAATGAAAAACTCGGTTTTATATTCCAGGGTTTCAATCTGATTCCCGACCTGAATTTATTCGATAATGTTGATGTTCCTTTACGCTATCGCGGCTTCAATGCTGCCGAGCGCAAACGTCGCATCGAAGAAGCACTCGGCCGCGTCGGTTTGTCGTCACGCCTGAAACATTATCCGGCCGAATTATCCGGTGGCCAGCAACAACGCGTCGCGATTGCCCGTGCATTGGCCGGTTCGCCGAAAGTGCTGCTGGCCGACGAACCAACCGGCAATCTGGATTCGCAAATGGCGCGCGGTGTCATGGAATTGCTGGAAGACATCAACTCGCAAGGCACCACGATCCTGATGGTGACGCACGATCCGGAATTGGCCGCGCGCGCCCAGCGTAACGTTCACATCATGGACGGCACCGTGACCGACCTGACGCAAGAAACCCGACATGCCATCAAGCATGCCGCCGAAATCGCCTGAGGAGCGCCGACATGTGGAATTATTATTTCGTACTCGGCTGGCGCAGCCTGAAGCGCAATCCGGTACTCACCACGCTGATGATCCTGATCCTGGCGATCGGCATCGGCGCAAGCATGACGAGTCTTACCATGTTGCTGGTGTTGTCAGGCGACCCGATGCCGCACAAGAGCGAACGTCTGTTTGTTCCCAAGTTCCATATTCAGGACATGCGTGGCTACAAGGCCGGTGACGATCCCGATTTTCAGCTGACCTATATCGATGCCAAAAACCTTTTGCGAGACAAGCGCGGCAAAGCGCAAACGGTCTTGTTCGGCATATCGCCGACGATCGACAGTGGCCGAAAGGATTTGCCGCCCTTCTTTGAAAGAGGCATGGCGACGACTGGCGATATTTTCTCGATGTTCGACATGCCGTTCCGTTTCGGCAATGGCTGGAGCTCCGATGTCGACGACAAGGCTGCCAATGTTGCGGTGATTGGCCCGGAGCTGTCGGAAAAACTTTTCAAGAAAGACAATCCGGTCGGAAAGACGATTCGCATCGACGATCGTGATTACACGATTGCCGGCGTACTCGAAACCTGGAAGCCGACGCCGAAGTTTTATCGTTTGTATGGCACCGAGGCAACGAGCCGTCCCGAACAACTGTGGCTCCCGTTCACCAATGCCGTCAGTCGCGAGTATCGCAACAACGGCTGGAACAATTGTTCCGGTGACGGTGCCGGCCCCGGCTACGAAGGCTGGTTGAAATCGGAGTGCACCTGGCTTCAATACTGGGTTGAGCTTGAAAGCGCCGGCGATGCTGCGCGCTACAAGGATTACCTCAACGCCTACGTCGCCGAACAAAAGAAACTCGGCCGAATGCCGCGTCCGGAACAACTTCAACTGCTCAATTTGCGCGAATGGCTCGAAGATGCCGGCGTGGTCGGTCGTGACACCAAATTATCGACCTGGATGGCATTTGGTTTCCTGCTGGTTTGCATCGTGAATCTGGTCGCCCTGATGCTGGCAAAATTCACCGCGCGTTCCGGCGATATCGGCGTAAGGCGTGCACTCGGTGCTTCACGCAAGGAAATCTTCCATCAATACCTGATCGAAGCGGGTGTGATTGGTCTGGTCGGAGCCATTCTCGGACTTGGCTTCAGCTGGTATGGCGTACACATACTGAGCAGCCGACTTGCATCGGCCAGCGATTTTTACCAAATCGATTTCAAAATGCTGATGATCACTTTGACGATATCCCTTTGTGCCGCCTTGCTTGCCGGTTTGCTGCCCACCTGGCGTGCCTGCCAAGTACGGCCTGCGATCCAGCTGAAAAGCCAATAAACATTTCCCCAAAGGAACGAACATGGAAATCAGACCCATATTTTCCGCGATGATGCGAAGCAAGACCGGCGTGATCCTGATCGCCGTGCAGATTGCCTTGACGCTCGCGATTTTGGCAAACGCCTTGTATGTCGTAAGAGACCGTACCAATGAGGCCAACCGCGTCAGTGGTGTGGACGATGCCAATGTCTTCATGATTGCGGTTCTGGATAAAGACACCAACGGCATTATCGCGAGGCAGCAACGGGATGAAGACACGTTGCGCTCGATCCCCGGCGTTGCCAGCGTTGCATTGACGAGTCAAATGCCCTTGTCGCAGTCGGGATCGAGTACGGGCGTCCAGGTCGATCCCAAGGCACAGGAGTCGCAGGTCAATGCCGCCCTGTATGTTGTCAGCGAAACCTTTGTGAAAACACTCGGCTTGAAGATTGTCGAAGGCAGGGATTTCAACGCAAACGACATGCTGGTCATTGACCAGAGCAAAGCCGAAAAACCCAAGGTGACTGGCGCTTTAATTTCCAAAGACCTTGCAAAAACACTTTATCCGAACGAGGCATCCGCGCTCGGCAAGGTTTTCTACCAAGGCGTGGGCGAGCCTCCTATAGAAATTATCGGCGTCGTTGAAACACTGGTATCGCCATGGGGTCGTGCAAGCTGGAACAATAATTCCACTGGCGGCGATTCCTTTATCCTCCCGGCAAGATTCATTCAACCCTACAATATGTATGCCGTTCGCACGGAACCGGGCCAACGCGATCGCGTAATGAAAGAGGCCGAAAAATCCTTGCTCGGCCTGGTGCCGGGTCGTCTGGTGGTTGAAAACAAGAGCATGGACCAATTGCGGGAAGAGCGTTATCGCAGCGAGCACACGATGGCCAATGGTTTGCTGATCGTGATCGGTTTGTTATTGGTGATGACGGCGAGCGGCATTGTCGGTCTGGCTTCGCTCTGGGTAAACCAGCGCCGCAAGCAAATCGGCGTACGCCGTGCGCTCGGCGCGCGTCGTATCGATATCCTGCGGTACTTCGTGACAGAAAACGTGATCATTTGCGTATTCGGCATCGTGTTGGGAAGCGGGCTCGCGATTGCATTGAATCGCGCCATGATGAGTGAACTGGAATTGCAACGCCTGCCATTGGTGTATTTGCTGATGGGCGCTGTTGCGCTGTTGGTGCTCGGCGTTGGCGCCGTCCTTGGCCCTGCCTGGCGTGCTGCACAGATAGCGCCGGCTATCGCCACGCGCAGCGCATGAGTAAACTAAACCCATGCCTACCGTCCTGATTATTGATGACAATACTTCGGTCATCACTGCACTCGAAGTCTTGTTCTCGTTGCACGACATCAACACCCTGCGCGCGACCAGTCCGGCGCAGGGTTTGGCGGTGCTTCAAGACAATGCCGTCGATCTGGTCCTGCAGGACATGAATTTCACCGAAGACACCACGTCCGGCGAAGAAGGCGTCGCGCTTTTCAAACAAATTCGCCAGCGCCATCCTGATTTACCGGTGATCCTGCTGACCGCATGGACGCATCTCGATGCCGCCGTCAGCCTGATTAAAAACGGCGCCGCCGATTATCTGGCCAAGCCCTGGGACGACAAGAAACTGCTCGCGACAGCACTGAACCTGATCGAGTTGAGCCAGACCCAGCGCGAACTCGGTCGCCGCGTGCAACGCGAACGAAAGCAGAAGCGCGAACTGGAAAAGAATTTCGATCTCTGCGGTTTTATCTGGAATGACTCGGCAACCGAACGCGTGCTCTCGCTGGCCTGCCAGATTGCAAAGGCCGATGTTCCGGTCTTGATCACCGGACCGAACGGCGCCGGCAAGGAACGCATTGCCGACATCATCCAGAAAAATTCTTCGGTGAAGAACGGTCCGTTTGTCACCTTGAATTGCGGTGCCTTGCCGAGTGAATTGATCGAAGCCGAACTGTTCGGTGCCGATGCCGGCGCCTATACCGGTGCAACCAAGGCACGCGAGGGCAAGTTCGAAGCCGCCGATGGCGGCACTTTATTCCTCGATGAAATCGGCAACTTGCCGCCGGCCGGGCAAATGAAATTATTGCGAGTGCTGGAAACCGGAAAATTCGAACGTCTGGGTTCGAACAAGGAACGCAGCGTCAAGGTTCGCGTGATCAGCGCGACCAATGCCGATATTCCTTCCATGATTCGCAATGGACAATTCCGCGAAGATTTATTGTATCGATTGAATTTGATCGAATTGAAGCTGCCACCGCTCAGTGAACGAAGCGACGACATTATTCCGCTGGCGCAGCATTTTCTGGGCTCGATGAAACGCTTGTCATCCGGTGCCGAGCTGGCATTGTCGCAATACCCCTGGCCCGGCAATGTGCGTGAATTGAAGAACGTGATGCAACGCGCACAGCTGTTGGTCAATCACGAGGAAATTTCGCCGGCGGATCTGGGCCTGCCGATAAAGACTTCGCCGGTTGCCAGCGGTGCCGATGCGGAACCCGATCGCGCCGCCATCGAGCAGGCCATTGAAAAAAATGCCGGCGTCATTGCGCAGGCAGCTGCCGAACTTGGCTTGAGCCGGCAGGCCCTGTATCGCCGGATGGAACGTCTCGGTATCGCGCGCACGACATGAAATGGAATGTCTTCAAATATTCGCTGTCGCTGCGGCTGAGCGCCTCCGTCATTTTTTTACTGCTCGTCGCTGTGGTCCTGAGTCTGCTTTTACGCCATGAGTTCGGGTCCGACTGGCTCGTCGCACTGATTGTGCTTGCGGTGATGGCACCGACTTCGATCATTCTTTTGCACCGTCAGCTGCGAAGCTATTTTTCGCTGTTCCGCGCGCTCGCCGGCACCGTCAGCAGCTATCGCGACAGTGATTACAGTTTCTCGATCCGCTGGAAGAGCGATGATGAAATAGGCGAACTGGTAAAGGCTCACAATGATCTGGGTGATACCTTGCGCGAACAGCGCCTGAATCTGGTGCAGCGTGAATTACTGCTCGACACCATGGTGCAGAACACGCCGGTCTCGATGTTCCTGCGGGTCGAATCGGGCCCGATCGTTTATTCCAATATCGCGGCGCGCCGACTCCTGAACGAAGGCCGGAAACTCGAAGGCTACTCGCTCGACACCTTGTTGTCGGATTTGCCAATGCCCTTGCTTGAAGCGTTTCAACGCGGCGGCGACGGTTTGTTTTCGATCGGCGAAGGCGACACCGAAGAGGTTTACCACCTGGCACGCCGCACGTTCCGCTTGAATGGCCGCGCGCATGAATTGATTTTACTTCGGCAACTGACGACCGAATTACGCCGCCAGGAAGTGCAGACCTGGAAAAAAGTCATCCGCATTCTTAGCCATGAACTCAATAATTCGCTCGCGCCGATTGCTTCGCTGGCCCACTCCGGCGCCGAGCTGGTGCGTCGCGAACAGTATCAGCGGCTGGAAGAAATATTCAAAACCGTAGAAGAGCGTGCACGTCATCTCGAAGGTTTTATTCGTGACTACGCGCATTTCGCAAAACTTCCGGCCCCGCGTCTCGAATCGGTGCAATGGCCTTCGTTTATTTCACGCCTGAATTCACAAATGACGTTCGTACTGGAAGGTGGACTGCCGGAAAAACCGGCGCAATTCGATGTTGCCCAAATCGAGCAGGCACTGATCAACCTTCTAAAGAATGCGGCAGAATCCGATTCCGAGCCCGGCGAAGTAAAATTGTCGATTCGCCATATCGCCGAATTCATTCGCATCGACGTGCTGGATCGCGGCAAGGGCATGACCGATGCCGTATTGACGAATGCACTGGTGCCGTTTTATTCGACCAAGCGCAGTGGTACGGGCCTCGGTCTCGCTTTGACGCGCGAAATCATCGAAGCTCACGGCGGCCGCATTGCGCTAAGCAATCGGGATGGTGGCGGCTTGATCGTGTCGATTACCCTGCCGGCCTGATTGACATCAATCCGTCGCACTAGGTCTAGCTTGGCCATGTTTGGCCAAGTCAGGGTGTATATTCCCGGCAAGTGCAATTTGGTTTAATTTACTTTCGTGATCTGATTCGTCACCGGGATTGACAAGCAATGGGAATATTCAAGGATTTACAGAACAAACAGGTCAGCAATGTTATTTTTGTCGTCTTGCTGCTGGTCTTCGCCGCCGGCATTGCGTTTTGGTGGCAGAGCAAGGGTAACGGGGAGCCATCGTCGGATCAGGCACCAAAGCAGCATGCTTTGGTGAAGGCCACCGCAGTATCGTTATGTACATTGATACCGAATTTTACCGGCACGGTCGCTTGCGAGGATTTCGAGCAGCAGCCCAATGTCGCCGGGCACAGTATCTGGACGAATACTGGCAGCGTCACGGTCGTGCGTATGGATTTAATCACCACGGCAAACCTTTCCGTTGCCGAACCGATTGAATCGAAAGCATGGTTTGACACCATCTTGCCGGAGATCAGGAATTCGGGACGTGAGGACTGGGCAGAGCCGAAAGGCGCCTGGTCGAAAGCGGTCATAACACGGAAAAACAGCGATCAGGAACTGTTGTTTGAAGACAACGGCATCGTCGTGATCATGCAAAGCAGCGTACTGGATCGCGATGTGCTGCTAAATCTGGCGGACCAGGCGCTTAGGGCATTGCGCAAGGCAAAACCGCCTACTTCTTCTGCGGACGCCGCCACTCCGAAATAGACATTTGCCGGGACCGCGAAACAGTGAGCTGGCCTGCCGGAGCATTCTTGGTTATTACGCTGCCGGCCCCAATGGTGGCGTCTTGCGAGATGGTCACCGGAGCGACCAACGAAGAATTGGAGCCAACAAACACACCGTCTTCGATGGTGGTCTGGAATTTATTGACGCCATCGTAATTGCAGGTAATCGTGCCGGCGCCGATATTCACTTTTTCGCCGATCACGGCATCGCCAAGGTAGCTTAGATGGTTCGCCTTGCTGCCCTTGCCGATTTTTGCTTTTTTGGTCTCGACGAAATTGCCGATATGCACGCCATCGGCAAGTTCGGTGCCTGGACGTAAACGTGCGTAAGGGCCAATCGTGCAATTGTCGCCGGCGGCAACGCCATCCAAATCACAGTGTGCATGCACCTGCACGCCGTCAGCCAGCGAGACATTTTTCAGGCGGCTGAACGGACCGATTTTTACACCATTGCCAAGCGTGACCTTGCCTTCGATGATCACGTCGATGTCGATTTCCACATCAGTGCCGACACTTAGCTCGCCACGCAGATCA
>Ga0208114_1000238_pt1 | contig 14095 bp, 13 predicted proteins | sample LakWasMeta2_LOW4_2_FD_183854 | JGI IMG/M metagenome (GOLD analysis project Ga0208114, IMG submission 183854) | Freshwater sediment methanotrophic microbial communities from Lake Washington under simulated oxygen tension - Sediment Metagenome... | ecosystem: Environmental > Aquatic > Freshwater >... | reverse complement strand
TCGGAATCGGCGATACCCTCCAGCCTGATGCCGACCTTCTTCGATGCGGCACTCGGTCTGCCCGCGCGTAACTGGCTCGGCCTTGAAGAGCTGGGCCCGGTGGTTGACGAGGCTGGTGCCGAGTAATCTCTCGTGCGAGGGGTTTCAAACCCGACCCGTTCCAGCCAATAAAAAAGCGCCTTTCGGCGCTTTTTTGATATCTGCAGGCAATCCTGGAAATTCTCTCTCCCCGACTGGGCAACACAGGGAGAGAGTCAAGATTGTTGCTTGCGAATTTACATCGCAGGTGCAGCAGGTGCAGCTGGAGCAGCAGCCTTTTTCTTGGCTGGCTTCTTGGCAGCTTTCTTGGCAGCTTTCTTGGCAGCTGGTTTTTTAGCTACTTTTTTGGCGGCTTTTTTGGCAGCTGGTTTTTTAGCTACTTTTTTGGCGGCTTTTTTGGCAGCTGGTTTTTTAGCTACTTTTTTAGCGGCTTTTTTGGCTGCTGGTTTTTTAGCAGCGACTTTCTTTACGGCTTTCTTTGCGGCCTTTTTGGCCGGCTTCTTTGCAGCTTTCTTAGTTGCCATGGTCAACTCCTCGTCAGTTGGCTAGATAACGCTTAGGTAAAGCCCAGTTAGTACAACGCAGCGGGAACATTCCCGATGCGAACTGCCGCAGCGCCGAAGCCCTGCAGTAGATTGGATGGCAATGCCCGAGCATTGCGAATATGTCGTTCAATAAAAACGCCCAAGCCGGTTCCAGCCTGAGCGTATAAAAAGTTCGGCACCCACAGGGATGCGATCCGTTTTTTGGAGGAAGCGAAGCCAGCGACCAGAGAATCGACGTCTTGGGCGCGGGCCCAATCGGTAGTGCGATTTGTTGGCTGAACTGTTATCACTCGTTTCCGCAGAAAGTCTTTGTTGGGCGAAAGCTAATCAGGTGTTTTTCACTTGTCAACACCTTTGCGAAAAATAATTTCCCGAGATCATCCCGCGGCAATCATTTTGTGCTAATGCAGAAAATGATTTGCCGGTTTTGAAATTCGCCGATTCAAGCAACCGGAAAAATAAAACGCAGTAATTACGCGGCTTTCAGCGTCATCGTTTTTTACGAAGTCAAAACAACAAAGCCGCACGAGCTAAAAACGACAAGTCAAAACATGCCTGCTCGGGGATAAATGCCACAGAGAGGAATTTTTTATTTTTCGAAGTCGAAACGGCAAAACTGCGCAGCTTTTTTGGCTGCATTTTCATGCCAACTTATTTCGATGCGGCGATTCCGGAGATGAAACGCGCCATTCTAATTTGTTACCGGAAGTAAAAAACCGCAACTTTCAAAAGCCGGTTTGTCGTCACTGCGATAGATCATTCGACCACGCGGAAGATCCCACGGAAGTCATTTTCGGACACGATGCAAACCGGCCACCGAATTTTTCCACCCGAAACCGGGCAGGACGGACAACAGCTGTTCCCAAACAGGTAATGCATCGCCAAAATGCAAACCGGCCGCAAGGCGGCCGGTCGCGTTCATTGCATGCTACCGACAACTTAGTGGTCGTCTTCTTCCAGCAACTCGGCGTAATCATCCGGCGACAGCAATTCATTGATTTCGTCCATGTCGCTTGGCTGCACGACAAAAATCCAGCCTTCGCCGTAGGCATCTTCATTGATTGTTTCCGGCTTGTCCGACAATGCCTCGTTGACTGCAACTACCGTTCCGCTAATCGGACTATAGACATCGGAAGCCGCTTTCACCGACTCGACGACAGCCGATGCATTGCCCATGGTGACGGTGTCGCCGACGCTAGGCAGCTCGACATACACCAAATCACCCAGAAGGCCCTGGGCATGATCGGAAATTCCGACGGTGACTTTGCCGTTGTCTTCAACGCGGGCCCACTCGTGGGATTTAAGGAATTTCAAATCGCCTGGAATTTCGCTCATGACCTGATCTCTATGCTGGGGGTTGGTGGTGATAATAGTTTAACGGTTTTGCAGCGGGTTTCAGCTGTCGCGACAGTTTATTTTCGGATTCGGAACCGGCTTAGACCAAAACGCCTTCTTGCGCCGCACCATCGCGTACAAACGGATATTTCACCGCACGCAGACCAAAGCGCTTGCCGCGGATGTCCACTTCGACATTTCCAAGATCGCCGGCAGGTACGCGTGCAAGTGCGATTGCCTTGCCCAGAGTCGGCGAGAAAGTGCCGGACAGAATTTCACCCTCGCCGCTGGCGGTGAAAACTTGTTGTCCGTGGCGAAGTACGCCCTTCTCATCCATGACAAGGCCAATCGTCTGTCTTGGCACGCCGTTTGCTTTCTGTTTTTCCAACGCGGCACGTCCGATGAAATCGCGACCTTCATCCAGTGCTACGGTCCAGGCAAGCCCGGCTTCGAACGGCGACACACCATCGTCCATATCCTGGCCATACAGGGCCATTCCGGCTTCGAGTCGCAAGGTATCGCGTGCACCAAGGCCGGCAGGTTTGACGCCGGCATCCAGAAGTTGATTCCAGAATTCGACGGCTTTGGTTTCCGGCACCATGATTTCGAAACCGTCTTCGCCGGTGTAACCCGTACGTGCGATGAACATGCCATCGGCTTCGCAGGCAACAAACTTGCCGAGCTTGCCGCAGGCTTTGGCGGCATCGGGAGAAAGCAGGCCGATGACTTTTTCACGCGCATTCGGTCCTTGCACGGCGACCATCGCCAAATCACGGCGCTCGGTCACCTTCACGCCGAAGTCGGCAGCATGCTTTTCAATCCAGGGCATGTCCTTGTCGCGGGTCGCGGCATTCACCACCACGCGGAAGTAAGACTCGTTCATGTAATAGACAATCAGGTCGTCGATCACGCCACCGTTTTCATTGAGCATGCAGGAATACAACGCCTTGCCGGACTTGGTCAGTTTGTCGACCGAATTGGCGACCAGCTTGCGCAGGAACGGACGCACTTGCTCGCCATGCAGATCGACAACGGTCATATGCGAGACATCGAACATGCCCGCGTCTTTCCTTACCTGATGATGCTCGTCCATCTGCGAGCCGTAGTGAATCGGCATATCCCAGCCGCCGAAGTCGACCATCTTGGCATTCAGCGCGCGGTGGCTGGCGTTATAAATCGTTTGCTTGCTCATGAAAGACATTCCGACCGTGACAAAGACGCGCATTATCGCATCTCGCACCGACCGAGTCTTCTATACATATAAGTATGCAGGGGCGACCTTGGGCGCGACGATTCACCAGCAGAGTCATCGTGCCTAATGGCGCTCCTACGACGGCAATTCGCCTGCCATAGCCCTATTTGATAGAATTTACCCATCCTTACTCACATGAATTGCCGGTTCCGGACCGGCAGCGGACTTCCCATGGAAAAAAGTTACGAACCCCAGTCTTTTGAAACCAAGTGGTACCAGCATTGGGAATCCACCGGTTGCTTCAAGCCTTCGGGCAAAGGCGAGCCGTACACCATCATGTTGCCGCCACCGAATGTCACCGGCACCCTGCATATGGGTCATGCCTTTCAACACACTCTGCAAGATGCCTTGATCCGTTATCACCGTATGCGTGGTTTCGATACCCTCTGGCAAGTCGGCACCGACCATGCCGGTATCGCGACCGAAATGGTGGTCGGCAGAAACCTGTCCCGTGAAAACCTGACGCGCGACGATCTCGGTCGCGACAAGTTCATCGAGAAAGTCTGGGAATGGAAAAAGGAATCCGGCGACACCATTACGCGCCAGATGCGCCGCATGGGAACTTCCGGTGACTGGACACGCGAACGCTTCACGATGGACGAAGGGCTGTCGCAAGCGGTCATCGAAACCTTCGTGAAACTGCACGAAGAGGGTTTGATCTATCGCGGCCAACGACTGGTGAACTGGGATCCGGTATTGAAAACCGCGATCTCCGATCTTGAAGTCGTCAGCGAAGAAGAAGACGGCAAGATGTGGTCGATCACCTACCCACTCGCCGATGGCTCGGGTTCATTGGTCGTTGCGACCACGCGTCCGGAAACCATGCTCGGCGATACCGCCGTGATGGTGCATCCGGAAGACGAGCGTTACAGGCACCTGATCGGCAAGATGGTGAAACTGCCTTTGTCGGATCGCGAAATTCCGATCATCGCCGACGATTACGTCGATCGCGAATTCGGTACCGGCGTGGTGAAAGTGACGCCTGCGCATGATTTCAACGACTATGCCGTTGGCCAACGCCACAATCTGCCGATGATCAATATTCTGACGCTGACCGCTCATATAAATGATAACGCACCGGAAAAATATCGCGGGCTCGATCGCTATGTCGCACGCAAAGCCGTGCTGGCCGATTTGATCGAGCTCGATCTGCTGGTCGAAGAAAAGAAACACAAGCTGCAGGTGCCGCGCGGCGATCGCACCGGCCAGGTAATCGAGCCCTATCTCACCAACCAGTGGTTCGTGAAGATGGATGGCCTTGCCGCACGTGGTCTTGAACTGGTCGAAAAAGGTGACGTGAAGTTTGTTCCGGAAAACTGGATCAATACCTATCGTCACTGGATGGGCAATATCCAGGACTGGTGCATCTCTCGCCAACTCTGGTGGGGCCACCGCATCCCGGCCTGGTACGACGATGCCGGAAAAATTTATGTGGCGCGCAATGAAGAAGATGCGCGCGCTCAAGCCAAGCTTCAAAATGGTGGGCTTGAGCCCACCCTACTCCGTGACAACGATGTTCTCGAAACCTGGTTCAGTTCGGCACTGTGGTCACACTCGACACTCGGCTGGCCGAATCCGGAAGACATGGCGAAATACGATTACGCCAAACGTCTTCCGACATCGGTATTGGTTACCGGCTTCGATATCATTTTCTTCTGGGTCGCCCGGATGATCATGATGACCGATCACTTCACCGGCCAAGTACCGTTCAAGGATGTCTACATCACCGGTCTGGTGCGCGACAAAGACGGGCAGAAAATGTCGAAGTCCAAGGGCAATATTCTGGATCCGATCGACATCATCGACGGCATCACGCTGGAAGAGCTGATCAGAAAACGCACCACCGGTCTGATGAAACCGACCGATGCGCCGAAGATCGAAAAAGCCACCATCAAGGAATTCCCGGACGGCATTTCCGCGTTTGGCGCCGATGCCTTGCGCTTTACCTTTGCCTCGCTCGCCACCCATGGCCGCGACATCAAGTTCGACATGGAACGCTGCGGTGGCTATAAAAATTTCTGCAACAAGTTATGGAATGCCGCACGTTTCGTCTTGATGAATTGCGAAGGCTTTACGGCTTCCGGCCAACCGGAACCAAAAACCGATGCCGAGCGCTGGATCTTGTCGCGCCTGAACCATTGCACGGGCGAAGTACACAAGCATTTTGCCGATTACCGTTTCGATCTGGCATCGCAGGCGCTGTACGAATTCGCCTGGAACGAATATTGCGATTGGTTCCTGGAACTGGCCAAGCCTGCTTTGCTTGGAGAAGACAAAGTCGCCGCCGATTCCACCCGCCATACCTTGTTATATGTGCTGGAATCCCAGTTGCGTTTATTGCATCCGCTGATTCCCTTCGTGACCGAAGAAATCTGGCATCACATCAAGACGCCACTGGGTATCCAGGGCGAATCGATCTCCACGCAGACCTACCCGGAGGCAAGCGGAAATTCCGACGATTTTGCACAATCCGAAACCGACATCGAGTGGCTGAAAGCCGTCGTGACACAGCTTCGCCGCATCCGCAGCGAAATGAATATCGCGCCTTCGAAAGCCGTACCGCTTTTATTGCAGGGCGGTAATGCCGAAGATAAAGACCGCATATCACGTTTTGGTTCGGCCCTGAAATTCATGACCAGGCTCGAATCGATGGCTTGGCTGGAAGGCGAAGCACCTGCGAGTGCGTCCGCCGTCGTCGCTGACTTGAAACTTCTGATTCCAGTCGAAGGCTTGATTGATCTGGATGCAGAGCGCGCCCGCCTCGACAAGGAAATCAAACGCATCGAAGTCGAGATTACGAAGTCAGAAGGCAAACTTGCCAACTTCGCCGGCAAGGCACCACCAGCGGTCGTCGAGCAAGAACGTACACGCCTGACCGACTGGAATTCGCAATTGAATGCCTTGAAAGAACAGCGCGCCAAAATCTAGACGCAGGGGCGATTCATGAATCGCCACTGAGATTTTGTAGATTTATGCTGGCGGCAAGATTTCCATCGCCATCACGATCGCATCTTCGCGACCTTTCTTTGACGGGTAGTAATTCGGCCTGCGGCCAATTTCGTTGAAGCCTTCGTCTTCGTACAAGGCGATGGCATTCGGATTCGATGGCCGCACTTCAAGATACACGCGGTCCACCATATGCCAGCGGGCAAGATCGATGATCCTTTTCAACAATCGACGACCATGACCATGGCCCTGATGTTCGGGCGCAATGCAGATATTCAATAAATGCGCTTCCCCGGCGGCGCAACTCAAGACGCCGTAACCGATGATGCCGGCACGGCAATCGAGTACCCAAGCCTGATGCCCGGCCTTAAGGCAATCGCGAAAAATACCGGCGGTCCAGGGGAATTCATACGCACGTTGTTCAATGGCATCCACGGCCTCGATATCGGCCTGTTGCATGGGCCGCATTTGCGAGGAATTGGAAACCTGTGCGTTCATGTCAGGATTTGATCACCCGGCGCAGCTGCGACCATAGCGCGCGCTTGGCCTGAGGACTGAAGCGCAAGGCATCCACATCAATGGCCAATTGCGAAACATCACGACCTTGCGCGGCCTTTACGATAGCCCTGGACAAGGCGGAATCGGTAAAGACTTTGACACTGACCGAAGGCGATACCGAAACGGCATCTTTCACCGAAGCCGGCGTTGAATCAGGTCTGGCGTAGACCACGTAACCCATGGCATTCAACATCGACTGTTGCTGCGACGACCACATCATATTAAGCGACCGGTTTACGCACAATTTTCGAGTACAGCCACATCAACGGACCCGACACCGCATAACTGGCGGCAATCAACAGCAGCACACGAGGCGGATCGATAAACAAAGCGACCAAAACGCCGACGACGAGTAGCAACGCCCAAAACGGTACCCGGTCATTTTTTGCTTCTTCTTTCGGGCCACCCTTGAAGCTGGTGTACTTGAAACGGCTCACCATCAACAAGCCGCAGCCGACGGTAACGGCCAGGGCCAAATACCTCAGGGATTCACCGCTCCAGCCAAACTCGTTCATGGACCAGACAAACGCCATCATCATGCCGGCCGACGAGGGGCTGTTCAGACCGATAAACCAGCGCTTATCCACCACGCCCACCTGCGTATTGAACCGGGCCAATCTTAATGCCGCGCAGGCCATATAAAGGAAGGCCGCTGCCCAGCCGATTTTGCCGAGCATGGTACCGTCGAGTTTCATGTTCACCAGAGCCCAGTGATACATCACCAAAGCCGGAGCCACACCAAAGCTGACCAGATCGGCCAGCGAATCGTACTGAACGCCGAATTCACTGGATGTGCCGGTTAAGCGAGCGACCCGGCCATCGACACCGTCGAACAGGGCTGCCACGAATACCGCTACGCAGGCATGCTCGAATTGCCCATTGGCGGCTGCAAGAATGGCGTAAAACCCGGCAAACATGCCGCAGGTCGTCAGCAGGTTGGGCAGAAGATAGATATGCTTGTTTCTGGGTGGCGTTGGATTATCCATGAACACAGTTTAACGGCTCGGGCCACTATTGCCAGTCCAATGTGAAAGGAATAGATTCAACAAGCTCGATTTGCCTGGAATGAGGTCACTTATGCGTATTTTGACATTTATATTGATATTGGCCCTGCCTGCCTTATGCCATGCGGGTGAGGTGTATAAATGGCGCGACAAGAACGGCAACATCCACTATTCCGACGTAGAACCGCCAAAGCAGCAGACAGAGCGCAAACTCATCAAATCGAAAACCGAGAAGCCGCTCACGGCCGAAGAACAGGCAGCCAAGGAAAAAGCAGCCGAAGCCGCACGAAAAGCGGCTGCCTGCGAATTCGCGCAAAGCCGCATGAAAATCATCACCGGCAGCAGCAACGTCACGATGGACCTGAACAATGACGGCACTCCCGAAACATTGACGCCGGCCCAACGTGCGGCACAAGCTGAATTGATCAAGGCGGAAGTGACGGTTCAGTGCACTAAGTAATGTCGCGCGGACTTGCCTGGCTTTTGGGTATTGCGGTCATTATGGCCGCTTGGTGGTTTGCCGGTCATCCGGGCTGGGAAAGTCGCGAACAACAAGTAAAGCGCGAGCGGGAAAGCAAAATCGAAGCCGGCCTGTCCGAGGTGTATCGCTGGAAGGATGACAAAGGGGTGACACAGATCACCCAGACCCCGCCGCAAGGGCGTCAATACACGATCATCAAGATTCGCGAAGATCAAAATATCATCGAAAGCGAAGCACCTGTCCCCGAACCACCCCAATAAAACGGCTGCGCGCTTACAATAGGCGACTTGTCCCAAAAAACCTTCGCCCGCCATGCAGCTTTCCAAATTTCATCTCAGCACGACCAAAGACACTCCCAGCGACGCAGAAATCATCAGCCACCAGTTAATGCTGCGTACCGGCATGATTCGTCGCCATGCGGCAGGCATCTACACCTGGACGCCTCTGGGCTTGAAAGTGCTGCGCAAAGTGGAAACCATCGTGCGCGAAGAAATGAATCATGCCGGCGCCATCGAAGTATTGATGCCGTCGATCCAGCCCCGCGAACTCTGGGAAGAAACCGGACGCTGGGAGAAATTCGGCGGACAGCTGCTGAAAATCAAGGACCGCAAGGAAGCCGAATACGCCTACGGCCCGACCCACGAAGAAGTGATCACCGATTTCGCCCGCAACGAATTGCGTTCGTACAAACAATTGCCGGTGAATTTCTACCAGATTCAAACCAAATTCCGCGATGAAATCCGTCCGCGCTTCGGCGTAATGCGTGCGCGCGAATTCCTGATGAAAGATGCCTACTCCTTCCATCTCACGCCGGAAAGCATGGCGGTCGAATACCAGAACATGTACGACGCCTACACCCGTATTTTCACCCGCCTGGGTTTGAAATTCCGCGCGGTCAATGCCGACACTGGCGCCATCGGCGGCAGTGCCTCGCATGAATTCCACGTGCTCGCCGATTCCGGCGAAGACGCGATTGCGTTTTCGGACGGCTCGGATTTCGCGGCGAACATCGAGAAAGCCGAATGCGTTGCGCCTGCCTCGGCACCGGCAGCAGCGTCGGAAGAATTGCGAAAAATCGTCACGCCGTATCAAAAGACCTGCGAAGAAGTCGCGGCCTTGATGGATATTTCGCTGAGCCGTACCGCAAAATCGATTGCGTTGATCGGCGAACAGGGTTTCGTGCTCGCGCTGGTGCGCGGCGACCATATGGTCAATGAAATCAAGCTGGCGAAATTGGCCGGCATGGCCGATTACCGGTTAGCAACCGAAGCGGAAATTGCCGAACATCTGGGCAGCGAGCCCGGCTTTCTGGGCCCAGTGAATGCGAAGAAAAAAATCTTCGTCATTGCCGACCTCTCCGTCGCCGCCATGCATGATTTTGTCGTCGGCGCGAACGAAAAAGGCTTCCATCTCGCCGGCGTCAACTGGGGTCGCGATTTACCCGAAGCCGATATCGTTGCCGATATCCGCAACATCGTCGATGGCGATGTATCGCCCGACGGCAATGGCACGATCACGATTGCCCGCGGCATCGAAGTCGGCCATGTGTTCCAGCTCGGGCAAAAATACGCCGAAGCCATGAATGCCACCGTGCTCGACGACCAGGGCAAGGCACAAGTGATGTATATGGGCTGCTACGGTGTCGGCGTGTCACGCATTGTCGCCGCCGCGATCGAACAGAATTTCGACGACAACGGCATCATCTGGCCGGTATCAATGGCACCATGGAAAGTCGCGGTATGCGTGATCAATCCGAAAAACGATTCCGCCGTGAACGATGCTGCCAAAGCTTTGTATGACGAGCTCAATGCCGCCGGCATCGAAACCTGCCTCGATGATCGCGGCCTGCGTCCCGGTGCGATGTTCGCCGATATCGAATTGATCGGCATCCCGCATCGCGTGGTGGTTTCCGCGCGCGGCCTAGAAGCCGGCAGTTTCGAATATCGCGGCCGCCGCGATAGCGAATCGGTGAATCTGGACAAAGCGGAATTGATGCAGAAGCTAGCGTAATCACAATGCTGCTGTAGGAGCACTCACGAGTGCGAATGGTCTGTTGTAGGAGCACTCACGAGTGCGAATGGTCTGCGACAGTATCCAGCTTCTATCGCGCTCGTGAGCGCTCTTACAAGTATGAATGGGCTGGGACAGTGGCCCACATCGGTCGCACTCGTGAGTGCTCCTACAAAAGTCTTACAGGCTGCGTCGGGTCGACACCAATAAATTGCCAAACAATATGCCGGCCAGCAATGCAATAAGGGCGGCAACAACGGCAAACGCCAGATCGAGGCCCAGCAAAATATCGCGCTCGAAAACAAAACTGAAACTGCGGAACCCCACGCTGCCGGGCACCAATAAGATAATGCCCGGCACGCGTATCAACGCACCTGGCCGGTTGAAGATTCGACCATAGGCATTCGCGACGGCGGTGACCACCAGACTGGCAAGAAAAACGCCAACCGGATACTGGCTCTCGGCGGCACCCGGCAGTATCGAGCCGAGCTTGGTCATGAAATAACCCAGCCATACCGATGCCATCACGAGCAGCACATCGCGGCGCGCTGTTTTAAACAGGACCGAAAAGGCAAAGGAACCAGCCAGCAAGGTAATCCAGGGCATCCATTCGGGCAGGGTCGGCAAATTGGCATTCGACAGCGGCACCCAACCCAGTACATCGACGATCTGCGTTGCCGCCACCGTGCCGAAAACCAGCTTGAGCAGAATGGTTAACGCGCCGGCAAATCGTGCGGTACCCGACACCAATTGCTTGGCAGACAATTCGGTAATCGCCGTGGTGAGTGTCAAGCCGGGCATCAAGACAATAAGCGCTGCGATCACCACACCCTGCAAAGACAAAGGTGCAATGAACGTGGCTATCGCACTGGCCAGCAACGTGACGACAAAGGCCGACACGGCTTCATGCGCGTCTACCCAGCGCTGGTATTTTTCCGTGTAGATAGTGAACGCGCCCAACATTACGCCGAGTACGGCAGCGGCACACAAATCCGCCCAGCCGGTCTTGGGCAACAAACCGGTAACCGATGCCGATGCCAAGCCAAAACAAAGAATGGTCAAGGGAATTGTCATCGGGCGCGGCGGACGGTCCAGAGAACGCAAATCTTCCAGACCGGCCACGATATCCCGGTCGCCTGACAACACCTGCTCCGCGATCAAATCGGCTTTCGCCAGTCGCCCCAGATTCACGTCGCCCGGTTCCAGTCTGATCACCTGGGTCATGCGATGCGGCGATCCGCGCTCGGTATCATGAAAACTCAGCAGCATGCCGGTCGGGTTGGACCAGACTTCGGCATCGATTTCCAGACGTTCGGCGACTTTTTCCACGGCGGCTTCCAGACGTTGCGCCGAGGTGCCATAGATGTGCAGACGCCTTGCCAATTCCACGATGAATTCGATTTTTTGCAGCTCGGCTTGATGTTCTGAATTCACGTGTAGTCCCGCGCTGCATGAATATGGCGACGGCGTAGCATGACGCAAAGCGGAAATTCTTGCAGCATGCAACAATGGCCCGCTTAACGAAGAGTGCTCGGATGCCAAACGGAATCGGCGAATTATTTTCAATCTTGAGCGCTGCCGCCTGGGCCATAGGCGTCATCCTGTATCGCCGTCTGGGTGAAAGCCTGCCGCCATTGCAGTTGAATTTCCTGAAAAACTGCCTCGTCTTCATGATGTTGCTTCCGGCCATTCCCCTGTTGCACGGCATGGCAATTCCCGACTTTGATCGTACCCAGATTCTGCTCTCGATACTGAGCGGCCTGATCGGCATCGGAGTGGCCGACACCCTGTATTTCCGAGCCTTGAACGAACTTGGCGCCGGGCGCATGGGAATTCTGGGCAATTTCTATTCCCCGTTCGTACTGCTACTGAGCTTTATTTTCCTGGGTGACCGGCTGAATTTCTGGCAATGGTGTGGCTTCGTGCTCGTCAGCCTGGGCGTGCTGCTTGCATCGAGACCCAACGCGAACGAGGCCAGCAGACCTGCGCATTTTTTTCGTGGCCTGATGTTTGGCTTGCTGTCGATCGGATTGATGGCCATTTCCATCATCCTGGTCAAACGCGTGCTCGAAGCACAGCCCCTGCTTTGGGTGACCGGACTGCGCATGCTCGGCGCTATCGTCGGAATGATACTGATTGCGGCTTTTCGGCGAGAGCTCAACCTGCTCAAAGCCCCCAAGGCAATGCGCTGGGGGCCATTGATTACCGCGGCCTTCGTCGGCCAATTCATCGCCATGGTGCTATGGCTGGCAGGCTATAAATTTACCTCGGCCTCGGTTGCCGCTATTCTCAACGAAACCGCCTCGGTATTTATCCTGTTGCTGGCCTGGCTCTGGTTAAAGGAGCCCCTGACCCGACGCGGACTGATCGGAGTGGCACTGACCTTAAGCGGAGTCTCGTTCATGTTGTGGGCAAAATAGTGATATGAATCCAAGCATCGGCCCTCATCGCGACGACCCCGACATCATCAATGCGACCGGCGAATGGACGCTACAAACGGCGCAAGCCTGCATTGCCCTGCTTGAAAAAGCGCCAGCTACGGTCAAGGACATCGACGGTCGCGAAATCGAACGTCTCGACTCCACCGGCGCGATGTTGCTATCGCAATTGGCCACCAAGACGGGGCTTGCACTCAAGGAAATCGACGTCAGATCCGAGCACCAGGCCTTGATGAACGCCGTACGGCAATTGTGCGAGACCCCGCCGGTAAAACAGCAGAAAGATTACGGCTTTCGCAAGATGCTCGAACGTCTGGGCTTTGCAATGGAAGACTACGCCAAAGAAACCCTGTCGCTGATCGGTTTTGGCGGACTGGCACTGCAGACCTCCATCAAGACCCTGTTTCAGCCTCGCCGCTTCCGGGCGACATCCACCATCCACCACATGGAGCAAGTCGGCGTTGATGCCGTGCCCCTGGTCTTGCTGCTCAGCTTCATGGTCGGTGCAGTGATCGCATTTCTCGGTGCCACCGTATTGCGTGAATTCGGTGCCGAAGTCTACGTGGTCGAATTGGTCGGCATCGCTTTCCTGCGTGAATTCGCGGTATTGCTCACCGCCATCTTGCTGGCAGGCCGAACGGCCAGTGCCTTCACGGCGCAAATCGGGGCGATGCAAAGCGGCGAGGAAATCGATGCCATCAGGACACTCGGATTAAATCCGATTGAACTGCTTGTTCTGCCGCGTTTATTCGCCCTGGTAGTGATGCTGCCCTTGCTCACTTTTCTCGCCATGATGGCGGGCCTGGCGGGCGGCATGGCCGTTTGCTACGGCAGTCTGGGCATATCTCCGGAATTGTTTACCGTGCGCCTGCATGAATCGATTTCGGTGACGCATTTTTGGGTTGGCATTTCGAAAGCCCCGGTATTCGCCATCGTCATTGCCCTGATTGGCTGCCTCGAAGGCTTTCAGGTGAAAGGCACCGCCGAATCGGTGGGCGAACGAACAACCTCCAGCGTGGTGCAAACCATTTCCCTGGTCATCCTGATTGACGCATTGGCCGCCCTGTTCTTCATGGAGATGGATTGGTGAACACGCCCAAGGAAATCGCCATCTCCGTGCGCGGGCTGCGCAATACTTTCGGCGACCAGGTCGTACACGACAATCTGGACCTGGACGTATATCGCGGCGAAATTATCGGCGTCGTCGGCGGCTCGGGCACCGGCAAATCGGTGCTGATGCGCGCGATTCTGGCGTTGCGGCGTCCGCAGGCCGGCCACATAAAAGTCTTCGATCTTGACGTGTATTCGGAAGACACCAAAGCGCGTCTAGCCATCGAAACCAATACCGGCGTGCTGTACCAGAACGGCGCGCTGTTCTCCTCGCTGACCGTGGCCGAGAACGTGATGGTGCCGCTGAAGGAACACTACTCGCAGCTGCCCTTCGACCTGATCGAAGACCTGGCGATGCTGAAGATCCGGCTCTCCGG
>Ga0208114_1000237_pt1 | contig 14116 bp, 13 predicted proteins | sample LakWasMeta2_LOW4_2_FD_183854 | JGI IMG/M metagenome (GOLD analysis project Ga0208114, IMG submission 183854) | Freshwater sediment methanotrophic microbial communities from Lake Washington under simulated oxygen tension - Sediment Metagenome... | ecosystem: Environmental > Aquatic > Freshwater >... | reverse complement strand
CCGGCGGCGGCGTGTTGGAAGTTACTAATTTGGGGCCGGACGACGTGCCCATATTGGTCGGCACGTTGGGTAAAGGCTTTGGTACGTTCGGCGCTTTTGTTGCCGGGTCTGATGCATTAATTGAAACCTTGATTCAAAAAGCCAGAACCTACGTTTACACCACTGCTTTGCCCGCAGCAGTTGCCGAAGCGACTCGTGCCAGTTTGAAAATCATTATTGCCGAGCCATGGCGTCGGGAGAAGTTGGCAAAATTGTCTGAGCATTTTCGCTTAGGCGCTCAGCAACTGGGTTTGCAGCTGATGCCGTCGGCTTCACCTATTCAACCGATAGTCATCGGCGATAGCCAGCAAGCCATGGCAATTAGTCAGCAATTATTGAGCGACGGTTTTTTAGTCAGCGCGATTCGTCCGCCGACGGTGCCGCAGGGCAGCGCCCGTTTACGAGTGACTTTTTCGGCATTGCACGAGTTTGATCAGGTTGATCAGTTATTGAGCGCCATCGCGAAAGCAGTCAAATCATCCAAATGACCAAAATCCACCAAGAAACTTACGGCAGCGGTAAGCCTATCGTACTGGTGCATGGCTGGGCGATGCACACCGGCATCTGGCGAAATTTCGCAAAGCAGTTGGCCCAAAATTATCGGGTGACGTGCATTGATTTACCCGGTCATGGACAAAGTGAAGCGCTGCAGCCGTTTAATCTTGAACAAATTAGCGAACTATTGGCCAACAACGTTAACACTGAACCGGCTTGCTGGCTGGGATGGTCGCTAGGTGCAACGGTAGTGCTGGATTTTGCCAGACGTTTTCCGGAGCGTTGCTCGACATTGATACTGATGACGGGTAATCCGCATTTTACTCAGTTGAGCACCAGCGAAGTGCAGTGGCCGGGAATGAAAATAGAATTACTAGATAGTTTTGCGAGCAGTCTTCAAGAAAACTGCCAGGCGACCTTGCTGCGTTTTCTATCATTACAGGTCAATGGCTTACAAGATTACAAAAAATTGATGAAAGAATTGAAAACGGCTGTGGCTGAATATTCCGCCCCGAATGAGGCGACTTTGCAAGGCGGTTTAGAGATTTTAAAAAGCGCCGACTTAAGAGCAACATTGAGTGAACTGTCGATGCCGATGTTATCAATATTGGGGGCTAAAGATGCGTTAGTACCGGTTGCTGTCGGTGAGTATCTACAAACGCTCTCTCCGAATATGACGGTTAAAGTCATCGACAAAGCCGGTCATGCGCCGTTTCTATCCCACCCAAACGAAGTCACGGAATTGATGTCAGATTTTATCGAACACCATGTTTAATCCAGACAAAGTCAGAATAAGACAGTCATTTGCTGCCGCCTCAAGCACTTATGATGGCGCAGCAGAATTGCAGCGCAGTGTTGGCAGAGCCTTGGTGGCCGATCTAAATGCAGAAATGCTGACCGGTACGATGTTGGATCTGGGCTGTGGCACCGGTTTTTTAACCGGTGAATTATTGTCAACAAAAAACCAAAACCCGCCGCAGTCTGTAATCGCCGTTGATATTGCTTTTGGCATGCTTGAAGCCACGCGCAGCAAGTTAGCTGCTCATAACAATGTCAGGTATATCTGCGCTGATGCCGAGCAGTTGCCAATCGCAGCAAGCACGGTCGATGTCGTGGTTTCCAATCTTGCCTTGCAATGGTGCCGCAATCTTACCGCTGTCTTTGCTGAGCTTAAGCGGACACTAAAGCCGGGTGGACAATTGGTATTTTCAACTTTCGGCCCGCACACATTGCAGGAATTAAAAGCCGCCTGGGTTGAAGTTGATGATTACAGGCACGTCAATGAGTTTTATGGTGTTGCAGACATCGAGCATTTTTTACGGCAAGCAGGTTTTAGACGGGTGCGTATTGAACGCAACACACATTTATCAAAATATGATTCGGTGTTGGCATTGATGCGCGAGTTAAAAGCCATCGGCGCGCAAAATGTTATCGGTGAGCGCAATAAAGCCACCACTACACGAACGCAGTTACAACGCATGATTAAAACGTATGACTTACATCGGCTCGAGGGCATGATTCCGGCGACCTTCGAATGTTTCTTGATACAGGCACAGGCATAAGCAACATGTCCCAAGGCTATTTCATTACCGGCACCGATACCGACGCAGGCAAAACCTGGGTAACCTTGGCGTTGATGGAATATTTCAAGCAGCAGGGCAAAACAGTTGTGGGTATGAAGCCGGTGGCCGCCGGTTGTGTTTGGCAAGATGGGCAACTGAAAAACGAAGATGCCTTGTTGATACAGGCTCATGCTTCAGTTGCGGTCGCTTATGAATTGGTGAATCCTTACGCTTATGAGCTGCCGGTATCACCGCACATTGCAGGTAAAGATAATCCTGTGGTTTTGAGCGAAGTGCTGGCTAAGTTCGATGTGCTAAAACAGCAGGCAGAAATCATCCTGGTGGAAGGTGCGGGCGGCTGGTTAGCGCCGATAAATAACGATCAAGACATTAGCGATCTGGCCAAAAACTTAGCGTTGCCAGTGATTATGGTGGTCGCCATTCGTTTAGGTTGTATCAACCATGCTAAGTTAACGCATCAAGCTATCAAGCAAGCCGGAGTGTCCTGCGCAGGCTGGATTGCAACCTGTACTGATGCTGACATGCTAGTCCGAGAGGAAAATATTGATACCCTAAAGTCTGCTCTAAGCGCGCCATTGTTAGGCGTTATACCGTTTACTAAAGTACCATATTTTAATCAATTGGCGGCTTTTCTTAACGTGTAGCGACTGCTTTTCGTCAATCTAATTTAAAACTTTCTACAGTCGTTGCCAGGTTTTGTGACTGTTCTTCCAGAGATTCTGCAGCCGCTGCAGCCTCTTCAACCAACGCTGCATTTTGTTGGGTTACCCCGTCCATTTGCGCGATTGCCCTATTAACTTGTTCGATACCAATACTTTGCTCAGCTGAGGCAGTAGTAATGTTGCCCATAATGACAGTTACGATTTGAATTGAATTAAGAATTTCATCCATGGTTTCTCTGGCTTCTGCAACCTGTTTAGTGCCATCTTCAATCTTTTCTACAGAATCTCTAATCAGGCTTTTTATTTCTCCAGCCGCCGCCGCTGCGCGTTTCGATAAGTTTCGAACTTCTCCAGCAACAACAGCAAATCCCCTACCTTCTTCGCCGGCTCTAGCTGCTTCAACTGCAGCGTTGAGTGCCAGTATGTTGGTTTGAAAAGCAATACTGTCAATTACCGAAATAATATCGACGACTTTAAGTGAGGAATCGTTAATTCCTTGCATTGTGGCTATAACGTTACCAATTACTGTACTGCCCTTAGATGCTACATCTGTTGCGCTTATAGCAAGTTGATTGGCTTTTTTTGCATTTTCAGCGTTAGTTTGTACTGCTGAAGTTAATTCTTTAATACTGGTCGTCGTTTCTTGCAGACTAGCTGCCTGGTTTTCGGTTCGCTGAGATAAATCATTATTGCCGGATGCAATTTCTCTGGCACCGTTTTGAATGACATCGGTAACTTCTTTAATCTGACTGATAATGGCTCTTAATTTATCAACGGTCGCATTAGTGCTTTCTTTTAATTCTCCAAACGATCCAAAATATGGGTTGGTAATACTATCGGTAAGGTCTCCTCGTGTTATTGCGCTTAATACTCGAGATATTTCATTGAGGCTTATTTTGTTGGTATGCATCAACTGATTAATACCTTCACCTAATAAGCGCATGACGCCGTCTTTTCCTTGTACATTGAAGACTCTATTAAAATCTCCCATAGACGCCGATGCAACAACGGCAGCTAACTCATTTTCCACCAGCACTTCTTCAGTATGATCATGCCATTCACATACCAAGCCCAAATGCTCACCATTTTCATCAATAACCGGGGTTATGATGATTACCATGTGATGCCCACCCAGCGTCAGGGGGATTTTATGAGGGCTTGTTAAAGAATCAAGAAGTTCAATATCGGCCGGAATAAAATTTAAATCACTAATATCTTTGCCAATTAAAGTTTTTAAAGAAAAATCTGGGGTTATTTGGGTAATTTCAGATTCAGCTTTATTAAATATATTATTCAGTTCATGGTTAGTGTAAACAATAATATGTTGGCTATTGGTAATCATTGTGCCGACACTGACATGATCCAGAGCGAATTTTATTCTTAGAACTTCTCGTAGTGTTTTCTGATCTTTAGTTTTTCTTGCCAACAGCTGTTGACGCATTTTTTCCAATGCGAAAAGTAAACTACTTGAGTCTCCTGGCTCCAATTGAATAGAGCGCGACAAATCTCCTCTGGACAGTTCTTTGGCTATACCTTGGGCGTAATAAGGATCGATGCCTAACTGGTTATTTAAATATCGGCTTAAATAGATGGCGATTCCTAAGCCTAATATACCTAGAAGCGTTGCGACAAGTGTTAAAAATAATGAGACGTGTTTTTGGAATTTATTTAAGTCAAAAGTTTCTAATGTTTGTTTGTAGCTTAATACTTTTAGTTGTTCATTTAATTCGGCGGCCTTTTTTTCAACACTTTCCTTAATCAGGTCGCCCGCAGCATAGCCATTCTCAATATAAGTAGAAACCATCTTTAGATTAAGAGCGTAAAAAACATCGAAATCAGATAAAAGTTTATTAAGTTTCTGAGTATCAGAAGAGGTATTAACTTCTCCAAGTAATATTGCAATACCTTTATTAACAGCATTAGCTGAAATTTTGGCATCTTGAAATTTATTCTGTTTATTTGAAATTGCTGCATCTAATGAATATTCTTTAACCATTGCAATATGAAAAGCAATTTCGTCAGCAAGAAAAGCATTTTTTTGTACAATTTTTAGTTTTTCTGTTTGTTCTTCTAATATTAAAAATTGATGGTTTAAACTAAAACCGAGAATAGTGCTATATAAGATAACGATTGAACAAATACCTAATAGTATTTTTGACCTGAAAGTTATAGGTTTAAACATGCTAGAAAAATCTAAGTTGTATTAGTTGATTGAGTATGAATTAAACATACATCAATAAAATATTTGAAAAATTAGTGTTTTTTAAAATGTGCCCTACTAGGCGTTTGCATAATTAATTGGGGAATTGCCGAAAGGGGCAAGCTGGCGTCAACTCCGCCCAATTTAACCGCTTCTTTCGGCATGCCATAAACGACACAACTCGCTTCATCCTGGGCAATTGTCAAAGCACCTGCGTCATGCATTTCTTTCATGCCATGTGCGCCATCATCGCCCATACCGGTCAGAATAATTCCTATAGCATTTGATCCAGCCGCTTGGGCACTGGATCGAAAAAGTACGTCCACTGAAGGTCGATGGCGACTGACTAGAGGGCCATCTTTTACATCAACACGATATTGCGCGCCACTACGTTGCAGCAACATGTGTTTTCCTCCTGGTGCTATCAATACGGTACCTGGCAAGGCGCGATCATTTTTTTCAGCTTCCTTAATGGTTACCTGACAAATACCATCCAGACGCTTGGCAAATGCAGCCGTAAAATGTTCCGGCATGTGTTGGACAACAACAATAGCCGGCGCTGTTCTGGGTAATTGTGTGAATAGGTATTCCAACGCTTGCGTTCCACCGGTTGATGTCCCAATGACAATAACTCGGTCAGTTGTTTCCGCCATCGGCTTCAGATGACTATTACCAAGTAGCGGATCGTTATTCGGTTTAAAACTGTTAAGGTTTGCTGTTGGAGCAGATAGTTTGATTTTGCCGGGCCGTGATTGAGCGGCGGCTTTTATGACATCAACAATAGTATTTTTAGATTCCAGCAAGAATGTTTTTAAGTTGACTTTCGGTTTAGTGATGATGTCGACTGCACCGGCGCTCATCGCCTGCATAGTTACTTCCGCGCCTTTTTCAGTCAGCGTGGAACAGATAATCACTGGGGTAGGGCGTTCAGTCATTAGTTTTCTTAGAAAAGTGACCCCGTCCATGCGTGGCATTTCAATGTCCAGAATAATCACATCCGGCCATTCCGCTTCCATGCGCTTCATTGCAAATATAGGATCTGGCGCTGCGCCAATCACTTTTATCCCAGATACTCCATCTAATGCAGCTGTTAATACCTGTCTGACGACGGCGGAGTCATCAACAATCAGCAGTTTAATAATATTTGACATGGTTTTTAACTATTTGAGTTACCAAAAGTCCGCTTGATTCTGAGTAGGAGCAACCTCGAGGAGGGATTTTTTATTTAGGAACTGGCGTTCCTCTTTAATTAAGGCTTGCTGATGAACGGCATCTATTGTTTTTACATAAACGGAAAAATCGGCCGCTAGAAAAAAAATATTACGTCCTATATTGCCCCCTAAGCCAGATGTTATAAGGGGAATGCGCTCTGCGGCCAAAAACGTTTGAATAAATTCTACGTTGCTTGCGCCAATTGATTTTTCCCCTCTGTGTTCATTAGCCAGTTTAAGGACATCGCCACCGCCAAAGGCTTTGGCTTTAATATGGATGCGTTGCGCGCCTTGTTTGAGCATGCCGTTAATCAAGATTTCCATTGCATGGATTCCATAGCGACCTTGTTCTGTGCCTAATAAAGGGGTGTTGCTAGTACTATGCTGCTGTGCGAGTAAAAAATGATTCATACCGATGACTTGGTTAACAGGGTCATATAAACACGCTGCGACACAAGAGCCGAGCAGGGTGGAAATAATTTCATTTTTTTTTGTTACATAACTTTCACCAGGGTCAATCATTACCCTTGGGAATCCTTGGTGATCACATACTTTCATGGCTTTCGGTAAATTGATGGTTTAATCATCCGCAAGTCAACAGACAGGCCATGTAAGGTCTCGGCATGGCTTATAAAAAAATGCCCACCGGGCTTTAAGGCTGAAATTACTCGTCTAACGATGTCCAGTTTAGTTTCTTTATCAAAATAGATGAGGACATTGCGTAAAAATATTACGTCAAATATCCCCAGGCTTTTGGGTAACTGGGATTTAAGATTAACTTGGTCAAACGTTACTTTATTTCTTATTTTCTCATCGACTCTAAAATAACCGTCTTGAGAACGCACACCTTTTAAGCAATATTTATCAAGGTAATCCTGCTCCATGTTTTCTAAGCGGTTCATTAGATAAACACCTCTTCTTGCGGTGTCTAATACCTCGGTATTGATGTCCGATCCAAATATCTCCCATTTCTTCATCCCTAAATTTTTGGCCAGAAGCATGCCTAATGAATAGCTTTCTTCACCGGTCGAGCTTGCGGCGCTCCACAGTCTGAAATCATTTCCCCGCCAGTCTTTGAGGACATGATCTTGTAAATATTCGAAATGCTTAGGTTCGCGAAAAAAATACGTTTCATTAGTGGTCAGGATGTTAATCATCAGCTGAAATTCATGCGGATGCTGTCCATTTTTCACTAACTGATAGTACTGACCATAAGACTGTAAGCCATAGTGCAACAGTCTTTTTGCTAATCTGCTGGCAACCATGGTCATCTTGCCTGAAACCAATGCGATTCCGCTGTGATCGTAAAGCAATCGTCTGAAATGCGTGAATTCTTCGGTGGTTATAGGATGAATGTTAATAACACGACCTTTGTGAGTTGGCGTTGAAATTAGCTGTGAATGGCATTTTGCTCACAGGCTTGCTTTCCGAAAAGACTAGACTACTTTTAGTTGAAAAGAAGAGGACGTTATGCAAAAAGCCAATGCCACACTCCACGCCAAGAATTTTGTAGCACTATTATTAGCTTTACCCAGTATTTTGATTGGGGGTCTTATATTCTGGCTGCACGGTGTTTCTTTAGTAACCGTTTTGATCATTTTGTTGATGCTTGGCATTAGTGTTGGATGTGGCCTTTTTCTATGGCGGTGGCACGTCGACCAGTTGAGCCAGCAGAACAACATCTGCCAACAGCAACATGGAGACGTTTTCAACGAATTGATGAGCTACACCACTGAGCTAGAAAAATTGCTGATTATGGTGACGCCCAAAATTACTGAGCAGGTGTTTGCTGCAAGAGAACTAACCGAACTTGAAATCTCTGTCTTACTCCATCGATTTTCAGCAATGCTTGGGGAGCTCCAGCAGATCATTGATTTCGCCAACAATGCGGCAGTTAATCAGTCAATGCTGAATATTGAAGTTATTAAAAATAACGCAGAAAAAATTCGTGCCGAGATTGATGTTGTTTTAGAAGCACTACAGTTTCAGGACAGAGTCAGCCAAATCCTTACTCAAGCACAAGATAACCTGGCAGATCTAAGAAAGCCTGCAGAAAAAATTCATTTTCAAGGTTATCAACGTAACAGCAACATGATTCAAGTTGAAGAGTTGCTCGCCGGTATCCAGAAAAAATACGAATCTGTTAATCAGGTGTCAAAACGTTTATTGACTGAAAACCCCACTGAAGAACTCACTTATTTTTAACAAAACGGGAAAAAATTAACATGGCAAAAACAATTATGATCGTTGATGACTCAGCCTCAATTCGACAGGTTGTGGGCATCGCAATAAAAGCTGCCGGTTATGATTTGATTGAAGCGTCTGATGGTAAAGATGCGCTAAGTAAACTGACCGGGCAAAAAATTCACTTAATTGTCAGTGACATAAATATGCCTAATATGGATGGCATCACCTTTGTTAAGGAAGTTAAGCAGATGGCAAATTACAAATTTACGCCAATCATCATGCTGACTACTGAAACGGACGATACCAAAAAGCAAGCCGCCAGGGATGCAGGAGCGAAAGCTTGGGTTAATAAACCTTTTCAACCGCCGGTCTTGTTGAATGCTATTGCCAAATTGGTGTTGCCATAGCCAGTCATATTTTAGCTGAGTAAGTTCTGACTTTAATGGAGCAAATTTGTGACAGTACAAAGTGAGCAAACTGATGGTGTATTACAGGTGTCTGTTCAGGAAGATATGACCATCTACAACGCCGCATCAATTAAGGACACCTTCTTGAGTTGGTGCAGCTCTGGCGCGACTGAGTTAGAGGTTGATCTTTCCGCTGTTGAAGAATTAGACAGTACCGGTTTGCAGCTATTGTTGTCGCTGAAATCCGAGTCACAAAGGCGTGCCTTCAACCTTCGGTTGTTAGGACACAGCCAAGCAGTCATTGAAGTTTTCGAGCTATTGAAGCTGAGCATGTACTTTGGCGATCCGGTTGTTATTCCTGCTGATTGGAAAAAATCATGAGCGATATGAATCTTGCCTTACAAACATTTGCCCATGAAGTAGATGAATTACTCACAGAAATGGAAGATGCTTTATTGGATTTAGAAGAAACACCTGATGATGCAGAGCGAATCAACAGCATTTTTCGTGCTATGCATACCATTAAAGGATCATCAGGGTTGTTCGGGTTCGATGACATCGTCGCATTTACTCATCAGGCGGAAACTGTTCTGGATCAAGCCAGAAACGGCCAGCGTGCCGTTGATAATGAATTGATTTCAGTTTTGTTGGCTTGCAAAGATCACACTGCCCATTTAGTTCATCATTTTTTAGCAAATGAAAATGAAGCCTTACCTTCGTCTCTACAAGAACAAGGCAAATTACTCATCGTTCAATTAAATGGTGAGGAACATAGCATTGTTACTTCCGCAAATCTCCCTGCTACTCAAAAAGAAGAGCTAGATCAGTTACATGTTGAGACAAAATCGACTAACAGTAGCGACAATTGGGTAATTAGTCTGGACTTTAAAGAAGATGCTTTACGTAATGGCATGGATCCATTGTCTTTCATTCGTTATCTTTCAACGCTAGGGAACATTGTTGAAGTAATTACCAGCATGCCTAATCAAGCAGAGCTTGAAGCAATAGACCCAGAAAGCTGCTTTCTAAGCTTCAAAATTGCCTTTAACAGCAGTGTCGATAAACAGACCATTGAGAGTGTGTTTGAATTTGCAGCTGAGGACTGTGATATTCACATTCTGCCACCTTATTCTCGCCAAGATCTCTATCTAAAACTCCTTGAAAATCAAGCCGATGATCAACTCAAACGCTTAGGAGAAATGCTGGTTGATATAGGTGCCTTAACGAATAAAGAAGTAGTAGAAGTGTTGGCTGAACAACAGTTAGATGAAGGCAGTGCGGAAAAACCAATAGGTGAGCGACTATTAGAAAAAAACATAGTGCAACAACCCATTGTTGAGCAAGCACTGAAAAAACAAGAAGCGGTTAAGCAAAAAATAGCCAAAGAAGCTAGTTATATTCGTGTGGATGCTGCAAAACTAGATCACTTAATAAATCTGGTCGGTGAATTGGTCATTTCCGATGCTGCGATTCGCTTGGTTGTGCAGAAAAAAGGTTTAACCGATGTTGACGATGTCGCCTCAACCATGGGCCATTTGGTCGAAGAAATACGCGATACAGCATTGCAACTTCGAATGGTACAAATTGGCGAGACATTTTCCCGCTTTCAGCGTGTAGTGCGTGATGTCAGTAAAGATTTGGGCAAATTAATTGAGTTACAAATTACCGGCGGCGAAACCGAATTAGATAAAACTGTCGTGGAAAAAATTAACGATCCTCTCACCCATTTAGTCCGCAACTCGCTTGACCATGGTATTGAAATGCCAGAGGAACGATTGAAGGCGGGTAAGCCTGAAAAAGGCACAGTAAGGCTCAATGCCTATCATGAAGCAGGTAGGATTGTTATTCAGATTAGTGATGACGGTAAAGGCTTAGATCCGGAAAGAATATTGGCTAAGGCTGTCTCTAAAGGATTGGTTAAACCTGATCAATCGCTTACTGAAAACGAGATCTTTAATCTTATTTTTGCGCCTGGCCTGAGCACCAAGGAAGAGGCCAGTAATCTTTCCGGCCGTGGTGTTGGCATGGATGTGGTTAAAAGCAATATTGAAGCGTTACGCGGTTCCGTTGCTGTTGCCAGTAAGTTTGGTTATGGCACAACCGTTACCATTCATTTACCGCTAACGTTGGCAATAATTGATGGATTTATGGTGGAGGCTCGTAAAGAACGCTACATCATTCCACTTAATATGGTCGAAGAATGTGTGGAAATGGACAGTAATAACTGGCAAATAGATGAGCTTCAACACTACATTAATCTGCGTGGTGAAGTATTGCCTTACTTACGGCTAGGTAACTTCTTTCAAAATGCCCAAAAATCAGCTCTCCAAGACTCAACGTTACCGCAACGTGAAAGTCTGGTTGTAGTTAGAGTAGGGGAAGCTAAAGCCGGTTTTGTGGTGGACGAATTGCATGGTGAGAACCAGACGGTCATCAAGCCATTGGGCAAGATTTTTGAAAACCTCACAGGCATTGGCGGTGCGACGGTACTTGGCAGCGGCGATGTGGCGTTGATATTGGATGTGCATGGACTTATTCAATATGCCCAAAAGCGTGTACATGCCGGTCGGTTACATTAAATCTTAAGATTTAAAGCTAATACGCCAAGATTCTTGAGGTCTGGGAATTGGGTTGATTGTTAATAACCCAGCAGCAGTCAAAATCATTACTTAATTTGCAATTAGGAAATCGAATGTTTTCTTTTAAAAGTATAAAAGCCCGAATGATCATTGGCTATGCAACATTGATAGTTTCAATGATCATTATTATGGCTGTCAGCCTGATTCAATTTTCAAACACCCAGAGTGAGACTACAAAACTTGAGAGCACGACACTGCCTCATGCACTGTTGGCCGAAAAAATGGCTTTTAATATAGTCTCAATACAAAACTTCTTAACAGATGTTGCTGCAACTCATCATTCGGACGGCTATGCAGAAGCTGAACAATCTGCACAAGAGTTTAAGCAAAATATCCAACAGCTCGTTAATGACGCGAAAAACGACACATCGGAACTGAAAAAATTAACTGAACTTGAAGCTACCTTTGATAAGTTTTATGAAGAGGGCAAGAAAATGTCCTCGGTTTATGTAAGTTCCGGTATTGAAGCCGGCAATATCATTATGGAAGGTTTTGATAATGCTGCGACAACCATGACAGAACAGTTAAACAACCTCAGGGATGAAAAGGTTGCGAATATGAAAGTATCTAGTCATTCGTTATCTAAGTCAGCCAGTGAATCCGCCACTCTTTTATGGATCATTTCTCTAAGCTTTATTGTTCTGGGAATATTGATTGGCATAAATAATATTCGCAACATTTTGAATTCACTCAAGACTATTCGTGTGGTCGTGGAATCCTTAGCTCAAGGGGATTTGATGACAGAAATTAATTACGATCAAAAAGATGAAATTGGGGTCTTAGCTGATGCACTTAGAAACATGCGCGACCAACTCGGTAGTGTTGTCATGCAGGTGCGCACCAACTCAGATGCTTTAAGTAGTGCCGCTCACGAAATTAGTGCAACGGCACAATCTATTAGCCAAAGTGCCATTGAACAAGCGTCAAGTGTTGAAGTGACGACGTCGTCAATCGAACAGTTAAATGCATCTGTTAGACAAAATTCTGATAATGCCAAGGTGACTAATAACATTGCGATAACTGCTGCTGGCGAAGCCAATAATGGCGGGCAAGCAGTAAAAAAGACCGTAGAAGCAATGAAAGAAATCGCTGACAAAATTGGTTTGATCGAAGATATAGCCTACAAAACCAACCTATTGTCTTTAAATGCCGCCATTGAAGCTGCTTTAGCCGGTGAACATGGCAAAGGCTTTACCGTTGTGGCGGCGGAAGTTAGAAAACTTGCAGAAAATAGCCGAATTACCGCACAAGAGATAAACACCTTGGCAAAAAACAGCGTAAAGATTGCTGAGGAAGCCGGGCTGTTACTTGAAAAAATGGTGCCTAACATCCAAAAAACAGCAGATTTGGTTGAAGAAATTACCGCATCTTCAGAAGAACAAGCGCAAGGCATTGGGCAAATAAGCCAGACAGTGAATCAATTAGATCGTGCAGCACAACAAAATGCTTCTGGTTCAGAACAACTAGCCGCCACAGCAGAAGAATTGAGCGGTCAAGCAATGCAGTTACAACAAGTGATGGCATTTTTTAAAATTGATAATCCTCAAATTACCAAGTCAAGACATCAGCCCGCTACATCCGCCAGCAAACACACTGCGGCAATCAGCAAAAATACTAATCCTCGTTCGCCGACATATAGTTCAGTAACCACGCCAGCCTCGAATTTAAACTTATCGAGTAAAGCACGAGCCTTACCTGAATTTAACGAGCAAGACTTTGAACGTTTTTGATAGGCGCAATAAATCATGAATCAATTAACCCATAAGAAACAACAAAACACCGATCTAGTGGCGCAAGAACAGTTGCATCAGTATTTAACTTTTTTGGTGGGTAAAGACAATCTTGCAATCAGTATTTTAGATGTCAAAGAAATTATCGAAATTAATAGTATTACTCATGTACCGATGACGCCTGAATACATACGTGGTGTGATTAATTTGCGTGGGCATGTTGTACCGGTAATCGATTTGTCAGCCAGGCTTGGTAAAACACGTAGTGAAATCACCAAGCGAACTTGTATTGTTTTGGTACAAGTTGAATATAACGAGGAGAGCCAACTATTAGGTATGTTAGTAGATGCTGTTGATGAAATCCTTGATCTGCCTGCAACCAGTATTCTGCCGGCCCCGGATTTTGGTGCTGACATTCGCAATGACTTTATCCAAGCAATGGGCCGAGTGGGTGATGAATTCATTATTCTGCTGAATATTAATCGTGTACTTTCGGTGAAAGAATTATCCCAACTGAAACAAATTACTGATTTCGATGGCAATAATGAAAACAAAGAAAATAGCTTGGCGCACTAAATTAAACACTCAATTTCTTAATCTATTAAGCGTATCCCGACTATTAATTAATGCTAATAAGCCCTTGCTCAATTAAAGAATAAATGAATACGCATATAAATATTAACGATTTAATAATGAAAATATCGATGGGAGTCCCACAATTATGAATAACCTTACTATTAAAGCGCGCCTGATTCTGGTTATAGGACTTATGTCCATTCTTGCCATTACTTTAGGTGTGCTAGGGTTAAATGGGATGAAAAAGGCTAATGAGGGCCTACTTACCGTTTACGTTGATCGCACCATTCCAATGGGGCAATTAGCTGAAATCAATACAAAATTATTTTCATCTCGTTTAGCAATTACTAACGCCTTAGTGTTTAAGGATGAAACTCAAAAGAACGT
>Ga0208114_1000236_pt1 | contig 14210 bp, 20 predicted proteins | sample LakWasMeta2_LOW4_2_FD_183854 | JGI IMG/M metagenome (GOLD analysis project Ga0208114, IMG submission 183854) | Freshwater sediment methanotrophic microbial communities from Lake Washington under simulated oxygen tension - Sediment Metagenome... | ecosystem: Environmental > Aquatic > Freshwater >... | reverse complement strand
TTCGCTTTGGCATAACTACGCAATCAAGGGGACCTCCGTGGAAACTTTACATTCAAGCGAGTTATCATCCGGCGCGTCGGTCCCTTATTTTGGTTGTTAGTCATCGGAGCAAGAGAATCGCATGTTCAAAAGCACTCCACTGCAAGCCGTACTTGATCTAGACGATGCTTTTGCTCGTAAAGATTTGGAGGCGGTGCTTTCCTACTACGAAGATTCTGCAGTTCTTGTAATTGAGCCAGGCAGGCTTGCTCGCGGGAAAGAAGAGTTGCGACGTGTTTTTGCCTACTTATTCACGTTAAATGGCAAGGCGCACCAAATCCAAACTAATGTCATCGAGTCCGGTGACATTGCCTTATTTACCTCACGATGGAGTTTTGAGGGTATTGGTCCTAATGGCGAGTCATTCAAAAAAGAGTCCATTGCTACTAGTGTATTTCGCAAGGGACAAGATGGTGCTTGGCGCATGATTATCGACAACTCACATGGGCCTGCTGTACTGACCGTCGCCGATGTCTAACTACGCAATCAAGGGGACCTCCGTGGAAACTTTACATTCAAGCGAGTTATCATCCGGCGCGTCGGTCCCTTATCTTGATTGTTAGCGCCCAATGAAACATATAGCAATTCTTTTTGGCATTTTTCTTATTTCTGCGTGCAGCGACAATGCACCAAAAGCTAAGAATCATTCCATCTACATCCTTACCGAAACTCAATTCTTGGTTGGCTCAGAAGTGGTTGATTTCAATTCAGTGGTTTCTAGACTTGATCCTGATAAAACTAAGCAGATAGACATCAGCGCTTGTCCCAATGATACTGCCGTCGAATCATTAATTAAGATGATAGACACGCTAAAAGCATCTGGTTATAGCCGAATTGGACTTACTGCAGATTCTTTACAAGCTGATCGCGAGTTGTGCGCTAACTACGCGCTCAAGGGGACCTCCGTATGAACATTGGATTCAAGTTATCATCCGGCGCGTCGGTCCCTTATCTTGGTTGTTAGGCAAATATGATGAGAATTCTCAGGTACTTATTATTTCTAGCCACAACCATGGTGTCTGCACCGACTTACGCCTCGTTATTTGCATCTTGTGTTATTGAGGGCGAAGTCACTTCAGAAGGTAGAAACATTTCGGGCTCTCCGCGCAGACAAGAGTTTGAGATTCAAATTATCTCGGCCCAGTACCGCCCTCGCTCATGGCAACCAGATCCCAATGCCTGTCCACGCGCAGGTGAAAAAATGACTCTTGCGATAGCACGCCCAACATTTGCCCGCAAAATCCGTTATCGCGCCGGAGATTACGTTAGGTTTTACTGGGAGGTCTTGGACGGGGGTTTCGGTGGTGGTGAAAGTATTCAGATGCTTACACACAAGAGCCTGAAACGTTAACGAGTATTTACCTAACTACGCGCTGAAGGGGACCTCCGTGGAAACATTAGATTCATCCGAACCGTCATCCGGCGCGTCGGTCCCTTATCTTGGTTGTTATATTTTTTTAGGCACTTGCAATCTTCAAAGTGGCATTTTAGTATCACTCCATGCGCACTGAATTAGTTACCACCCTGAAAAGGCAAGCCACTGAACTCCTGTCAGATATTGAGCGGGATAAAGAACCTATACTTATCACCCAGCATGGGTTACCTAGTGCATACCTTGTAGACGTCGAGAGCTATGAGCTGCTACAGCAGCGTATGTCTGTACTCGAAGGAATCGCCAGGGGTGAACAGGCTGTTGCGGAAGGACGTGTTCTTAGCAACGCCCAAGCTAAGGCACGTTTGGCCCGATGGCTGAAGTAATTTGGACTGAACCGGCACTCAGCGATTTAGACTCAATAGCCGATTACATTGCACTCGAAAATCCGGCAGCAGCTTCAGAGCTTGTTCGCCGCGTGTTTGAACACGTTGATCAATTAACTGCGCATCCAGAGAGTGGTAGCAAACCTCTAGAACTAAAACGTAGTCGTTACCGGCAAATTGTTGAACCGCCTTGCAGAGTTTTCTACCGTTATGACGGAAAGAACGTTTACGTATTGCACGTTATGCGTTCAGAGCGGCTACTCCGCAAGAACCGTCTAGTCAGTCGCAGTAGAAATAAAAAAATATAACTACGCAATCAAGGGGACCTCCGTGGAAACATGGCATTCAAGCGAGTTATCATCCGGCGCGTCGGTCCCTTATTTTGGTTGTTAGGCCTAAAATCGCATTATGCAATATCAACTTATCTTTAGATTCCGCAAAGTCTCCGTTGAACATCCTTCAGAGATTCAATCCCTTGAGAAGTCTTTAACCGAATTGCTCGGTGACAGTGCAACACTTGACGGTTACGACACAGGCGCTCGCGAGATCAACCTATTCATAATGACCGCTGAGCCAGCATCGACCTTTCGCCGATCTAAATCTGTTCTAGAAAAACTTTCACTGCTCGACAAAGTAACTGCCGCGTACCGCCTAGAAGGTGGCGTCCGGTTTACTGTAATCTGGCCACTGAAATATAGTCGCAAATTCAGCTTGTAGCATCCGGGCAATCGCCCTAACTAAGCAATCAAGGTGACCTCCGTGGAAACATTAGATTCAAGCAAGTTTCACATTCGGCGCGTCGGCCACTCATCTTGGTTGTTGATCCACGCCACACTGGGGATGAGAAAAACCGTGTTGCACTCATTTGCACTCCTGGGTCTCTTTTCTTGTCTATACACGCAACCTGTCATCGGCGCACTGGACGCTGGACAGGCGGCAGGTACGAAGCCGACCGGGAAACACCTCAGCATTGATATCAATGACTTGTTCCAGCACTGGGTCCACTCCAGTGAGGAGGAACGACCGGACGGAACGGTTCGGATATTCCGCCCCGCCACATCGATGAAGTTCCCACCGAGCCGATTCAGGATGGCCTACAAGTTCGCCCCGAACGGAGCTTGCGAATTCTACTTTCTCTCTCCTGAAGATGCGCATCATTTCAAACCGTGCAACTGGACAATTAGTGCGAGTGATAAGACCATCCTTCAGATCAGCGCTAATGGAAAATCGATTTCTTACAGGATCGACCAGCTCACTGGGAAGATTCTGCGACTTGCGCCCTTGGAGCCGCAAAGAAATCAATGAACAACGGTTCTATCCCAAGTTGCAGGGGCCTTGCGCATAAGGCCATGCGAGACCCCTTAGCTCACCGTTAGGCGATGCAGATTCAACAGCTCAAATTATTGGAGGCTACGATGGCAAAGATTACAGGAATCGGTGGAGTATTCTTGAAGTGCAAAGGCGATAGCGCTGCGTTGTCAGCGTGGTATCAAAAGCACTTGGGTATGCCACTGGAAAGTTGGGGCGGCGCCGTTCTCAAATGGCCTGACGACAAGGCCGAAGACCTGGGCCTCACCGTGTGGAATCTCGCGAATAAAGGCAGTCAATGGTTCAGCCCGAGCGAGTCTTCCTACATGATCAACTATCGGGTCGATAACCTTGATGAGTTGCTTGAGCAACTGCGGGCGGACGATGTTGCAATCCATAGCGGCCCAGAGTCACACGAGAACGGTAAGTTCGCATGGATCATGGACCCGGATGGAAACAAGGTTGAGCTTTGGGAGCCAATGCTTTGGGACGACAAGAACAAAGGTGCATGAAGTCCACTTCGTCACCACCTAACTACGCAATCACGGGACCTCCGTGGAAACATTAGATTCAAGCGAGTTATCATCCGGGGCGTCAATCCCTTATTTTGGTTGTTAGACCCGCAGGAGAGTTTTTTATGCGTCATCTAATTTCTGCAACACTTATCATTGTGGGCATTATCCATCTTCTCCCTTTTTCGGGTGTTTTGGGCGCTGAAAGATTGTCGCTTCTTTATGGCACAAACTTTACTGACCCTAACCTTATTATTCTTATGCGCCATCGCGCTGTGTTGTTCGGGCTGCTAGGTCTGTTTTTAGTCTTTGCTGCTTTCAAGCCCACCTATCAGCCTTTGGCCTTTGGGGCAGGCTTTATTAGCGTTATTTCATTTTTATTGCTGGCTTGGTCAGTTGGCAGCTATAACGCACAGATTCATCGTGTTTTTGTGGCAGACCTTGTTGCGCTGGCCTGCCTTGTCGTTGGCAGCATTGCTTATGGTTATACCAGGCAGCGGATCTAACTACGCAATCAGGCGGGACCTCCGTGGAAACATTAGACTCATCCGAATCGTCATCCGGCGCGTCGGTCGCTTATCTTGGTCGTTAGACCTAAAATCCTGAAATGCAAAGTCGGCCAACCCACATATTTCTGAAGTTGCTATAGCCTGCTACCTTCAGAAATGGTGATCGACTAAAACCGACATTGGCGTGCATAAATACCCATGGCAAGCACGTGATTTGTGGAGTTTCTTGTCAATGCAATACCATGTCGATCTGCGGTCGTCTCTGCTTGTTGCCTGACTGGATAGTCCAAGGGCTGTCCTCCTTCATGGTATTCAAGCAACCATCCGGTGCGCCGCTCGTGTATTTTGACTGTCAAGACTCAAGAGCCAAGCAATGCAACTTATTTTTACCAAAGGTAGAGGGAAATACGACAGGCTGGATATCGTTCGTCCTGGTCGTGAAATTGAAAGCATCCAATGCCCCAAGCAACGAATCATTCCGCATGACATGGTTCACTATGCTGTTGAAAACATATTGCAAAAAAAGGGATTTCTGGGCCGAGTCCGAGAGGGCGAAACAGTCAATTTCCAAATGCATCCTGAAACAGAAAGCGATTCAGTCGAACGGCTTGTCGAAGTCATTCAAGGCGACGCCTGGTCTGGCAGTAATAGCAGGCCCGAAGACATGCTGGACCTTTACCAAGTGACCTGCATCGCTCGCGGGTGCCGATGCCTTGAAATCACCCGATCCGATATTCTGTCCATTCGTGAAAGCGTTGCAGCCCTCACAAAGCAATGGGAAGCTGTCGCGGTTGGCTCAACATTGGTGATCGAGTTCTGAGACGCTTTACGTACCTATCCAGGCATGACGGCGAGGCTTTGGCAAAAAAAATTTCATTCCACGCAGAATCTGTTCTTTCACTCGCAGGTTTTGATTCTGGCGATCGATGGAATCGTTACATCGCGAGAGCCGATTTACCGCATCATTGCGTCTTTCACGGCAGCCGCCGTCTCGATCTAAATTGTGCTCTTTTTTCGCTGCTTCGCTGATTTTTGGAACGCATTCACCTAACCGCACAAGCAAAGATTCCGACCTAAAAACAGCACATTCAAGTTACTATCCGATGCATTGCACCCACTCGCGGCCACGTCCTCCAAGGAGAATTGCCAATGCCAAAAATACTGCGAAACATACTTGCCATCCTTGCTGGCATCGTCATTGGCAGCTGCATCAACATGGCACTCGTCATGCTCAGCCCCATGCTCATTCCGCCACCGGCGGGCGTAGACGTCACCAATCCGGAAAGCCTAAGTCAGGCCATGCATCTTTTTGAGCCACGACATTTCATCATGCCGTTTCTGGCACACGCCTTGGGTACTCTGACTGGCGCATTCGTCGCTTATCTCTTCGCGACAAGCTACAAAACACAAATGGCTTATGTCATCGGGGCATTCTTTCTTTGCGGCGGGGTGGCGGCAAGCTTCATGATTCCCGCCCCCGCCTGGTTTATCGCACTCGACCTGCTGGCTGCGTACCTGCCGATGGCTTGGCTGGGTATTCGTATGGGCCGGGGTCTGCAACGCAAGGGTGATGGTGCCGACAAACGCGAAGCCTGAAGCAGTATCGACGTGAACTCGCCGGTCGAACCCCAGATACGATCACATGCTGTCGAATCTGACTGCTTCCATGCAGACAGCTCCTCTAACGGGACTTCGGTATTCTCCCTTTTCAAACCTCCGCTCACTTCGGGTTGATTAGCCAATGTCCTGTGTTGTTGTTTTTCCCTATTGCACCGAGTGGCCAAAACACTTTTCCAAAGTGCACGACGAGTTGCATTCAGTGTTTTCGCCGGTAACGGTCAATATCGAACATATCGGAAGCACTTCCGTTCCAGGGCTTGCTGCTAAACCGGTAATTGACGTGCTGCTCGGTGCGCATTCGTTGGCCGATATCGAATCGAAAATCAAGGCGCTGGAAGAGCGTGATTACACATACGTTTCGAAATACGAGCGCGAGCTGCCGATGCGGCGGTATTTCGTGAAATCGCCAACGGGATCGTTGCGTGTCCATCTTCATGCTGTCGTCGTTGGGTCGCGCATCTGGCAGGAACATTTGGCATTCCGGGACAGGCTTCGCAGCGACGCGCTGCTGCGTTCCGAGTATCAATCCCTGAAACTTCGTCTTGCACAACAATTCGCCGGCGACAAGTCGGCCTATACGACTGCCAAGCATCCTTTCATCCAATCCGTCCTTGCCGCCGCATTGAAGCCTGACAGGTAATCGTGGCAAATACGGCAAGAATTCATTGATGCTGCCAAGAAATCACCATTCGGGATTTTTGCATCCGTCGCCGCGATCACTTATCTTGCCCATCATTCTCCAGTACTTGCCAATGTCGGAATTTCAATGCGCGATGTCACACAAATCATAGTGGATTTCCTTAACGGCATCGGTATACCGGCGCATGAAGGAGAGGTCGTGCACGACTCTTTCCTTCCTGGCCTGAGTATCCGTAACGGCACGCTGGTTTATGACAGCGCGAAACTGCGCTGGCCGGGCGATCTGCTGCATGAAGCCGGACATATCGCGACCATGCCCGCCGCCACGAGAAGCCTGCTCAGCGATGCGTTGGACGATGCGGAAGCAGCACCCCACGCAGGTGAAATCGAAGCCACGGCCTGGGCCTATGCTGCCACGATATATCTGGGTCTGGAACCAAGCGTGCTTTTTCATTCCGAAGGTTATGCTGGCAAGTCGGCATCGCTGATTGAAACCTATTCGTATGGGGTTTATCCCGGTTGTTTCGGTCTGGCACAAGCAGGGATGACGCTGGTGGGCAATGCGGCAACCGAAAGCGTTGCTCCCTACCCGCACATGATTCGATGGCTCAGGGAATAAGTACAAATCCCTAAGCATTTATAGTCCCTTGTCCAACACAAGCCTTGTCGCTGTTTATCGACGTACTTTTTCCGGGAGGCCGCCACAATGAGTCCTACATTAATCGCACTGACCTTGTTCATCGCCTGGACCCTGCTTCTTCTTGTATTGATGGAAATCATCCGCTCCAAATTGGTAATGACGAAAACAGTCGCGGCCAACCGATTCCAGCCCGATAACGCCAACCTCTCGCCCTTCATGCAAAGACTGGCGCGCGCCCATGCAAATTGTCTCGAAGGACTTCCGCTATTTGGCGGGCTCATGCTGGTCGCCGAAGTGGCAGGAAAGTCCGGCATTACCGATCCACTCGCCTTTTTTCTGCTGGCGGCACGCATCACGCAATCGCTGATACATCTATTTTCAATTTCACCGACTGCAGTGACTTTGCGTTTTACGGCCTTTGCCATACAGATGGGCATCGCCGTATATTGGGCTTATGGGCTTCTGGCTACCTAAACAAGCCGCACTGCACTTTCAGAGCTCGACTTCCATCATGCGATATCCGGCATCAACCATGCCGAGTTTTTCGTAAGTCTGCTGGGCATTTCTGTTTTCATGTTCGACGTATAGACGTAGACCGCATACGCCAGGAGATTCCTCGGCCATTGTTTTTACGTGCGAGTACAGGCTTTGGAAAACACCCTGCCGGCGAAAATCCGGATGCACGTAAACGCTTTGAATCCACCACCAATTGGCATTGCGCCAATCACTCCATTCGGTCGTGAGCATCAAGGTGCCGACGGGCGTTTCATTCGACATGGCAATGAAATAACGCGCGAGCGTCGGGTTGGCGATGCCGGCTTGCACGCCTTTCAACACCGTGTCGTGATCAAGATGCTTGTGTTCGGTTTCCATCGCCATGGTTTGTGCCCATCCGGCAAGCAATGTGGCGTCTTGATGTTTTGCAATGCGAATACTCAATTCCGATTTGCTCATTGGTTTTTTCCATTACGTGAGTTGCCCAGCTTCCGGGTCAGGGTATTCCTGCCCAATCCGAGTTTTTCAGCAGCCTGTTGTCGATGACCATCGGTAAAATCCAGCGCGGTTTCCAGCAATACCCGGTCGAACTGTTCACGCAGTTGTGCATGGATGTTCTGTTCGTTGCGATTCAGACATTGCTGTGCCGTACGCGCTAGCGCCTGCTGCCAGATGTTTTGTGAATCAATCGCAGGCTCGTTGTTGCGCAGGCAGGATTTCAAATCTTTCAGGCCGATGCTTTCACCCGGCGCCAGGGCTGCCAGGCGCCAGCAAAGATTTTCCAATTCGCGAACATTGCCCGGCCAGTCGTGCTGTTCCATACGGGCAAGCGCTTCGGGCTTGAAGCGTTTGGCGCCGGCATGCAATTGGCTTGCCGCCTGCTCGAGAAAACGCTGCGCCAATGCAGGAACATCGGTTTTTCGATCCCGCAAGGGAGGCACTTGCAACCGGACAACATCGAGTCGGTGCAAAAGATCGGCTCGGAATTTTCCTTCCTTCACCAGCATTTCAAGATTCTGGTGCGTTGCTGCAATAACACGCACGTCGACTTTGATGAGTTCGCGGCCGCCCACACGGAAAAATTCACCCTCGGCCAGCACTCGCAACAAGCGTGTTTGCAGACCTGCCGGCATATCGCCGATTTCATCGAGAAACAAGGTGCCGCCATCGGCCTGCTCGAAGCGGCCGATCTGTTTTTTCTGCGCGCCGGTAAACGCACCCGCTTCGTGACCGAACAATTCCGACTCCAGCAGCTCCGCCGGAATCGCTGCGGTATTCAGGGCGATAAACGGTTTTTGTGCACGTGGTGATTCGCGGTGCAAGGCACGCGCCACCAATTCCTTGCCGGTGCCGGTTTCACCGGTAATCAACACCGAAAGCGGTGCCTGCGCCAAACGGCCAATGGCACGAAATAATTCCCGCATGGCTGCGGTACTGCCGAGCAATTCATTGCCGCTTTCCGGCTGTTTCGTTTCCGTCTCCGCTGCATGCTCGGGCAAGGCGCGCGCAACCAGACTTACCGCTTCGTCGATGTCAAACGGCTTCGACAAAAATTCATGTGCTCCGCCACGAAATGCGCTGGCGGTCGAACTGATATCGGTATAGGCCGACATGACAATCACCGGAATGCTGTCGTGGCGCTTCTTCAATGCTTCGAGAAAGCTGAAGCCATCCGTACCCGGCATCCGCACATCGGTAATGACCAGCTGCGGAAGCGTTTCGGTCACCAGTGCCGACAAGGCCGTATCGGCAGAATCGAAACTGTTCACCTGATAACCGGCATCGCGCAATGCCTGACTCAGCACGATACGGACGCTACGATCGTCATCCACCACCCACAGTCGTGGATTATTCATCGTCGCTTTCCAGGTCGTTGTCATTCACCGGCAGCAGCAGCGTAAATACCGTATGTCCTGGACGCGAACGATAACCGAGTGAACCACCATGCTCCCGTGCAACTTGTTGCGCCATCGCCAGGCCAAGACCGGTGCCTTCGGCGCGACCACTGACCAGCGGAAGAAAAATTTGCTCGGCCAGATCTTCCGGAACTCCCCGCCCGTTGTCGGAAATTTCAACGCGCAAACTCAAACGATGGGCGGTATCGCCAATCAGTACGTGATGCTCGGCGCGCGTTCGCAACCCCACTTGCGATGCGCCCGACTGCAGGGCATTTCGCACGAGGTTCCAGATCGCCTGCGTCAAACGGTCGGCATCGCCGTACAACTCCGGCAAGCTGGGATCGTAATCGCGCACCAGCTTCACGGCCCAGCCGGCATCGGTATCGGCCAACTGCAGTACTCGCTCCAGAATGGCATGGATGTTGGCGCTGCCGAATTCACGCGGCGGTGCGGGATTCAACAAGCGCTCCACCAAAGCCGCGAGACGTTCGACCTCGGTGCCAATCAAATCGATCAGTTCCTTTGAATCCTTGTCGTCGACACGACGCAACAACAATTGCGCGGCACCTTTCATTCCGGCAAGCGGATTCCGGATTTCATGTGCCAGGCCTTTCAGTGCCGCAGACAAAGCCGCAGGTAAAATCTTGGCCGGGTCTTCGCCGAGAAACTCTTCAGTCGGATGCGCCTCGACTCTCACTTCGCCGCTTTCCAGCCGGGTCAGCCAAAGCTCTGCAAAGTGTTCATTCGCGCCCGGAAATGCCAAGCGTGCACGGTGAACCCTCAAGGTATGTCCGATCTCGGGCAAACGCATGAAGACTTCGGACAATCGTCCGATCTCGACATCCAGCTCGCTCAAGGGCATGCCCTGCAAACGCCTCACGCTGACGCCCAGCCAACTGGCAAACGCCTGATTGCAGTTTTGTACGGTGCCGGACGCCGTCAGCCATGCCACCGGAGTGGCAAGACTTTCAACACTGATGGAGGCGGGATCGGACATTGCACCATAGTAGTGCAAACCCGCTTATCGGCAAATAAAAATACATCGCGACTTTACATCTCGTAACAACATCGTCTGCACTGGACAGAATCAGGATTTCACATTTTCAAGCCTATCGCGCAAAGCCGGCAGGGCAATGTTCTGGAGATTGTGATGACGATAGCGGTATTAAGCATGTCACGTTGCAATTGTTATCATCTCCTTACTTGAAGAGAGGCTGTCAACGCGGTATATCTAACGGACACATTCAGGGAATGGAGTGCTTTATGAGTCGCAGCAGCATGATGGCGCAATTGCTTCGTATCGCTCGCTTGGCAGAGCGTTGCGAAAAAACTGGCGAGAGCTCACAGGAAGCAATCGAGCAAGAAAATTTGCGCGTTTCCAGTCGCCGTAATTTCGCGAAAGGCGCTGCGGCGGCGACCGTTACGGCGGCCGTCGGCTCTCTGACCCCGACCGCTTGGTCCCGGATTTCAAAAATCAGCGGCAAGGTGCTTGAACTGGGTGGCTCAGGTGGCGGTATCGCCGTCGTGGGTGCCGGTCTGGCCGGCCTTGCGTGTGCCAATGAGTTGGCTCGCCTCGGCATACAGGCCCGGGTCTTCGAAGCTGCCGAGCGTGTCGGCGGGCGATGTGCCAGTTTACGTGGCTACTTTCCTGGCCAGGTCGTTGAGCGCGGCGGTGAGTTCATCAATAGTTCGCACCACACCATGCTCGGTTACGCCCGAAGTTTCGGTCTCGCATTGGAAAATTCCTCGCAGTTCCCCGGCACCGCTTATTACAACTTCGGCGGACGCATGTATTCCGAAGCACAGGTAGCTGAAGAATACCGGGCGTTTGCAGCATCCATTCGCGTAGATCTTGAAACGCTCAGCTACCCATCGGCCGACAATTTCACCGAGAGCGACGCACTCTTCGATTTCATGAGTCTGGATGACTACCTCATCTTGCATGGCGCGGGTGAATTGCTGCGTACCGTGATCAGCTCGGCCTATATGTCCGAATACGGCGCCGGCATCGATGAACTCAGCGCGATCAGCTTCCTGCGTTTCATCTATGGCGACAAGCGCACCAAACTGGCACCCATGGGCGGTGTAGGCAATGAAAATTTCCGTGTTGTCGACGGCAATGATCGCATCGTCACCGGATTGGCCGCCAACCTGCCGACACCGGTAAAATTGGGCCATCGCCTTCTCGCCGTAAAACGGCTTGCCAATCGCAAATTGCGCCTGACTTTCGATGTGGCTGGTCGTACATTCCAAAGCGACCACGAGGCCGTCGTGATGACCCTGCCTTTCAGTGTGCTCCGCGATGTCGAAATAGATTCCAGCGTGCAAATGCCGGCATGGAAACGTCTGGCGATCAACACCGCTGGCATGGGCGATCACAGCAAGCTCATGGTCGGTTTCAAGCAGCCCTATTGGTATACCAAGCATGGTCGTAACGGCACGGGTTACAGCGATAGCGCCACGATGCAATCCACCTGGGAAGCCAACCCCAGCAAATCGAGTAACACGCGCGCTGTGTTGGCGGGCTATGCGGGCGGCATTCAATCACGCTCTCTGAAATCGAGCTCGACCCAGTCGGACGCAAGATCTTTCCTTGGCTATCTGGAAAGCGTGCTTCCCGGCGCCAACGATGCCGCACAACGCAATGCACGTGGCGAGATATTGGCTTACACCGAGAACTGGTCGGCGAACCCATTTAGCAAGGGTTCGCAAACCTGCAATCGCCCGGGCTATTTCACGACCATTGCCCACAATGAAGCCAAGGCAGTCGGCAATTTATTGTTCGCCGGTGAACACACCAGTAGCTTCTACGAATGGCAGGGCTTTATGGAAGGCGCAGCGCTTTCGGGTCTGCGTGCCGCGAGCGAAGTCTATTCACTTGCACGGGTAAAATAATCAGCGCTCGAATGCTTTTTGAGCATGATTGAACCCAAGCCGATATTGCTGACCTCGCCAACGATTCGTTGCGGCACAACACTGCTGCAGCGTTTGTTGTGCTCGTCGACCAATGCCGTGATCTACGGCGAAGAAATCGGCAAAGATCTGGAGTTGCAGTTACAGATTCATGCCTCGCGCAAAATGGTGTACACGCATTCACGCCAGCGCTTTGCCAGCAGCCTTGAAAGAGTGCTGCATGGCGCTACCAATGACTGGATTCCGGATTTGATGCCCGATATCGATGGCTATCTGGAAGCACTTCGCCTAGGGTCATTTGCAGGCCTCTCCTACTGCCAGCAATATGCGAAAGAGCAGGGCCGCGAACTCTGGGGTTTCAAATATCCGGGCTGGCAGCCGCATCTGATTCGCATGTTGTTTGACGCCATGCCTGGAGCCGTCGCAATCTACATCTTTCGCAATCTACCTGATTGCGTTCGATCAGCCAAAGCCTGGGGCGAGCTTCAAAGTGAAGCCGATACGCAGCAATTTTGTGCGCAATGGGCCGGCCACATGGCGTTTATGACGCAGTGGCAACATTCCAGACCAGTGCTGATGTTGAAGTATGAAGATCTGATAACAGAACCCGCGCAGACCATCGAACGGCTTGGACATTTCCTGCCTTTTGCAGACATTAAACCCGAGGTCTTGCAGCACAAGATCAACAACATGAAAGAAGGGGTCGACACTCGGCGTGATCACCATGATTACATCGAGCCGAAAGGCCTGACGGAACTGGAATCGGGTTTTGTTGATGCGGCGATGGCAGCGTTGGATTCTTTACCCAAGCACTGACTCGGATGCTTTTTCACGACTCGAACATGTAATTGATACATCACGCGCGACTATGCCGTCGATATTGAATAAACTAGGCGTCTTGCCACCAAGGAACCCTGCATGGATTTGCTGACGATCGATCATTTTTCCGGCTGCGTAAACGAGACATTTACAGCGGCACTGAATGAAGGAGAAATCGAGTTTGTGCTGGTTGAGGCCAGACCCATCGAGGCACGCATGGCAAATGCCGCCCGGGTGCCGTTCTCGCTTTTATTTCGCAACACGGCGGTTTTTTTGTTCCCGCAGCAAATCTATCAAATGCGTCACCCTCGTATTGGAGAAGTCGGCATTTTTCTGGTGCCGATCGCTCGCGAGCGCGAAGGGTTTTTATATCAGGCATTGTTCAACTAGCACAGGGTTCGTTGCTGCAACCGGCGCGTGAATCGAGTCGAGTTTAAAACGTGTATTGCCCCTGTCGACTCAATTTGCCGACCGGCATCATCCCCCGGCATTGTCTTGCCAGCTCATGTAATGATGCATGTCAGTCCCGCCGGTGATCTTGAATCCCATGTTTTCATATAGGGCGCGCGCACGCGTATTGTATTTGATCACGTGCAATTGCATGCCGCGTTGCAATGCCTTTGCTTCGCGTTGCGAATCCTGAATCAACGCACGGCCAATCCCGAACCCGCGATGCGCTTCCATCAGGCAGATATCCACGATCAGATGCTCGGGCGCTGTCTTCATCAGGTAATAGCGGCCTTGCACGGCACTACCGTGTTCTATCACCAGGAAATCGGCATCAGCGTAATGTTGTAAATAATGCCGGTGTTGAAGATCGAACTGCTGATCCAAAAATTGTTGCTTCGCTGCCTGCGGCCAGGGTACCGGCGACATTTCTTCCGCCCGCGTGTCGGCATACAGCAGACGCAAGCGGGGCATGTCTTCATCCTGGGCATGGCGCAAAGAAAACCCGCGCTCCATCAGGAACGCGGGTGTTGCAATCGCAATGCCGGAGATGGTCGGAAACGACGGAAGTCGACTCATGCCATCACGGGAACGAGGGATAAATCCCTTGCAA
>Ga0208114_1000231_pt1 | contig 14272 bp, 14 predicted proteins | sample LakWasMeta2_LOW4_2_FD_183854 | JGI IMG/M metagenome (GOLD analysis project Ga0208114, IMG submission 183854) | Freshwater sediment methanotrophic microbial communities from Lake Washington under simulated oxygen tension - Sediment Metagenome... | ecosystem: Environmental > Aquatic > Freshwater >... | reverse complement strand
TCCGGTTCGAAACCCTGCCGGCAATAACACAGCAAACCATTCATTTCATCATTCTTGTAGGAGGGAATGTATTCCCGAAAAAAGTTTGCCTGATCGGCGAGCCTGCTTTAGTAAACAAGTCCGCTTTCGCCATAAATTTTCAGTACGGCGCAAGCTTCATGACGCAAAATATCGGTACGAACTTCAATCCCGCGTTTCTCCAGTTCGCCCTTCCAGTCCGAGGGCAGCGGACCTTCATCGAAACCCGCCAGGGTTTGAACATCGTCGGCACGTGCCGCAATTAAAAGTTCATTGATACCTGCCCAAATCAATGCGCCGTAGCACATCGAGCAGGGTTGGGCTGAGGTCGCAAGCGTAATGCGCTCGCCGTCGTCATTCAAACGAAACTTTTGCAGACGCTGCTGCGAGGTTGCCAGAGCCATGACTTCGGCATGTGCCGCGGAGCAATTATGCGGTACCACGCGATTGACGCCGACACCAAGCAATCGCCCGGCCTGATTAAATACTGCGGCACCGAAAGGCCCGCCACTTTGCCTGCTGACGTTGAGTTGCGACAGTTTCACGGCGAGTGCAATCCTGCTTTCGGCCGTTTCATATAGGCCGTCAGCATCTACCTGGTCGTGAATCCAGGAGGGCAATGTCAAATGTAATTGGGCATAAAGCATTACTGGATTTGACCCTCGGACATGTCGCCGGCAACGCCTTCGCATTTGTTGTTGGTGCAAGTGCAGCTACTGATGCTGGGAAATCCGCAAATACTCGATTTACCTTCCTTGGCGCATTGGGCTTTCACTTCGGCCGGATAAGTCTGGCTGTCTTTATTGACGCAGGCGGGACGATAACCGCAGCAACTACCAACATCCTTTATTTTGCAATCGCTGTCGGTCTTGCAACTGAAGTCGACTTCGCCGGACTTTCGCTCGATCATTTTCTCCTCGACGACCACATTTTGCGGCGGCGCGATTGTTTCATCGACAACGGCCATCGGCGGTGGCGGTTCGGCCGCTTTGATGTCGCTGGTGTTCTGCGGTGCTGCGCAACCAGCCAGCAGCAACAAACCTGTCAGTAATAAAATTCGCATATCAAACTCCTTTGGCCCACACATCACGAAGGGTAACCGTGCGATTGAACACGGGTTTGTCGGCAGCATGGTCGCGGCGATCGGTGACGAAATAGCCCAGACGCTCGAATTGGATATTGGTTTCAGCCGCAAGTGCTGCGGCAGCCGGTTCTACAAAGGCTTTCACGATTCGGACCGAATCGGGATTCAGGTAATCGCGGTAGGTCTTGCCGTCGGCATCGTCATCGGGATTGGCAACGGTGAACAGACGATCGTACAAGCGCACTTCCGCTTCAACCGCCGATTTCGCAGCGACCCAATGTATCGTTCCCTTCACCTTGCGTTCCGAACCCGGCAAGCCTGGGCGTGAATCCAGATCCAGTTCGCCGTGCAGTTCAACCACATCGTCGCCGTGCTTGACGATGTCGACGCATTTCACGATGCCGACGCCACGCAGACGAACTTCGCCGCCCGGGACCAGGCGATGAAAGCCTTTCGGTGGCACTTCCATGAAATCGTCGCGTTCAATCCAGACTTCGCGAGACAGGGGCACTTCGCGTTTTCCGGCGCTTTCGTCTTTGGGATGATTGGAAAAATACAGAGTGTCGGAAAAATCTTCCGGCAGATTTTTTATCACCAGTTTAATGGGGTCGATCACGGCGAGACGGCGCTGGCCTTTTGCATCCAGATCTTCGCGAACGCAGCCTTCCAGTACCGAGAAATCAATCAGCGAATTCTGCTTGCTGATGCCGATACGCTCGGCAAACAGGCGCATCGAGGCCGGTGTATAGCCGCGTCGGCGAAGGCCGCACAGCGTCGGCATGCGTGGGTCGTCCCAGCCGCTGACCAGTTGGTCGGTGACCAGCGCCATCAACTTGCGTTTGCTCATCACGGTGAAGTTGATGTTCAGTCGCGAGAATTCGATTTGGCGCGGTTTGCTGACATTGGTTTTAAAGCCGCGATCTATCAGGTTTTGCCATAGTGATGCATGGCTTGGCAGGTCGATATTGTCGATGCACCAATCATAAAGGGGGCGGTGGTCTTCAAATTCCAGTGTGCACAGGGAATGGGTGATGCCTTCCAATGCGTCGGAAATGCAGTGCGCGTAGTCGTACATCGGATAAATACACCAGGCGTCACCGGTGTTCTGGTGCGCGACATGTCGAATGCGGTAAATGGCCGGATCGCGCAAATTGATATTGCCGCTGCTCATGTCGATTTTTGCGCGCAGAGTGCGTGCACCATCGTCGAATTCACCGGCACGCATGCGACGGAACAAGTCGAGGTTTTCTTCGACACTGCGGTCGCGATAGGGCGAATTTTTTCCCGGTTCGTTCAAGTTGCCGCGGAATTCGCGCACTTGTTCGGCATTCAAATCGCAGACAAAAGCCTTGCCGTCTTCGATCAGTTTCATCGCGCAGAGATAAAAGGTCTCGAAATAATCCGATGCATGACGTAGTTCCGACCATTCAAAGCCAAGCCATTTTACGTCTTCCTGAATCGACTCGACGTATTCCATGTCTTCCTTGCTGGGGTTGGTATCGTCGAAACGCAGATTTACCAAGCCGCCGAATTCCGACCCGATACCGAAGTTCAGGCAAATCGCCTTTGCGTGGCCGATGTGAAGATAGCCATTGGGCTCGGGCGGGAAGCGGGTGTGAATCTGCCGATGTTTACCCGAAGCCAGGTCTTCACGGATGATTTGTCGAATGAAGTCGTTTTTTTCAGGGGTTGTATCGGATTGATCGGTGACGTTGTGATTCATGGGGCTCGGTTCAATGCAGGTTCAATATCGGGCTATTTTAGCCTTTGCGGCGGGCTTGGCGGGCGTTTTATCAATAAATGCCCGGCTTTGACTGGATGACTTTTGATTTTGGCCGGTTTTGCGGCACACTTGCGCCATTAAGGGAGACTTACTCGTGCAAAAAGCTCGGACATTGATCGGCGCGTTATTGCTGGCCGGATCCCTGGTATTCAGTCATGCGCATGCCCAGGATGAACCTCTGTCCGAGCCTCGGACGATGGAACGGGCCAGTCTCGAGCTGAGCGTCGGATCCAGTCAGCGGGATGTCCTGCTTGAAAATATTTTGATAGGGCATGAAAAAATCACTTTGAGCCCTGTCGTCGGTAGTGGCTTCTCCATCAGGGGCGATTCGCGCGAGAAATACTGGCTCCGCATGAAAGTCGGCATCCCCGAGGCTGCCGGGGCAACCTTGCTGAGTCTGGAACGTCATAACGTCCGTTCGATCAAGTTGTATCAGGTAGAGAAAAAAGACGGCAAACTTTCCGCCACTCCATTACAGACGAGCCGATATCCGCATCCTGAAAATGTTCGCGGCAAATGGCCGACACGGATAGTGTTCACTTTGCCCGATACCGTCGGAAACGATGCGATCCTGTATGCCGAAATAGATTCGACGGGCTATTCGTATTTTCGCCCGATGTTATTGAACGCAGAAGAGCAAAACGTATTGTCGGCATCGGACGATTCGTTCTTTAACGCATTATATTTCTCAATCCTGGTCTTGTTTTGCCTGACAATATACCGGCAGCTGACTGCAGCCGAGTCCCAGACGATTCTCGTGGGGCTTTGCCTGATTACCGGGCTTTTCGGATTTTTTGCCTACAACACGCACTTGCCCTTGTTCGTAAAAACCGAATTCATCAACACGCCGTCGCTTGCCTACGCCATGATGATTCTCGCCGCGGCGCCTTTTTTGTCGGCAAGCAGTATTTTTTCCGGTTTCAGGTCAAGGTGGAGCGAGGGAGCCACTCTTGTTGTCCGGTTTGCCCTGGTGTTGATGGCCTTGGCACTCTTCGTGGCGTTGACGAACTACATCAGTATCTCGGCGCTGCAGCTACTCACAGCTGTCGTCTGGACAGTGTGTATCGGGACGGCATGCTCTATCCATCTTTTCGATGTCAGGGCAAGCAGGTGGTCTGCGCTGATCGTATCGCTGGCCTTGCTGGCCGCCATATGGGCCCCTGTTTTTGTAGTTAAACAGTTATTGCCTGCAACGCACATGAACCTCTACGGTTTTCAGGTGTTTTTTGTCGTCTTGATGATGGTTTATTTGGTCCTGCCGTGGCTCAGGACTGTTTTGCAGGATCGAGGGCGCAGACGTCGTGCTCCCCCCGAGCCAGAGTTAAGTCCAGACGAGAAAATCGCCAATGCACGCAAACAGTTGATGGAGGGATTGCAGTCCGCCCTGTCCAATGCAAACGAAAACGATGTTGAATGGATTGCCTACCGCAGGTTGCTCGAGGGCCTGAAGCCTATTCTGCCTCAGCTCGCATCGGCAGTCGTCGCCAAGAATTACCACAACGAAGATCTGCTGCTAGTCGAGCCAAAGTCGGCTACCGATCGTTATGCCGCTTTGCTGGCTCAACGCGGGAATTTATTGAAAAACTTGAGCCGGATGACGGCGCCGCAACAAATCAGGCTTGATTTTGACGGACCCGATGGTCCTTTGGAAGAGGTTTGTATCGCCGTGATCCCGTTGCCGATAGACAAGCCTGGCTGGGGTGCCTTGATTGTCGAGCGCGAGGCTGACCGGACCTATTCCGAAGTGGAAATGGATATTGGAGCCGAGTTTGCAGCGCTTGCTACAACGGCCGGCGATGAGGCTGCCGAAGCCATGCTTCATCGCCACAGCAGGGAAATGGATGACGAAACGGGTTTGTATAATCGCGAAAAATTCGATGCACTGATCAAGCAGTCCATCGATGCCGCCAATTTCCAGAAAAAACAATTATCGCTTCTGCGAATCTGCATCGACAATTTTTCGGACGCCACTGCCAACAAGCCGCTGGCGAAAACGGAATTGCTGAAATCGCTCGTCGCGGTCTTGAACGACGAAGTCGACTACGGCGTCACGATGACGCGTTTCGACAATGAGACGATCGTGATCATGATGCCTGACAAAAATCTTGGCCAGGCGCGTGAGCTGGCCCAGCGCATCTGCAATATTGCACAGGACATCAAGGCTGCCTCCGAACCTACACTCAAGTGCACCTTGAGTGTAGGTGTGAGCCAGCTGCAGCCGGGCGAGCGATCCAGCAACATGATGTTTGACCGTTCCGCTGCCGCTTTGGCGAAAGCGCAGCAATACGGCGGCAATCAAATACAGGCAGTCAGCAGCTGACGATGGACCTTGAATTGATCATCGGCAACAAGAATTATTCTTCCTGGTCGCTGAGACCCTGGTTGTTGATGAGCTATTTCGATTTGCCGTTCAACGAGGTGAAATTGCCGCTGGATACTCCGGAGTTTTATGCGCGGATCAGGGACTATTCGCCAACCGCAAGAGTGCCAGTGTTGAGGGATGGTGATGAAACCATTTGGGATTCGCTAGCTATCTGCGAAGTCGTCAATGAGCGTTATCTCGATGGAAAAGCATGGCCGGATGATTTGAGGATGCGTGCTGCAGCACGCTGCGCGGTTGCGGAGATGCATTCGGGCTTCGCGGCATTGCGTTCGCAACTGTCAATGAACTGCCATCGGCCACCGGATGACTATCGCTGGAACGATGCAGCCGATGGGGATATCGCCCGCATCGAGTCACTTTGGCAGGACTTGAGATCGCGATTTGGCAGCTCCGGGGATTTTCTCTGCGGAAAATTCGGAATCGTCGATGCGATGTTCGCGCCGGTGTGCGTTCGCTTCAAGGCTTATGGTGTTCCCATGCTGCAAAATTCGAGTCGATATGTCGATGCGATCTATCAAATTCCGGCCATGCAAGCCTGGCTGACCGAAGCAAAAAACGAACCACCCAAACCGGATTGATTGCTCGATTTTTCAGCGCAACCTGACGATCCGGCAGACATAAACCAGCTCGCACGCACCTGCACCGGTGTCGTCACGCGTCAGGGAGCTTTGCCAGCGCCAGCCATCGTTTCTATCGATGCGTATCAGCCAGCCGTGCAATTCGATGACGTCGTTGGCCGCAATCGTCTTTAATTTGTCACTGACCATTCGATTGGCCGGCACAATATGCATGTTGGCACTGCTTCTAGCTATGTCACCTTGTTCGATGGGTGGACCTTCGCTGCCCCAGCTGTAGTAATAAAAACGTCCCGACTGCTTTATGTTCAATTTTCTGGCCATGCCGGTTTCGGCCATGGGCCCCCAGCCAAGTGCCAGATCGGTAGGCGAGAATTCCGCTTCGCTGCCGAATGTGTAGTTCTCTCGCGCGAGAACACGCGCCTGCAAACTGAATCCGGCAAGCGGGGTGAATGTAGAGTTGCCCAATTGCCGAGTCTTGATACGACCATCAATATCCGACTGAAGGGGTTGGTCGGCTTGACGGTACTTGTCGGGAAGTGGGCATGGGTCAGTCTCTCCGGCACTGCCAATAGCGAGAGGGCTTGGTGTGGCGGCGGGCAGAGGCGGAAACAATATCTGCCAGCCGAATAATACAGACAGGATTGCAATTGCGATAAGCAGCCAGCGCGGCATGTGTCGATCGCCCGTTATCTAAAATCGTTCAGCAAAGCCCGTGTCGTCATCGGGCTTGCCTCGGTCTGCAGCGGCAGGCGCGGATCTTCAACGCCGAACTTAAGGCTGGCGCCGCCGCGCAATGCCGCAACAGCTTCATCGGTAAACTCGAAGCGCATGAAATGTACGGCCGAAGTCTTTTCTTCGGTGCTGCGATCCAGATCCTCGTCGGCAAAGGCAAAACTCTTTGCAAAGCCGTCCACTTCTGCATACACGCGATGTTCGATTCCGGCCAGCTGGCCCAGACGTTCGGCACGAACTATCGGATCGGGATATTCAAACAGCAAGGTAGCTTTGAGGTTGCTGCCATCGGGAATCAGCGGATTGTAGGCGTCCAGTTCTTCCTGGATGGCGGAGGCTTCAAAAATGCGTTCGATGCGCAACATTTCCTGAATTTGATACTGCACTGTCAGCCGGTCTTCGAATATCAAGCTGACATTCGGCGAGAGGGCGACGTGGCGGTTTTTCTTGTGGGCAATGGCTTGTTCGCGAAAGTGCTTGCGCTCGTTCGAGTAGCGCTCGAGCGGCATGAGATCTTCTCGTGTCAGTTTATTCATGGGAGTCGTCATCGCGTTCATTCTATTTTTCCTGGTGCTGTCAGATGCCGTAGGCTTTGCGGATCAGGCTGATGGGATGTTCTGCTTCTTTGCCGTCGCCAATGCCGTGTGCAATGTGCGCGCCAGCCATGACACAGTCGGAAGTGAAATGCTGCGGGTCGGCTTGCTTGACGCGGGTTTCGACCGGTTTGGCAATTTTCCGTGCAAAGGCATACGTATCCTTTTTGACGCCATAAGTCCCGTCATGCCCGGAGCAGCGTTCAATCGTGATGACTTCGGTGTTCGGGACGAGATTCAGGACGTCGCGTGTCTTCGGTCCGATATTCTGGACGCGTTGATGGCAGGCAACCTGCCAGGCAATCTTGCCAAGCTCGGTTTTGAAATCGGTTTTAAACAGACCGGCGTTATGCCGATGCATAAGGTATTCGAACGGGTCGAAAAACGCCCGTTTGACTGCCTGCAATTGCTCGTCGCCGGGAAACATCAAGGGCAGCTCCTGCTTGAACATCAGGACGCAGGAAGGGATCGGTGCGATCAGATCAAAGCCGTCGTTTACCGCGTCGATCAGCACCGGCAAATTCGCCTCTTTGTATTTCTCGACGGTATCAAGATCGCCGAGTTCCAGCTTCGGCATGCCGCAGCAGGATTCTTTTTTCAGAATTTTTACCTGTACGCCGTTATGCATCAGCACCTCGGCAAGATCGTCAACCATTTGCGGATGGTTGTAATCGCCATAACAAGTCACGAAGATTGCCACTTTGCCGGTGGTGGGGCCGGCAGTAACGGCGGGGCCATCGGCCTTGAGGTCTTTCAATAGTTTCGTGGCGGTTTTACTGTGGTATTTCGGAAGTTGGGCGTCTTTATGCACGCCGAGCGTCTTTTCAATGACGTTGCGCAACGCCGGTTGCCGGTTGCCCCAATTGACCGCTTCCACGACGACCGGAATCGAGGCCAGCTTGCCAACCATGCGAGTGTTCGAAATCAATTTCGCCGATGCTTTTGTTTCACCGTTTTTATGTTTGATGGCTTTGGCGCGAAGCATCAGGTGCGGGAAATCGATATTCCATTCGTGTGGCGGAATATAAGGGCATTTGGTCTGGTAACAAAGGTCGCACAGATAGCATTGGTCGACTACTTTTGCGTAGTCTGCCTTGTCGACACCATCGACTTCCATGGTGGGCGAGTTGTCCACGAGATCGAACAGAACCGGGAACGATTGGCAAAGACTGACGCAGCGGCGACAGCCGTGGCATAAATCGAAAACGCGCTCGAGCTCGTGATTGAGCGAATCGACGTTCCAGAAATCTTCGTTTTTCCAATCCAGCGGATGCCGGGTAGGGGCTTCCAAACTGCCTTCACGGCTCATGCTTTCGCTCCTGCTTTCGACTCGTGGTCATGACGCATAAAAAAACCGCCCTTCCTTTTTCAAGGAAGGGCGGCTGTCTGGCTTACGCCATTTCGTTCAAGGCTTTGGTGAAACGGTTTGCGTGCGAACGCTCGGCTTTCGCCAGTGTTTCAAACCAGTCCGCGATTTCGTCAAAACCCTCGTCGCGTGCATCTTTTGCCATGCCCGGATACATGTCCGAGTATTCATGGGTTTCGCCGGCGATGGCGGATTTCAGATTGTTGCTGGTATCGCCGAATGGCAAACCGGTTGCCGGGTCGCCGACGGCTTCCAGATATTCAAGATGGCCGTGCGCATGGCCGGTTTCACCTTCGGCAGTAGAACGAAAAACGGCAGCGACGTCGTTATAACCTTCGACGTCGGCTTTTTGTGCGAAATACAAATAACGGCGATTCGCCTGCGATTCACCGGCAAATGCGGCCTTCAAGTGGCCTTCGGTTTTTGAACCTTTGAGTGACATGATATTGGGCTCCTGACTGGATTTTATGGGCTCCGGCTTTGCCGGAACCCCTTCAGCATAGCGACAAAGCAGATGCCGTGGAAGTAAATTGATGTTATGAATTCGATAGTTATTGTCTACTGAAAATCATCCTTGTCGATTCGCATGCTTGTGTTGTTCGTCGTGATCAGCGACGGGTTGTTGAAAACCATTTCCGCCATGCTGTGGGCCAATTCCTGATCGCCGATGAATACCGGTGCGAAAGGGGCGATCACAATGCCCGCAAGCAAATAGCCAACCAGGGACGAGAACCTTAATTTCTGCGAGATCCAGACCAGAACAAAGGCCAGTACCATGCCGCTGGAAATGTGCCTGGTCATCGGTGTGGCATGGCACATCGGCGTTCTGCATTCTTTGCTTGCGCGATTATCCCAGTGTCAGTTGTAACAGAATGCTATGTCGTTCTCCGCAGTCGGCACGCGTGCCATCAACGGTCTTCGAGGGGCTGGTGTCTGGACAGGGTTTCCAGTTGCCGTTCGACTTCAGCCAGGCGAACCTCCAGTTCGGCAATGCGTTCTTCCATTCCGTGGGAAGACGGCGCTGAGCTTGTTTTGGCAGCAGGCAACTGCGAATGATCAACGGCACCGCAGAGAAGATGCACATAGCGGTCTTCACGTTGTCCGCTTGCACGGGGTATGCGCTCGACCAATGGATTTTCCCGTTGACCGAGTCTGTCGAGTGTGTGCCGGACATCGTCCAGGTCACTAAAACTTGCCAGACGCTCGGTGCGCGTCATCAATTCGCTCAGGGTTTGCGGACCACGCAACATCAATACGCACAAGACCGCCTGCTGCTGTTTGGTCAGGCTCATAGCGGTGTTCATCCGATGTTCGTATCGTTCGGCACGTGCGCCATGCTGGCTGCGGACCAGACCACGCGGATCCAGTTGCCGCATGCAGTGGCCGACTTCACCAAGCGACAGTTCCATGATCGGGTCGCGATTGGTTTTCTGGTTGCAGGCCAGATGAATGGCGTTGAGCGTGAGTGGATATTGTTCGGGCGTGGTCGCTTCTTTTTCGATCAGACAACCCAAAATGCGGGCTTCGATTGCGCTTAATGGGGTTAGGGGTTCGCTCATGGTGGTCGATCCGGTGCGTTGTCGGTCCACCACTTTAGGCCATGAAGCTGGAAATCGCTAAACCTGTTTTGACCCCGGGGAATCAAGTACTTAGACCTTCCCGGTGCCCGCGAAATATTCTTTCTTTGACGCTTCCGGCACCGGAAATCGGATGCCGGCAAAAAATTTAGATGTTTTACTGCCGCCAGAAAGAATAAAATAAGCCCATGATTTCTTTCCGTAATTTCGCTCTACGTCGGGGCGAACGCCTTCTTTTGTCCCAAATGGACCTCACCTTGCAAGCCGGATGGCGTGTGGGCGTTGTCGGTCGCAATGGTTGTGGCAAATCCAGCCTGTTCGCGGCATTCACCCGGGAAGTTGAAGCCGATTCGGGTGATCTGGATTTTTCCGGCAAAATCCGCCTTGCCAGCGTGGCGCAGGAAACCCCGTCCTTGCCGGATGCCGCGATCGAGTTTGTCTTGAGCGGTGACCAGGAAGTGGCATCGGTGATTCGTGCCGAAGCCGACGCCATGCAGCGCGAAGATTGGGACGCGGTTGCCGCTGCCCATCAGAAACTTTCCGAAATCAACGGTTACGATGCCAATGCGCGCGCCGGCCGTTTATTGCACGGTCTGGGATTTCCGGCCGAAGCACACGAGCAGGCAGTATCGGATTTCTCCGGCGGTTGGCGTGTTCGTTTGAACGTGGCGCGAGCCCTGATGTGCCCGTCGGATCTGTTGCTGCTCGACGAACCGACCAACCATCTGGATCTGGATGCCGTGCTGTGGATGGAACAGTGGCTGCTGAAATATCAGGGCACTATGCTGGTCATTTCGCACGACCGCGAATTTCTCGATGAAGTTTGCACGCACACGCTGCATTTGCATGATGGCCGCGCAAAACTTTACGTTGGCGGCTATACCCAGTTCGAACGTCAGCGTTCTGAACATCTGCGCCTGCAACAAATCACGTTCGAAAAAGAACAGGCCGAGCGTGCGCATCTGCAAAGCTTTATCGACCGCTTCAAGGCGCAGGCCAGCAAGGCCAAGCAGGCGCAATCGCGCGTGAAGCGTCTGGAGAAAATGTCCGGTACCGAGGCGGTGCGGGCCGAGCGCAACTTCAAGATCAATTTCCCTGAACCGGTGAAGTTGCCGCATTCGCTATTGCGCCTGAACCATGTCGACGCAGGTTACGGCAACATCAAAATTCTCGAGAATGTCGGCTTCGGACTGGAAGCCGGAGATCGCGTTGCCTTGCTCGGGCCAAACGGTGCCGGTAAGTCGACACTGGTCAAGACGCTGGTTGGCGAATTGCCGTTGTTGGCCGGTGAGCGCGTCGCGCATCCGGATTTGAAAATAGGCTACTTCGCCCAGCACACGGTTGAAAGCTTGCACGAAGGCCAAAGCCCGCTTTGGCATTTGAAGGAAGTTGCCCCCGATGCCGGCGACCAGATATTGCGAAATTATCTGGGAACGTGGAATTTTGCCGGTGATCGCGCGTTTGAATCGGTCGACGGGTTCTCGGGTGGTGAACGTGCGCGACTGGCTTTGGCGATTATTGCCTACAACAAACCTAACGTGATGCTGCTCGACGAACCGACCAACCATCTTGATCTGGAAATGCGCGAAGCGCTGGCTGAAGCCTTGTCGGAATTCGAGGGCGCCATTGTGATGGTTTCGCATGATCGCCACTTGATTGGCTTGGTATGCGATACGTTCTGGCGGGTTGCCGACGGTAAAGTGGAATCCTTCGAAGGCGACCTCGACGAATACGCTGCTTGGTTGCGTGCACGCGGCAATAAGTCGAGCGACACCAAAACCGCGAAGCCGGATAAAGCCGTCAAGTCGAGTCCTTTGCGCACCGATAATGAAATGCGTGGACTACGCAAGCGATTCCAGACGGTCGAAACGGAACTTGAAAAATACAAGGCCGAGAAACACCAGATTGAAAACCAGTTTGCCGACGAGGAATTCTGCAAAGTGCATATCAAGGAATTGACGGCGCTTTCATCCAGGCAGGATAGCGTGATAAAAAATATTGAAACGCTGGAAGCCGAGTGGCTGGAAATCTACGAGCAGCTTGAGGCGGTTTAGTCCATTTCGTCTCTCTCTTCGGGCATTGAAGCGAGAGCAGGTTAAGTGAGTTGTTGTACAGAGGATTTGTTATGCCCATCTACGGTTTTGTCTGTGAAAGCTGCGGCCATCAATTCGACCGCCTCCAAAAATTATCGGATGCCGACCCGACGCAATGTCCGGCCTGCCAGAAAGAAACCTTGCGTCGCCAGCTGACCGCACCGCAATTTCGCTTGGCCGGTGGTGGTTGGTACGAGACGGATTTCAAGAAAGACGGCGACAAGAAACGTAATTTGGCCGACAGCAGCGGCACTGTTTCGGAGTCGAAGTCCGAGGCAAAACCGGAAGCCAAGAGCGAAGCCAAGCCGGAAGCGAAATCTCCGGCTCCCGCTGCAGGGACAAGCGGCACCTAAAAAAAGCCCCGGAAACCGGGGCTTTTTTTCTTTCCGTGGGAAACGCGATTATCGTGCGGCAAATCGGGCGCGACAGCCGCCATTGACCCAGATAACTCCCTTGCTTTCGTAACCCCAGGTCCGGCCGTTTACGCAGGCGGTGCTTGAGAGTTGTTGAACCAAACGCGGGCTTCCGTAGCGGGCATCCCAATTGCAGCGGAACATGCCGTTGTTCTGGCTTGAGCAGGTAACCGAATAATTGCTGTCGCCGTTCCAGTTATTGTCATCGCCACGACCCGGGCGGCCTACCGATGCAAATTGTGCGCGGCAACCGCGACTCACCCACACCATGCCTTCGCGCTGACCCCAGCTCCGGCCGGCAACACAGGCTGCGCTATTGTTGAGCCTTCTAACCAGCTGTACGCGACCACGAAATCCGGTAGCGCATTGTTGGTAGCGGTTGCGCGTACTTTGGCAAACAATGACGTTGTTATTGTTATTGTTATTGTTATTGCCGGGGTAGTTGCCATTATTGCCGCCCGTACTTACACGGATACCGAAGCGTGCGCGGCAACCCCGGTTTACCCAGACGGCGCCGGCTTTATTGCCCCAGCTTTGTCCCTCGATACATGACGATTGTGAAATCTGCTGTGTGATGATGGCTGTGCCGCGAAAAGGCACGGCGCATTCACGATATTGGTTGTTGACGCTGCTGCAAATGACTTCGCGTGCAACCCAACCCTCGCGTGGACGCCAGTTGTTATCGGTGTATTGGCGTTGCGAGTTGGCCATGTCCTGGCTGATTTGACTCAGCGACCAGCCGGCATTGCTTTGATCGACATAATATTCAAGCTGATTGTCCGGAATCATTCGGCCATTATTTTGACGCGCATATTCCTGTTCAATCGAATTGATCTGGTTGCGGGTGCCATTTTGTGCGGCAGCCGGAGTGATGTTCAGCAGGCTGCTGATAAGTAGAACGGCGACTATGAATCTGGACATGGGTTTCTCCTGAGTGTCACTAAGTGCGGGCAGCTTCCCAGAAGTGGTTTGGTCGAGTCTGTTCGCCAGCGCACCGAGCTACGTTTCGCCAGGTCGCATGCATAAAAAAAGCCCCGGTTAACCGGGGCTTTTTTCATTGCGGTGTGAATGCTTATCGCGTTCCGAAACGGGCGCGGCAGCCATTGCTTACCCAAAGACCGCGACTGTCGTAACCCCAGGTTCTTCCCGAGACGCAGGACTGCCGTGACAGCTGTTGAAGCAAACGCGGCGTGCCATAGCGGTGATCCCACGCACAGGTTTTGTAGTTGCCATCAAGGCTCGAGCAGGTAACCGAATAATTGCTGTCGCCCCAATTGCCTCCCGTGCTGCCGTAACTGTCGTAAAACTCGGCGCGGCAACCATTGCGAACCCAGACAGAACCCGAGCGAGAGCCCCAGTCACGGCCGATTTCGCAACTATTGTTCGACAGTCTGCGATACAACATGGCCGGACCACGAAAGCCGGTGCGGCATTCCCGGTATTGGTTGTTTCTGCTTTCGCAGGTAACGCGCCTGGCATCGCCCCAGTTGTTGTCGTCCCAGCCGCCGCCATCGCTAGCTTCGGAGAAACGGGCACGGCAGCCACCATTGACCCAGATGACTTCACGGCGTTGCCCCCAATTGCGGCCTTCGCGGCATTGCGTATTAGAGATCTGCTGCGTTAATACAGCGCGGCCCCGGAAGGGCGTGTAG
>Ga0208114_1000230_pt1 | contig 14277 bp, 14 predicted proteins | sample LakWasMeta2_LOW4_2_FD_183854 | JGI IMG/M metagenome (GOLD analysis project Ga0208114, IMG submission 183854) | Freshwater sediment methanotrophic microbial communities from Lake Washington under simulated oxygen tension - Sediment Metagenome... | ecosystem: Environmental > Aquatic > Freshwater >... | reverse complement strand
ATATGCTGCAGGCGATGAATACCGGTCATGAAGGCTCTATGGCGACAGTGCACGCCAATACTCCGCGTGATGCGCTGACCCGGCTGGAAAATATGTTCGGCATGGCAGGTTTCAACCTGCCGCCGAAAGCCATGCGTGAGCAGGTCAGCTCAGCGCTGACTGCAGTGGTGCATCTGTCCCGATTGAGTGACGGTAAGCGCAAAATAACAAGTATTCAGGAAATTACCGGTATGGAGGGTGACATTATTACCATGCAGGATATTTTCACATTCGAACAAACCAGCGTTGCAGAAGACGGCACGGTAAATGGCCGTTTCAGGGCGACAGGAATCCGTCCGCGATTTGTCGAGCGTTTGCGTACGCATGGTGTTCAGGTGCCTGATGAACTATTTGATCCAACAGTCCTGTTTGAATAGGAGGCTGATGTGGACTTTCTCTATTATTTGTTTGTAGTACTGGGTTTCTTTGCGGTAGTGCTCTTTTTAGAAGGTGTTTTCCTGACATGGAACGCCTATAAAGGGCCTGAGAAAACACGCATTGCCAAGCGCCTGCAGGCAATATCGGCCGCTGGCGGCAGTGGTCAGGCCGCAACCTTGGCCAAGCAGCGTTTGCTTGCAAAAACGCCTGAGTTGCAAAGCATATTATTGAGCCTGCCGCGGGTGCATCTGCTGGACCGGCTATTGCTGCAATCCGGCTCGGATCTCAGTGTGGCGGCTTTTCTGGGTATCAGCATTTTCCTGGCGCTGCTTGGCGCTGCGGTCGCTGTGTTTCTGGGTATGCCGCTGTTCTTTCTGGTTGTGATTACGATAGCGCTCGGATTGCTGCCTTTGGTGCTGATTATCAATGCGAAAAATAAACGCATGAGAATAATTGAAGCGCAGTTGCCGGATGCGCTTGACTTGATGGGGCGCGCCATGAGGGCTGGACATGCATTCCCGAGTGCGTTACGCATGGTGGGTAGCGAAATGTCCGAGCCGATTGCGTCAGAGTTCAGGCTGGTATTCGAGGAAATCAATTACGGCATATCAACCCAGGAAGCTTTAACAAACCTGGGTGTGCGCGTGCCTAGCACTGATCTCAGTTATTTTATAATTGCTGTGCTGATTCAGCATGAAACAGGGGGTAATTTATCCGAACTGCTGAGCAATATCAGCGGGATTATCAGGGAGCGTTTAAAACTGATGGGTACGGTGCGTGTGCTGTCAGCCGAGGGTAAGCTGTCAGCCTGGATATTGACGTTGCTTCCCTTTGTACTTGGCGCCACTTTGCAAGTGGTTAACCCCGGATTCTTGAGCGTACTCTGGACTGACCCGCTGGGTATCAGATTAAGCCTTGTCGCTTTAGGCATGATGCTGCTGGGTATTTTTGCGATGTCCCGCATTATTAAGATCAGGGTATAAGCAGATTAATGAATTGAGAAAAACATGAACAGCATACAAATCATTTATCTAGCACTAATTTTCATCACCGTGTTTGTGGTCGCACTGGTGATCCTGACACAATTCAATACCAAGACCCTGCAGGACAGGCTGCGGATTGTGAGGTCCGGCCGTGATGAGCATGTCGAGATCGACGAGCAGGTAAAGGTCTCTCCATGGGTAGGCAAAATCATCGAGCTCACCAAACCGGTTGCCAAGCTTTCGGTACCTACGGAAGGATGGGAGTCTTCGCAGTTGCGCATTCATTTCATGAATGCCGGCTACCGCAATGAAACGGCTCCGATGGTCTATTTCCTGGCAAAAACGGTACTTACGTTTGTGTTGCCGTTAATGCTCATACTTTATATTACGATCAGCGGAATCAATCTTAAAGCGAATCTGCTGTTGCTGTTCATCGTTACCTCTGCCGGGCTGGGTTACTTTTTGCCGAATGTGTTCCTGGAGCGTCGCATCGCCTATAGAAAACGTGAAATCCTCGACAGCTTTCCAGATGCAATGGATTTGATCATTGTCTGCGTAGAATCTGGCTTGGGCCTGGATGCGGCGCTTGCAAGAGTCAGTGAGGAAATGCACATGATCAGCCCGACTCTGGGTGAAGAGCTGCATTTAATCAACCTCGAATTGCGTGCAGGCAGCTCGCGTGAGAGGGCGTTGCGTAATCTTGCGTTAAGAACCGGTGTTGAAGATATTGATACGCTTGTGGCGATGCTGGTGCAGTCAGACCGGTTCGGTACCAGTATTGCACAGGCTTTGCGGGTGCATGCAGAGAACTTGCGCACCAAACGTCGCCTGCGTGCAGAAGAGGCGGCTGCCAAAATTGCATTGAAGCTGCTGTTCCCGTTGATATTCTTTATATTCCCATCAATGCTGCTGGTGCTGTTAGGGCCTGCGCTTATCAGCATACATCGTATTATGCTGCCGGCATTGGCGGGTCAGTAGATGTTGTTATTGAGTTTGGAGGTTTCAAATGAACGCTAAACATAAAATCTTACCGGCAGTATGCTGCATCGCATTGATGAGTAGCTGCGCATCTAACCAGGGCACCAGTGCTGCGCCATGGACGATAAAGACAACAGCCGTGACTAAAAGCAGCGGCGATAAACCTGAAGCAATGTACCAGTTAGGCCGCTACTATCAGGGGCAAAACCGCTTTGATGAGGCAGTCAATGCTTATATGAAAGCGCTGAATGCCGATAGCGGATTCGTTGAAGCGCGCAATGGCCTGGGTGTCGTTTACTCAAGGCAGGGTAAATACCGCGAGGCTATTGAGGCATTCCAGCTGGCGATTGAGCAGGCTCCGAAGGCCGCGCATTTATACAGCAATATGGGCTATGCCTATTACTTGCAAGGCGAGTATGCAGCGTCAGTAAAAGCATTGCAGCAGGCAACGGCGCTTGACCCGAATAACCAGCGTGCGCTTAATAATCTTGGTCAGGCCTATGCCAAAGCCGGGAATACCACGCAGGCAGCACTGGCTTTTTCTGAAGCCATCAGTGTTGATAAAGCCAGCCAGAGCGCAGCCAATCATAATGTAGCCGACGCAGCAGTGCCTGCGCAGAGCGCGCCGCCCAATGTAACCAATATTGCTGCGGCTTCAGCCGCAGATAGCCGTGCTGCTGCAGTTACGCCGCAGGATGCGCAGATGCTGGCAATCCCTAAAGACAGAGGCGTTATCCGGACAGCAGAAACTGCACCGCTGGTTGTGCCGGCAATAGAGAGCCGCGCCCGATTAGTGCAATTGGCGCCGCATGTTTCAGAGCTGCAGCTGCGTCCGCAAAGTGATGAAACCGTGCAAATTGCATCTGTTGAGAATATGCAAGATATGCAGCAGATAAGGCTTGAGGTCTCGAACGGAAACGGTGTAAGCGGTGCGGCCGGCAAAGTAAGCAGATTCCTGCGTGCACAGGGATATACCGCTGCGCGGTTGACCAATAAAAAACCATACCGCACGCAAGCGACACAGATTCATTATCGCCCTGGTTATGAAGCACAGGCGCTGCTCCTGCAATCTAAATTATTAGACGCCCCCAAGCTGGTTGAACGTAATGATATTCGAGCCAATGTAAGCGTCAGGGTGGTGCTGGGCAGGGATATGGTGACCCAGCTTGCCCATTATGAATACCAGGCAAAAGCAATGCAGCTTGCGCTTAAGTCTTCCGGAGATAATTCTGGAGGGATTAAGCAGCTTTTCTAGGTGTGGGAGTGTAGTGGTTGATTTGATATTTTTTAACAAAAGGGAGTCATCATATGTCTAATGTAAATCACGTTATTGAACCGGAAAGATTTGGCATCTGGATCGCCGTAACATTTGTCGTCGCAGTGCTGGCGCTCATTCTGTCTTTAGTGGCCGTTAGCCGGACGAATGAATTAACAACCATTACCCAGGGCGAAGTACTGTTGCTGAACAAGAAAATCGAGGGTACACAACCGCCTGAGGCAGCAGCGCCTGCTGAGTCAGAGGCAGTGGCACAGTAAGTATTGTTTTATATAATCCGGCAGCGGCTGCATTCGCACTGTTGCCGGATTACCATGATTTAAACGCAAGTGGGGTTGATTGTTCCGGCTAAATCATATCTGGTATGGCATTTTACAGGCTGTGCCATTGAGAGCAGACCATCATGCATCTGACTTCCAGCGCTTTTATTCCTTATGCTGATATTCCTGAACATTATACCTGCGAGGGCAGTGACCAATCTCCGCCTCTGTCATGGTCGGGAATCCCCGGGCAGGCAAAAAGCCTCGTACTTATTATCGATGATCCTGATGCCCCTGATCCTGCTGCTCCCAGAATGACTTGGGTTCATTGGCTGCTGTATAACATTCCAGCCAATACCACAGGGCTGGAGTCCGGCGCCGCAACATTGCCGCCGGGTACACGCAGCGGGCTTAACGATGCAAAACAAACCGGCTATCACGGGCCATGTCCGCCTATCGGGCGTCACCGGTATTTTCACAAGCTGTACGCACTCGATGTGATGCTGCCTGATCTGCATCAGCCTACCAAGGCAATATTGGCGAAAGCGATGCAGGGGCATATCCTGGCGCAATGCGAACTGGTCGGCTGTTATCAGAAAGGCGGAAGCAGGATTTAGCCATAGCGCTTTAGCCACAGCGCGCCACAGAAGCATGTAGTAGGCTACAATCCCAATATGCTCGAACTTTTACATTTCACCTCTGCAGAAATCGCAATATTGCTACTGTCATTAAAAGTGGCTTTGTTCTGCGTGGCGCTGATCTTGATTCCGGCTACTGCTGTAGCATGGCTGCTCGCGAGGAAATCCTTTTTCGGTAAATCCTTGCTGGATAGCCTCGTGCATCTGCCTTTGGTTCTGCCGCCGGTTGTGCCGGGATTCCTGCTGTTATTGCTGCTGGGTAACCAGGGTTTGATCGGCAAGTATCTGCATGAATATTTCGGGATCAGCCTAGCTTTTACGTGGATGGGAGCGGTCGTTGCGTCGGCGATGATGGCGTTCCCGCTGATGGTGCGCTCGATCAGGCTGGCAATCACGCAGGTAGACCGGGGTTTGGAGATTGCAGCCCAGTCCCTGGGGGCGCATCCACTCAGGGTGTTCTTTACGATTACGTTACCGTTATCCATGTCCGGCATTATTACCGGGCTGATATTGGCTTTCAGCCGCAGTATGGGGGAATTTGGCGCAACCATTACCTTTGTCGGCAATATCGAGAATGAGACACGTACGCTGCCGCTGGCGATTTACAGCTACACACAGGTGCCTGATGGCGATTTGCCGGCTTTGCGCCTCGTTATATTAAGCGTTTTATTGGCACTGGGCGCGCTGATGGTGAGCGACAGGCTGGAGCGTAAAGCCAACCTGCAGATCGGACGCGGGCATGATTGAGGTGCAGGCGCGGCTTGAACGGCCGAATTTCGAGCTGGATGTTTCGCTGCAGCTGGATCATCGTGTAACCGCTATTTTCGGGCCATCAGGTTCAGGTAAAAGTACCTTGCTGGGGATTATTGCCGGCATCATCAAACCTGACAGCGGACGTGTTGTCGTGAATGGGGAATGCCTGTTCGACAGCCAGAAACATATCAATAAGCCAATACATGAGCGCAGGATAGGGCTGGTGTTTCAAGACGGGCGCTTGTTCCCGCACCTGAATGTAGCGCAGAACCTGACCTACGCATTGGATTTTGTTCCGGCCAGCCGGCAGCAATTCAATTTCGAACACATTGTTCAGCTGCTTGAAATCGGCACACTGCTGCAACAGCGCCCACATCAATTATCCGGCGGTGAGAAACAAAGGGTCGCGCTGGGGCGTGCGCTGTTAAGCTCTCCCAGGTTGTTAATGCTGGATGAACCCCTGGCATCGCTGGATGACAGGCTGAAGAATCAGATACTGCCTTTTCTGAAATTAATTGCAGATGAAATCAATATTCCGATGATTTACATCAGCCATTCCAAAAAGGAAATCATGCAGATCACGAGCAATTTCATTCATATCCTGAATGGTAAAGCTAAGAGTTGAATAAGTTTTTTGGTTTTATCAGGCTGCGTATATAGCCGGTTAATGACCTGTCGATCAGTTCACTTACGGGCAGTTTACCAAACCCGGTGTCCGGGTTGTTCGCGTAATTGTTGGGGGTGTGGTGTATCAGGGCGTCCGGGTCAATCTGCCTTGTGCTGTTGACATACCCGACGAGGTTTCTTGAAGTATACCCTTCCGGTACTTTTGCAAAGGTGAGCCCCTGGGCTGCTTTTTCCCTGATATTCCAGATTCCGAAATCCGGGCTGCATGAAGGGCCGGATAAATGTTCCTGCATCAGTTCCCTGTCCATCAAGTACATCCCCTGATACGGTTTGCGTAAGTTCAGGTAATAATAACTATCGGAAACCCTGACTTTCGGAAGCTGGCTAAACGGAGTTTTTTTAACGACATCGCTGCTGTATGGTGTATTTGTCCCCGACTTCAGTTCAAATCTCAAAAACGACGGAATGAGGCCATGCGGCCTTAGCGCTTCTCTGGCTTTCATCCAGTAGGCAATATTCTCTGGGCGCACGCATAGGTCATCTTCAAGATACATAAAGTGAGTGATGCCCTGATTCTGATGGAGTTTTTTCCTGAAAATATCGAGATGGCACCATGTGAGCAGGTAGGGATGACCTAATAGTTCAGGCACAAGAATTTCTGCCCGGAGCTGCGGGTCAAGGCTCGCCATGATTCTGCCGTGATGTGCTTCATCCTCGGTATTGGTTGTAATGAATACCTGAACGTTATTTGCCAGGCTGGAAAATTGACGCGAGATTTCGGATAAGTATTTGAGCCGTTCCTCAACATAATAAAATGTTACCGCTATGATCAGTTTTTCAATTTTCATCTGTAGATTTTAGTTTAAAGTTTGTCCGGTAGTCAGGTTCAGTTTTAATGCGTGTTGTTTACACTACGCTAATCAGCCCTGGCTTAACTATCCGGTGCAGGCAGAGATAAATAAAGCGCCTCAACCTTATCTCTGGCCCATGGTGTTTTACGCAGAAACTTTAAACTTGATTTTATGCTAGGGTCATTTTTAAAACAATTCACAGGTATGCGTTCAGCCAGGCCGTCCCATCCGTAGTGGCTAAGCAATGCAGTCAGTATTGCCTCCAATGTCATGCCGTGCAAAGGGTTGTTGTGCTGTTTAATGGCTTCGGTCGTCATTCGTGTGGTCTTAAGCTAGGGATTGCAGTGGCAGGCATTTTTGAAAATAATCAAAATAGAATTCAAAAAGCGGTTCTACATCGGTTAAAGCACTTTGGCATGGTGACAATTGTAACGCTATCCATGAAACTAATTCCAGAGAATTTCAAGTGGCGGAATGCCTATGTCATGCGCCCAGAATGCAGACTCTTGCTCCATGGAGATTTGGAGGGTGCCGTCCTTGATTTCGTTCTTGGGATTAATGGCTATTTGTGCCGTCAGTCCGCCATTTGCCGGAATATCCGCCGGCAGGTTTTTTCGTTTATCCCACTCTGATGCAGGCTTGCCGGAGGCATCCAGAAAGCGCCATGCAATATGTATCGGTTTGCCGACGCCTGATAGTGCAGATATTGGAATTGGGCCATTATTATGGATTTTTAAATCTACAATTGATTTTCCGTTGCGCTCACTTCTGCCGTAATAACGATAATTAATCTTCCGGATTTCATCAGCGCGATATGCACGATTGATTTTTGTTACCCTGGAGACTTCTTGCGGGGCTTTAATTTTGAAAACTGACAGAATCGTTTCTCCATCAATTTTCTTTTGGTAGAAAAGAGCGTAGTTATCCGGTGGTTTCGGGAGATTCCTGTTTCTGAATTGCCGGTAATTTGTGAGTAGATATAATGGCGTTGATTCAACAGGCAGAATTGCGATCCTATCCCTGTCTTTCCGATTCAGAATCAGCAGTGTGTGCTCTAGCGGGGTTTGACTGTCGGCTCTGATCGTAATAACAGGGCTGTTGTCGTTGTCGAGAATAAATTGAAGCGCCTCTCTATTGGCAAGCCCCCAGTAATCCAATTCAAATTTGCTTTTCCAGTCGTTCCCGGCCAGGAAATTGAAGTAAACATTCTGCAGCGGGTGGGATGCCCACATCCAATAGCCATTGTAAGCGCAGCATAGCAGCAGCACTCCCCAGAGCAAGCTCCTTATTTTCTGGTTTTCTTTGAATATATCGAATGCAGTCACTGCTCCTTTTGTTGCTAGCAGTATAAATGCCGGATAGACGAAATACATCTGTCTCCAGCCGTCATAGAGCACTGAGGATAAAACAATGACAGCGGCTATCGGGACGATCAGTAATGCAAGCATTACCAAATCAAACATTTCCTTTTCATTTGACCAGAGGCGGAGTTTGTTGAGCCAGAGTTGCCTGATGGTTTTGAGCGCGCCTACACCCATTAGAACCGAGAACAGAAGCGGCGTTGTTATGAAGATCCAGACTGGTATGTAATGCCACGGCAAATCGGTCGCTTTATGCATTTCCCCCATATAAAGCACAAAGCCATCCCAGCGGAACTTAGCCATGTGGTTAAAGGTGAGCAGGAAATTCCCAATTGGATCATCCCAAAGAAAAGGAAACATGACAAAAACAAAAGTGCTGCAGGAAATTATATAAATAATTGCATATTGCAAACCATTGCGGGTGGCGGTTTCACGTTTAATGATCCTGATCAGCAGTACGCCCACGGTACAGAACACCAGCATCACGCCCATGATCCTGACATCGATTGCAAAAGCGCAGAAGAAGCCATGAATGATGGCGATGGATAAACGCGGCCTGGATAAAAAAACGGTCATGGTATAAATAGCGACCGCTATCGAAGCCATGAATACAATATCTTTGGAGTTGTAGAATGATTCTGCAAAAATCCTTGGAGTAAGGATCAGCATCAATACTGCCAGCAGGCCGAACCGATAATCTTTGTATAGATTCCTTGCGGTTGCATAAACAGCCACTACCCCAAGAAAGGCGGCCAGGAAGGTTGCAAGATGCCTGAATGTATAGATATCTTTGGAGTCTTTCAGTTTCATAACTAATTCAAGCGCAGCGACCGGTACCTCAAAAGCAACTCCGTAATCTTTATCTGGCCAGGTGTTGAGATCGGGGATGTTTTTCGCGCTATCCCCCGTGATCATGGATGGGGCAAGCTTTTCGACGATATATTTGAGGTTTACCACGCCATTCGTTCTGGATACCGGCTCATCCCATGACACACCATAGTCTGAGTGAATCACCAAGCCCAATATGAAATATGCCGCAAATAGCAGCAGCACCAGCGCGGGCCATTTTGCGTCAGGCATCGGCATGAAAATTCTTTTAATTTTATTTGTCATCAGAATTTTTATTTCTCGTTAAAACAGGGAGCCGCCAGCAATCCATCATATGAATTAGTATAGTTTGGCACAGTATGAACAGACAATCTCCATGCGCACCGATGTTATATCAATTTAACTGCAAGTAGCGGAATACGGCAGGCCGCCGTCTATAAATGGCATAGATCATGCTTGAGACTATGTAAATCAATAAAAAACATGCAAAGGCCGGTATGCTAAAAATCGCTAAACCTTTCCTATTGGTGCTATCAGGCATCATTTTTCTATCTCCTTCCACCGTGATGGCCACAGATACGATACAGACTGACTTTATGAATACATTGTGGGTGGTGATTGCCGGCGCCATGGTGTTCCTGATGCAAGCCGGGTTTGCCATGCTGGAAACCGGTATGGTGCGCGCCAAGAATGCAGTGAATGTCATGATGAAGAACTATATAGATTTATGTGTAGGGACGCTGCTATTTTGGCTGGTGGGTTATGGATTGATGTTCGGCGATAACCCCAGCGGGTTTTACGGCACGAATCTATTTGGATTGTCCTCAGCCCCGAATTGGGATTACACCCTTATTTTCTTTCAGATCATGTTTGCAGCCACTGCCGCTACCATCGTGAGTGGTGCCATGGCAGAGCGCACAAATTATATCGCCTACCTGATTGGCACCTGCGGTATCACCGCGATTATATATCCTGTTTTCGGCAGCTGGGCATGGAATGAGCATGGCTGGTTAAAGCAAATGGGGTTTATTGATTTTGCCGGCTCTACAGTGGTGCATTCAGTAGGCGGTTGGTGTGCATTGGCGGCAGTGATTTTGCTGGGGCCAAGATTGGGACGGTTTGGCGAAAAAGGAGAGGCGCGTCAGGTGCCTGGCCATAATCTGAGCTTTATTGCTATCGGCGGGTTCTTGTTATGGTTTGGCTGGTTTGGGTTTAATGGCGGCAGTACCCTGGCTGCCGGTACTAATCTTGGGCATATTCTGTTAAACACACACATGGCCGGTGCAGCCGGCGCTGTCGGCGCGATGCTGCTCTGTTTTGCGACCCGTCAGCCGGCACTGCTCACGAGTACGGTCAATGGCAGCATCGCCGGACTGGTCGCGATTACCGCAGGCTGCGCGAGCATGCAAGTACCCTATGCGATATTAACCGGTGCAATCGGCGGCGCGCTGAGCGTGCTGGGCACGATATGGCTGGAGAAAATGCGCCTGGATGATGTGGTTGGCGCGATCTCAGTGCACGGTATTTGCGGGGTGTGGGGCACCTTGGCCGCAGGACTGTTCCTGACCGGGAATATGTATGACGCGCACCAGATTCTGGTGCAGCTGGCTGGTATTGGTGCAGCATTCGCATGGGTTTTCTTCAGCGCACTGATTATGTATTTCTTAATCTCCCAGGTATTTGGCTTACGTGTAAGCACCATGCATGAGCAGCGTGGCCTGGATATTACCGAACATGGTGAAATAGGCTACCCGGAGTTTGGCAAGGATGTTGTTTACAGCAGCGAAAGTCTTAAAGACTTGAGCAAGATCTGATGCATATTTATTAAAAATATGGAGTTGGCAACAATATGGAATTAACTTTAAGACGACGCGCCATCTACACAGGAATGCGCCCATATTTTGATGATCAGGCGTTATTAAATGCGATTAACCTTTGGCAGGCGGAGTATTCACATAAACAGAAATTCGCGCTCAGTGTATTTGTGGCGCGCTGCTGCAATACCACACAGCTTAAACTCGAACGGCCTAAGATACTCGGGGCGATTTTTATGGCGATGGATCTGGCATCGGATGAATTGCTGCCAGACCCATTTGTTGAACTGAATGCCAACAATGTATTCCAGCCCGAAATCAAGCAAGCCCAGGACCATACAACAAAAGTATTTACGATGTTGCTGCAGCAATTGTTTCTTAAGTTTAACAAGAGTGAAGAACAGCAGCTAAGAAAGTTTTTAATAGATCATTTGCACGAAGTGAAAACAGACAAGATGCGCCTGATGTACATCCGGGAGTGGCTTGCATTGCACACGCACGATCTGGAAGGTACTTATGACCTGGAGGTGCTGCGGCAGCTTATTAACCTGGTGTATGTCGCCATGTGCCAGAGTGCCGGGCCAGTAAAAGCCGATCATTATTTGTCCCAATCCATCAAGGAAACCGAGCCTTTGTCCCTGGAGTCAGGATTCAGATTGCACGATTTATTATAGCCATGGATGGCGCTTGACTGCATATTATTGCGCGGCGCCGGCTGAAGCAAAAGCAGATGAAAATTCAGGCTGAAGGTCTTTGGCGGTCGCAGGATATTTTTTCTTTAGAAGCCAGAATGATTTCCCTTAGAAAGCAGAGCAAGCCGATCGTTAATGAAAACATGGCTGTAATAAATGTGATTAAGACAAAATGCGTTAAATTCGCCCGCAATTCCACACTGATAAAAACTGAAGCAATCGATATCGCCACGCATAGGCCGGCAAAGATAAATAGCCCTACCGACCAGCGCATCCATTTGGTTCTCCTGACAATAATATCCAGCTCATCCGAGCACTTGAAGAACTGTTCATCATTCATTGCGCCGATGGCCCTTGCCCGGTCAATCGAGCGGCTTAGCCTGTTGACCAGAACACCCAGAATCGAACCGATACCGGTTAATAAAAATACAGGCGTAACCGCATCGCGAATCGCAATTGAAACATCATGAATATCGGTGGCAGAATTAAATATCATGTTCAGCAAGCTAGCGCCAGTCAGGGTTGGCTAATTGCTGGAATACGTTCTTGAGGCCTTCTGACCAGCCCTTGCGTATCGCCGCATAATAGGCGTCGTTATCGCAAATGCGCTGATGACAATCGCCATGAAAACTATCTTTACGGTACAGCATTAAATCAATCGGCGGCGCAACGGAAATATTGCTGCGTATCGTGGAGTCGAATGAGATCAGCACACATTTCACTGCATCCATCATATCGGTATCATGCTTGATAACCCGATCAATGATCGGTTTTCCATATTTGGTTTCGCCTATCTGGAAATAGGGCGTTTCAACACTGGACTCAATAAAGTTACCGGCGTTATAAACGTTGAATAGCCTGGGGATTTCATCTTTGATTTGCCCCGCCACAATGATGCTGGCATGGAAATCGGCATTGTGGTTTTTAAGGTGTTCTGCATCACGCTCAAAAGCGAAGCGGACTTCATCTCCCACCAGGCTGGCCGCATCGAACAGGCTGTCCACATTATTGAGGTGCGGGCTGTCATCGCGTTTAATCGCCTCGCGCAGCCGGTTGACTACCAGCTGGGTAATCGCCAGGTTCCCGGCAGTCAGCAAGGTGATCATGCGTTCGCCGCGCACTTCAAAATGATGCATTTTCGGAAAGATGGCTACCTGGTCTACGCCGGCGTTAGTGCGGGTATCAGAGGCAAGCACCAAACCTTGGTCAACTAAAAGGGCAACACAGTAAGTCATAAGGTTCCTGGTTTATGTTTATCGGGTTTTGTTTTATTGCTGTATCTGTGCAATTTGTTTTCTCAATAGATGGTTATTTTCATCACTGCCAAGCTGCCAGACATTGACGCCTGCCTGCATGGTTTCCATGCCGCCGCCGACACGTACGCCGCTTACCGGGCAGGCATCATGGTAATCCAGACCGGTGGCCAGCCTGACATAGGCGCTATTCGCTAAACAGCGGTTGGAAACATCGACACTGACCCAACCAATATCGCTGAGCCAGGCATCTACCCAGGCATGGCTTTCTGTTAAATGTCCATCATCGGTAAACAGGTAGCCGCTTACATAGCGCGCGGGGAGGCCTAAACTGCGGCAGCATGCGATAAAAATATGCGCATGGTCCTGGCAAACGCCGGTTCTGGCAGTAAATGCCTGTGCCGCAGTGGTATAGACACCTGTGCCGCCTTTCACATAGGGTACCTGGTCAATGATGGATGCGCTTAATTTCTCCAGATCAGGAATGGTCTTCAGCCGGCCGAATGGTTCGCAAAACGCTTTAATCCCGGCATCAGCAGCGGTCAGCGCGGTGCTGCGCAGATAAATCGTTAAAGGCAGTTTTTCTTGGGTTTCTGTTATAGCAAGGCCGGTTTCGACCTCGCCCTTTGCGACCAGCCTTATTTCAGTATGGTTGCTGTCCAGCACCATGGTGTGTACCAGGTTGCCATAAGTATCATGATGCTGGCTGAGCTGCCCGTTGACGGAAATAGACCAGTTTCTGACGCGCTGGCCAAATCCATCCTGCGGCGTTAAGCGCAGCTGCTGAATGCTGTAGTTCAGCGGCTCGCTATAACTGTATTCGGTGGTATGTTGTATGCTGAATTGCATATAGTGTGACGATTCTTTATAAAATGGTGCGGGTGGTCAGGCGGCGTGAACATTCAGGAAGCTGCCTTGTATCTCGGCACCTAGCTGATGGTTGCGCTCGATGAACTCGGTTAAGAATTCATGCAGGCCATTCTGGAAAATATGGTCGATACGGCCATACAGCAAACTCGCGTTAATTTCTCCTGCAATCCTTCTGCATTCCACATGGCGGCCTGTGGTCAGGTTGTCCAGAATGGATGTGATTTCAGTGAAGCAGGCATGCAGCGAGCGCGGCATATCTTTACGCAGCACCAACAGTTCAGCAACGCGCCAAGGCTGGATCGTGTCGTTAAAAACCTTCTGATAGGCCTGAAAAGCAGATACCGAACGCAATACGGCACTCCATTCGTAATAATCCACACCGCCGCCAACTTCTTCTTCCTGCGGCAGCAGTAAGTGGTATTTCACATCCAGCAAACGTGCCGTGTTGTCGGCACGTTCAATAAATGTACCCAGGCGCAGGAACTGGAAAGCATCATCGCGCAGCATGGTGCCAAAACTGACGCCGCGGAATAAATGCGAACGCGCTTTTACCCAATCGCAGAATTCGCGCAGGCCTTCTTCAGCCAGGTCTTTACCCTCAAACTGGCTGAACTCAAGCCAGAGTGCATTAATGTTTTCCCAGGTCTCGGAGGTCATGGCTACACGTACAGCGCGG
>Ga0208114_1000226_pt1 | contig 14418 bp, 15 predicted proteins | sample LakWasMeta2_LOW4_2_FD_183854 | JGI IMG/M metagenome (GOLD analysis project Ga0208114, IMG submission 183854) | Freshwater sediment methanotrophic microbial communities from Lake Washington under simulated oxygen tension - Sediment Metagenome... | ecosystem: Environmental > Aquatic > Freshwater >... | reverse complement strand
TGCTTTATTGAATCAGCATAGTAACAAAAACGGTATAATTCCGGCTTGCATACACTCAACTTGTGGCAGAAGATTTCAATATGACTTTTGATTTGCATCACTACATCATGATTTTGATTGGTACGGTACTGGTTAATAATATCGTATTGGTCAAAATCCTTGGCCTGTGCCCGTTCATGGGGGTTTCCAAGAAACTGGAAGCTTCTATCGGCATGGCCGGTGCTACCGCTTTTGTACTGAGCATAGGCTCCATGACCAGCTGGGGCATCAATCATTACTTGCTTGAACCAAACGGCCTGGTATATCTGCGCACACTATCATTCATCGTAGTAATTGCCGGTGTCGTACAGTTTACTGAAATGGTCATGGAAAAGAACTTCCCGCCACTGCATCAGGCATTGGGTATTTTTTTACCGCTCATCACAACCAATTGTGCCGTACTGGGTATTCCATTACTCAATGCGCAATCCAGCCACAGCTTTTTAGAATCATTGTTTTTTGGTATGGGCGGCGCTATCGGCTTTTCAATGGTACTGATCTTATTTGCGTCCATGCGCGAAAGACTGGAAGCTGCTGACGTTCCTGCAGTCTTTAAAGGTTCAGCAATCGCCATGGTAACCGCATCACTTATGAGTCTGGCATTTATGGGTTTTGCCGGGCTAGATAAATATTAGCTTTAAGCACTACACCTACTTATGTTAACCGCACTCTACATTATGCTTGGCCTAGCCTTGGCGCTAGGCATTACCCTAGGTATTTCCGCACTTCTATTCAAAGTTGAAGGGGATCCGCTGGTAGCGCGCATCGACGCCATTCTGCCACAGACACAGTGTGGTCAATGCGGCTATCCCGGCTGCAAACCTTACGCAACAGCCATCGCCAATGGCGAGGCTGATATCAACCAATGCCCGCCCGGCGGCGACGCCGGCGCACGCGCACTAGCTGACTTAATGGGTGTGGAATACAAGCCGCTGAATGCCGAACACGGGCTGCCCAAGCCAAAATCTGTAGCCTTTATCGATGAAAATACGTGCATAGGCTGCACACTTTGCATACAGGCGTGTCCGGTAGATGCAATTCTGGGTGCAGCAAAACACATGCATACCATTATCGCTTCGGAATGTACTGGATGCGAACTATGCGTGGCGCCCTGCCCGGTAGACTGCATCTCTATGCAGCCTATTGCTGAAACACCTGATAACTGGAAGTGGAAATACCCTGTGATTCCAATCAAGGCGATGCCTGCAGAGGGGAGTCACGCTTAATCATGAATTCAATCATTCAATTTGCCAGCAAACTGATCCGCGGACGAACTGAAGAAACCGCCGATATCCATAAATTCCATGGTGGTGTGCATCCGGACGGCCATAAACAGCTATCCACAACGTCGCCAATTGCAAAACTTGCCATTCCGCAAAAGCTTGTGCTGCCATTACGTCAGCATGTAGGCTATATTCCGAAAGTCAAAGTACAAGTGGGTGACCATGTACTGAAAGGCCAGATGCTGGCGGAAGCAGAAGGCAATGTTTCAGCAGCTATTCATGCGCCGACTTCCGGCACTGTCACTGCTATCAGTGAAGCTGTCATTCCGCACCCGTCCGGCTTGCCGGACATGTGCATTACCATAACGCCTGACGGCAAGGATGAATGGACGACGCTGCAGCCGATAGACTGGCGCAATACCGACAAACAGACATTAGTCACCAACCTGCGCTCATCAGGCATTGTTGGCTTGGGGGGCGCAACATTCCCTACGCACATTAAAGTACGTGCAGATGGAAAATCCCAGGTGCATACATTGGTGATCAATGCTGCAGAGTGCGAGCCCTACATCACCTGCGATGATATGCTGATGCGCGAACGTGCGCATGAAATTGTCAAAGGCATGGAAATAGTAAAATACCTGCTCAATGCCGAAAAATGCATCATCGGCATTGAAGACAATAAACCAGAAGCCATCGCCACCATGACCGAAGCCAGCATGGCTTTGCCTGGCACATCAGTCAAAGTAGTACCTACGCTGTACCCAAGCGGTGATGCGCGCCGCCTGATCCATCTGGTATCCGGTATTGAAATTCCGCATGACAAACGCTCAACAGATGTTGGCGTACAGGTATTCAACGTAGCCACGGTATTGGCAATTTACCGTTATTTTACATTTGGTGAACCGGCTATTGACCGGATTGTAACCATCACGGGCAGCGTAAATTCACCGCAGAATTTTGAAGTGCTGTTCGGTACGCCGCTACAAACATTAATCGATGCTGCAGGCGGTGTGCAGGCAGGTACTAATCACTACATCATGGGCGGCCCAATGATGGGCTTTGATTTGCCTACCATTGATGTACCGATTACCAAAGCCGCCAACTGCATTATTGCAGCAACGCCGGATCTGTTTGCACCGCCGCCGCCTGCGATGCCGTGCATCCGCTGCGCTCGCTGTGCTGACGCCTGCCCGGTAAACCTGCAGCCGCAGGAACTCTACTGGTTTTCAAAGTCAGACAACTTCGAGAAGGCGCGCGATTACAATCTGTTTGATTGCATCGAATGCGGCTGCTGCACTTATGTATGCCCGAGCAATATTCCACTGGTGCAATATTACCGCTATGCAAAAAGCGAGATTATCTCCGCCGATAAAGCCAAAGAGGCAGCCGATCTTGCCCGTGAGCGCAATGAATTCAGGCTGGCGCGGATTGAACGCGAAAAAATGGAACGCGCACAGAAGCATGCTGAGCGCGCTGCTAGCAGCAAAGCTGAAAATGCTAAAACAGAAACTGCCAAAACGGAAGAAGTTAAAGTTGAGGCAACTGGAGCAGCAGAGAAGCCTGTTGTCAGCACAGGCACCGATGATGCAAAAAAAGCTGCCATTGCTGCTGCAATTGAACGTGCCAAAGCACTAAAAGCCGCCGCAGCCCAGTCAGGTGATACGCAGAATAAACCAGAGCCTAAAGCTGCTGACACATCCAAAACCATTGATAAACCAGCGCAAACTGAGGATGCACAAGCTAAAGCTGAGCAGGCTAAAAAAGACAAGCAGGCACTGATTGCAGCTGCAATTGAACGTGCGAAAGCGCAGAAACTGGCCGCAGCACAAGCTGGCGTTGCACCAAAAAATGTTGAGGATGCCAGCCCAGCAGTAAAAGCTGAGATCAGCGAAATTGATGCCATCCGGGAAAAAGCCAAACAAGCAGTCAAGGCGCATGATTCGGATTCAGAAGCTTAAAGGGCAATAACAAACTTGTTACCAGGATAAAAACTTGAACCGCTCTCCTTACATTACCGATGCACCTACCGTCAGCATCATCATGCTTAAAGTGCTGCTGGCACTCATCCCGGGTATTTTTGCCTACGTCTGGATTTATGGCGGCGGCATATTGGTCACCATATCACTCGCGACCATCACTGCGCTAATTTCTGAAGCTGCCTTGCTTAAAATTCGCCAGCGCCCGATTCGTCCGTCACTGTCAGATTTAAGTGCCGTGGTTACTGCATGGCTGCTGGCGCTGGCATTACCGCCACTCGCACCTTGGTGGCTGGTGGTCGTAGGCACTTTGTTCGCAATCGTAATCGCCAAGCAGCTTTATGGGGGGCTCGGCTACAACCCGTTCAATCCGGCTATGGTGGGCTACGCGGTATTGCTGATCTCTTTCCCCATCATCATGACCAAATGGCCTGCACCCCTGATTCTGGCGCAAACCAAGCTTGGCTTCATGGATCAGCTGCACTTTATTTTCAGCAACACCCTGCCGGCAAATATAAAAATAGATGCTGTCACTTCTGCCACACCGCTGGATTACCTGAAAACCCAACTCATGCTCAAACATGAGGTATCCAGTATTTCCCAGGCACCTATTTTTGGCGTTTGGGGAGCCAAAGGCGGCGAGTTTGTCACCGCAGCTTACTTGCTAGGTGGCTTGTATCTGCTGCAGCAACGTATTATCAGCTGGCATTTGCCTACCGCATTCCTGGGTACACTGGCAGCCATGTCATTGGTTTTTTACGCGATTAACCCGGCTCATTTCACTAACCCGCTGTTTCATTTAATGAGCGGCGCGTCTATGCTATGTGCCTTTTTTATCATTACCGACCCGGTCAGCGGCCCGACCACGCCTCGCGGCAAGCTCTATTTCGCAGCAGGTGTTGCCGTGCTTACGTATTTAATTCGCGTTTATGGCGGATACCCGGATGGCGTCGCTTTTGCCGTGCTACTCATGAACATGTGCGTACCACTGATTGATACGCATACCCAACCACGCGTTTTTGGCCATACAAAGAACTAAACCACTTATGTCAGATACCGTTATCAAACACACTTCTGTCACTGCCCTAACCATGGTCGCTTTTGCCTTGATCGGCACGGCGCTGCTCGCCTACGTATTCAATATTACTCGCGAGCCTATCGAGAAAAGCGAAGCCGAAGCACGGCTGGCGTTATTCAGGCAGATTCTGCCCGATGATCACTACTACGGTGACCCGAAAAGCAAAGATGATGACAGCCTGTTAAACAATGTAGTCGATATCGCACCGAATGATTTACTCGGCAACAAAACCCCGAGCAAAGCTTACATCGCCAAGCAGGATCACAAATTTGCAGCAGTAATACTGGAGGCAATTGCCCATGATGGCTACAGCGGTGACATCAAGCTACTGATTGCGATCCGCGCCGACGGCACTGTCAGCGGCGTACGTGTACTTACACATAAAGAAACCCCGGGGCTGGGTGACTACATTGACATTGCACATGGCAACTGGATAAAACTATTCGATAATGAATCTGTCGAAAAAACACCTGCCGAACAATGGAAAGTCAAAAAAGACGGTGGCAAGTTTGATTACATGGTTGGCGCAACAATTACACCACGTGCAGTTGTAAAGGCCGTGGCAAAGGCATTGCAGTTTTATCAACAAAACCAGCTTCTGCTACAGCAAACACAAATTGAGTCTTCACCATCAGGTCTCGAATCCGGACATAAGGATTAAACATGAGCAACTATAAAGAAATCACTGTTAACGCCCTCTGGAAGCAGAACCCGGGCGTTGTACAACTGCTGGGCCTGTGCCCTACCCTGGCGGTAACCACCACGGCTGTGAATGGTATCAGCTTGGGCTTGGCCACGGCATTGGTCATGGCAGCTTCTAACGGTACCGTATCACCAGTGCGTAAACTGGTGCCGAGCGAGATCCGCGTTCCGGTATTTATTCTGATCATCGCAGCATTAGTCAGCATCATTGATATGTCTATCAACGCTTTTGCTCACCCACTGCATAAAGTGCTCGGCATATTCATCCCACTCATCGTAGTGAATTGCATTGTATTGGCGCGTGTTGAGTCTTTTGCGGCAAAAAATACTTTCGTACCCTCTATACTCGACGGCTTCATGATGGGTATAGGTTTAACGCTGGTATTGGGTTTACTCGGTGGCATGCGCGAAGTCATAGGCAAAGGTACGCTATTCTCCGGACTTGATCTGGTATTTGGCCCGGAAGCAAAACACTTTGTGTTAACTGTGATCCCTGATTACCATGGGTTTTTACTTGCAGTATTGCCGCCAGGGGCTTTTCTAGGCTTAGGTACACTCATTGCATTACGCAACTGGGCTGAAGTCAGGAACGCAAAAAAAGCGGATACACCAGACAATAGCCTTAAACCAGTGCTTAACCACTAAAATCTCTATCACTTAATCAGTGTTAACTCATGAATGCTCAGCAACGCCTTGAAATTTTCAGACGCTTAAGTGTTGCTATTCCCAACCCAACCACTGAGCTCAAACACAGCAGCACTTTTGAGCTATTGATTGCAGTTATTTTATCTGCGCAGGCTACAGATAAAGGCGTAAACATCGCTACCGAAAAATTGTTTAGCGTAGCTAACACACCTGAAGCCATTCTGGCACTCGGGCTGCATGGTCTAGAAAGCTATATCAAGTCAATTGGTCTCTATCACTCAAAAGCCAGAAATGTACTGCTGACCTGCCAGAAGCTCATTACTGAGCATCAGTCTCAGGTTCCTGATAGCCGTGCTGCGCTGGAAGCCTTGCCAGGTGTTGGCCGTAAAACAGCCAATGTCATTTTGAATACCGCATTTGGCAAGCCTACCATCGCCGTGGATACCCATTTATTCAGATTAGGCAACCGGATTAACCTTGCTGCCGGAAAAACAGTACTTGAGGTGGAAAAGAAATACCTTAAAACAATCCCTAAAGAATACCTGCAGGATGCACATCACCTGTTGATTTTGCATGGCCGTTACACCTGCACGGCACGCAAACCAAAGTGCGGGCAATGCTGCATTGCAGATTTATGTGAATACAAGGCGAAAGAATTCATTCCCGCGCCAGATAATTTTTTTCAGCTTCCGCAATGAAAGTCGCAACCAGCATCGCATTAGGTAAAGAAGCTTCTGCAGATTTAGCAGCAAAAGCCGTTACTAATGCTATGCAAAAAGCCGATATCAGCATTGCCAGCAGCGTGTTGCTATTTCTGACATCAGAGTTTGCCGGAAACCCGCATGAAGCAATTAAAGCGGCAGCGAAAGCCGCCAATTGCATGCAGGTCATGGGATGTTCGGCAACTGGCATTTTTACCGAAGAGGACTGGATTCTGGATGTGCCGGCTGCGGCAGCAATGGTATTCGGCGACGGCGTAAGCCTGGAATTGCCAAAAAACAACTTCAGCAATCAACCTTTACTTACCCTTAGCGCACCCAATGCCATTAACAGCACCTGGCTCAATAACAGCAATCAACGTTATGGTGGTGTATCTGGAGATGCCATAGGCCAGGGCCCGTTTTCAGTGTGGCAAAATGCCAAGGGTGATGTATCTGGATATGTCGAAGCATTTTTTTCTGGCGTCAACATTGCCACCGGCACTTCACATGGGGTGCAGCTACTCACACAGCCAGAGCAGATTCAGCAGTCTGACCAGTTTGATCTTATACAACTCAATCATCTGCCCCCACTAAATGGGCTGCAACAGGCATGGAAAGCCCTTAGCAATAAAGATGAAGCGGTTCCGCTACACCTTGTAATAGCTTTGTATGCCGAGAGTGCAGAAGCGATAGCGCAAGGCAATTTCAATCAAACTACGATTATCAGCTGTGATGAGGCCAGTGGCAGCATTACCTTGGCACAGCCACTACAAGCCGGTCAGTTTCTAAGCTGGTCTATACGCGCCACCTCAGCTGCTGAAGCCGACATTACAATGCTAACCAGCCACCTGACCGAGCAGCTAGGATCTACCCCGGAATTTGGATTATTGTTCTCCTGCCTCGGAAGAGGTCCATACTTTTACAATGGCATAGACCGTGATTTGAAAGTGCTCACCAAAACTTTTCCTAACATGCCAGTATTAGGCTTTTATGGCAATGGCGAGATTGCCTACCTGAACGGTGACAATCACCTGTTACCTTATTCAGCAGTGCTTTCATTATTTTCAACTGCCTGAATCAAACAGGCAAACTAGACAACGTGCATTAAATATTTAATATGAGCTTATACAATCCCAGCCGAGACCAGGCACGCCAATTTTTATTTGATGCCTGGGCCAAATTCAAACAAAACTCACCACTGACAGACTTGGAAAAGATTGCGGTTGAGGTAATACAGATGCATCCGGAGTATCACCCAATATTAGATGCACCGGAACGCTACATGAGCCAGCAGTATTTTCCTGAAATGGGAGAAACCAACCCGTTCCTGCATATCAGCCTGCATCTCTCAGTCATTGAGCAAGTCAGCATCAACCAGCCTATCGGCATCAGTAAAATTTATGCTACATTAGTCGAAAAACACGGTGACAAACACAGCGCACAGCATGACCTGCTCGAATGCCTGGCCGAAACCATCTGGCATTCACAGCGCAATAATGTCCCTTTAGATTCAGCACATTATCTTGGGCTGCTAAATGAAAGAGTTGGAAAGACATAGTGACAGAAAATAATCTCAATGAATGGCTCACAGAACATGGTGATTACCTGTATCGCTTTGCACTGGCAAGATTAAGAGACCCGCATCAGGCAGAAGATGCCGTGCAGGAGACTATGCTGGCAGCCATTAAAAACAATAGTTTTGATGGCAACTCATCAGCAAGAACCTGGCTTACCGGCATATTGAAACACAAAATCATTGATTTACAACGAAAACAGATACGCGAACAGCCGGTTTCAGATGTAATCGATTTGGATGCATCCGAACACAGTATGGATGACTTTTTTGATCAATCAGGCCACTGGCTTGATAAACCACAAACGTTGGAAATGCCGGAAAACATGCTGGAACAGAAACAATTTTTAGCTGTCCTAGACGAGTGTTTGAGCAAACTACCCAAGAAACTAAAGGCCATTTTCATGTTGCGTGACGTACACGAACTGGAAAATGAAAATATTTGTAAGGAACTCAATATTACCGCGACCAATGCTTGGGTAATGTTGTATAGAGCGCGGATGGGATTAAGAAAATGTTTAGAGTTGAATTGGACATAGGTTAGACGGGATATTATGCTTACCTGTAAACAAGCCAGCAAACTCGTTTCGCAATCTTTAGACCGTCCACTGACGTGGTCAGAAAAGGTAATGCTAAGACTGCATCTTTTAATATGCGATCCATGCACGCAGTTCAAACGTCAACTTAATATGTTGCGCACTGCCTTGCAGCGGATAACAAACAGCATAGAACACGACAACACTATAAAGCTACCGCCAGATGTAAAAAGCAGAATTTTGCATACGATTGAATCTCATCAAAAATGAATGCCGAATCTGCCAATCAAAACCTGATTACTTTTAATTATATTTAAGGAAGTTAACATGAATAAAACTCAAAAATCGATTTCTCTTGCTATCAGCGGCGCGTTTGCCCTTTCTATCGCGGCAACAACCATCAATGCAGCAGAAAACCCGTTTGCAATGAAATCGCTATCAAGCGGCTATCAGGTAGCTGACAACACGACCAAAGCTAAAGATGGAAAATGTGGTACCGGTAAATGCGGTGCCAACATGAAAAAATCTGAAAAAGTAGCCGAAGGTAAATGCAGCGCCGAAAAAGCTAAAGAAGGTAAATGCGGCGGTGAGAAAGCAGCTGAAGGCAAGTGCAGTGCAGAAAAAGCACACGAAGGTAAATGCGCTGCCGACAAAGCCGCTGAGGGTAAATGCAGCGCTGAAAAAGCACACGAAGGTAAATGTGGCGGCAAGAAGTAAGCACTGACGCATTTACTGTTCTAAAAACCACTCATGGCAATCATCAGCCAGATACAGGGTGTGGGTCTGGGGCTTAAGCGTGAGCTAATCCCCCAGATTCAGTCGCTGTATGGACAGAAACAATTAGCGAATATCAATTTCGTGGAAATTGCGCCCGAGAACTGGATCAGCGCCGGCAGCAAAGCTGCCAAACAGCTGGACTGGTTCGTAGAGCGTTATCCTGTTGTTTGCCATGGCTTATGTTTATCATTAGGCGGATTAAGCCCACTTAATGTGGACTTTTTAATGCAGGTCAAAACATTCCTGCACCAATACCAGATACCGGTTTATACCGAGCATTTAAGTTATTGCACCGATGGCTTCAAAGGCAAGCAAGGCTACCTGTATGATCTACTGCCAATACCTTTTACCGAAGAAGCCATACATTACGTGGCACAGCGCATACGACAGACACAAGATATTCTGGGGCAGCGCATCGGCGTTGAGAATGCGTCATTTTATGTCGCCGCACCGATTTCCGAAATGAGCGAGATCGACTTCATTAATGCCGTTATCACAGAAGCTGACTGTTTGCTGCATCTGGATATCAATAACATTTACGTCAACAGCATCAATTTTGGTTTTGACCCGCATGCATTTCTGCGTGGCATACCGGGTGATCGCATTATCTACAGCCATATGGCAGGCCATTACCAGCAGACTCCGAAACTGCTGGTCGACACACATGGTGAGAATATCATTGACCCGGTGTGGGCGCTGCTCGAAGATGCTTATCAGCTATTCGGCACCTTCCCGACACTATTGGAGCGCGACAATAATATACCGCCACTTATAGAACTTATGCATGAAATCAATAAAATCGCCGATTACCAGCACAAAAGCGGGGGGCGTTTTATTGCCACTGATCAGTTAGCGGCGATGGGTTAATACCATGACTGCAGAGCTGCCTGGCTTTCAGCGTTACCAACTGGCATTTACCGCCCGTCTGCGTGATCCGCTCAAACAGCCGCCGCTTGCAGGTGTGCCACGTGAACGAATGGCGGTATATGAAGAAATTGTATTCAACAATTTATTTGAGTCAGTCTCTGCATGCTTCCCTGTAGCGCGTAAAGTCATTGGCAAGCGCAAATGGTTAAAACTGAATCAGGCTTTCATGCGCGACTATTCTGCAAACAGCCCCTTGTTCCGCAAAATTCCAGAGCAGTTTCTACAATTTCTGAATAATGCTGACCCACAATTGCAGGCAATGCTGCCGCCTTATTTCAACAGTCTATGCCATTACGAATGGATAGAGCTTTTTGTAGCCTCAAGCCCTGATACTGCAAAGCCAGATAATATTGAGCCTTACGGAGATCTAGGTAATAGCAAACCGGTTTTTAATCCGACCATGCAGTTACTCAATTACGACTATGCAGTACATAAGATTTCACCACGGCATAAACCCAAGCAAGCGCAAAGTACCCAACTTCTGGTATTTCTGAATGCTGCTGACCAGATAAAATTTATAGAATTGAACGCTGTCACTTATAGACTGATCTCGCTTCTACAGAATACATCACAAACCGGCAGACAGGCCCTCACGCTGCTGGCAAAAGAGTTACAGCATCCGCAACCGGAGAGTATCATTGAATTTGGTCTATCCATACTGGAAGACTTGCGGCGTCAGGACGTGATTATCGGCACGCATCATTAATAAAGCGAGGGGTTCGCTATGCGTCTAATTCAAGCCTTATTACATCCTGCAGCCTACCCGCATCCGGTAACGCATATTGAACTGATTGAAACGCATATTTCATGGGTATTGTTAACAGGTCAGTACGCCTACAAAATCAAAAAGAATGTGCAATTCGATTTTCTTGATTTCTCTACGCTGGATAAACGGCGTTTCTACTGCCAGGAAGAATTACGCTTTAATAGTCGATTCGCGCCAGACCTCTACCTGCAAGTAGTACCGATTACCGGCTCAACGCAGCACCCACAAATTAATGGCAGCGGCGAAGCCATAGAATACGCAGTGAAAATGAAGCAGTTTGATGGCAGCCAGCTTTTAAGCCATATCGCTGACCGTGGCGAACTAAGCTCTACTATCATTGACCAATTAGCCGAACTTACAGCCGAGTTTCACCGACATGCTGCCAGTGATACATCAAACAGCCACTTTGGCACGCCACAAGAGATTCACCATTGGTTCCAAGGCAACTTCACCCACATTCGCCCTTTAATCCATAATGAAAAGCTTTTGCAGCAGATACTGCAATTGCAGCAATGGGGTGAGCAAGCGCTTTTGAAAAACAAACGCTTAATGGAGCAGCGCAAACAGCAGGGCTTTGTTCGCGAGTGCCATGGTGATTTGCATCTGGGTAACATTACGCGCATTGATGGCAGGGTCACACCGTTTGACGGGATCGAATTCAACCCTGGTCTGCATTGGATTGATGTGATCAGCGAAATCGCGTTCGTGGTCATGGATTTACATCAGCGCGGTTTTAACCAGTTTGCCTATCGTTTCCTGAATCGCTATTTAAGCGCAAGCGGAGACTACGAGGGGCTTGCCCTACTGCCTTACTATCTGGTGTATAGAGCGCTGGTACGTTGCAAAGTAGCGCTGCTGCGCTGGGAACAACATAAAGATTCTCATGAATTGCAGGAAGCGGAGAGTTACGCTTCTTTAGCTGAGAAATATAGTCAGCGAAAACCAACCCAGTTATTGATAACCCACGGTTACTCGGGTTCGGGAAAGTCTACGTTTAGTGCGCAGATCGCAGAAAATCTAGGCATCATTCACCTGCGTTCAGATATTGAGCGCAAGCGGCTTATATATCAAACAGAGCAAGACCAGTCTCAGAAAATTTCCAGCAACGAAGTGAATCATGGGATTTACGCACCGGATAACGTAATGCTGGTTTACCGCAGACTGGCCGAATTGGCATCAACACTGCTCGATGCCGGCTTCTCGGTATTAATAGATGCTGCTTTTTTGCAACTCAGGCAGCGTGAACTATTCACAAAGTTAGCTTCGGAAAAACAGGTGGGGATTTTAATACTAGATTTCTGCGCACCGGAACAGGAGCTGAAACAGCGCATCATTGAGCGACAGCAATCCGGCAGTGACGCCTCAGAAGCAACCTTGGCGGTATTGGAGCACCAGTTAAAAACAGCACAAAGTTTTTCAGCTACAGAACTGGAAAAAGTAATCCAGATTGATACCTGCGCAAAAGATGCCTTAAATAAGCTGCTACAAAGCAGCTTATTTATGAGTCACTTAGTCAAAACTGACTAAATGGGTCTGACGCTGCTCCAGCTCAGCTATTAGCTGCATCTGTTCTTGCTGGCTCATATCCCACCAGCCCTTTATTTCTTCAATCGTACGGTAGCATCCTGCACAATAGCCTGATGCTTCATCCATACTGCAAACACCTATACATGGTGATTGAACTTCTTCTTGTGCAATTTCAGTCATACCTGATCACTTATACCAAATTTATTGTTTTGTATTAACGCCACTTGCCCATTAACTTAATACGCCGTGGCACTGTTTGTATTTCTTGCCAGAACCACATGGGCATGGGTCGTTACGGCCAACTTTCACGCCATCACGAACCATAGGCTGTGCCGAAGCGGCATCAGCACCTTCTTCAGCAGCAGATACGCCTAGTGCTTCATCATAGTCAGCATGCTGATATTGCACGTTCTCGACCTCTGCAGGTCTTTCAACAGCCTCAACATCCGCTTCAGTTTTCACTTGTACCAACATAGTGACTTTTGTCACTTCAGTTTTAATCGTATTCAACAAACCTTCAAATAATTCAAACGCTTCACGCTTGTATTCCTGCTTAGGATTTTTTTGCGCATATGAGCGTAAATGAATACCCTGACGCAAATGATCCAAAGCGGATAAATGTTCACGCCAATGATTGTCAACGCTTTGCAGCATGACTGATCTCTCGAATTGACGCAGAATATCAGGGCTGGCCTGCTCTTCTTTCTCTGCATAGGCTTTATTAGCTTCAGTGAGAATAAAGTCGCGCAGTGTCTCCTCATGGATATCCGGATTATCTTCAAGCATTTTCTGTAGCGGCAGCTGCAAGCCGGTTTCTGCATTTAATTCACGTTCCAGCGCTGGTACATCCCATTGTTCTTCAACGCTTTCAGGCGGAATGTGCGTTGCGATCATGCTGATTAATACATCTTCACGCATGGCAGCAATGGTTGCACCGACATCAGTAGCTTCCAGCAATTCATTACGCTGCTCATAGATCACCTTACGCTGATCATTCGCTACGTCATCATACTCAAGCAATTGTTTGCGGATATCAAAGTTACGACCTTCAACCTTACGCTGTGCATTTTCAATCGCACGCGTTACCCATGGGTGCTCAATCGCCTCGCCATCCGGCATATTCAGTTTACCCATAATGGCTGAGACGCGGTCAGACGCAAAAATACGTAGCAGCTGATCTTCAAGCGACAGATAGAAACGACTAGAGCCGGCATCACCCTGACGGCCGGAACGGCCACGCAGCTGATTATCTACACGTCGTGATTCATGGCGCTCAGTACCTACAATATGCAAACCGCCGGCAGCCAGAACGCCATCATGGCGTAGTTTCCATTCAGCTTTAAGCTGTGCCACGCGTTCAGCTTTTTGCGCATCAGTTAAATTAGCATCAGCCTCAACCGCAGCAATATCAGACTCAGGATTACCGCCAAGCACAATATCTGTACCGCGACCTGCCATGTTGGTTGCAATTGTAATCACACCCGGGCGGCCAGCCTGTTCAATAATGTGCGCTTCGCGCTCGTGCTGTTTCGCGTTCAATACCTGATGTTCCAGTTTAGCTTCTGTCAGTAATCTGGAAATCAACTCCGAGTTTTCAATAGAAGTAGTGCCTACCAGCACTGGCTGGCCACGGCTCTGACAACCTTTAATATCTTCAATCACTGCCGCATATTTTTCGCGCGCAGTTCTGTACACTTTATCCATGCCATCTTTACGCTGCATTGGACGGTGCGTTGGAATCACCACTGTTTCCAGACCATAAATCTGGTTGAACTCATAGGCCTCTGTATCTGCCGTACCGGTCATGCCGGACAGTTTTACATACATACGGAAATAGTTCTGGAAAGTAATAGATGCCAGCGTCTGGTTTTCTTTTTGAATCTCAACGCCTTCTTTAGCTTCAACCGCCTGATGCAGACCATCAGACCAGCGACGGCCAGCCATC
>Ga0208114_1000222_pt1 | contig 14595 bp, 11 predicted proteins | sample LakWasMeta2_LOW4_2_FD_183854 | JGI IMG/M metagenome (GOLD analysis project Ga0208114, IMG submission 183854) | Freshwater sediment methanotrophic microbial communities from Lake Washington under simulated oxygen tension - Sediment Metagenome... | ecosystem: Environmental > Aquatic > Freshwater >... | reverse complement strand
AGTCATATACTGCAATCTTGCGATCGCCTTCTTGTTTATCCAGACCGAAAGCCAACGCAGCCGCTGTAGGCTCATTGATGATACGTTTAACTTCCAAGCCGGCGATACGGCCAGCATCTTTAGTGGCCTGACGTTGGCTGTCGTTAAAGTAAGCAGGTACTGTAATCACCGCTTCTGTCACTTCTTCGCCCAGATAGTCTTCCGCAGTTTTTTTCATTTTGCGTAAAACTTCGGCTGAAATTTGTGGAGGTGCCATTTTTTGACCGCGCACTTCAACCCATGCATCGCCGTTATCCGCTTTTGCAATCGTGTATGGCATCAGATTGATGTCTTTTTGCACTTCTTTTTCATCAAAACGGCGGCCGATCAAACGTTTAACCGCATAAAGCGTGTTTTTCGGGTTGGTTACGGCCTGACGTTTAGCCGGAGCACCAGACAGGATTTCGCCGTCTTCCTGATAAGCGATGATAGAAGGTGTAGTACGTGCGCCTTCAGCATTTTCAATCACGCGCGGTTTGCCGCCTTCCATCACGGCAACGCAAGAGTTCGTAGTACCTAAGTCAATACCAATAATTTTACCCATGTTTTAATTTCCTTAATATATATCTAATTTTTTGCCGCCGATAAACGCTGATCAATATATTGATTCATCTGCGTTATATTACGGGGTTGTAATTCTTAACCTTGTTACCTAAATGGGGATGGCTTTTTCAAATTCAAGAGCCTAACTTTATTCACTGTTATGCGCGTCTAAATTATTTAGCCACCATGACCAATGCAGGGCGCAACACGCGCTCATTCAAGGTGTAGCCTTTTTGCAGTACATTAATGACAGTGTTAGGCTCGCCGCTGTTTTCCAGCATTGAAATTGCCTGATGTTTATTTGGGTCAAATTTCTCACCTGCCGGGTTAATCTCGGCAATGTTAAATTTATCAAATACACTCGACAGTTGCTTGGCAGTGAGTTCTACACCGTCTTTGTAGCTTTTTACATCGGCTGCTTCAATCAGCAGGGCAGCATCCAAGCTGTCTTTAACAGCTAACAGTTCGTTTGAGAATTTCTCCAAAGCAAATTTGCGCGCTTTATCAATGTCATCCATCGCGCGGCGGCGAATATTCTCACCTTCTGCTTTAACGTAAAGCACACTTGCTTTTGCTTCTTCCAAGGCTGCTTCAAGTTCTGCGATTCTGGCTTCTGGCGTTGCTGGTGCATTTTGTTCTGCCGTTACTTCTACATCTTGCGTTGCCAGTTCTGGTTGCTGGTTTTCTTGATCTTGCTGCATAACTATCCTTTGAATTTTCTAGTAGTCAGGTAATTTAATTTCGAGATGAAAGGTTAATGGGGGTGAAGGCGCAGTTTTCAATACTGGCAATAGAAAAAAATTCTAAAAAATATTAATTTCTTACGACTATTAGCGCTTGGTTTGTTCCCATGCCCAGGCGTGCTGAATGATTTCGATCAAATCAGTGTATTTAGGCTGCCATCCTAATACTTCTTTGGCGAGTGAGGCGTCGGCAACGAGGCTGGCGGGGTCACCTGCTCGTCTTGGCGCATAGGTCAGCGGCACATCTTTGCCTGTAACTTGAGCTGCCGTTTGGATGACTTCATTGACGCTATATCCGTGATTGCTACCCAGATTAAAGATACCTGATTCACCGCCATTGTTCAGATGGTTAATGGCGAGTATGTGCGCGCTTGCCAAGTCGTCAACATGAATGTAGTCGCGGATGCAGGTGCCATCAGGCGTATCGTAGTCCTGCCCGAATAACTGCAGGGGAGGCCGCTTGCCCGAAATAGCCTGTAATGCCAGTGGGATCAAATGCGTTTCCGGATCGTGACTTTCACCGATACGTGCTTGCGGGTCAGCGCCGGCAGCATTGAAGTAGCGCAGTGCAATGTATTTTTGGTGGTAAGCGCTGGCAAAGTCTGCCAGCATGTGTTCAACCATGAGTTTGCTGCGCCCATACGGGTTGAGCGGGTTGGTGGGATGTTGTTCATTGATAGGTGTGTAAAGAGGTTCGCCGTAAACCGCAGCAGTCGATGAAAATACCAGCGGCCCTACATTGTGGTCACGCATTGCTTCCAGCAGCGTGAGTGTAGCGGCGGTATTCGCGCGATAGTATTTGCCAGGGTCTTTCACCGATTCGCTGACTACAATTTGCGATGCGAAGTGAAAAACGCCGTCAAACTGGCGATTGCTGAATAACTCGTCTAAAAATTCGCGATCATCAAAATCATGAACGATCAGTTCGCCGCCAAGCACTGCGGATGCTGATCCTGCCGATAAATTATCAACGATGACTACCTGCTGTTGCTGCTCTATAAGTGCTTTTACCAGATGTGATCCAATGTATCCGGCGCCACCGATGACTAAAAATGTGGATTTTTTCATGGGTTATCTTTCTGTATAAAACCTGATGCCAACTGGTAAACATCATCCGCGCTCGGAATCTGTGCTTTGCCGCCGATATTAATGGCCAGGTTTTTTATGCTTGGCAGCACGCCGGTGAATTCCGGGTCAGTGTCTGTGTAAATTGCAATGCTGGGTTTGTTCAGTGCAGTGGAAAGGTGCATTAATCCAGTATCTACGCCGATATTCAGTTTAGAGTCGGCTAAAATGCCGGCTAGTGCTGCTAATTTTAGTTTGGGTAATACCTGTACATTGCTGCTTTGTGACGCAATGTCTTTTGCGCGGCTTTCTTCACTGGGGTTAGACCAAGGCAATAACACCTGCAGATTAAACTGTTTAAGCATCTCTGCCAGTGTTACCCAATGTGAAGCTGGCCACAGTTTTGAGTCGCGGCTGGTGCCATGCAGAAATACAACGTAATCACGAGGCAATTCAAGATCATTTTGCTGGCTATTTAACTTACCTAGGCCATAATCAGGGAGTGACTGCGGAATTGCATACTTTAAAGCTTGCGCTGCCAGTGCTCGGTTGCGCTGCACCGCATGCTGGTTACGGGCAACCGGATATTTGTGGCGGTAAAACAAACTGGCGATGGGTTCGCGGGCAGAATGGTAATCCATGCCGTAGACCTCACCTTGAGCAAAGCTCGCCACAATTGCGCTTTTTAACAAACCCTGCGTATCAATGATTGCATCATAATGAGTATGTTTAAGTCGGCTTTTCAAGTCGGCTATCTCATGCCAGGTTTTGCAGCTGAATATAGACTTACGCCAGCGCCTGATAGCAACTGGAATAATGTCTCTGACCTGCGGATGCAACTTCGGGATTTCGGCAAAACTTTCTTCAACCATCCAGTCAAATTGCGCGTCTGGAAAATGGGCAAGGATATCGGCGATGACCGGCAGGTTATGGATGACATCACCCATGGATGAGGTTTTAACAAGTAGAATTTGCAGCATAAGCGGCATTTTCGCATACAATTAACTTTTTTTGGCCAGATCGCATTCTGTGAAATTCGCATTCATTATTTTCAAATACTTCCCTTATGGCGGCATGCAGCGCGATATGCTGCGTACGGCAAATGAGCTGCTTAAACGCGGGCATCAGGTAGAGGTTTTTACCATGTCATGGGATGGTGATTTTGCGCCGGGTATTAAAGTGCATGTTTTGCCGCAAAGCGGGTTGTTCAATTATTTTCGTTATCAAAAGTTTATTGATGCGGTGTTTGCGCAAATCAACAGTCAGCATTTTGATTATGTGTTTGGCTATAATCGCATGGTAGGGCTGGATGCGCATTTTGCAGCAGACCCTTGTTTTATCGAACGTGCGCACAAACAGCGCAGCTTTCTATATCGTTTACTGCCGCGATCGAAGTGGTTTGCAGCCTGTGAGAAAGCCATTTTTTCACATGACAGCAAAACCGAGATACTGGCGGTTTCGCTGACCGAGAAAGATAACTTTCAAAAATGGTACGGCACGCAAAGCGAGCGCTTTCATTACATTCCGCCATTTTTGTCACCTGAACGTTTTGTGTTGCAGGGTAAGCAGGCAATGCGCACGCATTTGCGTAAAACCTTTGGCTTTGCTGAAAATGCCTTTGTCTTTTTGCTGACTGGTTCCGGTTTTGCCATGAAAGGGCTGGATCGCGCCATTCTGGCTGTGGCTGCGCTGCCGGAATCCCTGCGTACCAATGTTCGCTTGGTAGCTGTTGGGCAGGATAATCCGAAAATTTTCAGCAAGATGGCGAAAAAATTGGGATTGGAAAAGAATGTTGTCATTTCAAAAGGCCGTCCGGATATCCCGCAGTTGATGCAAGGTGCAGATATTTGTATTCATCCTGCTTACCGTGAAAATACCGGTTTGGTGATTTTAGAGGCGATGGCCTGTGGCGCCCCGATTCTGGTAACTGCGAGCTGCGGTTATGCACACCATGTGGCAGATGCCAATGCGGGAATTGTGAGCGATTTGCCGTTTGATCAGGAACGCTTTAATGCACAGTTCCTAGCCATGATGCAATCAGAGCAAAAAACACAATGGTCAGCGAATGGTTTGAAATATGTGCAAGCCATTATGCAGGCAAATGACGGCAGCGCTGAAGCCAATATATTGATCGACCTGGCGCAAAGAAAACTGCAATCATGAGCTGCAAAAATATTTTAGCCGTGCCCGATGCTATTCAACAATCGCTAAGCAGTGCGAATACATTTGATGCACTCATGCAATTAGAAGGCAAAGCATTTCGTGATGTTAAAGGACGCAAAACCATACAGGTGCAGCTGGCCGGTAACAGTTACTTTCTCAAGCAGCATTTTGGCGTAGGCTGGCGCGAGATTGTTAAAAACCTGTTGTCCTTTAAAAAACCGATTCTGGGCGCAATGACTGAAGTGCGTGCCATAGAAAAGCTGGGTGAACTGGGTATTGCCACGACGCCGCTCGTTGCTTACGGCCAGCGCGGCAGTAATCCGGCAAATCTGCAGTCATTTGTGCTCACGCAGGATCTGGGCGACATTACCTCGCTTGAGGATTTGTGTGCAAACTGGAAAGCGTTACCGCCCGATGCGAAATTTAAACGCCGCTTAATTATGCAGGTTGCGGCTATTGCAAAGAAATTGCATGAGAATGGCGTCAACCACCGGGATTTCTATATCTGCCATTTCTGTCTGGATAATACAGCGCTGCCAGCTATCAAGCTTTACCTGATTGATCTGCATCGCGTGCTGATTCATTCACGCCCTTCATTTAGCGCGAATGTCAAAGATATTGCGGCATTATATTTTTCAAGCATGGATATCGGTTTAACGCCGCGCGATTATTTGCGCTTTAAGCGTTATTACCAACAGCATGATGCAAATTTCTGGCAGCAGGTTGAAGCGCGCGCACAAAAGCTTTATGCCAAATTCAATAGTGCAAAGTTTCAGGATAGATTGGCTAAAGAGAAGTCGCTTATTCAGTAGCGGGAGACTGCGGCTTAGCCTTGCGACTCACTTTGTAGCGATGATAGTTCCAGTAGTATTGCGACGGACACTGCTTGATTTGCGCTTCAATGGCCTGATTTAGCAGGGCAGGGGTTGCGATAGCGTGGTCTTCCAGTTTTGAGAAGTGCACAATATAGCCTTCGCCGTCAGCCAGCCTTTCCCCATATACCATGATGACTGTGGCACCAGTTTTTTCAGCAAGTTTACTGGCAAGTGACATGGTGTATGCGGGTTTGCCAAAGAATGGCGCCCATTCTCCTTCGCCTGCCGCCGGGTTCTGGTCAGGTAAAATGCCGATAGCTTCATTGTTTTTAAGCGCTTGCATGAGCAAACGCACGCCTGCGGTGTTTGCAGGTGCCAGTTTAACTTTGCCTTTGGTGCGTCCGGCGCTGATCATCGGTGCAATCCAGGATTTCTTGGGAGGGCGGAACAGCACGGTAACCGGATGGTAGTGACCGTAGTAAATAGAAGTGATTTCGAAACAGCCCAGATGCGGCGTTAAAAAAATCAGCCCTTTACCGCGCACCAGCGCTTCATCAACCAGATGCCAGTCGCGAACAGATTGTACTTTGCTTAATGCTTCCTGTTCTGACCACTCCCAGATGGCGAGTGTTTCCAGAATAGCTTTGCCTGTTTCAGCAATATTTACCTTAATCATTCGTTCGAGTTCTGCTTCACTTTTGCATAACCCGCTTTGACGAATATTCTCGCGTTGTATGCGAGCGGTATTGGGGGTGAGTAAGTGTAAAAGTGACCCTAACGTCTTCCCCATGCGGTGGATGGTAGGTAAGGATAGGCGTGACAATAGTTTGGATAGGATTTTCAGCATCATTATGTTTAACATTTTATATTGTAACGATGTTTAATTGATGATGAAGTTTGTGAATTTATTATTCTGCAAATTAAATATTTAAAGCCTGATAAAATGCCATGACAAAAATTACAATGGTGGGGTAAGTTTTGCTTAATTATATTTCTGCAAAACATGCGCAAGCTTTAACAGAATGCAATCTGCATACTTTTGAGCAGGTATGGGAGCATCCGGTAGCGTGGTTTGAAGCACCGAATGAATGCCGCGGCGGCTGGAGCGGTGTGGCGCGTTTGCAGCTGGAATTGCCAAATGGCGGCTCTTTGTGCCTGTTTGTTAAAAAGCAGCAGAATCATGGTCGATTGACATTGCGGCACCCCATAAAAGGCGAGCCAACTTTCAGGCGTGAATATCAGCGCCTGCAGTATCTGGAAAGTAGCGGTATAGCTGCGCCGCAAGTTGTTTTTTATGCTGAACAGCTTGTTGAGAACAAGCCATGCGCAATTTTGGTGACTGAAGAGCTGGCTGGTTATGCGTCTTTAGAGAGTCTCGCAGAATCTATATTCATCAAAAGAAATTTGTCGCGTGTGCAAAAACAGCAGCTGTTTAAAGTGATTGCCTCATCTCTGCGCAGCTTTCATCAGCTAGGTTTGGTGCATCGAGCGATGTACCCTAAACACATTTTTATAAAAGATGCCGAAACCTATCCCCAAGTAGCGTTGATTGATCTGGAAAAAGCACGATTCAGTCCTTTTTTCTGGTATCGCGCCTACTATGATTTTGCATCACTCAACCGCCATGCTGAGCATTGGGGGCGTACTGACCGCCTCTATTTGTTTATGCAATATTGCCAGGTCAAGCGCTTGGGTACGTTCAGTAAATGGTTGTACCGTCGGATTATCAAGCGCTCCCAGCGTTAATAAAAGAACTTTAATCATTGGAAAAGTAACTTAATGCTTACGTTAAAGCAAAAACTCTTTAATACTGGATCGAAAACAGACTGGAAAGCCATTTTTAGTTTATATCTGTTCTTTGCATATTTCTCGGTTTTGCCGCAGTTGATCCTGTATGTAACCGATAACACAATCTTTGTCGGTCTGCGGCAAGCGATTGTAATGAGTATTCTATGGTTTATCCCAGTGCTGTTATTGCCTCGCTTTGCCAGGCCAATAACAGCAGTAATTGGCTTGTTGCTCTGGCTGGCTTCACTGATAAGCATTGCTTACTTCTGCATTTATGGCCAGGAGTTCTCTCAAAGTGTTATTTTTACGATTTTTGAATCCAACCCGGCAGAAAGTCAGGAGTTTATTGCCCAGTATTTTGTCTGGTGGATGATTCCGGTGTTTCTGGCACATACGCTGATGGGTTGGCTGCTTTGGCGTAATGTAAAACCGTTTGAGTTGCCAGCAAAAAAAGCATTGCTGGTAAGCGGACTTATTGTCATTGGATTGATTGTTTACCCAATGTTGAAATACAAGTTCATTGATCATGATGCAGTAGATCAAGTGGTTGAAAAACTGCAAGTGAGATTTGAACCCGCAGTGCCATGGCAGCTGGTCATTGGTTACGTGCAGTATCGGGAGCAGCTTGCTAACATGCAGGAATTGTTAAAGGGTAATGCGCAGATTCCGCCGCTGGAGCATCTGCAAGATAAAAATGCAGATATGCCCGCAACTTTGGTATTGGTTATTGGCGAGTCTACCAATCGCCAGCATATGAGCTTGTATGGCTATCCGCGCAAAACTACGCCGCTGCTGGATGCAATGAAAGATGAACTGCTGGTGTTTAAACAGGTGATAGCGCCAAGGCCATATACGATAGAGGCATTGCAGCAGGTGCTTACATTTGCCGATCAGGAAAATCCGGATCTATACCTGACTAAACCATCGATCATGAACATGATGCGGCAAGCCGGTTATAAATCATTCTGGATTACTAATCAGCAAACCATGACCAAGCGCAACACGATGCTGACTACGTTTTCCAAATATACTGATAAGCAGGTTTACTTGAACAATACCCGCCTGCAGAACTCAAGGCAGTATGATGGCGATGTGCTGGCGCCATTTGCAGAAGCCTTGCGGGATCCGGCGCCACGCAAACTTATCGTACTGCATCTGCTCGGTACGCACATGAAATATAAATATCGATATCCGGATGAGTTTATTCATTTTAAAGATAATGCAAACCTGGCTCCGGCGCTGAGTGAAAATAAGGTTAAGGTCATCAACACATACGATAATGCCGTTTTATACAATGACTTTGTCGTTTCAAATATAATAAAGACATATGAGAAAAGTCAGCAGCATGGTTTTCTGGTCTATTTCTCAGATCATGGCGAAGACGTTTATGAAGCGCCCGGATATAACCTGCTCGGACGCAATGAGGCGAGCCCGACCCTGCCTATGTATGCGGTCCCATTTTTATTATGGATGACACCGGATTGGCGCGCAAAAATGCCTGAAATAAATAACGATGTGCTGGAGCGCCCATACAGCATGTCGCACTTTATTCATACCTGGGCTAATCTGGCTGGATTGCAGTTTACCGATTATGTGCCGTATAAGAGTTTGATTAATCCTGAATTTGAAGTATTGCCATTGCTTGTCGGCGATCCAGGCAATCCTAAGTCGCTTAAAATTCTTCCTAAAGCAAAGTAGTCTTTGCATGCATAAATCATTCGAAACCTCAGTGTTAAACCAGCATGCTGCTGATGTTGAAGTTGTGCGGCTTAATGACGGGTCAGTCTTAACCGAGCTGACGCTGGTTCGTCAGGTGCCGGATAAGCGTTATGTGTATCGTGCGCGTTGGCAAGGCCAGCATGTTTATGCCAAATTATTTATCGGTAAAAACAATGCCTACTATGCAAGCCGCGATCTGGCTGGAGTTCAGCATTTGATGCAAGCCGGAATCACAACGCCGCCTTTATTGTTTCAAGGCCAAACGCAGGATAAGCAGGCAGAAGTTTTGGTTTTTGTGGAGATTGTGCATGCAAAAAATGCTGAAGAAGTCTGGCACAGTTGTGATGATAAGCAGCGTTTCGAGCTGGCGCAGCATCTGGTGCTGACACTGGCTAGGCATCACCAGGCGGGGCTGATTCAGACTGATTTATATTTTAAAAACTTCCTGCTGCAGGAGGCAAATGTTTATACGCTTGATGGTGACGGTATTCGTCGTTTATCACGCGTATTTCAGAAGCGCCAAAGGCTGCGTAATCTGGCAACGCTGCTATCCAAGATGGATGTGCTGAATGACCAATGGATCCCGCTGCTTTACCGGCATTATTGCCAGCAGTTAAACACGGTATATGCTTTGGCTGATGAGGCCACAGTTCAGAACCTGACGCGAAAAATCCGCAGCCGGATGGCGAGTGCCTATGCCGATAAAAAAGTATTCAGAACCTGTACTGACGTAAAAGTCAGCAAGCGCTTTGATAGGTTTTTAGCTATATCGCGGGGTTTTGAGCAGGGTGCTGTTTCGCCACGGCTTTTGGATGCTGCGCTTGCAGATACGGAGACTAATCTCAAAAATGGCAATACCTGCACCATCGCCAAGGCGCTGATTGCAGATAGACAGGTAGTGATTAAACGCTACAACATTAAAGATGCATGGCATGGCTTGAACCGTGCGTTTCGTGTGAGCCGTGCAGCGCTTTCGTGGGCAAATGCACATCGCTTGATGATTTCAGATATTGCTACACCCAAACCGCTGGCGTTACTTGAGGAGCGTTTTGGCTGTTTGCGCAGACGCGCTTATTTTTTAAGTGAATATATAGATGCACCTGATGCGATGCAGTTTTTTTCGCAATCTTCCACACCAGAAGATAAAGAAAAAGTGGCATGCAATATCGCTACTCTGTTTCACCGGCTTTATTTGTTCAGGTACTCGCATGGCGACTGTAAGGCGACGAATATCAAAATTGTTAACTTGGCGCCGGTGCTGATTGACCTGGATGGTATGCGGGCACATCGGCATGGCTGCTGGTCTGATTGGTGGTTTGCGCGCAAGCACGTCAAAGATCTGCAGCGGTTTATGAAAAACTGGGAGCTCGATGCCGAAACCACACAGCTTTTAAGGCAGGCCATACGCTTGGAGTATGCATCTCAGGATATAAATGCGGGTGACAATATCTTAATTCGCGCAGGCATCGCTTAAAAACAGTAAAATAACGAAAAATGAATTGATTGAGAGTACAGGCATGATAGTTTTAGGTTTATCAGGTGCGTTAGGTCACGATGCGTCGGCAGCAATTCTGGTCGATGGCAAAATCATTGCAGCGGCTGAAGAAGAGCGTTTTATCCGTGATAAACACGCTAAAAATCAGTTCCCTTACGAAGCGGCCAAATTCTGTATGCAGCAGGCGGGTATCAAGCCGGAAGACGTCGACATCGTGGCTTTCCCGTATGCGGAAATTCCACTGAGTTCCAATGCGCGCTGGCATTATGCCAAACGTCACTGGTATGCGCCTGACCGCGCTTTGGATGCAATTTTTAACGGCAATCGCCGCTTCCGTCGCAACCGTGATAAATCATTGAAACTGATGGCAGACCTGGGATTAAGCAAAGCCGAATTCGTGCCGGTTGAGCACCATCTGGCGCATGCATCCAGTGCATATCATTTGAGTGGTTTCAAGGAAAAAACTGCGATTGTCGGTATTGATGGCAAAGGCGAATACGCAACTACATTCTTCGGCTATGGTGAAAATGGCAAGATTCATAAAATCAAAGAGTTTTATGATCCTGATTCACTAGGCGGCATGTACGGTGCTATTACCGAATACCTGGGTTTTGAAATGCTGGATGGTGAATTTAAAGTCATGGGCATGGCGCCCTATGGCGATGCCAGTAAATATGATTTGTCCAGGCTGGTAAGCTTTGAAGACGGCGAACTGCGCATTAATACCAAACTGGTAAACGTGGTGGGTTTGCGTCGCTATAAAGAGAACGGCAAAGGCTACTATTTCACACCGGAATTGATTGAGTGGCTAGGCCCTAAACGTCATGGCGATGAGATCGATGATCCTTACATCCACTACGCAGCATCTGTACAGCAATTGCTGGAAGATGTTGCATTGAAGATGATTGATTATTATTTGGGCGACATCATCAAGGAAACCGGCCGTATTGCGATGGCGGGTGGCGTTGCCCTGAACGTGAAGCTGAATCAGCGCATTATTGCGATGCCGCATGTTAAGGAGTTATTTGTACAGCCCGCCTCAGGTGATAACGGCACTTCACTAGGCGCTGCAACTTATGCAGCGCATCTGGCAGGCGATACAATCCATAAAATGGAGCATGCCTATCTGGGGCCGGCATTCACTAGCGAACAATGTATTGCCGCTTGTGAAGCGCATCCGAAAAAACCGATATTTACACGTGTGGAAAATGCTGCGCAAAAAGGTGCGGAGTTGCTCGCAAGCGGCAATCCGCTGGCATGGCTGCAAGGTCGGATGGAGTTTGGGCCAAGGTCTCTAGGCTGCCGCAGCATTTTAGGCGATCCGAGCTATCCGGGTGTGGCAGACCGTATCAATGCACAGATTAAATATCGTGAACGCTGGCGTCCGTTCTGTCCGAGTATGCTGGATCGAGTTGCGGTAGATATTCTGCAGACTGAGCATCCAGCGCCATACATGACATTTACGTTTGACGTGGCCGAACATTGGAAATCAAAGATTCCTGAAGTAGTGCACGAGGATGGTACTGCACGTGCGCAAGTGGTTACGCGCGAGACTAACCCGCGCTATTACGAGCTGATTGAGCATCTTGAGCAGCTGCGTGGCGTGCCGGTCGTGTTGAATACATCATTGAACAGAAGAGGCGAGCCGATGATCTGCTCGCCTAAAGATGCGCTTGATATGTTCTATGGTTGCGACCTGGAGTATCTGATGATGGAAGACGTACTGGTGACAAAAAAATAAATCAAACAATTCGTTGATTTAGATTAGTTTTCTACCCGTTTTTACCAAACAAAAGCCGCTTTATGAGCGGCTTTTGTTTGACGATAAGGCCGACTTTAGCGATAATCGGGGTTAGTGTTTTTTCTTAACTAAGTAAGAAACATCATGTAATAAGCATTGTGTGATGTCATATTATTTGGTTCCGCTATTGAGTCAGTTATCTGAATAGAGTATCTAATTATGAAACAATCCCATATAGAAGTTACTGAACGTATCATAGAAAAAAGCCGCCCGACGCGTGCGGCCTATCTGCAGCGTATCGATGATATTGTGAATCGTCCAAGAGGCGCTGATCGTCTGGGCTGTGCCAATGTGGCACACGCGTTCGCGGCAATGCCGGCAAATGACAAACTGCGTGTTGTAGTAGAAAAAGCGCCAAATATCGGGATTATTACCGCATACAACGATATGCTTTCAGCGCATCAGCCTTATGTGACTTATCCGGATATTATTCGTGATGAAGCGCACAAGTATGGCGCTACGGTACAAGTTGCCGGTGGCGTGCCTGCCATGTGTGACGGCATTACACAGGGTGAGCCCGGTATGGAGCTGTCATTGTTCAGCCGTGACACCATTGCCATGGGTACTGCAATCGGTTTATCTCATGATGTATTTGATGCTGCGCTGCTATTAGGCGTGTGCGATAAAATCGTGCCGGGTCTTTTGATCGGCGCTTTGAAGTTTGGCCATCTGCCAGTCGTATTCGTGCCTGCTGGTCCAATGAGCACCGGTATCGACAATACAACAAAATCAAAAGTGCGTGAACAATATGCACAGGGCAAGGTTGGTCGCCAGGAGCTGCTGGAGTCAGAGTCAGCCGCTTATCATGGTGCCGGCACCTGTACTTTTTACGGTACTGCCAACAGCAACCAGATGCTGATGGAAGCCATGGGCTTGCATGTGCCGGGCGCTGCATTCGTACATCCGCATGACGGCTTGCGTGAACTACTCACGCGTGAAGCTGTGAGAATGGTATTGGAGAATGTGAAGAGCAAAAACTTTACACCAATCGGTCGCATGGTCGATGAACATGTGATTGTCAATGCAATGGTAGCCTTGCTTGCAACCGGCGGCTCAACTAATCATCTGATCCACTGGGTGGCAATTGCACGCGCAGCGGGTATTATCATCGACTGGACAGATTTCTATCATCTGGCTAAAACCACGCCCTTACTGGCAAGTGTTTATCCTAACGGTAAGGCTGATGTGAACGAATTCCAGGCTGCGGGTGGCCCGGCTTTTGTGATCCGCGAGTTGATTGAAGCCGGTTATATGTTCCCGGATGTGCTGACAGTGGCACATGGTGGCTTGCGTGAATACGGTAAATTACCTGTCAAAGAAGATAACAAGCTGGTATGGAAAGATCTGCCGAAGGAAAGCAGTGATGAAACTATTGTGCGTACCGCACAATTTCCATTCAATGAATCCGGTGGCTTGCGCCTGCTCAAGGGCAACCTTGGCCGCAGCGTAATCAAGATTTCAGCCGTGCCGGAAGACCGTCACATCATTGAAGCACCAGCAATCATATTTGATGCACAGGAAGAGTTGCTGGCTGCATTTGACCGCGGCGAGCTGGAAAAAGACTTTATTGCAGTTGTGCGCTTCCAGGGACCTAAAGCCAACGGCATGCCTGAACTGCATAAATTAACACCGCCATTGGCCGTGCTGCAGAATAAAGGTTTCAAGGTTGCAATCGTGACCGATGGTCGTATGAGCGGAGCATCCGGCAAGATTCCGGCAGCGATACACTTAACGCCGGAAGCGTCAGCGGGCGGCCCGATTGCAAAAGTACGCGATGGCGACATCATTCGCCTGAATGCTACCGTTGGTATGGTCAACGTACTGGTAGATGAAGATGAATGGGCAGAACGTGAAGTCGCAGAATTACCAGACACTAAGCGTAACAGCAATGCACATGGCTTTGGTCGTGAGTTGTTCGGCGGTATGCGCAAGAACGTATTATCAGCCGAAGAAGGCGCCGTAACCTGGCTCTAAACTTTGCAAATCAAACGATAACCGCGTTGCGCTCGCTTGCCGTACTCAATTGTACTGTCTGTACTCGCACGCCTTGTACTCGTTTGATTATCAAAGTTTTTGTCGTTCTAAATTTTAAATTATGGGGTTCTTGCTTAAGCGAGAATCCAATCGAAACAAATTAACATCAATAGGTAGAAAAAATGAGTACATTAGATTTAGCCAACCATGGCCCGGTAATTCCAGTAATCGTGATCAATCGAGTAGAAGACGCTGTGCCTATGGCTGAGGCATTGCTTGAGGGCGGTATTCGTGTGTTGGAAGTCACTTTGCGTACTGCATGTGCGTTGGCTGGTATGGAAGAAATTGCCAAGCGTGTTCCAGATGCAATTTTGGGTTCAGGCACTGTGCGTAACCTGAAAGATGCGCAAGCGTCTAAAGATGTAGGCTGTCAGTTTGCGGTTAGCCCTG
>Ga0208114_1000213_pt1 | contig 14865 bp, 10 predicted proteins | sample LakWasMeta2_LOW4_2_FD_183854 | JGI IMG/M metagenome (GOLD analysis project Ga0208114, IMG submission 183854) | Freshwater sediment methanotrophic microbial communities from Lake Washington under simulated oxygen tension - Sediment Metagenome... | ecosystem: Environmental > Aquatic > Freshwater >... | reverse complement strand
AGAATTTGTGAGAACTTGTCAATTTTTTTGATTTAAATCCAGTTCACGAAGTTTTAACCGGCGACACTTTATCCCAGCCGCTGTCTCTCGCTGGAAGAGCCGATATGGATGGCTTCCCGGTACTTGGCGACCGTTCGGCGCGCTACGGGAATACCGTCTGCTTTTAGCAATTCCGCGAGGCGGGCATCGCTGAGCGGAGAGCGCGGATTTTCCGCGTCAATCAGCTTGCGTATCATGGATTGTATTGCCGTCGCGGAAGTTCCTCCGCCTTCATTGTTGCTGATGCCGGAACTGAAAAAATAACGAAATTCGAATGTTCCCCGCGGTGTTCTCAGGAATTTCCGGGTGGTGGCACGGGAAATGGTGGATTCGTGCAGCCCCAATTCTTCGGCAACCTCACGCAATGTCAGGGGGCGCATGGCTTGTGGTCCATGTTCGAGAAACCCGCTTTGCTGGCGGACAATGGAACGGGCTACACGCAATAAAGTATCCGCGCGGGAATCCAGACTTTTAATCAGCCAGCGAGCTTCCTGCAGCTGGCCTTTAAGATAGGAATCGTCTTCGCGGCTGGCTTTGCCGATCAGGCTTTCATAGTGGCGATTGATGCCTATGCGTGGTTGGCTGCCACGGGCATGACTTACCTGCCAAACCCCCTTTTGTTTGCTTGCGATGCAATCCGGGGCAACATAGTCGGGGGCATCGGCGCTAATCTGCAGACCGGGCTTGGGGTCCAGGCTTTTGAGCAACGCCAGCGATTCCTGCATTTCGGCGGGGGCGACCTTGAGCTGCGATGCCAGTTTTTCCGATCCAAGCTTTGCCAGGGCTTCGAGATGATCCTGCGCTATTTTTTTTGCCAGGCACCAGCCCGGCGTATCGTGGCTTAGCACCTGCAACTGGATCAGCAGGCAGTGCGATAAATTTCTTGCACCTACGCCAACCGGGTCAAACTGGTGTATCAATTGCAAAACCGTGCTTATTTCCTGCAGGTCGGCATGGATTTCAGGCAGCAAAGTTTCCTGGATGGACTCAAGGGATTCGAGCAAATAACCCTCGTTATTGATGGCCTCGACGATGACTTCGCCGATGGCAACGTCGCGCGCAGACAAGTGGCTTAGACGAAGTTGCCACAAAAGATGCTCGCACAATCCCACGGGGACGGCGATGCCGAATTCATTTTCGTACTCTTCGCTTTTGCCATTCGACGTTCTTGGCTCGTCGTAGGACCAGTCGAACTCTTCGTTGTTTTCGATAACGGTGACTTCGCCGTCGTTTTCTTCGGAATCTTTTTCCTTGGATGGCATTTCATCCTGAATTCCGGAGGGGGTATCGTCACCTTCGGAGACAAAATCCTCGATCACTTCGAGCAACGGATTGCTCTCGATTGCCTCGGAGATTTCTGTTTCCAGTTCCACGCTCGAAAGCTGCAGTAAACGAATGGCCTGACGCAGTTGAGGCGTCAAGGTCAGCGATTGCGTTTGTCTAATTTGCAGACTCGGTTTCATCATGCACAGTTAAGCATATGCGGAGACTGCGCGGGAAGCACCGGGAGACAATTTTTACAGGCGGAAGGTATCGCCCAGATAGACGCGCCGGACGTCTGGATTTTCCAGTATTTCTTCCGGCGTACCTTGGGTAAGTACGCTGCCGGCATTCAGGATGTAGGCACGATCACAGATGCCCAGTGTTTCACGGACGTTGTGGTCGGTAATCAGCACGCCGATGCCTCTTTGCTTGAGATGTATGACGATTTTCTGGATTTCGGCGACCGATATGGGGTCAACGCCGGCAAAAGGTTCGTCGAGCAATATCATTCGGGGATTCGCCGCCAGCGAGCGGGCAATTTCGACGCGTCGGCGTTCACCGCCGGAGAGACTTGCCCCGAGTTGCTTGGCGACGTGTGTGACGTGCAATTCTTCCAGCAGGCTTTCCTGTTCTTTTTTTCGCTCTGCGCTGCTCAGTTCCTTGCGCAGTTCCAGAACCGCCATGATGTTTTCCGCCACGGTCAGTTTGCGGAACACGGAAGCTTCCTGGGGCAGGTAGCCAATCCCCAGTTGCGCGCGTTCATGCATCGGCATGCTGGTGATGAGCCGGTCATTGAAATAGATCTCGCCGGCATCGGCAGGAACGAGACCAACAATCATGTAAAAACAGGTGGTCTTGCCGGCACCGTTAGGGCCAAGCAGCCCTACGACCTCGCCCGGATGCAAATCCAGCCCGAAGTCACGAACGACTTCACGCGATTTATATCGCTTGCGAAGACCTTTCGCGTGCAGCATTAGGGTTTGGCTTCTGCTGGGGCTTTGTTTTTTGGCATGATCCGCATCGAAACGCGACTGCCGTCACCGCCACCATTCAGGCGTCCTGTCTTCAGGTCATATTTCACGTTTTCTCCGCGCATGGAGCCGCGGGGTTGTTCAATGATGACGTTGCCCTTGAGCACGATCAAATCCGAGCTCAGGGTGTAAACAATCGTCGACGCCTGGGCATTCATCGGTTCCCCGGTATCATTGACCTGCTTCATTACCACCGGAGCACCGGTCAGGGTGACTCTGTCGATGTCGCCTTTGCTGCGATGGATAACCGCACGATCCGCTTTGATTTCGAGCGTGCCTTGCGTAATGACGACATTGCCATTGAGCGTGGAGTCGCTTTCATCTTCCATGATGGCGTCGCTATTGTCGGCCTGGACGTCCATTGGTTGATTGCGATCGGAAGATTTTCCCAGTGCCATCGGGGAAATCGACAGTGTGGCGGCGAGTAGGGTGAGGCTAACGGCGAGCAGGCGCATATCGTCCTTTGACATCGGCTAAAAGTTGAAAACGTTTGGCTTGCATGTCCACCTGCAAGCCACGGCCTTGAAGTATAGAGTCGGCGCGGGTAATGGTCACGACATCCTTGCTTTGGGCGGTATTTTTCTTGGGAAAAATGGTCAATTGCTCTGCGCTGAAGCGGGTTTGCTGTCCACTGGCGGTTTTCGGGCCGATCATCTCGACCTTGTCCTGCAGCCGGACTTCTTCGGCTTTCGGTCCTACCCAGGCATTGCCGGATTCGGCATGCCACTTCCCGCCGTTGTTGTCGGGAAAGCTGAATTTCGGGGTCAGGATACTCAGTGTCTTGCCTTTCGGGTCGCGCTCCAGATAGGGCGACTTTAGCGTAAAGGCTTCTTTTCCTTTCTCGTCCAGCGTGGTCATTTCAAAGTTATGCAGGACATAGTCCGAGCGGGCGGGACCTTCGGCTTTGATTTGTGGCTTGGAGCGCAGATTCCAGACCAGAATGGTGCTCAGCACGGCCGCTGCGAAAATCAGGATGGTCCATAAATTGCGGGTCACGCGAGGACACCCCATTTTTTCATAATCACGGGTATCAGGTTCTGCGATTCCAGAATGAAGTCGCACAAGGCGCGGGCTGCACCTTCGCCGGCATTTTTATGGCTGACCCAATCGGCGTGTTCGAACATCCAGGCATGGGCGTTGGCAGGCACGCAGGCCAGCGCACATCGTTTCATCGCAGCCAGATCAGGAACGTCGTCACCCATGAAGGCGACTTCACTGGTGGTGATATTCAATTGCTTGCACAGGGCTTCGAGGCAGGCGGCCTTGTCTTTGACTCCGATAAAAACGTGCGACAGACGCAGATCTCGGGCGCGGGCTTTAGCCGATTCGCTGGCACGCGCGGTAATCAATGCAACCGCAATGCCATTTTCTTCCAGCAGACGCAGGCCCTGACCATCGTGCACGTTGAAAGCCTTGCTCTCGCGGCCCTCGCTGTCGAAATAAAGACGCCCGTCGGTGAGAGTACCGTCGACATCGAAACACACGAGGCGAATGGCTCCGGCGCGTTTTTTTAATTCTGCGGGATCCAATACCATGGCTCAGACCACTCGTGCACGAAGCAAGTCGTGAATATTCAATGCACCAACAACGTGCTTCTCGTCATCGACCACGACAAGGGCACTGATTTTGTATTGTTCCATCAGATGTGCGGCTTCCACGGCGAGTGCGTCGGGGGCGATGGTTTTTGGCGAATGCGCCATCAATCGGGTGACTGGCGTATTGCGTAAATCGACCTGGGCATCGTCAAGCGCACGGCGTAAATCGCCATCGGTGAAGACACCGAGTAAACGGTCTTCGTTATCGACTATCGCCGTCATGCCCAGACGCTTGCGGCTCATTTCCACCAGCGCCTCGCTGGCGCTGGCCTGAATCCCGACACGTGGCACTTCGCTGCCGGCATGCATGATGTCGCTGATATGTAGAAGCAGGCGGCGGCCCAGCGCACCGGCCGGGTGCGAGCGGGCAAAATCATCGGCGGTGAAGCCGCGCGCTTCCAGAAGGCTGACGGCAAGGGCATCGCCCATCACCAGTGCGGCAGTGGTACTGGACGTTGGTGCCAGGCCCAGCGGGCAAGCTTCTTCCGGCACGCTGACATCAAGGTGGACGTCGGCTTCGTTTGCCAGGCTGGAGCCGGGCTTGCCGGTCAGGCTGATTAGGACATTACCCTGACGCTTCAAGACCGGGACAATGGTGAGTAATTCTTCGGTTTCACCCGAGTTGGACAAGGCCAGCACAACGTCGGCGTCGGTAATCATGCCCAAGTCGCCATGGCTGGCTTCGCCGGGGTGCACGAAAAACGCGGGAGTGCCGGTAGAGGCCAGTGTGGCTGCAATCTTGGTGGCGATATGGCCGGATTTACCCATGCCCGTGCAAATGACTCGCCCCTTGCAGGCCAGCAATAAACGGCAGGCCTGGGCGAATTCGACGCCAATTCTGGCCTGGACGGCTTGCAGTGCCTGAATTTCAACCGAAAGAACGCGATGTCCACATTGGATCAGCGAACTGTCGGTCAGCGCATCGTTCTTCAGATTAGCGTTCATCAAAGCAGGGTTGGCGGTATCATGTGCGTCTATTGTAAGCCAACACTTGTTAATACCCCACTATTCATAAGCAGCCAATGAACGCCCAACAAATACAAGACTTAATACTCGCCGGCATGCCCGGCGCACAGGCCCAGGTGACGGGCGAAGACGGCGTCCATTTCGAGGCCCTTGTCATTTCCGACGCTTTTCGGGGCAAATTGCCCCTGGCCAGGCATCGCATGGTGTATGCCACGCTCGGCAGCCTGATGGGTGGCGCGATCCACGCCCTGGCTTTGCGCACACTGACGCCGGAAGAAGCACAAGCTTCCCACTGATTCGGCACCAACCAATAACTGACTAGAAGAAAAAAATCATGGCAAAAATTATCGTTACCGGTGGCGAAGTATTGAATGGCGAAGTGCAGATTTCCGGTGCGAAAAACGCCGTGTTGCCGATCTTGTGCGCTACCTTGCTGGCAGACAGCCCGATTTCGATCGGCAATGTGCCGCATTTGCACGATGTCACTACGACCGTCGGGTTGCTGGGCGCCTTGGGCGCACAGCTGAGTATCGATGAAAAACTGACGATTACCGTTGATCCCACACATCCGATCAATACCGTTGCGCCTTACGAATTGGTGAAAACCATGCGCGCCTCGATTCTGGTGCTCGGCCCCCTGTTGGCGAAATACGGTCATGCCGAAGTGTCCTTGCCGGGTGGTTGCGCGATTGGTTCGCGTCCGGTCGAACAACATATTCGTGGCCTGATCGCGCTCGGTGCCGATGTCGTGGTCGAAAACGGTTTCGTCAAAGCCAAATGCGATCGCCTGAAGGGCGGTCGTTATGTATTCGACATGGTCACCGTCACCGGTACAGAAAATGTATTGAGTGCCGCCGTCCTGGCGAAAGGCACGACCGTTCTGGAAAACTGTGCCGAAGAACCCGAGGTCGTCGATTTGGCGAACTGCCTGGTTGCCATGGGCGCAAAAATCGACGGCATCGGTACTACCAAAATGATTATCGAAGGCGTCGACAGCCTGCGTGGCTGCCATTACGACGTGATGCCGGACCGTATCGAGACTGGCACTTTCCTGATTGCAGGTGCGATGACCGGGGGACGCGTGATTTGCAAAAAAACCCGAGCCGGCATTCTCGATGTAGTGTTGCAAAAACTTGAAGACGCCGGCGCCGAAATTACCACCGGTGCCGATTTCATCGAATTGAATATGCGCGGCAAGCGTCCGAAGGCAGTCAGTCTGACGACCGCGCCTTATCCGGCGTTCCCGACCGACATGCAGGCGCAGTTCGCAGCCATGAACTGCATGGCGGACGGCGTAGGCGTCATCAAGGAAACGATTTTCGAAAATCGTTTCATGCACATGAATGAATTAATGCGCCTTGGTGCCGATATACAGATTGATGGTCACACCGCGATTATCCGCGGCGTTGAAACACTGACTGGTGCACCGATCATGGCGACCGATTTGCGTGCCTCGGCATCGCTGGTTCTTGCTGGCCTGGTCGCGAAAGGCGAAACCGTCATCGACCGGATTTACCACATCGATCGCGGTTACGAAAACATCGAAGAGAAACTGGGTGGTCTGGGCGCCAAGATTCGTCGCGTGCCGGGTTGATTCGATTATAAATCTAAGCGAATAAATCAACGCGGGGTTACTGCAGGTAGTAACCCCACGGCTCACATCAGAATTCCATTCTGAAACCCATCGACAAGGTGTCTTGATCCAGTCGATCGCGGCCTAGCATTTTTTCGTAGTAGACAAATCCCGATCTGCCCCGAGACAGAATCATCGACAAGCCCAGTCCGATACGGAAGTAACTCTTGTCCAACGGATCTCCGGTGACCGAAATCGGCGTGCCGGTCGGGTCGTAAATAAACGAGGCCTGGATCGTTTGCGGATCGTCCTTGAATTCGCGTTCCCATTCGATTTGCATGTGTGGCATCAACACGCCCCAGTCGGTGCTATGACTGAAGGCAAATTTGCTGCCGAGCACGGTGGCCAACGATGTCAAGCTGCGGCTATCAATGTGCAAACCCAATCCGGAACCATTGCCGCCTAAAAGGATTTCGTCGTAGGCATCGAAGTCCAGTTTGGTGTAGGTCAGACGGCCATAAGGACCAATTGCCCAGCCTCCTTTCTGGAAATCGCGGCCGAAGGTAAATGCTGCCGATAACATGCTGCCATCGGTATCGGCATTGGCGATCTGGTCCACCGTGGTAAAGCCGCCACCGAAGAGCGGCAAGGTGTAGTGGATGTGGCGCTGCATATCGAAATTATTCTGGCCGTAGGTCATTACGGCATCGGCATACCAATTGTTCTGCTGATAAAACGTGCTGTAGGCGGAGGCACTCCAGCCGGTGGTATCCACGCTGCCCTCACTGCCGGGCAGCGTGGTGCCTTGTCGTGTGAGGCCAAGCGCGGCGCCAATAATCAACCGGTCGCTCATGCGGTAATCGATGCCGGCACTCAAGCCATTGATGTCGTAATCGAAAGCCGGATTGATCGAGCCGGCTTCCGCTTCGCCGCGGCCAATCGAACCGGTGGCAAAGAAACCCCAGCGTTCGAAATCCCCCGAGTTATTGGCCGCGCTGGCATTGCTTGCTTCGCCATTGAGTGAACTGAACAGGCTGGCCAATGGCACGCTGCCACTGGCGGTGTTCAAGGCAAGTCCACCGAAGCTGGTACCACCGGTGCCGCTACGCAAGGCGGCGATCCGCGCTTTCAGATTCTGGAATTGCGACTGCGCCGCGAGCATCGATGCATTGGCCTGTGCCATGGCGACATCGGAGAACAATTCGTCCAGTGCATTGATGGTGTCTTGTGAATCGATGCCGGCCGAGCCGAGGATGCTTTGGCATTGTTGCAGCAAATCGGTTTCTTCCGCGCTCAGCGAAATATCGTTGGCCAGAGCAGGGCAGAGCGTATCAATGGCATTGGCCACTGCGGTTTGCAGTGGATTTAATCCGGTCAGATTCGAGATGGCGACGTTCAAGTTGAATACCACCGGTGCGCTCGCAAATGCCGGTGCGGTGGCACTCACTTGCACCGTGCCCAGGCCGCCGAGCTGTATGGTGTTGCTCGCCTGGCCGCTGGCGTTGGTGACACTGCTTGCACTCGTGAGCGTTCCCCCGGTGCTTGTCCAGTTAATCGTGGCACCGGCAATCACCAGGCCGCCGCTATCGCGCAATTCGACTGTCAGTGGTGCCGAAGTCACCGACGGATCGAGCACCTGATTGTTTCCCGAAACAATCGTCAGGCCACTGGCTACTGCCGCCGTCAATGCCGTGGCATTGAAGGTCGTTGCAGGCCCGCCGAGTACGGTGGCACTGACAGTGTTAATGCCGGCAGTGGGGCCGAGCGTCAAGACGGTGGATGCCTGACCGGCACCATTAGTAAGGGCATTGATCACCGATATCGAACCGCCGCCAGCGGTGACCGAGAAAGTAATCGGTACGCCATTTAACGCCAAGGGTTTTTGCGGGCCGCGACCCGTTGAAGAAAATACGCCGGCAGGAGGAGAGATCTGCACCGTCAATGCGACCGGCAGGGCGGTTGATACCGGGCCCGCCTGACCATTGCCTGCCACGGCAATGATGCTCGCCATCACGGCGCTAGCCGTGAAATCAATCGTTGCCGTGCCTCCGAAGGCGCTTGCGCGAATGACTGCCGGTCCGTTCGACGTACCGAAGGTAAAGCTATTGCTTGCCTGTCCACCGGCATCGCTTGTGCTGGTGAGTGCACTCAAACTCGCCGGTCCGGAAATAACTGTCCAATCGATCGTCTGGCCTGAGATCGCATTGCCGAAGCCATCCCGCAACACCACGACCATCGGCGAATTAGCCGGTGAGCCAATCACGCCGGATTGCCCGTTGCCGGAAACGATGACCAAGGTGTTATTCGGGGTCGGGCTGTTTGCCAGTGAAAACGTGACAGTCGCCGTGGGTTCGTCGGCACGCGTTGCGGTAATGCTGACCGGCCCAACAGCGGGCCCTGCCGTGACGGTGATGCTGGCATCACCCGCGGCATCGGTGTTGCTGGTGCCCGACGACAACACGGCACTGCCGGAAGCCAATACCCAATTGATTGTTACGCTTTCTTCGGCAATGCCATTGTTGGTGGCATTGACGATCAGCGGTGAAGCGAATGGCACGTTGATGAAAGCGACCTGGCCATTGCCCGATGTACGCGTCAGCGCAAGTGCGGAAACCGCCGCGGCAATATCCAGAGTGTATGTCACCGTCGCCGTGGGTTCATCATCGCGTGTTGCGGTTATGGTTACGTTGCCAAGAGTTACTCCCGCATTGACACTGATGCTTGCATTTCCCGAACCATCGGTAACACTCGTGGCGGCCGACAAGGTGGCATCGCCGCCGGTAACGGCCCAGTTAATCGTGACGCCGGAGACGGGGCTGCCGCTATCTGCGGCCAGCACAATCAGGGGTGATACAAAGGGTGTGCCAGGCGGTGTGCTTTGACCATTGCCGGTAGCGATATTCAATGTTCGCGTCACCGCCAGAACATTATGGTTGGTAATGACATTCACACCAAAGCTGGCTGCGCTGGCTTGAATCTGTACTGGGCCGGGCGTATTGCCGAAATCGAAATTGATTTGGGTTCCACCGTTACTATCGGTTACGGTCGTACCTGATGAAACCGTTGCGTCTCCGCTTAAAACCGTCCAGTCGATATTGATATCGGCCAATCCGATTCCGCCGCCGTTGCCGAGCCGTACGACAATGGGAGCAATCGCCGATGTATTCGGCGGGCCGCTTTGGTTGTCGCCACTCAGCACCTGCAGCACAGGCGCAATCGTCGAATTGAGATCGAACACCACGCTATTGCCTGAGTCGTTGCGCTCGGCGGTAATTTGTATTGAGCCTGCGTTACCGGTGGCTTCGACATTGATTTGTGAAAAACCCGAAGCATCGGTCGTGGTGGTGCCGCTCGATAAAATCGCATCGCCCAGCGTCACGCTCCAGTTAATCTGTACACCGCTCACGGCAAGTCCGCTGTCTTCCGCCAACACGACGATAGTATTGGGAAAGGTCGTGCCGAGCGGCGTAGTTTGATTATTGCCGGCATGCAAGGTCAGTGTTTGTGCAGGTGAGATGACGTGAATGATGAAAGTTACCGGTGCGATCGGGCAGGCTGGGTCCGGGCTCGCCGGACAGCCGCCGTCTACCGTGACGGTAAAGTCGCCGGTGACGGCACTGGTAAACGTATTTGAACTGTCGCCGGCACTATCGACCGGTGAGTTACTGCTTCCTAGTGTTCCGCCAGTGGTACTCCACAAGGTTTCAAGCGAAGTATCGCCGATGCCGTTGACCGTGTAATTGACATCCAGATTGGCGATGTCCCCCACGTTGATCGTGATCTCATTCGGGCTGACGGTATTGAGCAGGTAAACATTGCCGGTCGCGTCAAGATTGAATGTCACCGAAGAACCGGAGTCGGCCCGAATCGCAGACACGCTTATCGTGCCGGCGACATTGCCCGCATCGATGCTCATTGTTGCGATACCACCGGCATCGGTGAAAGACGGTGTTGGCGAAGTAAAGGTGCCGGAACCACTGGTGATGTACCAGTCGATCTGAACACCGGCTGCGGGCACGCCGTTGTCGAGTGCTTGCACAGACAAAGGACTTGCAAACGATGTTGCCAGTGACGTGCTCTGGCCATCGCCGGAATCCAGCACCAGCGACTTGTCTATAACGGTAATCGTGAAGGTTTCCGTTGTCGGCGGGCAAGCCGGATCAGGAATGACCGGGCAATCACCATCGGCGGTGACGGTATAGACGCCGGGCGTGTTCGGCGGGAAAAATATGGTTTCCGCGTTACCCGATCCATCCACGGGAACCGAAGTCGATGTCAGGAAGCCTTGCGCAGCATTCCAGAGCACGTTTCTGCCTGCCGCCGGGCTCCCGTTGATGCTGTAATTGGCGGAAAGATAAATGCCGTAACCCAACGGCAAACTGTAGGCATTCGAACCATTTGCAACCAGTGTGTATGTGTTGGTACCAACGCTCAGATTGAACGTGGTGAAAGCACTGGGCTCATCTTGCCGTGTTGACGTAATCGTAGTGGTCCCATTGGAAGGCCCGGCCGTGACATCGATACTGGCCAATCCGCTGCCGTCGGTTACAGAGGTGCCGCTCGACAAGGTCGAGTCGCCACTCGTCACCACCCAGTCAATCGTGATGCCGCTGGTTGGCGAACCATTATCGTTGGCAACCACAATCAATGGCGATGCAAACGCGGCATTGGTAGCGGCACTCTGGCTGTTACCCGAGCTGATATTCAACGTGCGCGTTACCGAGCTGGTGCTTACCAGAAACTCCACGGCATTGCCGGGGCAATCGGGATCGGCCGCCACCGGGCAACTTCCCTGCACACGAATACGGTAGTCGCCGTTGAGCGTCGGCGTGAAGGTGTTCAGGCTATCTGCGTTTGCCGCGACACTGGAGGTGGCTGAACCTAAAACGCCGCCACCAGGACCGCTGACAATACTCCACTGTGTCTGCAAGCTCGAGGCAGCGCTACCATTGAAGTTGTAATCCACACTCAGGTTGCTTGGTACTCCGAGAGCGCCTGCAATAGTCAATGAAGCATTTGGCGTGATGCGATACGCATTCGCGGTGGAGGTTAAATTAAATTTCACGCTTTCAATCGGCTGACCGGCCACCGAAGGCCAGCTCGCTTTAACGATAGCGTTGCCCGCACCGGTGAACGTCATGGTGTTTGAACTGTTGCCGGCACCGTCTGTTGCAGTTGTTGGATTGGCCAGTGTCGCGGGGCCGGTAACGGACCAGGTAATCGTTTGAGGATTTGTAAAACCACCCGATAGCAACTGCACGTTAAGCGGCGCAGAAGCTTGCGAGACGACGAGCGCCTGACTATTGCCTGAAACAATGCGCAGCGAATTGCTGTTGATGGCGAAGCTGGTTGTCGGGTCACCTGCATTACAACCGCTGCCAGCTAGATTCCAGCAAGCGGTAATGACATAACTTCCGCCTTGCGTAGTCGTGACCGTGACATTGCTGCGCCCTGCAACATCAATCGCGGTGGCGGCACTGCTGAAATTGGTTTGCCCGGGAATATTGCTGGTCCAGTACACCAGGCCGGCATTATTGGCGGTGCCGGCAAAGTTCGAAAAAGTCGTAAGATTAAAACTGCCCGAGCTGCTGCCCGATACCGTAGCGGGCGATGCACGATCAAGCTGTGCGTTTACCGCATTGAGGTTAAATAAAACAAAGGTAGAGGCCGCATCGCTGCGTTCAGCACGAATGACAATCGGTCCGGCGGTAGCACCAACCGTCAAGGTGTTATTTGCCAACCCAACTGCATTCGTCGTCGAGGCAGGTGAACCCAATGTGGCTGGCCCCGATACCACGGACCAGACGATGTTGACGCCTGGCGTTCCGATGCCGGAGTTCTGTGCCTGCACCACCAAAGGTGCCGAGAAGGCTTGGCCAAGTCCCGCCGACTGGCCATTGCCACTGATGTTCACTAGCGAAGGCGCATTGATCTGGATACGGAACTGTTGAACCGGAGGCGCACAAATATCCGCCGACAAATTGCCGGGGCAAGTACCGGTAGCGGTGACAAAGTAAGTGCCCGATGTAGATGCCTGAAAATTGATGCTGACTAAACCATCATCATTGGAGACAGGTGTGTTTGTACTCGACAAGGTCGCTGCGGGAGTTACCGTCCAGTTGACGCTCTGTCCGGTAAAGCCGGTTTCGCCCAAAAGATAGACGGCACTTAACGGGATATTGGTATTGACCGCGCCATTGATATTGGTCGACGTTTGCGCCGTCAGCGATGCGAATTTTATCCGTGAAGTGGAATTTGCATTGGCAGTGCCCGTGACGACCGGGGCGGCAAAGGCAGCGCCCATCATGAATTTTTCAGCACCAATGCCGAGAGGAGCATTGGCTTGCACTTCAAAGCTGGCTTTGGCGGGTTCTTCGCAAAAGGTTTTGCTTTCGGATTCTCCGCAGGCTTCGGCCAGAAATTTATAGCTGCCTGGTGTATGGGCCTGCACACGCAGCCGGCTTACCCCTTTGGCGTTTGTCTTGCCTGAGCCGGGGAATAGACTGGCTTTGCCGGGACCTTCGATTTGTGTCCATCTTAATCTCGCTTTCGAGGCAGGACTGTTTTGTTTTGAAACATACGCGGTAATTTCCGTCGAGTGGTCAATCTTCACCGATTGGCTTTCAGTGGAAAGTTTGATCTCGAGAGACTTGTCATCGGCCCATGACGGATTTGCAAACAAACCGAACAGGCCAAGGCAGCTTGCCGCGATCAAATGCCAGGCCAGTTTTTTTCCGGCAGACTCATGCACACAGTTGGTGTTGAACATAGACGCTATCCCCTGGCGCGATGTTGAGTTTCGACTATCAGTAACAAGAACGAGAATGTACTGGTCAGACGGACATACTCTGCTTTTTTATGGCAATTACCAGTAACCCGACGGGGGTAATATTTTTTTCAAACGTTACAAGATGTTTCGTTCACGAATGTGTAGAGGAAATTCAGGCGAACGAAAAAGCCATCAGGCTTTGAGCGCCTGATGGCCGAGAATGTTTCCGGGATTGTATCGGGCTGGATTCTACTTAACGCAATCCGGTAATACGCATGTCGATGACATTGCCATCGCCTTCTTTCTGCTCAATGCGCAAAGGCACGAAATGTTTGTCGACCCCGAGCCAAAGCGTGGTGATTCGGCCATTGGAACTTTCACGAATTCGCTGCACCTTGACGCTATTCAAGGCACCCAATGAAGTCTGTATTTTTTCGTTGCCGATGACTCGATACAGATGTTCGTTCAACTCGTCACGATCGGCTACGGAATACACCAGGTCGCCGCGCTTGCCCTGGGCAAGGTCCTGCATGATGGCGACGGTTACGGCATGGCGATCCAGGACTCCGGGTTTATAGTCAAGCGAATAGGATTTTTCGTTGTCGCGGCTTTCGATTTTTCCGCTCTGCGCATTGACATCGAGACTGCGAACTTTGTTTTTCCAGCCGGCTTTTTGATTGAAGCTGTAATCAAGGGTTTCAGGCATGCCCTGGTTCCATCGCAGGTTTGATTGCTCGGCGACTTCCACGCCCGCGATGGCGGCGATGCCGGTGCCGATGGTGTTTGAATTCAGCAGCCAGCGGCCATTGCCGGCCGCCGAAAATTTCACATTGGCATTGCCCAGAGCGGTCCCGTTGCGGAATACCTGGTAAGTCGCGCTATAGGCCCTCGGTTTGTAGGCGGCGGAAGCTGCCTGCGGCACGGATACGACGGCTTGCGTTGCTCCTGAAACGAGCAGTGTCACCAAGATTAGAAAATTTCTCATTTGGCATCGTCCTGCAAAATATTGTCACTATCCAGTTCCAGTGCTTTGGTCGGCGGTGACTGTAAAAGTATCCGGCCTTGCTCAAGTGCCACGATGGTTTCCACCAACAATGCATGTTCACGCGCAAGCACGCGTTGTTCCAGTATTTCATCGGTATCGTCAGGTAGCACGTTCACGATGACGCGTGTCAGCACGGGGCCTGCATCCAGTTCCGGGATAACGCAATGCACACTCGCACCATGCTGCTTTTCGCCAGCCTCCAGGGCGCGGGCGTGAGTCCGCAGTCCAGGGAATTTGGGTAGCAGGGAAGGGTGGATGTTGATCATGCGTGCTTGCACTTTTTGTACCGAATTGGCGGATATGAGACGCAAATATCCGGCACATACGATGAGATCAGGCTGAACGGCTTCGATCAGGCTGAATAAATGTTCATCGTAGGCTTCGCGAGTCTTGAATTGGCCGGGTTTTATGGCGACACAGTCGATACCGTGTTGCTTGGCAAAAGCAATGGCGCCGGAACCGGGTTTGTCGGAAAACACGCCGACAATCCGGGATTCGAGATGACCATTCCGGCAGGCAGCATGTATAGCCTGCAGGTTGCTGCCACGGCCCGATGCAAGCACGGCGATTCGAAGCGCCTGGCG
>Ga0208114_1000201_pt1 | contig 15199 bp, 14 predicted proteins | sample LakWasMeta2_LOW4_2_FD_183854 | JGI IMG/M metagenome (GOLD analysis project Ga0208114, IMG submission 183854) | Freshwater sediment methanotrophic microbial communities from Lake Washington under simulated oxygen tension - Sediment Metagenome... | ecosystem: Environmental > Aquatic > Freshwater >... | reverse complement strand
CCCGAGCAGACCAAATACGGCACCTTCTGCGGCGCCGGTGCCTTTCGCCAAACCTTCCGGGTCGCGTGCGAGTCTGGCCAGACCGAAGCGTCGACCGACTTCAAAAGCGACCAACATGCCGATGAACAGGAAGATGGCAAACAGGAAGGCGATCAGGGTGAGGTTCATGGGCTTCTTGCCTAGGCGATGAATGTTGCAGTTTAGGAAAACTCTATAGCGGCATCAATCGATCGTGAACTTCATTCGTAACATGCGCTGAAATGAATTCCGATTGTTCAAAACCACCCCTTTGAACATCGGCAACTATTCGGAGAAAAGCGCCGGATTCATTATCACGGCAAGGGATGCCAGCGATATTAGCCAGAGCAACAGCCCAACGCCGAGCCAGGCAAAATTGGCAGCGGAAAAATGACTGTTCGTTTTTCCTTCGGGATCGTCGCAGGCAATATTGGCCGCCAACTGCACCCGATAAAGAACATAGGCCAATGCGGGCAAGATCAGAAATGAAAGGATGTCGATGGTTGGCGAAGCAAAAGCGGAATACGTCATTCGATCCAAAATTCGACTGGCTATCAGGACGATGATAACGAATGCCGCGGCCCAACCCGGGCTCCAGGCGTGCTGCAATCGCTTGACCTTGAGGGTGTGGTCAATTTCCTTGGCCAGTGAATGAATGACGAAAATCAGAAAGAAACTACGAATCACCGGCCATTGATCGCCTTTTGTCGCACGCTTGAATTGCGCCCAATGCTTGTAAGTCCAGTAGATTTCGTAGAACCCGCATGTGCCAATAAACATGACGAAGAATTTCAGGCGCGAGATAACATAAAACCGTTGCCTGGAGGCATCTGGAATTTCGTGGGCAATTTCACTAGTCGGTGCGGTGTAAGGATTGCTGTCCATGTCTTGTGTTTCTTTTATTGTCGGCAGAGTGGAATAGCCGAGCCTGAGAAATAAGTTTCCGTTCTTTGGCCTGAGTTTTTTTCGTGGCCAAGAAAAAAGCCGGCATTACCGGCTTTTTCTTCTAATTCATGTGAGTCGATTACAGCACGTAAACGAAGAGGAACAGACCCAGCCACACGACGTCGACGAAGTGCCAGTACCAGGCAACGGCTTCGAACGCGAAGTGATGGTCTTTGCTGAAATGGCCTTTCGCACAGCGCAACCACATGACTGCAAGCATGATGGTACCGAGCGCCACGTGCATGCCGTGGAAGCCGGTGAGCATGAAGAAGGTTGAACCGTAAATGCCGGAACCCAGCGTCAGGTTCAGTTCGTGATAGGCGTGGATATATTCTTCGGCTTGATAAAACAGGAAGATCGCGCCGAGCGCGACCGTCAAACCCAGCCACACCAGCAATGCCTTGCGGGCATTTTCTTTCAGGGCATGGTGAGCCATGGTGATGGTGACACCGGACGTCAGCAGAATGAGGGTGTTGACCAGAGGCAAGCCCCAGGCAGGAATGGTTTCGAAATCGCCACCGATATCGGCAGGGCCATTGGTTGGCCAGCCGGCGCTGAAGCCGTGCCAGAGATAGTTATTGGTCAATGCGCCGTCGCCTTCACCGGACAGCCATGGCAAGGCGAAGTTGCGTGCGTAATAGAGTGCGCCGAAGAATGCCGCAAAGAACATGACTTCGGAAAAGATGAACCACATCATGCCCATGCGGAACGAGGTATCGACTTGTTCGTTGTAACGGCCCTGCAGCGATTCGGAAATCACGTCGCCAAACCAGAAACCCAGGGTCAGCAACATGCCGAGCATGCCGACCATGAATACAGTGAAGCCCCAGTCGCTTCCGTTGAACCAGTTGGCCACGCCCACCATCATGGTGAACATGACGATGGAACCTACGAAAGGCCAGCGGCTGTGGTGCGGAACGTAATATACGTTTGCATCGGGTTGGGCATGTGCCATGGTAATTCCCCAGTCTTTATCTAAGTGTTATGGCGCCGACCTTGCGGTCAGTGGTGAGCTAGACGCTTTTGCGAGCGCGGTCGCCTTGTCATTGATGAAAAAAGTATACGACAGCGTGATGGTATGCACATCATCCGGCAAATTCGGATTGACGACAAAACGCACCGGCATGTCGCGTTGTTCGCCGGCCTGCAAAAGCTGCTCGGTAAAACAGAAACATTCGGTCTTGTTGAAATAACTCGATGCCGAGATCGGAGCTACCGACGGTGCGGCATTGCCGACGACGGCATACGTCGCCTTGTTTTTGGCAACGTAATGGGCGTCATACATTTTGCCGGGAATGACTTCCATCGTCAGTTGCGAGGGCTGGAAATCCCAGGGCAATTTCGAATTCACGGTGCCGTCGAATTCAACGGTGACCTTGCGTTGCTTGTTGATCTTTGTACCGGCAAGTGTTTCTTCCCCGGTCGGCCCCTTTTCCATCTTGATGCCGAAGATTTTTTCGCAGGCGATGTTGTAAAGCGGCACCATCGAAAACGCGAACACGAACGAACACACCGAAATCAGCGCGATGTTTTTAAGCGTCTTGCGAACATTGGTTTGCATTACTTGATTGCCACGCTCAGTAAAAATCCACCGTAGACGAGCAACGCGACCAGACCCATGACCAGAGCGGTGCGCCGCGCTTTCGCGCGGCCTTGTGCTTCGGCATTTTGCTCGGAATTAGCCATTAGTGGGTGACGTCGCCATGGGCCAGATCGCCGTCACGGATAACCGGCGGCGTGGTGAAGGTATGGTGCGGCGCCGGCGAAGGCACGGTCCATTCCAGACCCTTGGCGCCTTCCCACGAACGGGCTTCCGCTTTTGCGCCGCCACGGATACAGGACCAGACGATGTAGGCAAACAGCAATTGGCTGATACCGAAACCGAAACCACCGATCGACGACCACATATTGAAGTCGGCAAACGCGGGGTTGTAGTCGGGTACGCGACGCTGCATGCCGGCCAGACCCAGGAAGTGCTGCGGGAAGAACAACAGGTTCACGAAAATCGTGCTGAGCCAGAAATGCCATTTGCCCAGAGTTTCGTTGTACATGTGGCCGGTCCATTTCGGCAGCCAGTAGTAAACGCCCGCCATGATGCCGAAGATCGCGCCGGTCACCAGTACGTAATGGAAGTGGGCAACCACGAAATAGGTATCGTGATATTGCATGTCGGCAGAAACAATCGCGAGCATCAGACCCGAGAAACCGCCGATGGTGAACATGATCACGAAGCCGAGGGCAAACAACATCGGCGTTTCGAACGTGATGGAACCGCGCCACAGCGTCGTCGCCCAGTTGAACACTTTCACGCCGGTCGGAATCGCGATCAACATGGTGGCGTACATGAAGTACAGCTCGCCGCCGAGCGGCATGCCCACGGTGAACATGTGGTGAGCCCACACGATGAAGCTCAGGAAGGCGATCGATGCGGTTGCGTAAACCATCGCCTGGTAACCAAACAAAGGTTTGCGGGCAAAGGTCGGGATGATTTCGGATACCACGCCGAAGGCGGGCAGAATCATGATGTAAACCTCGGGGTGACCGAAGAACCAGAAGATGTGTTGATACATCACCGGATCGCCGCCGCCGGCCGCATTGAAGAAGCTGGTGCCGAAGAATTTGTCGGTCAGCAGCATCGTGACCGAACCGGCCAGAACCGGCATCACCGCGATCAGCAGGAATGCGGTGATCAGCCAGGTCCAGACGAATACCGGCATTTTCAGCAAATCAACGCCGGGGGCGCGCATGTTTAGCACGGTAGCGATGATGTTGATTGCGCCCATGATCGAGCTGACGCCCATCATGTGGATGGCAAAAATGGTGAACGCCGTGCTGGTACCGCCTTGCAGGGAAAGCGGCGGATAAAGCGTCCAGCCACCGGCCGGGCCGCCGCCGCCAATGCCAAAGCCTTGCAGGATCAAAGGCAGCAGCAACAGGGTGAAGGCGAATGGCATGATCCAGAACGACCAGTTGTTCATGCGCGGCAATGCCATGTCCGGCGCGCCGATCATCAACGGGATCATCCAGTTTGCCAGACCGACGAATGCCGGCATGACGGCACCGAAGATCATGACCAGCGCGTGCGTCGTGGTCATCTGGTTGAAAAACTCGGGCGCGACCAGCTGCAGGCCGGGCTGAAATAATTCTGCTCGAATCACCAAGGCCATCGCACCGCCGATGAAAAACATCAGCAGCGAGAACAGCAAATACAAAGTACCAATGTCTTTATGGTTGGTGGAGTAAAACCAACGCTCGAAAAAACCTTGCTTGTGATCGTGGCCATCATCGTGGTGACCATCGTGAGCAGCGGTGTCGTGTGCCATGGCGCGTGCCTCTTAAATAGAATTAGGGTTGGGTGCTGACAGCAGGTGCGACAGCTTCTTCAGCTGCGGCTTCTGCAGGTACGGCACCGGCATCGATCGTGACGGCCGCTGGCTCAGCGACAGGCGCGGGAGCATTCGCTGCCTTTTGCGCTGCCAGCCAGACTTGGTAATCGGCTTTCGAAACGACCTTGACCACAATCGGCATGAAGCCGTGATCTTTGCCGCAAAGTTCGGCGCATACACCGCGATAGGTGCCGATTTTTGCTGCGGGAACTTCGGTCCAGGCTTCATTGATCACGCCCGGAATCGCGTCTTGTTTCCAGCCCAGGGCCGGAACCCACCATGCGTGGATGACGTCGTCGGCCGTCAGCACGAAACGGACGCGGGTATCGGCAGGAATCACCAGAGGGTTATCAACATCCCGCAAGTAATGCTTGTGAGCGGCAATCTCTTCCTTGCTAGAGTTCGGGTTTTGACGCAGGCGATCGGATTCACGATCCAGACGCGAGGTAAATTCAACGCCTTCGCCTTTGTATTCGTAGGTCCAGAGCCATTGTTGGCCGGTAATCTTGACCGTCATTTCATAGGGCTTGGCCGAATGGTTGGCGTTGTAAAGCTCCATCACCTTGGCGGTGGCCGGAATCGCGGAAGCGATAAGAATGATGATCGGAATGCCGGTCCAGAGCACTTCCAGGAACGTACTGTGGGTGAAGTTGGTATCGGGAACCGCGCCCTTGGACTTGCGGAACCTGAACATCGCAATGCCCATGGCACCGAATACGATGATACCGATGACAACGCACACCCAGAACATCAGCATGTGCGAGTCGTAGGCGTTTTGCGAACTGGTGGTCACACCGTCCGTCATATTCAATTGCCAAAGCTGTGGCTCTTTCGTGTCGTCGGCAAATGCTGCCAAAGAAGCAACGCTGGCCATCAGGCCGGTCAACATTGCCGTGATGCGATTTGTTTTCATCATGTCCGCCTCAATCCCCGTACATCAAACCTAAAATCCGTTAAACGCGTCGTGCCGCCCGCGCCAGTAATGCCTTCAATTTTTCAGCCAGATCGCGTCGCTCATCAGGCGCCAGAAACGATCCCACCTCACAACGTTTGCCTTTTGACGCCAGCACGACCCTCGGTGCTTCCTGCGCTTTTTCAAGCTGCATGCGAACCCAGTAAGGATGCGCGTCAAACGCCAATGCTTCCTGCCCCGAACGCGATACCGTGCAATGTTCCGCATCGAGCTCGATCATTTCAAAGCAGTTACTCTTCAACCAAACCCAGCGCAGCGAGGCCGCCACGAATAGACAGTCAAGCAATGCAAATGCCGGTGCAAACACATTCCCCATTACGTAACCCAGTATCGCCACCGCCCAGACTGCCGCCGTAATCACGGCGAACAGGCCGATGAATTGGGTTTTTGTCATAGCCCGGCGCGGACGCAACACCAATGCGCACCGGCTGTTTTCCGACAAAAACTGCTCAATCATCGAAAATCCTTAAGGCTGACAACCGTTAACCGTAGGAAATCTCGCTGATTTTACCCGCTAGACCGCCCTACCGGCAACAAGAATACTCGCCAGTACGGACAGACAGGTGAAGAATGACGCCCTGCCCAGCCGGCCCGCAAAGCCGTAGAATTCACCTCTCGCTTTCATCACCCACCAGCCAGGTCGTCTGTGAACTCCATTCTTTCGTCTGAGTTACCCAAGCAATTTTCGCCCTTGATGACGCGCATCACCGCAGCCTATGCGCGGGACGAGGCTGAACATCTGCAAGAACTTCTGGAGCAGGCGCGGCTTGCCGAGAACGAACAGGCCGGCGTGCAGGCCATGGCGGCCGGCCTGGTCAAAAAAGTGCGAATCCGTGCGGCGGATCCCGGTTTGGTCGAGGCCTTCATGCGCGAGTACGACCTGTCTTCCGAAGAAGGCGTGCTGCTGATGTGCGTCGCCGAGGCCTTGTTGCGCATTCCCGACCAAGGCACCGCCGATAAATTAATCCGCGACAAACTCGGCGATGCCGACTGGAATTCGCATGTCGGCCAATCCAGCTCCCTGCTGGTGAATGCCTCGACCTGGGGTCTGATGCTGACCGGAAAAATCGTCAGCTTGAATGATGAAACCCAGCGCGATTTCGGTGGCGCATTCAAACGCCTCGTCTCCCGCGCCGGCGAACCGGCCATCCGCCTCGCTGTGCGCCAGGCCATGCGCATCATGGGTCACCAATTCGTACTGGGCCGCACGATTTCCGAGGCGCTGGAACGTTCACAAAAGGGCGATGGCGCCAATTACCGCTATTCGTTCGACATGCTCGGCGAAGCCGCTTTCACCGCTGCCGATGCCGAGCGTTATTTCCAGGCATACAAGAATGCAATCGACGCGATTGGTGCCGGCGGCCCGTACCCGAACATTTTCGCCGCGCCCTCGATCTCAATCAAATTGTCGGCGCTGCATCCGCGCCTCGAAGTCGGCAAGCGCGAGCGCGTGATGAATGAACTGGCGCCACGGATTTTGCAATTGGCGCAGCAGGCCAAAGCGGTCGGTATCGGCTTCACGATCGATGCGGAAGAATCCGAACGCCTGGAATTGTCGCTGGAACTGATCGCAAAAGTATTTGCCGACGAATCGCTCAATGGCTGGGAAGGCTACGGTCTCGCGGTCCAGGCTTACCAGAAGCGTGCGCCGTTCGTACTCGATTATTTGATTGATCTGGCAAAAACCACCGGCCGCCGCATGCCGATTCGCCTGGTCAAGGGCGCGTACTGGGATTCGGAAATCAAGAAAGCCCAGATGGAAGGCTATGTTGGCTATCCGGTTTTCACGCGCAAACCGAACACCGATGTTAGCTACATCGCCTGCGCAAAAAAAATGTTGCAGGCCAGCGACGTGATTTATCCGATGTTTGCCACCCACAATGCACACACCATTGCCGCCATTTACCAGATCGCGAAAAACGCCGGGCTTCCTGATTACGAATACCAGCGCCTGCACGGTATGGGACACGATTTGTATGCCGAAGTGATCGGCAAGGATGATTTGGCTATTCCGTGCCGTGTATACGCACCGGTCGGTTCGCATGAAGATTTGCTGCCTTATCTGGTGCGTCGCCTGCTCGAAAACGGCGCGAACTCCAGCTTCGTGAACCGCATCACCGATGAAAACGTGAAGCCGGAAGATCTGGTGGCCGACCCGGTCGCCGCCGTGGCCGGTTTCGCCAGCAAAGCACACCCCCGCATCCCTACCCCTGGCCACTTGTTTGGCGATGAGAGAAAAAATTCTATGGGCATCAACCTAGCCAATGATTCCGCTTTAGCCGACCTCGCCAAAAACGTGAATGCCGCGATTAAAACCTGGCAGGCCACGCCGCTGGTGCCGGGCAGCAGAAATACCGGCGCGATGAATGCCGTGACCAATCCCGCCAACCGCAAGGAAAGCGTCGGCCAATGGCAATCGACCGAGGCATCGCAGGTGCAAGCCGCATTGGACAACGCGCATTCGGCCTTTCAGGGCTGGGATCACACGCCGGCCGCTTCGCGCGCGAAAATTCTGGAATACGCAGCCGATTTGATGGAACAACGCATGCCGGAATTGATTGCGTTATGCGTCAAGGAAGCCGGCAAATCGATGTCGGCTTCGGTCGCCGAAGTTCGCGAAGCCGTGGATTTCTGTCGTTACTACGCGGTGCAATCGCGTAAATTATTCGGCCATCCGGAAAAACTGCCTGGCCCGACCGGCGAATCGAATGAATTGCAATTACATGGTCGCGGCGTTTTTGTTTGCATCAGTCCGTGGAATTTCCCGCTGGCGATTTTCATCGGCCAAATTGCCGCCGCACTCGCTGCGGGCAATACCGTGATCGCGAAACCAGCCGAACAAACCAGCCTGATGGCCTTCTTCGCAGTGAAACTAATGCATGAAGCCGGCGTGCCGGAAAAAGTATTGCAATTCCTGCCGGGCGATGGCGCTACCGTTGGTGCGGCATTGACCAAAGATCCGCGCGTGGCCGGCGTCTGCTTTACCGGTTCGACCGAAACCGCTTGGGCGATTAATCGCACGCTGGCCGCACGCAATGCGCAAATCGCGACCTTGATCGCCGAAACCGGCGGACAAAATGCGCTGATCGCCGACTCCTCGGCATTGCCGGAACAATTGGTCAAAGACGCGATTACCGCCGCCTTTGATTCCGCCGGCCAGCGTTGTTCGGCCGCACGCATTTTATTCGTGCAAAGCGATATCGCCGACAAAGTGATCCACATGCTGAGCGGCGCGATGGACGAATTGGTAGTCGGAGATCCGGGCTTGTTGTCGACCGATGTCGGCCCGGTGATCGACGAAGATGCCAAGGCCATTCTTGTCGCGCATGCCGAACGCATGGACAAGGAAGCCAAACTGATCAAGGCCGTGCAGCTGCCCGCGTCTTGCGCCGATGGCAGCTTCTTTGCACCGCGCGCGTACGAATTGCATTCCTTGTCGCAACTCAATCGCGAAATTTTCGGACCGGTATTGCACGTGATTCGTTACGAAGCCTCGCAACTGGACGATGTTCTCAATCAAATCAATGCAAGCGGCTACGGCTTGACGCTGGGCATCCACTCGCGCATCGACTCGACCATTACCCATATTGCGAAATCGGTTCGCGTCGGTAACTGCTACGTCAACCGCAACCAGATTGGTGCCGTGGTCGGCGTACAGCCTTTCGGCGGCGAAGGCCTCAGTGGTACCGGCCCGAAAGCCGGCGGCCCGCATTACCTGCTGAAGTTCGCCAGCGAGCGCACTTTGACCGTGAACACCACGGCGGCCGGCGGCAATGCCAGTTTGCTGACATTGGCGGATTGATTTTCACTGAAGGGGTTTTAAGCACGATGCTCGCACTGCAAGAGCCTCGGGCATAAAACCCCGTCAGGATTCAACGAGGATGCGGTTTCTCAAGTGTCCGCAAAAGACGTAAACTAAAGCGCATTCCGATTCATTTAGAGAGCTTTATGCCTGTTTTGCGTTTTGACGCTGTCAGCAAAACCTATACCGGGCCACACAATGCCTTGAATGACATCAGTTTTTCGGTCGATGCCGGTGAAATGTTGTTCGTCACCGGACATTCCGGCGCAGGCAAAAGCACTTTGCTGAAATTGATCCATCTCAGCGAACGTGCGACACGCGGTACCGTATTGGTGAACGATAAAAATCTTGCGAAAGTGCGTGGACGCCAGGTCGCGCTTCATCGCAGGCAAGTCGGCGTGGTGCATCAGGATCACCACCTTCTGATGGATCGCAGCGTGTTCGACAACGTGGCATTGCCCTTGTTGATCGAAGGCGTCCCTTCGAAGGAAATTGGCAAGCGCGTTCGCCTTGTGCTGGAAAAAGTCAGCCTGGCTTCCAAAGAAAAAACCCGGCCCAGCGAGCTGTCTTCCGGCGAGCAACAGCGCGTCGGTATCGCGCGCGCATTGATCGCACAACCACTGCTGTTGCTGGCGGACGAACCCACCGGCAACCTCGATCCCTCGCTGGCTGCCGAAATCATGGGGCTACTGGCGACGCTTTCGGCGCAAGGCAGCAGTGTCATCATCGCCAGCCACGATCTGGCATTGGTCAAACGCATGCGCAAACGCGTGCTGGTATTGAGCCAGGGCAAGCTGATGGATGACATCGCGCCCGAGGAGCTTGCACCATGAGCACGACGCGAACCAATAACAGCGGTTTCGGCGCACGGCTAGGCGCCTGGCGCGACCAGCACATCTATTCCCTGCTTTCGAGTCTGGGTCGTATCGTTTCGAAACCATTTTCGACTTTCTTGATCGTCGGCGTCATGGCAATAGCGATGGCCCTGCCCTTGGCACTGGGCATGGTGTTGCTCAATGTGCAGCGGGTATCCGGCACCGTGCAGGCTGCGCGCGAAATGAGCGTGTTTCTGAAACCCGAGATAAGCATCGAACAGGCCAGGGCCTTGGCCAAAAAATGCGCCGAGCGCAACGATGTCGAAAAAGTCACCGTGGTCAGTCCCGACGAAGGACTTGCCGAATTCCGCAAATTGAGCGATTTGGCGCAAAGCGTGGATTTGCTCGGCAGCAACCCTCTGCCCAGCGTTTTGAAAATCCGCCCGAAAGATGACGGCATGGCATTGGCTGAAGCGCTGAAGCAGTGGCCCGAGGCCGATGTCGTGCAACACGACGGCCAATGGCGCCAGCGTCTGAATGCCTGGCTGAGTCTTGGGGAGCGCATGCTGAAGATTCTCAGCGTGCTGTTTGGTGTTGGCGTGCTGCTGGTAGTCGGTAACACCGTGCGCCTGGATATCGGCACCCGACGCGAAGAAATTGCCGTGATGCAGCAATTGGGCGCTACCGATGGCTTCATCCGCCGGCCTTTTCTATACCTGGGCTTTTGGTATGGCTTGGCCGCAGGAGCACTGGCACTGGGGCTCTCGCTGGCTGCGGGTCTGGCACTGGATGAACGTTTGCGCCCGCTCTTGGCCAGCTACGACAGCCGTTTTGAGCTGCAGGGGCCCGACTTGATGATGGTATTGGCCTTATTGGCCAGTAGCGCCATACTGGGCTGGCTTGGCGCGTGGCTCGCCACCGGCCATCATCTCAGGCAAACTCGACCTACGGATTTGTAAACCAAGACCCTATGAATACACCTAGTTTCAAAATGTTCGACACGGCTAGCCCACGCATCATGGTGGTGGATGGCTCCAAGGTCGTGCGGAAAATGATTGAAGGTGTATTGCGGCAACAGCTGCCGGACATGGAATTCATCGGCTGCGAAAGCGCCGAAGAAGCGAAGGTTGCCTTGCAAACGGGCAGCGTTAATTTGGTCACCATGGCCCTGCGTTTGCCCGACATGGACGGACTGGATCTGGCGAAATACATTCGCGAACATACACCCCAGGCCTACATTCCGATTATCGTGGTGTCCGGCGATGTGCAGGAACGTCTGGAAACCCGTTCGATTACCGACGACGTCACCGATTATTTCGACAAGTCACTCGGCTTCAGTGCACTCGCCGCTTTCATCAAGGGTTACGTCGCTCCGGAATCGGAAGCAGGCTGTGAAGTGCTTTACGTCGAAGACAGCCGCGTGGTTGCCATGGCAACGCGACGCATGCTGGAAAAGCACGGTTTGAAAGTCGTGCATGCCACCTGCGTGGAAGATGCGGTTGCGCATCTGGAAACCATGATGGCGCAAGGCCGCATTCCCGGGCCCGACATCGTATTGACCGACGTGTATCTGAAAGGCGATTTAACCGGCAAGGATTTATTGCACAGCATTCGCAATACTTTCGGCTATCCCAAAGGCCTGCTGCCGGCACTGGTGATGACCGGCGATGCCAACCTCGCCAACCAGACCGATCTGTTGCGTGCCGGCGCGAATGATCTGGTGCAAAAACCGATCGAAGAACGCCTGCTGGTCACCAAATTATTATTCCAGTTGCGTGTCGGACGGCAGATGCGCGAGAAGCTGCAAAAACAATAATCATCTTGCAGGCGCGGCCATGGCCGCGAATCATTTTTGTCCGAACACGCCATTCAACTTGAAGCCTCATGGAAATCGCGTGTCGGCGATTATTTGCAGCGTCCCGATATGCGTGCCTTATCGGAATTCCTGCGTAACGAAAAAGCCAAAGGCAAAAAAATCTATCCGCGTGGTACCGATATTTTTACTGCGCTCAATACGACGCCTTTTGATCAAGTCAAAGTGGTCATACTCGGGCAGGATCCCTATCATGGGCCCGGGCAAGCACATGGCCTTTGTTTTTCTGTTTTACCCGGCGTCGACATTCCGCCCTCGCTAAGAAATATCTATACCGAAATCGAGCGCGACTGCGGCATCGCCAAACCGAACCACGGTTGTCTCACGCATTGGGCCGAACAAGGCGTGTTGTTATTGAATGCGGTACTGACCGTCGAAGACGGCAAACCCGGTTCGCATCAGGGCAAGGGCTGGGAAGGATTCACCGACCATATCGTCGAAAAACTGGATGCCGAATGCGAAGGCCTGGTCTTCATGCTGTGGGGAAGCTATGCGCAGGCGAAAGGCCGTGTTATCGATGCCCGCAAACATTGCGTCTTGCGTGCACCGCATCCGTCACCGTTATCGGCATATCGCGGCTTTATGGGCTGTGGGCATTTTTCCGCCGCCAATCGCTGGCTGGTCGGCGGACACAAGAAACCAATAGATTGGTCGATACCTAATTCTTAGGGGCGACTCATGAATCGCCCCTGCGAATTATGCTGCAAGCGTCTTCGCTTCAAATTCTGCCAGCCATTCATCATCCGAACCTTCACTCACCCCTTCAAACAGGAAGGTGCTGAGATAACGCTCGCCGGTGTCCGGCAGCATTGCCAGAATCACCGACCCTTTTTCGGCTTTCTCCGCTACTCGCAGCGCAGCCGCCAGAGTTGCACCAGCAGAGATACCGACAAACACACCCTCTTCCGCCGCCAACCGGCGTGATGTATCACGTGCGAGCACATCGTCCACCGGAATAATTTCATTCGCGATCGATTGATTGAGCACGGCAGGAATAAAGTCCGGCGTCCATCCCTGAATTTTATGAGGCGCCCAATCTTTTCCCGAAAGCAAGGATGCTCCTGCCGGTTCGGTGGTGATGATTTTTGTTTGTGGCCGCGCCAGCTTCAACACTTCGCCGACGCCGGTCAATGTGCCGCCGGTGCCCCAGCCACTGACGAAGTAATCCAGTCGCTTGCCGGCAAAGTCCTGCAAAATTTCCGGTGCCGTTGTGTTGCGGTGATAGGCAGGGTTGGCCTGATTCTCGAATTGCCTCGCAAGAAACCAGCCGTGCTTGCGAGCGAGCTCTTCGGCCTTTCTCACCATGCCGCTACCCCGCTCCGCCGCCGGTGTCAGGATCACTTTTGCACCATAGGCGCGAATCAGTTTGCGACGTTCGATGGAAAAGGTTTCCGTCATCACAGCAACAAACGGGTAGCCGCGTGCAGCGCACACCATCGCCAACGCGATGCCGGTGTTGCCGGAAGTGGCTTCCACGACGGTCTGTCCGGGCTTCAACAAACCTTTTTGTTCGGCATCCAGAATGATGGCGAGTGCCAGACGATCCTTGACCGATCCGCCCGGATTGAAGGATTCCACTTTCACGTACAAATCCACATGCGATGGTGCGATGCGATGCAGTTTGACGATCGGTGTCGAACCGATGGTGTCGAGAATATTGTTGTAAATCATGCTGAACTCCAATAGTAAAAAATGTCAGGCTGCTGCCAATAAGGAATGTTGTTTATCGATGACGACGTTTCCAAGCGGTGCCTGGCCAAACCAATGCAAGCTTTCGGCAAACGCTGCCACTTCGCCGATAATCAGCAAAGCCGGTGATTTCACCTGATGTTGCGATGCACGCAATGCAAGCTGTGCCAGTGTTCCGATGACCACGCGCTGTTCCTGACGCGATCCGTTTTCGACAATTGCAAACGGTGTGCCTGGATTGCGGCCGTGCTCGATCAGTTTGTTTTGCAGGCGCTCGAGACTCGCCACGCCCATGTAAATCGCCAGCGTCTGTTTTTCGGCGGCGAGCTGCTGCCAATCGAGCGTGTCTTCGGATTTCTGGCAGTGAGCGGTCACGAAGCGCAATGATTGCGCATGGTCCCGATGCGTGAGCGGAATGCCTGCGTACGCGGCGCACGCGAGCGCTGCGGTCACTCCAGGTACCACCTCAAATGGAATATCGTTGGCTCGCAGCACTTCGCATTCTTCGCCGCCGCGACCAAAAATAAACGGATCGCCGCCTTTCAAGCGAACGACACGCTTGCCAGATTTTGCATGCTCCAGCAGCAATGCGTGAATACCGTCCTGTGTGGTGTAGTGATGTCCTGACTCTTTCGCGACCTCGATAAATTCCGCATCGCGACGGGCAAGTGCCAACACCTCTTTGCTGACCAGACGATCATGCAGAATCACGTCGGCTTCGTTCAATAATCGCAATGCCCGCAGTGTCAGCAAACCGGCATCGCCGGGGCCGGCGCCGACCAGCGCCACCGACCCTTGTCTCGCCTGTGCATCCTGCTGCGACAAGGCCGTCAGCAAGGCGTGTTCCGCTTTTATGGTTTGTTTTTGCCGCAATAAGGACAGCACAGGCCCCTGCAATAATTTTTCGAACCAGCGCCGTCGTTGCGGCAATACCGGCAAATGCTGGCGAATACGTTCACGATGTTGCGCGAGCAAAGCGGTCAACTCACCGTAGGATTCGTCAAATTGTGCTTCGAGTTTTTCGCGAATATGGCGAGCCAGCATCGGCGCGGCACCCGCGCTGGAAATCGCGATTTGCAGCGGCCCGCGTTCGATGACCGACGGCACTTGGTAACTCGATAATTCTGCATCGTCGACTACATTTACGAACAGACGGCGCGCTTCGGCAGCAACGGCAATGTGTCGATTGACCTCGACATCATCGGTGGCGGCAACGACTAGCCAAACATCATTCAACCAATGTTCCTGGAAGGTGCCGGCGAAATATTCGATCTCCTTGTTGGCGAACAATTTCTGCAGTTCATCGACAAGCTCGGGCGACCCTACGCGTACCCGCGCCCCGGCCGATCGCAACGCGGCGATTTTTCTGACGGCCACCACGCCACCGCCTACGACCAGTACGGGGCGATTTCGGAGATCGGCAAACAAGGGGAATAAACGGTCGCTCATGATTTGCGTGAAAGCACTAGGGTTTGGGCCTAATGTCACGCTAAACGGAGCGGGGAGTTCGGTGAAATGATTTCGGCTACTGAGTCCATGCCCAGAAGTTATGTAACGCAGCGGATGAATCCGCCCGCCTTCACTGGACGCTCTCCAGTGCATGGGCTAGCATCGTTTTATCCCGTCACCCGCCCTTTTCCGGAGAGCTGTCATGTTTCTCATGTGTTGTCGTACGCCGCGTTGAAACCCATTTCGCGT
>Ga0208114_1000199_pt1 | contig 15393 bp, 16 predicted proteins | sample LakWasMeta2_LOW4_2_FD_183854 | JGI IMG/M metagenome (GOLD analysis project Ga0208114, IMG submission 183854) | Freshwater sediment methanotrophic microbial communities from Lake Washington under simulated oxygen tension - Sediment Metagenome... | ecosystem: Environmental > Aquatic > Freshwater >... | reverse complement strand
TGATTATCGCCGCGAAGGCATTAATGAAGCCTTCCAATTTAATAACCCAAATGTCAAAGGTACTTGTGGCTGTGGCGAAAGTTTTTCGGTTAGCTAGCCTTAGACTACTATTTAAAATACGGTAATATAATACTTACAAGTTGATAAAATCGTATGGAAAAACAGTTGAATTAGCAGAGATTGCAGTGTTTGACACTGTTAAAGAGATTGTTCCCAACATCGAGACATCAAGGCAGTGATCACCTATTACTGGCTATTCTTCTAATGAAGAAACGAAATAGTGAAATTTTATGGAAGCAATTATTGATTGATGGAGAGAATAGGTAGTGTAGGGTACGCAATGCGTACCCTACAGTAAGATTTAAGGTGTTAAACCTTGTCCTACGATAACAACTTTTAGTGCGTTGGTGCCGCCTTCTACGCCGTTCAAATCACCTTTGGTGATGATGAATTTGTCGCCGTCTTTAGCTGCTTTCCATTTTCTAAGTTCTTGAACGATGTTGCGATTGACTTCAACGTGGTCTTGGTTTTCACCCAGTTTGAAGTACATCGGAAATACGCCACGATACAGAGTCACTTTACCTAAGGTTTTTTCTTGACTACTAAACGCATAGATAGAAATGCCAGAGCTAATGCGTGACATCCATAACGGTGTTGAGCCTGATTCGGTTAACGCAACGATACCTTTGATTTTAGTGTGATTTGCCATGTACATGGCAGACATCGCAATCGCTTCATCATCACGTTTAAACTGTTCGTTGATACGGTGATCAGATTCACGCACTACTGCTTGTTTTTCTGCTTCGATACAAATACGATGCATGGCTTCAACGGCTTTAATCGGGTGATTACCCGATGCAGTTTCGGCTGACAACATGATTGCATCTGTACCGTCATACACCGCGTTCGCTACGTCAAATACTTCGGCGCGAGTTGGAATCGGGTTATCAATCATGGATTCCATCATTTGCGTTGCTGTAATGGCGACACGATTGAGTTCACGACTACGTTTAATTAACTGCTTTTGTACGGCAGGTAAATTAGCATCACCAATTTCTACGCCTAAGTCACCACGCGCTACCATCACTGCATCAGAAGCTAGGATAATTTCATCCATGACCTCAGGCACGATGGCTTCAGCACGTTCTACTTTAGAGACAATACCTGCATGACAGCCTTCTGCTTCTAGCAAACGGCGAGCTTCATCTAAATCAGCACCGCAACGGGGAAAAGACACAGCGACATAATCACAGCCAATTTTGGCGATGGTTTTAATGTCTTCTTTGTCTTTATCGGTTAAGGCTTCTGCTGATAAACCACCGCCTAATAAGTTAATGCCTTTTTTGTTTGACAAATAACCACCGACAATGACTGTGCAATTAATGCGGAGATTTTCTTCCACATTGACCACATCTAATACCACGCGCCCATCATCCAGCAATAAACGACTACCTTTTACAACTTCTTTAGGAAGTGGTTCGTAGCTGATGGCAACTTGTGTGTTATCGCCTTGGTCTTTTTCAAGATTAATATCTAGCGCGAAAGCTTGATCATTATCCAGCCATACTTTGTCTTCTTTAAAGCGTTCAATACGGATTTTTGGTCCTTGTAAGTCAGCTAAAATACCTACGCGTCTGCCCGTTTTTTTGCTCATTTCACGCACAGCGTTGGCGCGGTCGATATGGTCTTGTGCTGTGCCATGCGAAAAATTCAATCGCACCACGTCAACACCTGCCATAAATAGACCTTCAAGCACACCTTCTTTATCGGTGGCAGGACCTAATGTGGCTAAAATTTTGGTTCGTCTTAGCATTATTATTCCGCATTCATTAAGGCAACAGTGGTGTCTAACATACGGTTAGAAAAGCCCCACTCGTTGTCATACCAAGATAAAACTTTAACGAAGTTACCTGCAGTGACTTTCGTTAAACCCGCTTCATAGATTGAAGAGTGTGGGTTATGGTTGAAGTCCATAGACACTAATGGCTCATCATTGATTGCCAAAATGCCTTTTAATGGACCTGCCGCCGCGCCTCTTAAAATGCTATCAATTTCTTCTTTGGTGGTGTCGCGTGAAGCTTGGAAGCACAAGTCAACCACAGAGACGTTGATAGTTGGTACGCGCATCGCAAAACCGTCTAGTTTACCTTTCATTTCTGGCAATACTAAACCGACAGCCGCCGCAGCACCTGTTTTAGTTGGAATCATAGATTGCGTAGCAGAACGCGCACGGTGTAAGTCACTGTGATACACGTCAGTTAAAACTTGATCGTTAGTGTAAGAGTGAATAGTGGTCATCAAACCGTGATCTACGCCAATGGTGTCCATCAATGGTTTAACTAATGGAGCTAAACAGTTAGTGGTGCAAGATGCGTTTGAGATAACGGTATCAGACGCTTTTAATACTTTATCGTTGACACCAAAAACAATCGTTGCATCCACATCATTGCCACCTGGTGCAGAAATGATGACTTTTTTCGCGCCAGCTTGAATGTGTGCAGAGGCTTTTGCTTTGCTAGTGAAGAAACCAGTACATTCATGAACCACGTCAACACCTAATTCAGCCCAAGGTAATTTTGCTGGGTCTCTTTCGGCTAACACGCGAATTCTGTCACCGTTAATCACGATGTAGTCACCGTCAACACTGACATCAAACGGGAATTTACCGTGTACAGTGTCATATTTAGTTAAGTGTGCATTGGTTTTGGAATCGCCTAAATCATTGATTGCAACGATTTGAATTTCGTTAGTACGACCAGATTCATACAACGCACGCATGATATTACGTCCAATACGACCATAACCATTGATTGCAACTTTAATTGCCATTGAGTTTCTCCAGAGTGATGAGCTATCTATTAAGATAAGGGTGTGCCTAAGCACGTCGAAAACTTGTTAACTATAGCAAAATACTCACTACTTAGTCTATGTGATGATGTAGAGATGCCTTGATTAGAGATATGCAGAAACAGACTATTCACAAATTTATTTTGACAAATTGAGACAACCAGTCGTATTATAATACCCATGAGCAGATCAATACAAAAAGAAATTAACCGTGAGAATTTATTGAACCAAGGGGTGGCATTGTTGATGCAGCAAGGCTATCACGGTACGGGTTTGCAAGAAATTTTAGATGCGGTGCAAATTCCTAAAGGTTCTTTCTACAATTATTTTGGTAGCAAGGAAAATTTTGGCGTGGAAGTAATAAAACACTACATTACGCCTTATATTCAACAAATAACTAGCTACTTAGAACAATCTAACGCTGACGCACTCAGTGCCTTACAACGCTATTTTAATGAATCTATTGCAGAACTAGAGCGCACCGATTTTAAAGGCGGCTGTTTGTTAGGGAATTTAATCGGTGAAATTGGTGATAGTAGTGAAATTTGTCGTGTGGCTTTGCAAACCACACTGAATAGTTATCGGGACGTGTTGCAATTAGGTTTAAGCCTAGCTCAGCAACAAGGCACGATACGCACTGACAAATCCGCCCGCGATATGGCAGATTTGTTAGTCAACACATGGCAAGGTGCGTTATTACGCATGAAAGTCGAACAATCGACCGAACCGTTAAAACAATGTTGCCAAGCTTTATTGGGGGATTTTTTTAAAGCGTGATGTTGGTAGGGGGCAATTTGGTAATAGAGTTAAAAATAGGCTTTTTGATTCCGCTTTACTAGCTACCTGATTTTTATCGCGCTTTAACAAGACGACTCGTCATATTAACTAAACAGGAGGCATTATGCCAAAGTATATTATCGAACGTGACATTCCTAACGCTGGTGCATTGACTGCCCAAGATTTGCAAGGCATTTCGCAAAAATCTTGCGGCGTATTAAACGGTATGGGGACAAAAATCCAATGGTTAGAAAGCTACGTCACTGACGATAAAGTCTATTGTGTGTATATCGCACCCGACGAAGCAACAATTAGAGAACACGCCGAACAAGGCGGATTTCCTGCTAATCGTATTTCACAAATCAGAACCATGATTGATCCAACGACGGCGGAATAATCAAGTGTAGGTTGGGTTAGGCTAACGCTAACTCAACCTTCTATCTACGCTGCAATGGGTAGTAACCCCACATTACATCTTGAGGCTTTACCATGAACATCACACGACTCTTAGCCACTTTACTCAGTGCTTGCATTCTGACACCAATGGTTGCTCAAGCCGAAATACTGGCAATGGTCAACTACGAAAGCAAACCAAAGCAAACGCCAAGACGCGAAGGTATCGCCATCATGGATGTTGATCCTGAATCAAAAAACTTTGGCAAAATCCTTAACGATATTCCGCTACCGTCCGATTTAGTAGCACACCATATTTTTTATAATAAAGATATGAGTAAAGCCTATATCACCTCTTTAGGTAACGGCGCGTTGCACGTCATGGATATGAAGCACGTCCCTTATCGTCCGAAAAAAATTGATTTGCCTGATTGCCAAGTCAGTGAAGACTTTGCCTTTTCTGAAGACGGGCAACGCTGGTATCTCACCTGTATGGGGTCAAGTAATGTGATAGTGGGTGATGCAAAAACCGATACTCAAACCAAAGTGATTGCCGCTAATAGCAAAGACATATTTATTCGTTATCCGCATGGTATCGGCTTAAATGAAGATATTGATCGCATCATAGTCACCAGCACGGTGCGTCCGTCAGATTTGGGTGATGCAGGTGAAACCGTCACTGTCATTGAAGCATCAAGCGGCAAGGTATTATCTACACACAAATTGTCCGATAAACCTTCGCCTTCGGGTTCATCACCCGTAGAAGCAGTCTTTTTGCCACACGCCAAACCTGCAATGGCTTATATAAACACGATGTTTGGTGGCGCGTTATGGACAGCTATCTGGAACGAAACCAGCAAAGATTTTAGTTTTCAACAAGTGTTCGATTTCAGCACACTTCAACAAGGCGTACCGCTAGAAATTTATTTTAACGATAAACACGACCGCCTTTATGTCAGCACTGCCAATTCTGGCGCATTAAACATTTTCGACATTAGCGGCGATTTGAAATTAAAACCTAAACACTTAAAAACTATCCCCACTGCAGGCGGCGCACATCATATTGTGTTCTCACCCGATGAACATTATGCCATCGTCCAAAATAGTTTTCTAAATCTACCCAATATGGATGATGGTTCAATCAGCGTGATTGATTTACATAAACAAGAGAAAATAGCCAGTATCGACACCCTAAAGAATCAGGGTTTCAAGCCCAACTGCATCGTTATGATGCCGCAGTGGCATCATGATGATGCGCATTAACAGACTATAGATTATTGAGTAACAGTTCAAAGCTAGGAAACTCATCTTCGCTATTGATGGGCTTCCTTGCGTCAGCTCTGCATTAGTTTAGACTTAACCTGATACCGCTCTTGAAAAGAGAGCAACTTTGTCTGAAGGAAAATTCATCTGGAAGGAAAAGTTTCTAAGCTAAATTTAATCTAACAGACTCTTCTGAAAATCAGTAACTGTCAGATTAGCTTTGAACTCTACTTCACTTGATTTAAAGACATTGCACCATAGCAATCGGTTTATCAGCTACCAACGCAGCGCACATTCTTTCACCTATTGCGATGTCTCGACACTGCCAAATACGCGCAGCATCACATTCAGGGGGAACGCTCAAAAACGTCTGTGGATTTTCTGGATTTAGTACACAATGCTTTAAACCTAAGGCAATACCTAAACCTGTTGCCTTAACAAAGGCTTCTTTGCGTGTCCAAAATTGGTAAAACTGGCGGTTTTGCTCGGCTTCGGGCAGTTGATGCCAATAAGTAGCCTCTTCAACACCAAAACATTTTTGTACGAAAGCGGCTAAATTGTCGCGCGGTTTACATTGTTCAATATCAACACCTAGCTGGCAGTTTTTAGCCACCGCGACCAGTAGAGAATCACCTGTGTGCGATAAATTAAACGCTAATTCAGGGTAATCGACTAGATAGGGTTTACCTTGCGCGGCATTTTCAATGCGTATGCTTTCAGGCGAAACACTCAGATACTCCGCGAGTATATGTCTCAAACGACCATGTGCGGCGACATAACGCTGTTGTAGTTGTAGCGTTTTAAATTTTTCCGCACGCATTTTTTCATGGCTATCGAGAACGCGCCAGTTTTGTAAATATTGGGCATGGTCTGTTGTTAATGAATCATGCCACACATCAATCGTCAACAGTGCCTTATCCTTCCTGACCATCCACTCTTGCCGTGGTCAACATAGGCGCGTACACAAACACGAATAACGCAAACGCGGCTAGCCAAGATAGCGTGGCGGCATAGACTAAGCCGTTATACCAAGCGGGTAATGCCATCGGTAATAACACGCGGAAGACAGCGGCTAAATTCAGTAACACAAACGCCAATGCAATCGCATTAGAGGCTTTTAGTATGCGTCCCGTATGTCCGAGAGAAACTCGCGCCATCATGCCTAAGGTCAATATACCGATACCACCCAACGTAAATGCGTGTAATGCTAATGAAGTCGATACCACTGTGTATGCCGATAATACGGTGAACAGAAAACCTAAAATAAGCCAGCCGTAACCAACATATAACACCCATAACAATGGGACATACCAGATTTTGCGATTATACCAACCTGCAACTCTGGCGATATTGATAACACCTGCGGCTAATGCTGCTATCGCTAATATTGTGCCTGAGATACCAAACAGTTGTAAGGTAAATACTAACGCGGCAGAGCCAATGGCTAATTGGTCTAACAACTGATTTTTAATAATTAACACGCCTGTTAAGCCGCGTTCGGTAAAAAAGGGAAATACCCGTCCTGCAATCACCAGTATCAACAGAATAATAGTCGCAACCACCAGTTGCAGACCTGTCGCCGCACTGTTTTCCATTAGCCCCAGTTTTTCAGCATGAATCAAACCGTTACCTAAGGCTAATAACAATAAAATACCGATAAACACCAGATTGCGGTAATTTTTCGCTTTTATAATGGGTTGACTGACTTGATAAGCGAGTACGGGTAAAAAGGCAAAATCCACCAAGGCAATCAAAGCATCGGGTAATAAGCCTGAGTAAAACGGAAGCAATCGACCGTATAGCCACAATAAACATAGTCCTGCCAGTTTATCGCCTGTTGCAGTGGGTTGACCTGTCCAGTTTTTAACCGCCGTTAATAAAAAACCGGCCATCACTGCAACGGAATATCCCAATAACATCTCATGAGCGTGCCATTCATTAGGGGCAAAATAGTTACTCAAACTGAGCGAGCCTTTAAACATCGCATTCCATAACATAATCAGTAGCAATGCGGACACGCCAGCTAAGGCGAAAAAGGCTCTAAAGCCTAAATTAAACAGTGGGGTAGCAAAGATTTTTTGTGTTTTCATGGGAGTTCTAGCCAATCTAGTTCAGCAGTCGAGAAGCCCGCAATTATACGCATTTCTCTATTAAAAGGGCCTTTTGGCTTGCCGCCAATGTAGTATTGTTTAATTAGCTGTTGATATTTTGCTTCAATATCATCAATGCCTTGTTGCTGACAAACGTGCTTAAACCAATACGAACCACGTTCTACATGACCGACTTCATCGGTCAGTATGCGGGTTAATAAAGTAACGCTGGCTGCATCACTCATGCTGTTAAATTTTTTAATAATAGCAGGCGTGACATCTAAGCCGCGTGCTTCCATACAGCGTGGCACCATTGCCAAACGCGCTAACAAATCATGTGCCGTGTCTTTGGCATGATCCCATAAACCACCGTGTGCAGGTAAATCGCCATAATCAACACCCATAGCCTGTAAATGCGTTCTGATTAATCCAAAATGTTGCGCCTCTTCATCGGCAACGCGTAACCAATCCTGATAAAATTGCTCAGGCATTCCTCGAAACCGATAAATAATATCCCACGCTAAATAGATAGCGACAAATTCAACGTGGGCAATCGCATGAAAAAAAGCCGCTTTGCCTTCGGGGCTGGTTACTTTACGGTTAGGCATATCACGCGGTGCTAATAACACGGGTTTATTGGGAAAGGTGACTTTCTCAATCGCTAACACGGTAACATCCTCAGTAAAACTTAACTCACCGTTGGCTAATAATTGCCAAGCATGATGTGTGAGGGCTAATTTTTCTTCAATAGCCGCGTTATGCAAACAGCTAGCGGCGATAGCAAATAGATTTTTCATTACGAGTTCATAAGCATGGTTAAAATTTTGGATTTTTTAGGGCTATTGTTGTATTGCGGCTTGATTTATTGGTTATCAGATCAATCGTCTTTGCCAACGCCAAAGTGGTTTGAGCATCAAGACAAACTGCATCACTTTAGTGCTTATTTGGTCATGTCAGTATTGGCATGGCGTAGTATGAGACACTTTGTAAAATCGCCTATTATACTGGCTTTAGTAAGTGTTATTTTTTGTAGTCTATACGGTGTTTCTGATGAATGGCATCAATCGTTTGTTGACGGTCGTTCTTCCGATATATTTGATTGGGTAGCAGATACCTGTGGTGCGATTGTGGGCGTTTTTTTGGTGTATAATCTACGAAAATACCGATAACTTCGGTAAAATGTTTTCTTTTTATTGTTAACTATTATCTCGCCATGTCTAAAAATATTCGTATTGAACGCTGGAGCGGTGCGGCTCTTGAGCAATATATTCCAGACCTTGCTCGCCTTAGAATTGAAGTATTTCGTGATTTTCCTTATCTATACGATGGCGATTACGACTATGAAAAAAAATATCTGCAAACCCATATCGACTGCCCTGAAAGCGTTATCGTATTAGCGTTTGATGACAATAAAGTGGTTGGTGCATCAACGGCTATGCCCATGCGTCATGAAACTGGCGAGATGAAACAGCCGTTTTTAGAACACGGCTATAACCTTGATGATGTGTTTTATTGCAGTGAATCCGTATTGGATAAAAATTATCGCGGCTTAGGTTTAGGGGTTAAGTTTTTTGAACAACGCGAAGCACACGCCGCTGATTTAGGGGGTTTTAAATATATTACCTTTTGTTGCGTAGAACGCCCTATCGATCATCCACGCCGTCCTGCTGATTATGTGCCATTAGATGCGTTTTGGACTAAACGCGGCTATGTAAAGCACCCTGAACTGAAAACCAGCTACAGTTGGCGAGACCTCGATGATACTGAAGAGACTCCTAAACCCATGACTTTTTGGCTTAAACATGAACGTTAATATTGCCTCTGCGCAATACAATATTAGTTTTTTAACAACGTGGCAGGATTACGAAGATAAAGTCGCTATTTGGGTCGAAGAAGCTGCTCAACAAGATGCTAAGATTTTACTGTTTCCCGAATATGCCAGTATGGAGTTGGCTTCGTTGTTTGGCGTGGAGATTTATTCTTCGTTAAGCAAACAACTGGAAGCTATGCAAACCCTGCATAATGATTATGTAGCGTTGTATCAATCGTTAGCTGAACAATACCAATGTTACATTCAAGCGGGTACATTTCCTGTGCGTATTGACTCTGGCGCGTATCGTAACCGTGCGTATTTGTTTATGCCAGATGGTCGTGTGGATTATCAAGATAAATTAATGATGACACGTTTTGAAAATGAACAATGGTTTATTGAAAGCGGTACGGAAATTAAAACGTTTGATACTGAGTACGGCAAAATTGCTATTAATGTCTGTTATGACAGTGAGTTCCCACTGTTAGCAAGAACACAAGTAGAAGCAGGTTGTGTGTTAATTTTAGTGCCAAGCTGCACCGATACCGTCGCAGGTTATCATCGCGTTAAAATTGGTTGTCAGGCAAGAGCCTTAGAAAATCAGTGTTATGTGGTGCAGTCAGCCCTAGTGGGCGATGCGGTATGGTCAGAAGCTGTTGATGTGAATGTCGGTGCATCAGCTATTTATACGCCCGTTGATCGGGGTTTTCCTGATAATGGTATTCTTAATGTTGGCACATTCAATGCCGTACAGTGGGTGATTGCGGAAATTTGTTTGGCTGATGTTGAAACTGTCAGGCAGCAAGGGCAAGTATTTAATTATCGAGACTGGTCGTTACAAACCCGCTTTCGTTAAGAAAGCTATGCAAACGATGACTATGCCTACCTAGCATAGTCATTCGTTGCTAGCGTTCTTGTTCAATGTACATTCCTTTAGTTAAAGATGGCTTCAAACGAATAGCCATGTGACTTAAGGATTTCTTTTAATTGCTTTAACGCGTCCATCTGAATTTGTCGAACTCGCTCACGCGTCACGCCCAATTCTTGCGCAACTTGTTCTAGTGTGGCATCTTCATAACCGCATAGCCCATAACGACGGCAAATCACTTCACGTTGTTTTTCAGGCAGTTCAAACACCCAACCAGTAATATTTTGTTTAATGCCATTTTCCTGCACACGCTCTTCATGCGATAAAATTGCGTCATCGGTGAGCGAATCCAGTAATGGCTTATCAAAATCTTTGCCTCCAGGTATATCAACTGAAGTCACTCGCTCATTGAGCTTAAGCATTTTTTCGACTTTACTGACGGGCTTATCGAGATACTCAGCAATCTCTTGCGCACTAGGCTCATGATCTAGTGTGTTTGTTAAATGACGTTGGGCTTTCAAGTAAGTATTCATTTCCTTAACAATATGTATCGGTAAACGAATAGTACGCGTTTGATTCATTAAAGCGCGTTCGATAGTTTGACGTATCCACCATGTCGCATAAGTTGAAAAACGAAAGCCTTTGTCGGGATCAAATTTTTCCACCGCACGGATTAAACCCAAATTGCCTTCTTCGATTAAATCCAACAGCGGTAAACCTCTGTTTAAATAACGACGGGCAATCTTTACCACGAGGCGTAAATTGCTTTCAATCATGACTTTGCGAGCGGCAGCATCACCTTGCAAAGCTTTTTTGCCATAATGTTTTTCTTGTTCGGCAGTTAATAATTGCGACCGACACAGCTCGTTAAGATACACGCGTGTGGCATCAAAATCAGCACTGTTGCGTGACTTAACAATAGCAATGTCGTCATTATCATCATTGTTATCAATAGGATTATAACTGTCACCACTCAGCTTTTCGATAATCGCAGAGGCAACATCAAATTCTCCGTCGAAAGACAAATCATCATCTAGTGTCATGACGATTTCATCATCTGACGGTTCAATTAATTCTTCAATCATAATTAACTCCTTAGTTAATTCATCTTAAGTCGAAGTGGTGTCATCATTGTTTGGTATTACCATTTCTTATTAATGCAATGATTTGAAATTTTTTCGACTTATTAGCTTTCTATAACTCGCAGACAAACTATAATTGGTCTGAGATGTTTGTTGTTCTGTAAGGGGTTCACCATAAACTGTATCCATACCGTCTTACTGTTCACTAGCAACTTTAGTTTTAGCCGTTATGCTTGTGTTTTGCTCACAAGCTAGAAAACTTAGTTGATAGTTAAAAGACTATCCTTAGGATTTACTTTAACATCTTTTTATTATCAATTGAAATAATTGATTTTTTTTTATTTAAAGACCTGAATTTTGTTCAAAAAATACGGTACAAAAAAATAAGTGATAGCGGGCTTTAATGCTTGAATTACTTGAAAATTTGCCGAAGATAATGAATTTTGCCAACAAATAACGGAAGTGACTGTTAATCAGTGCATTACAGCTTTTTGAGCGCAGATGTGTCGTTCATTCAGCTAAATAGGCAACGTGTGCCAACTTACCGAAAAAAACAAACGAGCGATTGATTTTTAAGAAAAAGATGTGGTTTATTTTTTCAACAAGGTTTTTTTAGCCAAATTTATTTTTGCCGCTAAATAATCTGAACCGCCACGGTCTGGGTGATTTTTTTGAATTAACTTGCGATGAGCTTCAACAATGTCTGCTTTAGACGCGCCAGCCTTTAAACCTAACACCTCATAAGCCTCTTCCACAGTCATTTTTCCTTTGCTATTAGAACCGCTGTGTTGCTCTGAGTAACTGTGTTTACCTGTTATAAAGGCTAACCATTCTGATAAATAACGCGGTATTACCTTGGTAAGCAACGCTCGCAAGCTAAAAAATATCACGAGCATTAACACTAAAGTGAAATAAAAACGAATCAAGCGACCCTCCAAGACAGGGTAATAGGACTGAAAGACAATAATAGCTTAGAATAGTCCAGTTCACGATAACTGTTCGATAATACACCCATGCAAAACGCCCACATTGCGCTACTGGGTTTTGTTGCCGCTAGTGGCACTGGCAAAACCACCTTGTTGACTAAGCTCATTCCGCTATTAAAAAAGCACGGTTTACGTATCGGTTTAATTAAACATAGTCATCATAATTTCGACATTGACCATCAAGGTAAAGACAGTTATCGCTTACGCGAGGCGGGCGCGTCACCTGTCATGCTGGTATCACCTTATCGCCGCGCCATCATAACTGAATTAACCAGCGCACAAGAACCGTGTTTAAACGAGCAGTTAACACTATTTGACCAATCTGAACTGGATTTAGTCTTGATAGAGGGTTTTAAAGCTGAAGCCTACCCTAAAATTGAAGTTTACAGAGCTGCACTCAAGCATCCATTGTTATACCCAGATGATCCCCATATTATTGCTATAGCGACTGACACGCCTTTGCAAATACCCGATTATCTAACACAGCTCGACCTCAACAATCCCCAACTTATCGCTGATTTTATTTTGACACTGTTATGATTGATTCTTGTAGCCTAGAAAAAAGCCCCATGCTCACCGTTGATGCCGCTGTTAATCACATTCAAGCGGCGATACGCCCCATTAACGACTCTGAACTTGTCGGGCTAGAAAACGCATTAGGACGCGTATTAGCCGAATCGGTTTATTCACACATTAATCTCCCGCATGAGCGCAATTCAGCAATGGACGGCTATGCGTTTTCCAGTCATGACGTGCTAAACGGACAACCTTTCACGCTAGCATTAGTCGGTACATCATGGGCAGGCAAGCCATTCCAAGGTCAACTGCAACGCGGGCAATGTGTACGCATTTTTACAGGTGCGGTGTTGCCTGAACAGACAGACAGTGTGATTATGCAAGAGCATATTCAGCGTGAAGATGAATGTGTACATTTCCCTGCTAATACTAAAACACAGCAAAATGTCAGAGCCGTCGGCGAAGATGTCCCACAAGGTAGCTTATTATGCGTTCAGAGTAAAAAATTAACGGCTGTAGATTTGGCATTATTAGCATCGGCTGGCATCAATACAGTCAACGTGCTACGCGCTATTAATATCGCCATTTTTTCTACAGGTGATGAATTAGCTGCCGTAGGGCATCCCCTCAAGACAGGGCAAATTTACGACAGCAACCGTTATCTACTCACAGGTTTACTCAATGACCCTTGCTATAACCTCACCGATCTAGGCGTTATTGCCGATAACAAACCAGCTCTCACTAACGCATTCACCACCGCCGCAAAAAACCACGATGTGATTATCAGCACAGGCGGCGCGTCCGTTGGTGATGCTGATTATGTCAAAGAAGTATTAACGGAGTGCGGGCAAATCAACTTCTGGAAACTCGCCATAAAACCAGGTAAGCCGTTAACATTTGGTACGATTGGCGCATGTTATTTTTTTGGTCTGCCAGGTAATCCTGTCTCCGCACAAGTCACCTTTCAAAAAGTCGTTTTCCCTGCCCTGCAACAACTGACAGGTACAGAGATGACTCACCCCTTACAACTCACGGCAATCTGTACCAGTTTGCTGAAAAAATCCGCAGGTCGCCAAGAATTCCAACGTGGCATACTCACCCAAAACGAGCATGGCAAATTTTTTGTCAGTAGCGCAGGGCAACAAGGTTCAAATATACTCAGCGCGTTAAGTTTAGCGAATTGTTACATCATCTTACCTAGCGAATGCCAAGGCGTAGAAGTCGGTGATAAAGTGCTAGTTGAACCGTTTAGCGTAGCTATTTAAGCAAAAACGCACCGCTACACCCAACTCTGAAACTAATCCATTTCTCGAAAAATATAAAATATTATGCAACTAAACCCAACAACTCCATGCCTGTGCGGCTCAACCATTGCTTATGGCGATTGCTGTCAACCTTTTCACTTAGGCGAAAAAATCCCCTCAACAGCACAGGCGTTAATGCGTTCGCGTTATACCGCTTATGCATTACAAAATGGGGCTTATTTACAAGCGACTTGGGATGCGACTAAGCGACCTGAATCTATTGATTTTTCCAGAGAAAATATCGAATGGTTGCGTTTGGAAATTACTGAAACTAAAAAAGGCGGCGCAAAAGATGCTAAAGGTTTAGTGACCTTTAAGGCTTTTTATATTCAGAATGCGGAAGAACACGTTATGAATGAAATTAGCCGTTTTACTAAGCATGAAGGACGGTGGTTTTATTTGGATGGCGTGATTAAATCCATTGGTAAAGTGGGTTTAGAAACCAATTTGGGTAAAAATGCGCCGTGTGCGTGTGGCAGTGGAAAGAAGTTTAAACGTTGTTGTGGCGCGGAATAACGATGGTTACGGTTATACATAGCTCACGAACAACACCAAAGGCACGAAAAATTTTTCATCCTATTCTCTCTATGGATTACTAACATTTGTACTAAGTAGTGTCTCCAAATATGGTCAACGTTCGACCAGTTCACCCTAAAACTGCCTGACACAAAAAAGCCCGCTAATCGCGGGCTTTTCCGTTTAACGTAGTCGAAAAACTATCGTATTAATGACCCATCCAGATCAATTCAACGCGACGGTTTTGTTCTCTGCCTTGTTCAGTGCTGTTACTAGCAACAGGATTACTTTCACCATAACCTCTAGCAATCAATTGGTTGGTTACACCTTTTGAAGCTAGGTATCTTGCAACTGATTCTGAACGTGCTTGTGACAGTCTCATATTGTGTGCGTTGCTACCTTCGCTGCTAGTATAACCGTGAACTTCTATCACATCTGTCTGTGGGTAGCTCACTAGATTCTGGGCAACACCATCAAGTATAGCCATCGCATTCGGAGTCAATTTCGCTGAATCATATTGGAAATTTACACCGTGTAACTCTATTTTGACGGGGCAACCAGTTGCATCAACTTTGCTGCCTGCCATAGTACCTGGGCATTTATCAATACAGTCATTCACACCGTCCGCATCAGAATCCATTGTTGAGCAATCAGCAACAGGGGTTGGTGCAGGGGCTGGTGCGATATATTCTGCTGCTTTTGGTTTTGCGCCGAAGGGGATAACGACACCGACGTTGACAGTCATATCGTGAACGTCTTGCGATCCGCCGCCTTGCAAAGAACCGAGCTGTGAATTGCCTACGACGGTATCGCCAAAATTACCTAAACTTTGATTGTTATAACGATAGCGGATGTCACTACGCAGTAATAAATTGTCGAGGACTTCATAAGTCATACCTATACCTGCTTCGGCAATGAAAGCAGGCGCACTATGCTTAGCT
>Ga0208114_1000194_pt1 | contig 15476 bp, 13 predicted proteins | sample LakWasMeta2_LOW4_2_FD_183854 | JGI IMG/M metagenome (GOLD analysis project Ga0208114, IMG submission 183854) | Freshwater sediment methanotrophic microbial communities from Lake Washington under simulated oxygen tension - Sediment Metagenome... | ecosystem: Environmental > Aquatic > Freshwater >... | reverse complement strand
TCAACATCGAGAGCTGCACTTCGGGCAGCGAAAAATCCACCTTGATTTTCGAGACATCATCCAGCGTGGTGATGATCGTTCCGGCAGTCACCAGCTGACCCTGACTGACCTGGCGCAAACCAAGCACGCCGGCAAACGGTGCAACGATAACGCGATCGGCGAGGGTTGCCTGCGCCGCTTGTGCACGCGCACGGGCAGCATCGCGATTGCTGCGCAGGGTATCGAGTTGGCTTGCCGAAACGAGTTTTTCCCTGGCTAATTGTTCGCCCCGGATAAATTGCCTGTCGGCATCTTTTACCTGCGCTTGCGCAACGGCAAGATTGGCCGTGTCGCTGCCGGTTTGCAGGGATACGAGCACCTGACCGGCACGCACGCTGTCGCCGCTTTCAAAATGCACGCGGGAAATTTTGTCGCTGACGCGCGATGCGATTTCGATGGATTCCCTGGCGCGCGCGGTGCCGATCGCCTGTACGCGTTCGCCCCAGTTTTTTTCCTCCACCAGGCCCGAGATTACGACCGCAGGCGGACCGCCGCCTGCCCCGCGTGCATTGCCTGCTCCCGGCCCGCCCTGGGCTTCTTCTTTACCGCAGGCACTTATCAGTGCCACCGACATTGCAAGAACTGCAAGCGAAAAATATTTCATGCCTTGTTTCCCAATTTATTGTGTGTGCCGTCGCAGAGCGGCGCGTGTCTTGTTTTTTTGCAAAGACAAAACCAGACCCGCTCGGTACGGGCAGCGGTATATTTTGTCGGAGAGAATTCACTTCCCTTGTGCGAACCATCGCAGAACGGCTGCGTCTTGCTCATGCCACAGGCACACCACCAGTAGTCCCTGCCTTTTTCGACATCGAATACGATGGGGTTGACGACATCGCCCATGAAAGGTCTCCTCTCGCGAAGACCTCTATTCTAGGCTATTTGGCCTGTTTGACGTGTGTAGATAATGTTATGGAACGGTGCGTTGCAGCTAGTTTTCAGCCATGACTTTAGTCATGGCTATCGTCATCGCACTCGCGATATCTTCTATCCAGAACGGTTTATGCAATACCGCCACAATCATAAGACCCTGTGCTTCGGCCTGTTTGCGCCTGCGCTCAATCTCTTCCGGCGGCATGCCGGTAACGAAAATAATCGGATGTTTTGCCTGCTGCTGCACCATGATATTGCATATGTCTTCGCTGGCGCCGTTGGGCATGGTGAGATCAAGCATGACGACGGACGGCACATCGGTGTAAGCATTATTGAAAGAGCGGACATCCATGGCGGTATCGGACTGGTAACCGCATTGCTCGAGTAAATACTGTGCGAGATAGACCATCTCGGCATCGTCATCGACCACCAGTACCTTCGGCAATTCTTCTTGTGTATTCACCATCGAGAGCGCTCCTCACGCATAACCCCCCCGGCTATGGTTACTTGATACTCCTTTTTTAAACGAGTTTTCATGGCGTAACACTCTTTTACAAAGGTGCGCTTCATCATGTGTTTTTACTTGATGCTCATCACGTTTTTCCGATGAGTCACGAATAAAAAAGCGTGATTACTGTGTGAAGAAAAGCGTGCGAAAACCAAAAATGCGAGCAAAAAAACACCGGCATATAGCCGGTGTTTGATGGCTCCCGAGGAAACAGGATGCTTATTTTTTCCACTGGCCCAATGCCGCCAGACCGTTGTCTTTGGCACGGGCATGAACGGTTTGCTGGGCGGAAGCGACATTGCCGACCAAATCTTTCGACCAGATTTTCAGTGCGGCTGCCTGCATCGCACGGCCGTAGCTAAACGACAGCGGCCAAGGGTGCGGGCCCATCTGGTTCATCGCATTCAAATGCGCCGTCGCGGCTTCGTCGCTTTGGCCGCCCGAGAGGAACACAATGCCCGGCAAGATGGCCGGTACGGCGCTCTTCAGGCAACGCACGGTCATTTCGGCGACTTCCTCGACACTGGCCTGCTCCGGGCAATCCTTGCCCGAGATCACCATGCTGGCTTTCAGGATGGTGCCTTCCAGCATCACGTTTTGGTCGTACAGGGCACCAAACAGCGAACGCAACACGACTTCGGTCACTTCCATGCAGGTGTCGATATCGTGGGTACCGTCCATGATCACTTCCGGCTCGACCATCGGCACGATGCCGGCTTCCTGGCAGAGCGCCGCATAACGGGCAAGTGCATGGCTGTTGGCTTCGATGCAGGTGCCCGACGGGCTGTCTTCACCGATATTGATCACGGCACGCCATTTGGCGAAACGTGCGCCGAGGCTGGCGTATTCCTTCAGGCGTTCACGCAGGCCGTCCAAGCCTTCCGTGCAGACTTCACCGGGAAAACCGGCCAAAGGCTGAGGGCCCTTGTCGACCTTGATGCCCGGAATAATGCCGGCCTTGCGCATGACTTCCGCAAACGGCACGCCGTCCTTGGTTTTCTGGCGCAGGGTTTCATCGAACAAAATCGCGCCGGAAATGTACTGGTTCAAATTCGGCGTGGTCAGCAGCATTTCGCGGTAGGCGCGGCGGTTTTCTTCGGTATTGGGAATGCCGACGCTGTCAAAGCGCTTGGCGCAGGTCGCGTTGGATTCATCAATGGCAATAATGCCTTTACCGGGGGCCACCATGGCCAGGGCGGTTTCTGCGAGTTGTTCAATGCTCATGGGGCTTACCGATGGTTGGGACTGAGGGGCGGAATTATAGCGTAGGAGGCCGCTTGCGGGCGAAGGTAGGGCGGGCCCTGGCCCGACTTGGGCATCTTCGCAATCTGTCAAAAGGTCGGGCCGGGACCCGACCTACGAATTACAAATCACCCAAACCTTCGGCTTTGCCGTCAGCACCCACCACCAGCAAGCGCAGCGTATTGGTCGCACCACGCTGCTCCATGCTGTCGCCGGAGGTCAGCACCACGCGGTCGTCCATCGAAAGCAAGCCCATGTCGAACAGCTTTTTCACGGCGCTGCGGGCAGCCTCGCGGGTCGGCAATCCGGTCGAATCAAAATTGATCGGAAACACATCGCGCACCATGGTCATTTTTCGGCGGGCGGAATCATGTTTCGACAAACCGAAAATAGGTGCGGTTGAACGGAAGCGCGAGAGATAACGTGCAGTGCCACCGGATTCGGTCAGGGCAATAATCGCGCGGACCTGGATGTGTTCGGCAAGGAACATGGTCGCCATCGCGATGGCCTGATCGGCACGCTGAAGGTTGCGCGGCGCCGCTTCGAAATCGGTATCGTGATGGAATTGCCGCTCGGCACCGAGGCAGATTCGCACCATCGCTTCGACGGCTTTCACCGGATAGTTTCCCGAGGCCGTTTCCGCCGACAACATCACCGCATCGGTACCGTCGATCACCGAGTTGGCGACATCAAGCACTTCAGCACGGGTCGGAATAGGATTGTCGACCATCGACTGCAACATCTGCGTGGCGGTAATCACGATGCGATTGTGCTCGAGCGCGGTGCGAATGATTTTTTTCTGAAGTCCGGGCAATTCGGCATCGCCGATTTCAACACCGAGATCGCCGCGCGCCACCATCACCACATCGGAAGCAATGGTGATTTCATCGAGATTCTCGATCGCCTCGGCACGTTCGATTTTCGCCACCATATTGGCATTGCTTCCCGCCGCTTTCGCCAACTTTCTAGCTTCATGCATGTCTTCTGCCGAACGGCAAAACGACACTGCCAGAAAATCCACTTCGAGCTTGGCCGCAACGATAATGTGTTCCTTGTCCTGCTCGGTCAAAGCCCCCAGCGACAAACCGCCGCCCAGACGATTCAGGCCCTTGCGATTGGACAAGACACCATCGGTCAGCACCACGGTATGAATACACTCCCCTTCGACTGATGACACGGCCAATGCCATCAAACCATCATCAAGCAACAAGGTATCGCCGGCTTTGACATCATTAACCAGACCAAGATAGCTGCAGGCCACTTGTGTGTTGTCGCCGAGTGGCGCGTTGGCACGGCAGACCAAGGTAAATTTATCGCCCACCTTGAGCTGTATCTTGTCGTTGACGAATTTTTCGATCCGGATTTTAGGGCCCTGCAGATCGGCCAGGATGCCGACCTCGCGCCCCTGCTTCGCCGCTGCTTCCCGCACCGCATGGACACGTGCCGCGTGATCTTCCGGCGTCCCGTGGGAAAAATTCATCCGTACGACATTGACGCCGGCACGAATCAATTCATCGAGCACGCCCGGTGCATCGGTGGCCGGGCCAAGCGTGGCCAATATTCTGGTGCGTCGTAACTGTGGTTGCATTATCGATTTCCGCTTTTTCGTTTTTAGTTTAGTACTTCATCTTAATGCACTTTGATTGCATTTATTGGAACAGGCCCAGTAATTGCTCGGGCTTGTCGACAAGATGGGTCGGGCCCACCCGCGACAATTCCTCAAGGTCGCCAAAGCCCCATAAAACTCCGACACTGGCGATTTGATGATGCTGTGCACCTTCGATATCCATATGGCGATCGCCGATCATGACGCACGCGTCCGATTCCACCTGCATGGTTTCCATCGCAATTTGAATCAGTTGTGATTTGTAACTGATGCGGCCATCCAGACTGGCGCCGGAAATCATTTCAAAATAATGACCAAACGGCAGATGGCGAATGATTTTTTCGGCATGCGCTTCGTTTTTTGCGGTGACGACGGCCAGTCGATGGCCACGCTGCGCAAGCGTTTCGATTACGTTCTGGATGCCGTCGTAGACATCGTGTTCTGCCCAGCCATGGGTTTCAAATCGCTCGCGATAAAAGGCGACCGCCAATTCGGTCTTTTCCGCGTCGTTCAACATCGGACCGAAGCTGTCACGCAACGGCGGCCCGATCCAGCGACGCAATTCATGCTCGGGAGGAATCGGTTCGCCGGATTTTTCCAGTGCATAGGCAACGCAACGGGTGATGCCGACGGCAGAATCAATCAGCGTGCCGTCCAGATCAAAAAACAATACGGCCATCAGGCAGTTGCCCGCTTGATCAACGCCGTGACTGCCGGCAATTCTTTTCCTTCGCAGAATTCGAGGAAGGCACCGCCGCCGGTCGAAATATAACTGATGCCTTCTTCGACGCCGTATTTATCGACTGCAGCAAGCGTGTCGCCGCCACCGGCAATCGAGAAGGCCGTGGAATCGGCAATCGCTTTCGCCAATACTTTCGTGCCATTGCCGAACGCATCGAATTCGAAGACGCCGACCGGTCCGTTCCAGATCACGCTGCCGGCATTTTTAATCATTTCTGCATAACGCGCCGCCGTTTCCGGACCGATATCGAGAATCATGTCGTCGCTGCCAACCTCATCCACATTCTTGATCGTCGCCGGCGCATCGGCGGCGAAATTCGGCGCGACCACCACATCGCTTGGAATCGGAATATCGGCACCGCGTGCTTTTGCATCTGCCATGATTTTTCTGGCGGTATCAAGCAAATCGTTTTCGCACAGGGATTTTCCGACGCCGTAACCCATAGCGGCGATAAAGGTATTGGCGATGCCGCCGCCGACGATCAGTTGATCGACCTTTCCAACCAGACTCGAAAGCAGTTCGAGTTTGGTCGACACTTTCGAACCGGCGACAATCGCGATCAACGGACGCGCGGGATTCAACAAGGCTTTCGCGAGGGCATCGAGCTCGGCCATCAGCAAGGGGCCGCCGCAGGCAATTTTTGCCTGCGCGATGACGCCGTGGGTCGAGGCCTGCGCACGATGTGCAGTACCGAAGGCATCCATCACGAACACGTCGCAAAGCGCGGCATATTTTTTCGACAGTGCTTCGTCGTCTTTTGATTCGCCAATATTCATCCGGCAGTTTTCCAGCAATACGACTTTGCCGGCTTCCACTTGCACGCCGTCCAGCCAATTTTTAATCAGCGGCACTTCGAAACCGAGCAATTGGCTTAAATGTTTTGCGACCGGCGCCAAGGAATCTTCTTCGGTCCAGACGCCTTCTTTCGGACGCCCCAGATGCGACATCAGCATCAGGGCTGCACCTTTTTCCAAAGCCAGTTTGATTGTGGGCAAGGCCGCCGTGATGCGCTGGTCGGAAGTCACATGGCCATCTTTCACTGGCACATTTAAATCTTCCCGGATCAAGACCCGTTTGCCTTTCAAATCCAGATCCGCCATTCGTAAAACCTGCATGCCACTTCTCCTGATGGGTGCTGCGCTTAGTAATACGATATTTTCGCCTGTACGCCGATATCCATCAAATTCGCCGACTCCCGTGCGAAAATAAGCCCATGAACACTCAAGCCAAGCCGCCACTGCCATCCCTGGAAGCCGCCCGACTGCGCTTAAGGCCGTATCTGGATTCGGATGCTACCGCCCTGTTTGCCCTGTACGGCGACCCCGAAGTCACCCGCTACTGGTCGCATCCTGCCTGGACCGACCCAGCCCAGGCACATCTGTATCTGAGCCTGCGTAAAGACGAACCGACCACCTCGGTGCATGCCTGGGCCATCGCCGACAAGGAAAGCAACGAACTGATCGGAGCACTGACATTTTTTTCGATCAGCGGCACGCATGCACGCGCCGAAGTGGGCTATTCACTGATGTCGCGTTTGCATGGCAAAGGTCTTGGCACCGAAGCGCTGGACACCGCGCTGAAATATGGCTTCAACACCTTGAATCTGTTTCGCATTGAAGCGGATGTCGATCCACGCAATATCGGTTCGGTGAAACTGCTGGAAAAACTGAATTTCCGGCGCGAAGGTTTTTTGCGGCAACGCTGGCGCGTCAATGGCGAAGTCTGCGACAGCTTTCTGTATGGTCTGTTGAAAGAAGATTATCCACACGCATGAAATTGAATCCTGCCGACGCCGAATTTTTGTTGCAAGCCGTGCAGGCGCTCAAAGCCGGCGAAGTCATCGGCTTGCCGACCGAAACCGTCTACGGCCTGGCAGCCGATGCAATGAATATTTCGGCAGTACGGAAAATTTTCGCATTGAAAGGCCGACCGGTGGATCACCCTTTAATTGTGCACATTGCCGATAGCGGACAGCTTTCAAAATGGGCAAAAGTGATTCCCGAAGAAGCCTTCGTGCTCGCACAGCATTTCTGGCCCGGGCCGCTGACCATGATCCTTCGCAAGCAGGACAAGGTGCCCGACGAAGTGACCGGCGGACAGAATACCGTCGGCCTGCGTTGCCCCGCGCATCCACTGGCATTGGCCCTGCTGCAGCAACTCGATGGCGGCGTCGCGGCGCCGTCGGCCAATCGTTTCGGACGCATTTCACCTACGACCGCGCAGCATGTCCGCGACGAATTCGGCGAAGCGGTTCCGATCGTGCTCGATGGTGGCGAATGCGAAGTCGGCATAGAAAGTACGATTATCGATTTGAGCTCAAGCCATCCACGCCTGCTCCGACCCGGCATGATTTCGCAAACCGAAATCGAAGCGGTCATTGGTCCGATTGCATCAAACGCAAATCACGACAGTCCCCGTGTATCGGGAAGTTTGGCAGCCCATTACGCGCCGCGTACGCCCATGCAAATGTTTTCACGCATGGACTTGATCCAGGAATACGTTCGCATGACCGATCAGGATATGCACTGCGAAGCGCTTTGCCTCAATACACTTCCCGATGGCATCAATGGCTTGTGCCTTAGCTCCGATAATCACGCCTATGCGCACGGCTTGTACGCCGCAATGCGCGAACTTGATGACCGCGATGCCAATTACCTGCTCATCGAACAGACGCCGCAGACGCCGGAATGGCTGGCGGTGAATGACCGGCTTGGCCGCGCCCTAGTCGGCGCGGGCGTCGAAGATGTGGAATCGCCTTAAGCTTCATTCCGCTTCAAGCCCGGGCCTTGTTTCCATCGCGGCCATTCGCATCCGCGGTGCCAAGCACAGAACTTCCTGCCCGTTTTCTGCATGACAGGCATACCGAATGCTGCCATGCACTTTTTAGAACATTCTATTTCTTTGCGCATGTCATTGCTTTTGCAAGGGTTCCGACAAACTTCCAATGCCTGCCAGCAGCTGAATTCCATCCTCGCTCTATTTATGTGCGCTGCAACAAATCGGCAATATATCGCTACTGGACGCATCTGGGATAATGAGACAAACTAGAAAAAACCGTCGCACCACAGCGAACCCACGGGTTATCGCCAAATACACATAAGTGCCAGGTTTTTTGTACACGTTGCATTTGTCTTTGGGGAGAAGGACATGATCTCAGCTGGATTCTTTCGGCATGGCACCAGCTCGGACAAGATTCTTGATATTTCGGGAAGCTTTCCGACATTCCCGATTTTGCACGTTCGTTTTTTTCCATGAATGCCCAGCTCATCGAGGGTGAATCCGTGCCCACTGCACTACCCCGGAATTCACTGATTACGCGAATCCGGTTGCTGGGTACCGCGGAAATCCGGATCGACAATCTCGACCTTACATCCCGCATTAAATACCGCAAGGGTCTGGCCTTGCTGGCTTTGCTGGCAGTCGACTGTAATGTCATGCACCAGCGTGACCGCATGGCCGATTTGCTCTGGCCCGAACTTCCCTTGAGTGCCGCCCTCGGAAACTTGCGTCAGGTATTGAGTAATCTCGTCAAAGTGCTGGAACCCGGAGCGCGAGACGGCCAGCCGATCATCCGTGTCACTGCCGGCACGATCGGATTATTCACGGGCAAGCACGTGGATATCGATGTGGTGAAGGTCCAGATGACCTGCGAAATGTTAAGTCGCAAATCCGATGTCCTGTTTAAAAACTTCAACGATGTCGAAGCGATATTTACTTCCGATCGCGACAGCAATAAAAAATTTCTCGACGGCTTTGATTTGGCGGACTGCTGCGGCTTCATGGAGTGGCTGGGTCATCAGCGGCAATATTTCCATGATCGCCTGATTACGCTCTACGAAGACATCAGCGACCGCGCACTGCTGACAGGCGATCTGGATACGGCATTGGCATTTATTCGCAAGGCGGTTCAAATCGACCCGTTACTGGAAGCCAACCAATTGCGTCTAATCCGCCTGCTTGCATCGCTTGGCAGACAGCAGCACGCGCTGCGCGAGCTGACTACCTACGTCACCCGTTTGCGCAACGAGCTGGATGTGGAACCCGGCGCAGAAATAATTCAGCTGCGCGAAAAAATAGTGCAAGGCCAGATTTTGCCGGAACTTCAGGGCGACAGCCATCGCACAAGCCAGGCAAATTCACGATGGGTAACGGTGCTTTATGCCGTTTGCGCCCCTCAGCACATCGACCCGCTTGTTCGAACCAGAATGTCGAGGCAATCCCGCGAGGAAACCGCCGAGATATTGCGCAGCCACGGTGCCTATGTGGTGAAGCCGCCCGGCAGAGGCGTATTTGCCTATTTTGGCTGGTCCGAAGACCAAAGAAATTGTGCAAGAAATGCACTCGACGGTGCGAAAAAAGTGCAGGCACTCGTCTCGGCTGCCGAGCACGTCATGATCGGGATTTATACCTGCCAGATGTCGTTCGATAATCCTGGCGAGCTCGACGAGCTGGGTGAATGTTCGGATATCGCCTACCGCCTGAGCCTGGCGGCCGAAGGCGGAGAAATCGTCGTCTGTGAAGACACTCTTCAGAAGATTCAGGCCAAGACTGAGAAAATAAGAATTGGCCAGCTACGCGGCATTCTTGAAACCATTACCCTTTTCCGGATATTGCACTGAACCCAAGGTCGAAAAATTCGCCTTAAGAGCACAGGGGCTTTATTGGTTCATCAGCAGGTAGGCATTCATGACGGCCGACTGCGCTTCGTCCAGGGCAGATTCATTCTGGGTCCATGCAATCGAAGCTGCAGCGGTATTGTTGGCAACCGCCTGCTCGCGAAACTTGCCGAAGCGCGCATCGACCCGACCGTCAAAATGATTGTCGAGCATCTTGGCCATGGCAGGGCTAAGGCCAGTGAGCGTCATGACGTTGCGATTGCGCAGCACATAAGTGCCCGGCGCGGCACCCGGCTCAGACCAGGGCACGTTGGAGAAACAGATGGCCATTTCCTGGGGTGTGCCGCTGCTGTCGAGATATACCGTCAGCGTTTCGCTGCCCTCGGCACGGCCAGAAGGCATGCGGACGCCTGCTGCCTGCATGGCGGTTCGCAGATTGGCCAGACACAAAGGCGTGGCCGTGGCGGCATTGACGTATCCGGTCGGATTGGCGGCATTGTCGGCGATGACGATACCGTTATTGGCGAAGAACGTGTCGTAACCAATCGCCCACCCTTGCACGAATTCGGTAGCGATGCGCTGATAGGCCGCCGTACGTTGCACGTCCCTGCCGATCGTAACGGCACCAATGATGATGCCGATAATGACCAGCACGATCGAAATTTCAATCAGGGAAAAACCGGTTTGCCGTACTAATTTAGGCTGGCGCTGGTGATGCATGAAAGTCATGGTTTATGCCTGAATTCAGAGGGTAATTAATAAGTGCCGGCTGCGTCGGCCGCGTTTGCATTGGCGCGGAATTCGGTAGCCAGGGTAGCGGAACGAGTGACATAGCCTTCGCTCAGAAAGCGGGCGACGTTGGCTTTTGCTTCATTCCAGGCATCAAGTGCAAGTGCCACATTGATGCTTGCAGAAACCACCGCTATCGCTGCCGCGACTTCGGCTGCGATAGCCAAGGCAATGGCGGGCGCCTGCGCGCCCAGCGTGACTAATGATTCGGCGATGGCGAGGGCAATTTCGGCAGCACCCAACGACACCGCGGCGGCGGCCAGGGCAACACCGGCAATAGCACCGGCATAATTGGCCTCGGCCAATTTCGCAATCCAGTCAAGTTGGATTTTGTAGTCCCGCATGGACTGTCGCATCATTTCCGCTGCCGTCGCTGCGTTGGCGTGCGCGTGTGTCACTGCGGCGAGGGTTTCATTGCAATTCAGACGGCCAAGCAAGCGGTCAAAACCGACGGCAACCACACGGTCGTCGTAATTGGCCGACGTCACGCGCGAAGGTGCTTCAAATGCCGGACTGTTCGATGCATTGTTGGCATCCAGCAAGCTGCCGGCTCCGTCGGCATTGGTCGTGCCCGCGATAGCCAGAGCGTAGGCGACATTGAAATTTCCTTCCGGACTCACAACGTGCAGCAGGTTGGTATTGAGTGCCTTGTTCGACCCGTTGCGAAGGCCGACGCAGAAATCGATACCGTTGCGCTGGGTTCTGAACAGGTCGTAGCCCGCCAGTGGATTACCGGTGGTTGCCAACATCGGCATACGATCACTGGCCACGGCGAGATCGGCATCGGAGATCATGGGCGCCGATGCACCGCGATAGACACCATAGCGGATCTGATTGGCAGTTGCCTGCGACAAACCGATGGTGACATTTGGCAGACGGCCCACTGCAGCACCGGTTCCGGTAGCGCAGCTGTCTTCAATGCCGTCGCCTGTCGTATCTGGACATGGCATCCGGTTGTTCGACAAGGCGAAGCCGGTAAGCGCGGCATCGGCCGATTGCAAAATGCCGCGTTCGGCATTGGAGGTCGCGTACTGCGTGTTGAAGCCGACAAAGCGCCAGACCAGCATGATGACGATGCCGAGAATGACGAGTGCGATGCTGAGTTCGATCAGCGTATAACCGGCGGTCTTTTTCATTTGATTAACCCCAGGGCGTCTTCTGCACGGGCACGGATGCGGGTGGCATCGGCATTGGCGAGATAATTGGCGACTTTGATCAGTGCATCGTCGTATTGATCCGACGCCAGTTGTTCCGCTTCCTGCGCTTCGATTTCGCCAATAATGGCAAGCGCCAGATTGGCGGTGGCATCGGCGACACCGACCGTTGCAATGGCAATGGCAAAGAAGGCGGCACCGAAGGACTCATAGGTTTCCGCGATCGCCAGGGCCAGGTTGGCAACCGCCAGCAAGGTGTCGGTCGTGGCAAGCGTGATCGTCAGGATCGCGAGTGTGACATCGGTGGTACGTGTTGCGTCCCAGGCGAAGAAACGGAAATCTTTGTAAAACACCGCAAGATCATGCAGATCGCGAGCAGCCACGGCAGAGCGCGCCGCGCCGTTGACTTCCGACAGACGACTCATGCAACCGAGGCGCTGTGCCAATTCACCAAAACCCATCGCGGCGGTGTAATCGTCGTAACCGTTGACGATGGCGGTACCTGGCGCTGCAAAACCCGCGACGTTTTGACCGTCGAACAGATTGCCATCGCCCGATGCGTCGCCTGCACCACTGCTCGCCAACGCGAATGCGGAAGCGACCATTGCCGTGCCAACGGTCAAGTCGCCACCGGAAGCCTGCCCGTCCCGGATGCCGATGCATAAATCCAGACCGTTCATCACCGGTGTTGCAGGTGCGGTGCCGGGAATATTGGGGATGTAACGGTTGGTCAGCGTGGTTAGGTTGGACGTGGCTTGCCGATTGACGCCATAGCGCATCGGCTTGGGAAATACCTGTCCAATCGTGCGCTGCGGCAGAAAACCATTATTGGCGGCACTTCCGCAATCCTCCAGACCATCACCGTCAGTATCCGGGCAAGGCAGTCTGGATTTCGCCAGTGCGAAGCCCAGCAGGGCATCGGTCGCTGCTTCCAATTCAACGATTGGCGTGGCTTCGGGATTGGCGCTTGCCTGCAAACGCGGCAACAGCTGCCACAGCAGAGCGCCGATGATACCGACAATGGCCAGTACGACGGCCATTTCCAGCAGGGAAAAACCGCGCGTATAGCGGCGAGTAAAACTCAAGGCGTTCATTCGACCTCCCCGTTGGCGTCGGACTGCTCGAGAATTGCCTCTGCGCCTGCCCATACAACGACGGCGCTACCGGTCGGAACACTGCCCGGGTTCTGCGAGTTGTAGAGAAGTTGATCGTAATCCGCACGGGCCTGTATCGCCGCTGCGCGGGTATCCAGCGCTTTTTGTGCCAACACCGTGTAACTGTTGGCTGCCCGCTGCCAGTTGTAGTAGGCATCCCGGTATTCGTCGAAACGATTATTGATAAACGTGATGTCGAAGATTGGAATGTAGACCGAACTCGTGCCATATGCATTGGTTAGGCCTAGCACAGTGTTGCGTGCCGTTTCATAAGCCGTATTTGTCGTCGTGACCTGACTGTTGGCGGCCGTCAAATTGGTCTGCGCCGTATTGTATTCCTGCTGCGCCGTCACTTGGCGCGCCTGCACTCTGGGCACGGCATCGCACTTGTACTGCTCTTCCGGCAAGCTGGCGCTGGCGCAGTTGGCGATCGAATTGGTCACCGCCGTGTTCATGTCATTTAGTTTATCCTCGGCGTCGTCGAACACGCCTTGTGCCTGTGTCTGCGCCATGCGTGCGTTGTTGTAGGCAACGGAGGCAGCAACGGCCGCGTTGACCTCGGTGGCATACTGATTGCCGTTATTAGCCAGAATCGTGTTGATGGCCGTCAAGGCATTGTTTCTCGCCGTCAATGCTTGTTGACGCTGAGTAAGTGCTGCCGCAGCCTCCGCTTCGTCCTGCGTGGCCTGCGCCTCGAGGTCGATCACGGTCTGCAATTGGTCGGCAAGATCTATGTCCAGCGTCTGATCCCCGGGGGAGTTCCCTGTGGCGATCGCCACCTCGATCGCCAGCACGGTGGAATAGACCAAGGCACCAATCCCAATGGCACCCGCCGCGATCGCGACGCCCGACAAGGTTATGGCAATTACGGACGCAACCACCGCTGCGGTGTATACCGGAATGAAAGCACAACCCACCAATACGACGCAGGAAGCAATGGCACCTGCGAGCGCCGACGAAGCGGCGGCGAGCTGCGCGATGGAAGTTGCCAGATTGATGGCAGCCAAGGCAACGTCAATGCCGGCCAGCACAATATGCAAGACATTGAAGGCAATCATGATGATCGCCGATTCGCGGATGCTATCTTGCTCGTCAAGCACTTCATTCACGACATCAACGGCCAAGGCGATGCCATTGACCGACATCATGGTCGTGACGCAACTCATGCTGTTGGCAAGATCGTCGGCAGTACGTTGTTTCACCAGATTGGCTTCGCCGGCGTCCTGTTTCACCTCGACCGAATAGGCAACGGCCGTGCCGCTGTTGTCTAGTTTTTGGCAAAAATCCAGACCATTTACCGTGGCATAGGCATAACGTGTTCCGTCCCATTCCTCCGGTTCAAAAAGCGATGACAACTGGGCAATATCCCTGGCGGCATCGGGACGCGTAACGCTATAAAAAATCTCCTGCGGGCCACGGATGGCGGCATCGGCTTTCAATCCCAAGCTCACCAAGGGTAGCCTGCCGGTGATAGCGCCTGCACCGCAATCTTCAATGCCGTCGTTGTTGGTATCCGGGCAAGGCAATCGCAAATTCGACGACGCAAAACCGGCAACCAATTGGTCGGCCCAAAGCAGTTTGGCATTGCGCTGTTCGACGGTGCGCAATTCGGTGCGCGACTGCTGAATCAGAAAAATGGCGAGCAGGATGCTGGCAATCAATGCCACCAGCAGCAGGACATCCCATAAGGCGAAGCCCGTCATGGAGCCTCGACGCCGGGAACGCTTCGTCAAGACATTGTAGAGATGGGTTTTGCTCATGGCTGGACTCCCCTGCAGAAGCTTAAAGCGTTTGCGCCGTTACTGCGTGTTTTACCAAATCGTAGACCGGCAACAACAATGCCACAATCATCACGATAAATACGGCACCGGCAATCAAAATCACGGCTGGGCGGATGATCTCGCCCAGGGACTCCATCACGTGATCAAAACGTGCGCGATATTCGATGGCCAGATGTCGCAGCTGGCGATCCAGCGTACCGGTCTCTTCACCTACCGAGATCATGCGCACCGCCATCGACGGAAACCCGCCGACCTGACGCATCGCGGAAGCCAGACGTTCGCCACGTTCGACCACGCGCCGAACATGGCCAATTTTCTCGCGATAGTATTCGTCGGCAATCGAACGTTCCAGCACCGCCAGGCAACGCACCATGTCGATACCGGCGGCAATGAGCAAAGCCAGATATTCCGAGATGAATGCCATGCCCGACGAGCGGGCAATCACGCGGGCGATTGGAAGGCGATGCGCCAGTTTGTAGAGATGGTGGCGAAACGGCTTGCTCGCTTTCACGGCAATAATCGGACCCACGATCATGAGCGCGATGACGACCATGACGAAGGTTGAATGCTCGGTCATCCAGTCCGACAGGAACAGGACAAATTTGGTAATCGCCGGAAGTTCCACGTTCAATTGACGGAACAAGCCGCTCAAATTCGGAATAACGTAGAACATCCAGAACGCCGCCGCCGCAAAAATCGCGGCGAACACGAAGGCTGGATAAATTAATGCGCGCCGGGAACCGCGGCTCATCTTGGTAATGCGTTCCATGTGCTCCGAACCTTCGAGCAACACACGATCCACCGAACCGGTTTCATCGCCGATGGCAATGAGGTTGCGAACGGTTTCCGGAAAGATATCGGCATGACGGTTAAACGCCTCGGTAACGGAGGCGCCGGAATCGAGATCATTGATCAGCGACTGGGCAATGCCCGCCACTTTCGGGTTGTCGGCATACTCGTTTTCTTCGGCGATGG
>Ga0208114_1000192_pt1 | contig 15484 bp, 14 predicted proteins | sample LakWasMeta2_LOW4_2_FD_183854 | JGI IMG/M metagenome (GOLD analysis project Ga0208114, IMG submission 183854) | Freshwater sediment methanotrophic microbial communities from Lake Washington under simulated oxygen tension - Sediment Metagenome... | ecosystem: Environmental > Aquatic > Freshwater >... | reverse complement strand
CACAGTATTTGGTTGAGGAGAGTTCCTTCGGTATTGATTTTAAAACATTGATTTAAACAATAAAATCCTCGAAAGGATTCTTAAAGTGCGGGTAATAGGTTTCGCATTGTTGTATTTCCTTGCGTTTCTATATGCTTTAATATTCTATAAACCCTTTATTTACGGCACTTTATTGAATAATTAATTTTTACAAATCACACACAAAAACAAATAAACACAACTATTACGGGGGAAATACGGGGGAAATATTATATTTGTAATCTATGGCAACAGTAAATTATAAAATAAACGAAACCGCTAAAAAAGACCCCACAAAAATATATGTAAGGTTTAAAGACAGCGATTTCGATTTAGAAGTCCCTACAAAAATAACTGTGTTTAAAAAACATTGGAGCAAAGCTAAACAGAAAGTTAAGCCTATTAATGATGCTGACGATTACAGAGATAGGATAAATAAGCAATTAGAGGATTTACAAACTAAAATTTTCAACCAAAGCAATATTGACCAACATAAAGGAATCAAAATAAATAGCCAATGGCTAAAAGATTTAATTTTAAATTTTGACAATAAACCCGCATCTAATTCCACTGATAAAGAAATATTTTTAACTGTATTTGGAGATTTCTATGCTATGAAATCGAAAGACCGTATTAATCCTAAAACAGGAAAGAAATTAAATATCCGTACCTACCAAGATTATCAAAATACAGTTAACAAACTAAAGGATTATGAAACAACCACTGGGAAAAAAATTAGATTAGACGAAGTAACCTTAGTTTTTCATACATATTTTTTAGACTATTTGAGAACTGTTGAAATATTAGGCGAGAATACTATTGGTGGTATTATTGACAATTTAATAGCAATTCTCAAAGATGCTGAATTATATGGCTACAAAGTGAATCAAGACTATAAATCAAAAATTTTTTATTCTCCATCTGCAAAAACAACCGATATTTACTTTACCGAGAACGAAATAAACAAAATAAAAAATTACGATTTTGAAATAAATGGGTATTTGGATAATGCTAGAGATTGGCTTATTATTGGTTTATGGACAGGTCTTAGAATTTCGGATTTTTTAAAGCTTAAAAAAGAAGATTATGACGATGGATTCATACAAAACAATAATTTTAAAACAGATATACCCGTAATAATTCCAATACACCCAGACGTTCAAAAAATTTTAGATAAACGTAATGGAAATTTACCTAGAAAAATTTCAGACCAAAATTTTAATGACTATATCAAAACAGTAGCTGAAAAAGTAGGCATTACAGAAATGACAGAAGGAAGTAAGATGGTAATGGTAAAAAAAGCGGACAAAACAAAAGTTAGCAGAAAAATACATAGTATTTACCCAAAATATGAATTGGTCACTTCCCATATTTGCAGACGTTCATTCGCTACAAACCTTTACGGGAAAATCGATACTTTAACCATTATGAAAATTACTGGTCATACAACCGAAAAACAATTTTTGGATTATGTAAAAATCACCCCGAAAGAATATGCTATACGGTTAAAACAACTTTGGAATAAAATATACGAAAAACAAAACCCTTTAAATTAACAGGGCTTTACGTTTTTCATATAAGCTAAAACTTCCGAGTTTTTAAATCTTACAAGAGTACCAACTCTAAAACCATTCAATTTCCCCTTTTTTCTAATATTATCAACTGTACCTATACTAATTTCTAGTTTTTCAGCCACTTGTTCCCTAGTCAAAAATCTATCGTCAAAAAAATAATTTTCGGATAATTCTTTTTTAATTTCTTCAACCTTAATTTTAAAAAGTCTTTCAACTTCATTGTTTACGCAAGTAATTAATGCGTTTTCGTTTATTAAATTGGATAAATCCATATAATGCCAACTACCAAATCTCAATTTTTTACTACGGTAGCGAGAAATTATTTTGCCTCATTTGAGGATAAGAGAAACAAAATATATTACAGGATTGTAACTAATTAACTATTATTTCATCTAGTGGTTATGTCTGCGAGTTAACCCAGTATAACCATTGAAAAGACCTTGAGAGGGCCATTTGTTCAAATATACTAATTTTTTTCCATAGTACCAAGTTAATCAAGGAGTAATTGCTGGCCGATTCAACCAATCAACAGATTATATCCCTCTTGGTTATTTAAAATGGTCCTTATTTTTTAGTTAAAAAAAGGTCATCAATTACGATGACCTTTCTTAATTATTGTTGTTTTACAATTCTACCAACAGATGATTTTGAATATCCAGTTCTTTCTTCGATTGCTCGTACCGACAGCCCTTCACCGTAAAGTTGCATGATTAATTCGTTTTTCTCTTGTTTCGAAAATCTATTTTCTTCACCTCTGTTTTGCAAATGGTCAGATTCATATTCGCAATCTAAGTAATGAAACCCTAAGAATCGGTCTTCCTGTTTCATTTCTACAACAATCACATTTGCACTATCGAAAACCATTTCTCCGCTTCGACTTGCTTTTGTCTGTTTAATATATCTAATATCCGCTCCCTTAGAGCTTTTACCGATAGCTGAAACACTATCAACAAAGTTAGATAGGTGCTTAGAACCACCAAGCTCATTTAATGACAATGGCGTTCCTTCCTTCACTTTGGGCGTGTGTGCCAATACTAATATCGACAAGCCAAATTCTTTTTTGAGTTCGTTGAGTTCTCTAACAAGATTTAAAGCAACTGAGGTATCTTGGGTAGACTCTGTTTTTAAATAGGTTAGATTGTCTATTACCAGAACATCAACTTTCAACTTTACAATGTCCTCTTTTATCTTTTTTATTATCAATCCATCAAATGGTTTATTAGAATTGTCTTTAATCAGTTTCTGAAAATCAATATTATCTATGAAAAAATTATCCGTGAATTCATACCTTTTCCCGTTTCCTTCACTATATCGTTTCTGAAATTGTTTGTCCGATAACTCAAAATCGTAATAAAGCACTCGTAGTGGTTCGTTTTCATTAGCAAGCACATTAAATACTTTTTTGCCCTTTGAAAGAGAATCCGCAACCTGTGTGGCCCAAACACTTTTACCGCTACCAGTGTCAGCAAAAAGAACATGAAGCTCCCCCGTCATCCAAATATTCCCTAAAAGCATTTTGATTTCTGGTTGCTCTTCTGCATCTTTTAGTCGTTGCTTGGCTGTTCTTGGTATGTCATTCCCTATTGTGAGCGTTATTGTTGAAGCATCGACTGGAGAAATATCTACCCCTAAAAAAGCCCTTGCTACATAGAATAGTGTTCCAAGTTTTATGGACTCATCATAGTCGTTTAGCATTGATGAATATTTGGCCTCGGTGACTTCGAAGTCATATTCTTCATTTAAAGAACTGATTTGATGAAATGGATTTCTACCATCTTCACCTAGCTCACATAATGAAAACCCTATCTTTATCCAATTTGCGTAACCACTGGTAATATCTATTTCAGAAGCTAGTAATTGTTTCACCAGACTATTTACTTTCTCCAATTTGTTATTATATTCTAGTATAGTTTCTGATTTTTGTTCAGTTTTCGCTTCTACTAATGCTGGTGCTTTTAGTTTTGGTACTGAAGTATTAGTCTTGGCGTCCATTAAGGACCATCTAACTAAAAAAGTATTATCTAATCGTTTTATATCCAAATTAGGATTTAGATAAGCACTTTCATCGTAGCTCAAAAAGCATGCTCGTGAGACATCTCTACAAGCTTTATCTATTTCTAGCTGATAAGTGTTTTGAACATAATTTTTTACGGCATCAAAATACTTTCCATGAGTTTCGGCAGAATCTGGTATTTGTATAAACCATTTTAAGCCATTACCACTTGGTGATTTGAATAGGAGTACCGTTTCAATTAATTTGTCCCCAATTAATTTGGTTTTTAGTTGGTCCAAATCGCATTCTGGAAGATTATCGAAATCAATACAGAGATAACCACTATGGTTAATCAGGCAATTATTGCTACGTTTAGTATATGTGCCTGATGGCGTAATGTATTCTAGCTTAGTAGCTTTTATTGCTCTTTGAGATTCTTTACCTAGAGATTTTAATTCCTCACAGATTTTCTTTGTTAGTTTGTCTGTGGTTATTCTTTTATGAAATTCTTGGATATTTATTTCAGAATGCGGAATGGTGTTTTTGACTGGATTTTTAAAATGGCTCATTTTGGGCGAATAACCAAAAGAATCTGGCAAAGTGTTTTGAACAACCTTTTGAACAGGCAAATTATTAGCCTTATATTTTTCTAATAACTCATTTAATGCTGAGTTGTCTGGTTTAATTGTTTCATTATTTGTCATTTTCGTTAATGTGTTTAGCATGCTCCGCATCAATTAGGCTTTTGATAACTGCGGAATTATTGTACTTGAAGACCTTGTTACTAGCAAGGTCTACTAGTTTTTGTTTGGTTTGTCTATCCATTCGCATGGTGAACAGTTTAGTTTTGTTGTTTTGCTCCATTTTATTTTTATTTAGGAATCGTTATTCTGCACCCAGTAGGGGCATCTTTTATAAGTATACTATACATACCGTACATAGTCAATAGGCAAATTAAAAATAAATTAAAAATATTTTTTAAACACTTGATTATAAGAATTTTACATTTTGAAATATTTTTATTTTTTATGTCCCTAAGGAAATCGACCCGTTTTTCTTCTTTTTTTCGAAAGTGAACACTTTTGCGTATAAAGTCATTATGATTTAGCACTTGTCCCAAATCAAAACATTGTCCCTTTTTTCAGAATGGGACAATGGGGAAACGGGCATAATCTTTATTTTTCAGTTAGACTTGTGTTCCTCTGAACAACCATCCTATATATACTGTATATACACTATTTTTGCCTTAGCAAAAAACCTACTATTTTATCTGACATATCCATATAGGGTCTTTTGGGCCACATACCCCTTCCCCCAGGAAGGGCGGTAACTATAGGGAAGGCCCCCGCCAACATTCGTGATTTTGTTTTTCATTACACGAACAGCTCAATACAATCTCCTGATATAAAGGGATAGAGTCCTTTATCCATAGAACAAAGACGTGCTAATATGAGAACATAAAGGAGAGGTAGAATCAGGTTGGGACATAAAATGGGACAACAAAACGACATAAATCCTACAAGATTCAAGTATTATAGTTATCTTGTCCCATATTATGAATATGGGACAGCCCTGTTTTTTTGGGACATATTCGATTAAAATAATAACTCAAAAAATAAAATATGGTATTTGGGAATTGGGAAGTTGATAAACAAGGAATAGTAGGTTTGGGGAGATTGTCGAAATATCACATCGCCAGTAACGAATTGAATTTAATGATTAACGGAAACTTATACGACAAGTTAATTAACACCTCTGAAAAAGCAGATGTAACTGGACAAGATATCTATGATTTAAACGATGCTTATAGATATGCCTTGGAAAAGTTTAAGATTGAAAACATTCACAATATTTCATTTGAAGATAATATTGCGATGCAAATAAAAATCATTTCAGAAAAAACTGGAGATACTGAATCTGAATCCTCTTTCCCATTTGACACTGACAACTTATAAAATAATTCTATTAAACGTTACCTAGAAATAATACAATAATAAACTACAATGTCCACCAAAAAATTATCATTAGATACCCTAGAAAGCTGGCTATGGGATTCAGCAAACATATTAAGGGGAAGCATTGATTCCTCAGATTTCAAAAACTACATCTTTGGATTACTGTTCTTAAAACGTTCCAACGATGTCTTTGAAGAAGAAGTAGAAACCATTATGAACCGTGATGGCGTTTCTCGTGAAGTGGCAGAAGACGAAACCTATTTCCAAATGCCTGTTGAATCTCGATGGGAAACCATCAAGAAAGAAACCGAAAATATTGGCATTGCATTAGACAAAGCTTTTGCTGGTATTGAGCGTGAAAACACTTCATTGGAAAGCGTTATGACCGCTACCAAGTTTGGTGATAAAGAAAAACTATCCGATGAGTTGTTGCAACGACTGTTGAGACACTTTAACCAACATTCCCTAAGAAATTCTCAACTGGAATCGAATGACTTATTAGGTGATGCCTATGAGTATTTGATAAAAATGTTTGCGGATGATGCTGGTAAAAAAGGTGGTGAATTCTATACGCCTCGTGGTGTGGTGCAATTGATAGTACAACTGATAAGACCAGAACCCAAACAAAAAGTATATGACCCAACTTGTGGTTCGGGTGGTATGCTGATTGAATCTGCTCGTTATATTGCCGAACAGCCCAACGGCAAAGTAGGAAACAATATAAACGTTTCGTTGTACGGACAAGAAAAAAACTTGGGTACGTGGGCAATTGGCAAATTGAATATGTTGCTCCATAACTTTATGGATGCTGATATCCGTAAAGGTGATACTTTAATAACACCTCAACATAAGAACGACAATAACGAACTAACACTTTTTGACAGGGTTATTGCCAATCCCCCGTTCTCTATGGATGGATGGTGGACACCAGCTGAAAACTCTATTGAGGTAAAGCTAGACAAGGATGGTAAAGAAAAGAAAGTGACTCCCAATTATGCCAAAGTAGTTAGTGACCCTTATGGACGATTCCAATACGGAATACCACCAAGAGGTTATGCTGATTTGGCTTTCTTGCAACATATGGTAGCGGTGCTGAAACAAGATGGAAGAGCTGGTGTGGTTTTGCCACACGGAACTTTGTTTAGAAGTGGAGCTGAAGGAACAATAAGACAAGGTTTACTAGAAGCTGACTTAGTAGAAGGAATTGTGGGTTTGCCAAGTGCATTGTTTTATAATACGGGAATACCTGCTTCTATCTGGATTATCAATAAAAACAAAACGGAAGCCCAAAAAGGCAAGGTAAAAATTATTGATGCCAGCAACGATTACAAAGAGGGTAAAAACCAAAATGAATTGTTGCCAGAGCATCTTGCTAAAATTGTAAAAGCCTATGGTTGTGCCACTGATATTGAAAAATATATGCGTGTGGTGGATTTAGCTGAATTAGCCGAAAACGATTACAACCTAAACATCTCTCGTTTCATTGATACCTCAGATGCTGAAGTGGAAGTAGATATTAAAGCTGTACATCAAAAACTTTCGGATTTGGAACTACGTGAAGCGGAGATTGATGCAAAATTGGCTGGATTTTTAAAAGAGTTGGGAGTATGATTTGGCATAAAAAAGAACTTGGGAATCTTGCTGAAATTGGAGATGGAAATCATTCTTCAAAATATCCAAACAGTTCAGAATTTATAAGTGAGGGAGTTCCATTTATAAGAAGTGTTAATCTAGTAAATGGTAACATTGGTGATTCGGATATGAAATTTATTTCGCCAGAAAAACATATTCAATTATTAAAAGGACATTTAAAAACTGGAGATATTCTTTTCACAAATAGAGGACAAATTGGGAAAATGGCAATTGTCCCTAAAAAGTATAATAACTCTAATTTAAATTCACAAACGGCTTGGATTAGGAGCTCTGAAGAAGTTTTTAATAAGTATTTGTACTACCAACTTGGTTCAAATTTGGTTTTGGGTAAAATTATTGATAATACTAATGGAACAGCACTTCAACAACTGACAATTAAAGAGTTGAAAAAAATTTCAATTCCTCTTCCACCCTTCCAAGAACAACAAAAAATAGCCGAAATATTAAGTACGGTAGATGCTAAAATTGAGGTCATAGACCAACAAATTATCGTAACCCAAGAACTCAAACAAGGCTTAATGCAACGATTGCTAACCAAAGGTATTGGTCATACAGAGTTTAAAGATTCTCCTGTGGGTGAAATTCCTATGAGCTGGGATGTGGTAGAATTGGAGAAGTTAGTAAACCCAAAAAGACCAATTAGATATGGTATTGTACAAACGGGAGAATATATTGAAAATGGGATTCCGTGTATTAGGGTTGTTGATTTTAATAACAGAGAGTTTAATAAGCGAACAATGATAACAACTTCGTCAGAAATAAGCAATTCTTATAAAACTACAATTCTGGAAGAAGGCGATATAGTATTTCCGTTAAGAGGAAGAATTGGAGAAGTGAAATTGGTTAACGAAAATGCTGTAGGTGCAAATCTAACAAGAGGAATCGCTTTGATTTCAAACTCAAAAAAAATTAATCCATCGTATTTATATTGGCAAATACGTTCAAACTCAGTTAAAAAATTAATTGAGTTAGAAATAAACGGAACTACATTAAAGGAAGTACCGATAGGTGGCCTTAAAAAAATATTAATACCGATATCAAGTTCTGAAGAGCAATGCAAAATTTCAGCTATTTTAAATTCTGTTGAAGGCAAATTATCTGTTTTAGAAGATAAGAAAACCCACTACCAAGAACTCAAACAAGGCTTGATGCAACAATTGTTAACGGGGAAAATTAGGGTAAAAATATGAGTGAATTAGATATTTTAATAGAAAGAAATAAAATATACAAAAATGCTATTGACAACAATTTATGTCCCCCTTCAGGTAGAATTCCTTTAAAAAGAAGAATGGAACTATTGCGTTTTCAAATTAGAAATGAAGAAATTAAACTGAGAAAAGAAAAAATAATAGCTATAATAAATTCATAAAAATAATTTCAAATGAGTTATTCTCCAGAGTACATCTACAGCGAGTTGCCAGCCATAGCGTTGTTCCAAAAAATGGGCTACCAGTATTATAATGGGGAGCAACATCAAGAACGCAATGATATAACTGAGGTGATTCTCAAAGAACGATTATTAGAAGCTATCAAGCGAATTAATCCTTGGATAAACGACAACAACCTCAATAAAGCCTATGCACTAATCACATCGATTAACGGAGCATCTTTGATGGAGATTAACCAGAAGATTTGGGAACTCCTAAGAGGTGGGACTTACACCGTAAAACAAGTTATTAATGGTGAAGAAGGTTATCATTCGGTACATTTTATAGATTATGTAAACATCGATAAAAATGATTTCTTGGTGGTCAATCAAATGAAATACCATGGAAGATTTCAGCACTCCATTCCAGATTTAGTGGTTTACATAAATGGTCTACCTATTGGAGTAATTGAATGTAAGTCTCCCAAAGCTCAAACTGCATGGGACTCGGCTTATGGTGATTTAAAGTATTATCAGGAAAACTCAGAGAAGCTATTTCACTTCAATCAGATATGTGCTGGTATTTGGGGTGTTAGTGGTAGGTATGGAGCGATTAACTCCCCACAACCCTTTTATTCTGTTTTTAAAACAAACAAGGACGACACAGAAATACTTTCACAAGCCAAAACAGAACAAGATAAATTACTCATTGCCCTTTTTAAGAAAGAAAGGGTTTTAGACCTCATTCGTCACTTTGTCTTATTTGAACTAGATGAAGGAATTACCATTAAAAAATTGCCCCGATACCAGCAAATAAGAGCCACCAACAAAACCATAGAACGCCTACAAGCTGGTGAAGGTGGAGTGGTTTGGCATACACAAGGTTCTGGTAAATCCTTAACAATGGCTTATGTTACCCGAAAACTACAAGCACCAGAATACGGTTTTGACAATCCCACGGTGATGATAATGACCGATAGAAAGGATTTGGACAGACAAATCACTACTACCCTTCAAAACGTAGGTTTCAAGAATGTGAACCAAGCCTCATCAGTGGTGCATTTAGATAAATTATTACGAAATGATTATGGCGGAATAATTACAACCACAATCCAAAAATTTCAAGAAACAGATAAAGAAGCAACGGAATCTACTGACCAAACCGAACTGGAAGAGCGAGGCAATTTTATGATTGAAAAACACATAAAAGACAAAACGCTTATCAAGATTACCAAAGAACTTCAAAAGGGGAAATGGGTTGAAATTGAACGAATAGAAATTGAATTAGAAGAACTTTCGAAAAAGGAAAACCTTTATATTCTTGTTGATGAAGCACATCGAAGCCATTATGGCTTTCTAGCTTCATTCATGCGAACAGTTTTACCCAACGCCAAGTTTATAGCCTTCACAGGAACACCAATATCAAAAGAAGACAAATCAACTCTTGGTGAGTTTTATGGTGGGGATTACATCGATGTTTATACCATTAAAGAATCTGTTGCTGATGGTGCAACCGTTGAACTGTTGTACGATGAAGGAATATGCAAATTAGATGTTAAGAAAGAAGCACTCGATGAAGAATTTGAGAAAAAGTTTGCCGATGCATCCGAAGACAAGAAAGACAAACTAAAGCGAGAAGCACTTCGCAAATACCAATTATCAGCGGACCGAATTGAAGACATCAGCAAACATCTAATTGACCATTTTAGCAACAAAATTCATCCAGATGGCCACAAAGCCATGTTAGTGTGTAGTGGTAGAGAATCTGCAATTAAATACCAACAAACTTTACATAGGCTCAAAGAAGAAGGGTACCACAATTTCAATTCAAAAGTAGTTGTAAGTATTAGTTCGCCAAAAACAGATGCTATTGCCAAAGACTATTATGAGACCTTGGAGTGGAACAGAAACAATCCAAGCAATAAAAAACCAATTTATGTTGTGCCACCCGAAGACATTAAAGATGCAACGGATGATTTTAAATTACCCTTCGGAAACGAAAATGAAACTGAAAAATCGGGTAAAAAGAAGTTTGACAATACAGCTATCATTATAGTATCCGATATGTTACTTACAGGTTGGGATGCTCCCATAGCTTCTTGTTTGTATTTAGACAAACCCTTGAAAGAACACAACCTTTTGCAAGCTATTGCAAGAGTAAACCGTTCACGAAAAGGAAAAAATGCTGGTTTTATTGTAGACTATAATGGAATCACAGCCTATCTAATTCAAGCCTTAGAAATCTTTTCGGGAGACATCAGACCCGATGACATCTTGAAGAACATCAATGAAGAATTTCCAAAGTTAGAAATGAACCATACCAAATTAGTTGATTTCTTTAGGCCAATGAAAATTGATAGGAATTACGATAGAGATGCCTACATTGACTCGGCAGTTCGATTCATAGAACCAATAGACAGAAGAGATGATTTTAAAACCTTGTTGAAGGATTTTAACAAATCGATTAATATTGTTTTGCCCAATACAAAAGCAATGAAATACCAAGGTGATTTCAAGTTGTTCAATGAAATTAAATTAAGGGCAAGAAATGCATTTCCTGATGATGATGAGTTAAAAATCAGCAAGGATGAAAGTAAGATGCTTCAAGCCATGATTGATGAACATTTAAAATCTAATGGAGTTCACAGTCTATTGGCAGAACCCATTTCCATAATTGATAAAGATAAATTTAAAGAAGAAATCATGAACGCATCGCCAGCAACCAAAGAGCTGAAAATGCGAAACAACTTAAAGCATGTCATTAAAGTCGGAATAGATAAGAATCCAGATTTTTACAAACCACTGGCTCAAAGACTAGATGAATTGTTGAAACAAAAAGAAGCCCAACGAATTGATGAAGCTCAATTGCTTATTGCCTACACGGCACTGCAAGATGAAATTATCAATGAGCAAAAAGAAGGCGAGCAAAAGGGCTTTGTGACAGAACGGGAACGAGCTGTTTACAACTCAATGAAAATGCTATTCAATGAAAATGCTGAAGATGCAACCAAAACACTATTTGACCTTATAAAAGGCGAATTAAGCATCGTAGCATGGGAAACCAAAGGTCAGGTTCAAAAAGATATTGAAAACAAAATAATTAGATTTTTGAGTACTAAGTTGGAACGGTCAGAAGCAAAGGCAAAAGCAAAAGAGATGGTGGATGTTTTAAAGAAAAACAAAGATGCATAGTGTACAATATGGCTACCGTACAATTGAGTATTCTATAGTAGCAAAAGAAGGTCTTAAGTCCCATTATATAAGTGTAGAGAAAGGCATAGGTGTAATTCTTAAAGGTAAGACCATATCAATTGAGAAAGCAAATAAACTGATACTTACTAAAGCCAAATGGATACTGGACAAATTAGAACTCGTTAGATTAATTGATGAAACTGAAATTGTAACAGGGAGTCGCATTCTATATTTAGGCAGAAAATATTATGTTGAGCTCATCACTAATGAGGAATTAAATGAGATAAAAATCGATTTTACGGAATCTAAGTTTGTACTTCATTTACCATCTAAATTAAATACGCAATCATTACTCAAAGAAGTGATTTCAGCATTTTACATAGAGAAAGCTATCGGTAAAATTAAACCCCGAATTAATAAATGGTCCAAAACCACTGGTTTGTCTTTCAGTGAAGTTAAATTTAAGCAGTTAGATAAAAGTTGGGGAAGTTGTACACCAAGTAATAAAATCATTATCAGCCTAGATGCAATTAAGTTGCCATTTAGCCTAATTGATTATTTGATTGTTCACGAGTTGGTGCATACCAAAGTGAAGAGTCACTCCAAAGAATTTTGGGCTGAACTTTCTAAACATATTCCCAACTGGAAAGAACTGGATGAGAAGATGTATGGGATGAAGTTGTAGAAATATATTTTGAAGAAGGTTTTGGAAACAATAACAAATCAGTATTTGTTAACTATTCAACAAACAAATATTTTATAGTTCATAGTTTTCGGCATATTGAATCCAATCCAGTTCAAAAATTTCTGTTTTAATAATTTCTTCCAAAGTTCTATCTGATATTGATTTTACAAAAAATGTTACAATCAATTGTGAACCATCAAACCAATTCGAATTATCATCTATAGTTTCTAAACTACTCAACCAGACATTACAAGTGAAATCCTTAATCAAAAGAGAGTTCGATTCCGAATAAATATTATTTGATTTTAAAATGCTTTTACGAGAACCCCAATTAGAAGGATATTTAATAGTATCAATAATATCCTGATTCATTTCTTTTGAAGGTTGTCCACATATTACACCACCATACGTTTTATTTAAGTGAAATGACTCAACTGTAACTTTAATCCCTGATTTAAGGGTGATTTCTTTATTTTCCATACTTATTTTCTTTATCTATAAATATCAATTAAGTCACACAAAAGCAATGATAAATCAATTTTGTGTATGTTTTTAGAGTGGTCATAAAAAGTACAGTTTTGTCTCAGTTAAAGCATTGTATAATAAAAATTTTTTGTACTGCAAATAAAGTGTACTTTATTTGCATACATTAAAGTAATAACATATCTTTACTTTATAAATAACCAATTAAGTTAATACATTATGAATGCGAGGTATATTAGGGTCTCCAGTTCTACCCAGAACACCATTAGGCAACAAAAACAAACATCAGATGAATTAGTTTATATTGATGTTATATCTGGTGCTGTGGCATTTAATGAAAGACCAGAAGCAAAGAAACTAATTGAAGCTATTGAAGCTGGAACTGTTGATTATCTTACGGTAGAATCGATTGATAGAATCGGGAGAGATGCCTTCAATATTCAATCTACAATTCAATATCTAAATTCAAAGGGTGTTAATTTAAAAGTAAATAATTTGGGTGTTGAATCATTAGTAAATGGTAAAGTATCCATGACTTTTAAAATGATAAGTGATATTCTCGCAAATTTGTCTCAGATGACCAGAGATAATATACGTGAAGCTCAAGCTCAGGGGATTGCAATCGCTGTTGCAAAGGGTCGATTTCGTGGCCGTGTAAAAGGCTCAAAAACTCCAGATGCAGATGTTTTGATTAAATATAAGAATGTAGTTAAGGAATTAAAACTTGGTACTAATAGCTTACGGAAAGTAGCAACACTTTCTGGTGTATCATTGGCAACAGTTCAAAAAGTGAAACGAATACAAGAATCAAAATAAAACCATATTGATATGTGTAATCGAAAATTTCTTAAAGATGATACCAAAAAAAAACCGAATCAGTTATGATTCGGCTAATTAATCTTTTCCCATTCAATTTATGCAGCATCCCACATTTTATTTATCTCTTCACACATCACCTCAATATCTCTTATTTTTTTTGAAATATCTACTGGTGACGTAACGATTCCACTTCCAAAAATATCAATTGAAATGCATAATTCTGGTAAAACTAATTCACCATTTTTTGCGACTTCAGTCTTTAAATACTTGTGAAGAGTACTCGCAACATATAATTGTTGCTTCACATCAAAAGCATTACCTTTAGAAATATGCGTTTTGACAGCTCCTAAATATTTTTTACCATTGATTTCGATTTCAATTATTAGGTCTGGCGAAACAATTACTTCTACACCTTTAATAAATATTGATTTTGATTCAACTTTCTTTAAGACTTTATAATTATAGTCTTTTAAAATACTAGGAATTTGTAAACTAACAAATCTTTGCAAAGCGTCTAACGATACTATTCTGTCGTTAATTTGCCTCTCTTTAGTAAGCGTTTTGCCTTTTAATTCATCAATACCGTCCAAAACAGGCTGAATATCACCTTTATTTGCCATCGATTTTTTAATTCTAGCTTTGGCTAATTGATAATACGCTATTTTGAACGAGTTTGGCGTTTTTTGTTGTTTGATTATATTTCTCTTTTTTGCTTGTGAACTCTGAGAGAAATCGGCTAACTGATTTAATGAAATATTACATCCTCTCATATTGTTAGCCTTTAGGTGGATAATTGTCACTACCATAACTGTTCTTTTCCCTAATCTTCCCATCTTTTCCGTGGATTATCAGTTCGGAACTGTTGTTTGTAGCAACATTTTTACCAATTTCGATAGCCTCTTTTTGCGTACTTACATTCTTGTAAGCCCTTTGACTATTCTCTGTTTTTACAGACCAGTCGTCTCCATTTTTCGATTTTACTACATGCACATTTTTACCCATGTTTTTTGAAATTTAAATTAATAATTTTTTTTCGAAAAAACTTGTTTGTTTAAAAAGAAAGTGTACTTTTGCAGTGTCTAAAAGCATAATAAAATTTCTCATTATTCAAGTTTTATCTATAATCTTGGGAAAAGATTAATCAGTTTTTATCTACATAAATCGAGCCAAACTTGATTAATGTTAAAACAACAACTTTAGCTGTCCTTATGACAGCTTTTTTTATTTTTTGTCAGTGACAACACGTCAAATTGGGGGAAAATATTTATCATTTCATCTGCCCGCCTAGCATCACTAATATTCTTTGGTTCTAAACAAATTGTTCTTTTCTATTAAACAAAGGTAATTTTGGCATTTCAAATAAAATAGGACAGGAAATTTCGATATAACAAGACTAAAAATATTCCAAATCAAATACTTATGATTAAGCGTTTTATACTATAGATTTAGAATTGCAGAATTTACAAGGTTTCAGAAGAAGACTTATACGGCAAACCTTTTTTAATCCCCTTCCAAACTATTCGTGACCTATAAATTCAGCATAATTCTAAAAGATGGTTTTGTTTTCAGAATGACTACGGGGGAAATGCGGGGGAAAAGGGAAATAAAAAACCCTTAAAACGTTAGTAATAAGGGTTTTATAATATGTTAAAGTGCGGGTAATAGGACTCGAACCTACACGCCTTGCGGCACCAGATCCTAAGTCTGGCATGTCTACCAATTTCACCATACCCGCAAAATTGTGAG
>Ga0208114_1000187_pt1 | contig 15636 bp, 15 predicted proteins | sample LakWasMeta2_LOW4_2_FD_183854 | JGI IMG/M metagenome (GOLD analysis project Ga0208114, IMG submission 183854) | Freshwater sediment methanotrophic microbial communities from Lake Washington under simulated oxygen tension - Sediment Metagenome... | ecosystem: Environmental > Aquatic > Freshwater >... | reverse complement strand
CCATTGAATGATACTGTATTGGTTCGGGCATCTTTAAATGCTAACGCCGGTCTACGCTCTGGTCAATTTGTCAGTGTCCGACTGCTCGTTGAAGAGCGGCCAGATCGTTTCGCTGTCCCCATCGATAGCGTAGTCAGCAACGACGGGGTGAGTGTAATTGCCGTGGTTGAGGAAGATAACGCCAAACAGATGATTATCAAACCGGGTTTACGGGATGGCAATCTCATTGAGATAGAAGGCGATGAGTTGCGAGAAGGCATGACTATCGTTACCCAAGGCGTGTATGGCTTGCCGCCCGAAACACAGATTCGGGTGATAAAATAATGCGCAGTTCACCAATCGGATCGTTCGCGACTCATAACGGTTTGGCAATCGCTTTTCTGTGTGTTGCACTGTGCCTAGCCGGTGCTTATACGGCGCTCGGCATGCCTTCCTCAATCTTTCCGCAGACGAACTTTCCGCGCGTAGTGATCCTGATTGACAATGGCGTGATGCCGGCTAACGAAATGATGGCCACTATCACCCGACCCGTCGAAGAAGCGATGAAAGACATTCCCGGTGTACGTACCGTGCGATCAAAAACCGGACGAGGTTCGGCGGAAATCAACGTGTTTTTCACTTGGCAAACCGATATGGTGCAGGCTGAGCTTTTTGTCCAGGGTCGACTGGCCGTTGTGCAAAAATCGCTACCGGTGACTGCAAGCTCAGCAGTGTGGCGCTTGACGTTTGCTGCTTTTCCCGTCGTCGGTCTGAGTCTGACGGGTTCTAATCACTCGCTGACCGAACTGTGGGAAACCGCACGCTATACGATACAGCCGCGATTGTTACGTATACCTGGCGTTGCTCGCACGGGCATTGTCGGCGGACGAGCGCCGGAATATCACATCGTTGTTGATCCTTTACGCTTGCAAGCCGTAAATCTGAGTCTCAGCCAAGTCAGCGATGCCCTGGTCAGAAACAATATGATCGCACCGACCGGGATGCTGGAGGAAGATTACAAGCTCTACCTGACACTGGTGGATGGTAGAGTTCATACTCGCGAAGACATAGAAAATCTCACGGTCTCGGTATCCGGCAACACACCCACTGCGCCTGGCTTAGCAGCAATTGCCACGATTCCTCATCCCATCCGTATCAAGGATTTTGCGGATGTTGAACGCAGCCAAGAGCCGGTTTTCAATGTTGTGACGGCTAACGGTGTCAATGCCGTATTGCTCAACATCTACAGTCAGCCGGACGGTAGTACTCTTGATATTGCCAAGCAACTAAAACAGGAACTGGAAGCGCTTAAAAAATCGTTGCCGCCGGGTATGGAGGCGAGTGTGTTTTACGACCAGTCGCTGTTAGTCGGCGATTCTATCCAAAGTGTTTGGGAGGCGATTATTTTAGGGCTGATCCTTTCCATCGCCATTCTTTACGTTTTCCTGAAGAACTGGGGGGCAACGTTGATCGCGGCCGTGGTGATTCCAGCGACGGTATTGATGACCTTACTGGCTCTTCGTATTATGGGTTTGGGTTTTAATTTAATGACGCTGGGCGGTATTGCTGCGGCCATTGGCTTAATTATTGATGATGCTATTGTGGTGGTTGAAGCGGTTCACGCCAAAATTTCTACAGGCGCACAGCGCTTGGCAGCAGTCCAGCAAGCTGTAGCAGAAATTTTCAGGCCTTTGTTGGCTTCGACACTGACACCCGTGGTGGTATTTATCCCGCTGGCCTTTCTGGATGGTGTCGCTGGTAGTTTTTTCCAAGCCTTAGCATTGACCATGGTCGTCTCGTTGCTGACCTCGCTGGTGTTGGCCGTTACGCTTATCCCCTCATTGGCCGCTTGGTGGATGCCGGATGTCGGGCATTTGCCTATCCAGCCGGTACAAATTGATGCAGCCACGTGTCCAGCAGAGCGCTCAAGTTGGCTTGAACGCCTGATTACAGTCTATGAAAAAATGCTGCGTACCGCTCTCAAGCAGGCAAATCGGGTACTGATTGGTTGCGCATTAATATTGGCAATGGGCGTCTGGTTGTACGGACGCTTGGATAGCGAGTTTTTGCCCTTCATGGATGAAGGTGGTTTTGTACTTGACTACCATGCGCCCTGGGGAACCAGTCTGACCGAAACTGACCGGCAACTGCGACAAGCCGAAACTATTCTGCGTGCCGTCCCAGAGTTAGAAGGCTATTCACGGCGTACCGGTGCGCGATTGGCATTGGGTATTTCCCAAGCGCACAAAGGCGATTTCTTGGTCAAGTTAAAGACTAACCGCCACCGAAAAACCGATGAAGTCGTTGCCGAACTGCGTCAACAGCTTAATGCTGCCGTACCTGGATTGCATTGGGAATTTGCTGGCATACTCGGCGATCTGATTGGTGATTTGACTTGGTCGCCCCGGCCGATTGAAATCAAACTCTTCTCCACAGATGTCGAGTGGCTCAAACAAAAAGCCCCGCAAATAGAAGCTGAGCTAAGCAAAATTCAAGGGGTAGTCGATACCTTTGATGGCTTGGAAACCACCGGTCCGTCACTGAGTTTACGGGTACGCTATGCTGATGCACAGCGTTTCGGTCTGACTGTTAACGATGTAGCATTGGCAGTCAGCACCGCCATGCTTGGACAAAAAGCCTCTTATGTCCTGGAAGGCGACCGCATCATCAATATCCGTGTCAGAATGAACACCGACGCGACCAGACAGATTGCCGACCTGCGTGAATTGCCGTTGCGATCCTTGGATGGCCGAACCGTCAAGCTATCGCAAGTGGCCGATGTAGTCACCGAAGCCGGCCAATTAGAACTGCATCGCGAAGATTTACGGCAACTTGTGGCGGTGTCAGCCCGCTTGGAGAATCGTGACCTAGGTAGTGCCATAGAAGAAATCAAGGCTAAACTTAGTCATGATCAAACGCTGCCGCCAGGTGTACTGGAGTTCGGCGGACTCTATCAGCAACAACAGGAGTCCTTTCACAATCTACTGATAGTGCTAATAGCATCGGTTTTCCTAGTGTTCACCGTTTTACTGATCGAATTCGGCTCATTTTACGAACCTATCGCCATCGTGTTCGGTTCTCTACTGGCCTTGTGCGGCACTGTGTTGGCTTGGTTCCTGACTGGCACTTCAGTCAATATCGTTTCCTTACTGGGTGCAATCATTGGTATTGGTGTTGTCGCGAAAAACGGCATCCTGATGCTGGATTCAGTGCATCGCTTCGAGTCGCAAGGTAAAAATCTGGCCGATGCACTTGCTGAATCTGGCAGACGGCGGTTACGCCCCGTGTTGATGACTTCATTGGCGGCAGCGTTGGGGCTGTTGCCCTTAGCCTACGGCATTGGCGCTGGCTCGGATATGCTTAAACCTTTGGCTATCGCAGTCATCGGTGCGCTGACACTTTCCGTGCTGCTGTCCCTGGTTGCAACGCCGACGGTGTATTTTGTGATGCGAACACTGAACCAACGAGTAAAAATCAGCCAATGCACATCCTAATTATCGAAGACGAAAAGAAAACCACGGCCTATTTGCAAAAAGGGCTGACCGAACAAGGCTTTACCGTCAATGTTAGTAACGATGGCGAAGAAGGGCTGCTGCTTGCCAGCACGGTAGACTATGACCTCATCATTCTCGACGTGATGATGCCGTTGCGAGACGGTTGGTCGGTACTCCAAGAGCTGCGCCGTAGCGGCAAGCTGACCCCCGTGCTTTTTTTGACTGCACGGGATTCTATTGATGACCGGGTGAAAGGCCTGGAGCTGGGTGCCGACGATTATTTGGTCAAGCCGTTTGCCTTTGTGGAATTATTGGCCCGCATCCGCTCGATTCTCCGGCGTGGTCCGGTGCGACAAACAGAACAGTTGGGGGTAGCCGATCTTATGCTTGATGCTGTTCGGCACAAGGCCTTTCGCAACAACCAGCGGCTAGATTTATCGCCGAAAGAGTTCGCGTTGCTATCGCTATTCCTGCAACGACCAGGGGAAGTGTTAACACGGACACTGATTGCCGAGCAGGTTTGGGATGTCCACTTCGACAGCGATACCAATATCGTCGATGTGGCGGTGCGCCGTTTACGGCAGAAGATTGACGATCCATTCCCCCAAAAACTGTTGCACACCGTTCGTGGAGTGGGTTATGTCCTTGAAGAGCGCTAAGCCTTGGTCGATAACCGCTCGTCTTACCTTTCTATCTATTCTTTCGGCGTCGATCATTTTGTCTTCGATAGGCGGGTACTTGTATCAGTCCTTAGCGGATACCTTTGCACAAGATAACAGGCAGTTTCTCATCAAAGAAATCCAGTTGTTACGTACCGTCTTGCAAGAGCAACCGGTTAATCTTGAACGATTGGCCGATGAACAAGGCGAAGGGCTTGATCTATCTGTAGGACAATATTATTCGAGAATTATTGATGGATCTGGAGATAGCCTGATTGAAACGCCTGGGATGGAGTTATTACCAAAGGCTGTGCTATTTCCAGAAGCTACCAATATATCCGCAGCAAAAGGGTCGGAACAGAAAATTTCTGATGGACGTACATTCATACTGATGACCGTGCGGAATGAGAGCCGTCCACCATACATTATTCAAATCGCATTGGATATTACTCACGAAGTGACGCTTCTGGCTAATTACCAACGTAACCTTATTGGTGCGCTGTTTTTGGGGCTGTTGTTTTCAACAATTGCTGCCATTTTGGTTGCACGGCGAGGTTTGAGCCCTTTTGCTGACATAGCACGACACATGGAAGGCATTACTGCCAACCAGCTCCATGAACAACTTGGTCCTGCTGATTGGCCTAAAGAGTTATCGACCGTGGCCGTGGCATTTAATGCCATGCTGCAACGTCTAGCCAAATCCTTTGCGCAGCTAAATCAGTTTTCCGCCGATCTGGCACATGAGCTGCGCACACCTATCAATAACCTGATGGGTGAAACGGAAGTAGCACTGTCTAAGTCACGTAGCACCGATGAGTATTGTGAAATCCTCGAATCCAATCTTGAAGAATATCGTCGATTGTCACGGATCGTTGAAGCCCTGCTGTTTTTAGCGCGTGCGGAGAATACTGAGATTCCGTTACGCACCGCTAAACTGGATGGCAGAGAGGAATTAGAAGCGGTTTGCAGTTATCACGAAGCCTTAGCTGAAGAAAACGGCATTCGGCTAGTTTGCCAAGGCCAGGGATTCCTGAATGCCGATGCCCAGTTGTTGAAACGTGTTCTCAGTAATTTATTGCTGAATGCCATTCAGCACACAGCTATCGGTGGCGAAGTCTGCTTAACATTGCGTTCTGCTGACGATGGATCGGCAGACATCTATGTGCAAGACAACGGCTGCGGCATTACAGCAGAACATTTGCCTAAATTATGTGACCGATTTTACCGGGTAGATCCGGCCCGCTCCGAGGAAGGAACGGGACTTGGTCTTGCCATTGTCAAATCCATTTTGGACTTACATGGCGGTTCGGTGACCGTTAGTAGCGAAGTTGGAAAAGGCACTGTTGTTAAGCTTCATTTCTTAGCGCAATAGTAACTTAGCGGGCGTCGTTTCATTGGGATTTGAACGCTTACATGGCCTGATAATTACTTGCAACACCGTTGACCAGCCATCCACTTGAAATTGGCAACAGTCTCGCGTCAGTTAAGCTAACCATAAATTTATTAATTTCGATTGGTTACTTTCATTTAGATAGTCTGTATTTGTATTTTGCAATTAATGTGGGTCTTGTCCGATGTTTTCAGGCTATTTGCAATTAATTCAGGTCGAGGCTACCGGATATTTGCAGATAATTCGAGCCGTAAATGTGAATGTGAATGTGAATGTGAATGTTTTCAGATCTTATGAATTATGTTTGCAGGTCGCTACAGGCAGGCTACATCTTCAATATACGCAGTCTTTGGGCTATAAAAATAGGTTGGGCGGAAGATTCTTGCTAATCAAGTAATTGTTTGTCGAGTCGTTTTGAATTCACGAGCAAGCTCGGTAATATTAATACCCCTGGCCAGACGTTCTAAGACTGCTGCACATTCCTCCGTATTTAATGTCGGCGGTCTGCCAAACTGTTGACGGATACCCATGGCAGTAATCAGATCAACTTTTGGATTTTTCACACATTGAGCTATCGCTTTACACCTCGCTACCGTGATTTACACAAAAAAATTGACGCCATCGTTGGCGCAAAAAGATGTGACGCAGGCAGCAATTGTGCGCAAGCTAAGCAGTTATAGTCGGGGCAGAACCAAACCAAGAAAGCCTTCATGTGAATGTTTGGCGCCTGCCTTACAATTTGTTATGGTGCATAAACTGCCTGTTTACAACCTGACATAACTATCGATTAAGCGAATGCAATGAACATTCAAGTTGTCAGTGTGTTTACAGCTAACTCGTATCCAGTAGTCAACTTGTCGAACCGGCAACTGTTACCGACAAGGTTAGTTTGTCGCCAGAGGCAATAGCGCTTAGTGCGGCTCAATCTTCTGGTTCGGCAGCAAGTGGAAATTCATCTGCAACCGCAAGTTTTGATAACAACCAAGGCGCTAAGAATTTGAATATTGACACTTACTTTACGCCAGATTCGAACGCCGATTTCTCGTCATACAGTAGCTTGCCCCCACTACTACTGCTGTCGTCAGCCAGCAATATCAATGTGCTAGCCAAGCATATTTCAGCTGCCATGTCGCAGTTCCTGAGGAATAACAATATACCGTCCACGCCATCAAGTATTACCTATGAAAACGAGGGAAAGACTCAACTTCCGGCTGATTATCAATACGCCGCACAGTTCAAGCAGGCGCTTGATAGCAATCCGGCTATGGAGAGAGCAGCGCACAGTAAATGTGCTCACATCTCATTATGTAGAAATGAGCAAAAGCATTCCATTTCAGCAAGAATATGCAGCTGCCAATAACATGGCCGAACAAGCTGTTGTCGTTCAGAAATACAGTTATGTGACTTTTCAAAGCCCGTGTCAGCAGATTGTCAAAGCCGATGTCAGCAGAAAGTTGGCAGTCATCGACGTTGGCTTAAATGAATACTGATAGTCCTGTTTTTGATAGTAACGGAAGTAGAAAAAATCGCTTATTTACTGTCGCAATTTTGCTCCCGTTCGAGCCACGAACTCGTAATTCCTTCTTCTCGTCTATGGCACATATCGTTTGCCACATTGCCTCTGCTAGCATAGAATCATGCTTAGTTTTACGGTTCCCGCTCTTTGCGGGTGAAACTGGAAGTCGGTTAAATGCCGACGCTGCCCCCGCAACGGTAGGTGATTCGTCACGAGCCCGGAGACAGGCCTAAAACGGATACACCACAGTATTGCGGAGGGCGATCTGTCAAATCGGTTTTTTGGTTTGTCTTTATTTCCTTCTGTTATTCCGTCCACCTTATTCGGAACAGACAACCATGAAAACACTGACAGCATCTGCCACCCTTTCTTCCTCAAAAATCTTGCCCGGCCTCTGTGCCATTGTTTTAGGCCTAACTGTCGTTTTAGGTTTAGGTTTCTTGCAGGATTCCAATAACTATCTGCATAACGCCGCTCACGACGGACGCCACAGCGCTGCATTTCCTTGCCATTAACATGGCTGATTTTCGTAAGCTAGTCGCCATCTCGCTACTGGCGGGACTATTGGGCGGGTTGTTACTTAGTGTGCTGCAACACTATCAATCTTTGCCATTGATTTTGGCCGCCGAACAGTTCGAAACGCCATCAGCTGAGCATGTCCACGATTGGCAACCGATTGATGGCTGGCAACGTAACGGCTTTACCTTGCTGTTCAATGGCTTGACTGGCTTCGGCTTTGCCTTGTTGATCAGTGCGTCGATGTACTGGCGAGATCAACGCGGTTATCTGTATGGACTGGGTTGGGGTTTGGCAGGTTATTTGGTGTTTTTTGTCTCGCCATCATTGGGTTTGTCGCCGGAATTGCCCGGTACCGAGAGCGCAGAACTCCATAGTCGCCAAGGGTGGTGGCTTTTTACTGCAGCGGCTACCGCCATGGGTTTGTCTGGGTTGATCTTAACCAAGCAACGCTGGCTGCAAATCGGCGGCGCTAGCTTGCTTGTTTTACCGCATCTGATCGGTGCGCCGCATCCGGAAGTAGCTCACGCTTTAGCGCCTGAAGAATTACAGCAGCATTTTGTGGTACTGACATCCATTAACAACGCCATTTTCTGGCTGACCTTGGGCGCCATATCGGGCCGATTGCTGCGTAAAGTGACATTTGCATGATGACCGCCACCGCAACACGTCATTGCCCAGCGATGTTGATCAGCGCCCCTGCCTCCGGGCAAGGCAAAACCACTATCACCGCAGCCTTGGCTTATTATCATCGCCAGCAAAATCGAAAGGTATGTGTCTTTAAGACCGGCCCGGATTTTATCGATCCGCAAATCTTGAGCTTTGCTTGCGGACAACCGGTTTATCAGCTGGATTTATGGATGATGGGCGAAGCGCATTGCCGAGAAATGCTTTATAACGCAGCCGCCGACGCTGACATCATCTTGATTGAAGGCGTGATGGGCCTGTTCGACGGCGATAGCAGCAGCGCCGATTTAGCACAAACACTCGGTGTACAGGTAGCCGTTGTCATCGATGCTGGCGGTATGGCGCAAACCTTTGCGGCCGTGGTATATGGATTAGCTCATTACCGAGCCAACTTGCCGTTTGCCGGCGTTATTGCCAACAAAGTCGGTAGTCCTGGTCATGCCAAACTGCTGGAAGAGGCCTTGCCGGAAAGCATGCCCTTGCTGGCTGCGATGGCGAAAGATGACGGGGTCGGCTTGCCGTCGCGGCATCTGGGTTTGTTGCAGGCTGACGAAATCGGCGACCTTGATCTTCGCCTGATGCGTGCCTCCGCATTGCTCAGCAGCCTTTCGCCATGCCGATTGCCTGAGCCGGTTGCCTTCGCGCCGATTACCACCACGCCGCCGCCACCATTATTATTGGCAGGTAAACGCATCGCTGTAGCTCGCGATGCAGCTTTTTCGTTTATCTATCAGGCCAATCTGGATTGTTTACAAGCGATGGGCGCGGAACTTATGTTTTTCTCGCCGTTAGCCGACCAGACCTTACCCGAAGTCGACAGCATCTATCTACCCGGCGGTTATCCCGAACTGCATCTGCAAGCATTGGCCGACAATGTCGCCATGAAACAAGCTCTTTATGCACATCATCAAGCCGGTAAACCAATTTACGCCGAATGCGGCGGCTTTTTATATTTGCTGGAACGCTTGATCGATAAAGACGGCAATGCGGCAGCGATGGCAGGATTACTACCCGGCAGCGCGCAAATGCAAAAACGCTTGGTGAATCTGGGCATGCACAGCTTGCAGTTGGAACAAGGTGAAATTCGAGGGCACAGCTTTCATCACTCGCAACTGGAAACGACACTGCAGCCGTTCACCGAATCGATCCCGCAACGCAATCGCAGCCGCAGCGAAAACTTTTACCGGGTGGGTTCATTGCAGGCGTCTTATCTACACAGCTATTTTCCATTCAACCCGCAGGTCGCGGCTGGATTTTTTCTATGAGCAGTCAGTCTACTCAGTCGAAGGTTTGGTTTGTTGGTGCAGGTCCCGGCGATCCAGATTTAATAACCGTCAAAGGCCGCGACTTAATCGCCAAAGCTGACGCCATTTTGTTCGCAGGCTCGTTAGTACAAGCCGCCGCGACACAATGGGCATCGAGCAGCTGCGTGATCAAAGATTCCAAAGACATGACCTTGGAGCAGATTACCGACTGGCTGATCGAACAAGCCGGGCCTGGAAAAACCGTGATTCGCCTGCAAACCGGCGATCCTGGTTTGTACGGCGCGCTGATCGAAATGGTACAACCGCTGGATACCGCCAATATTGCCGTCGAAGTGGTGCCGGGCGTGTCGTCGGCGTTTGCCGCGATGGCTTGCGCCGTGGAAAGCTTAACCTTGCCGGAAGTCACACAAACCGTGATTTTAACCCGCGTTGAAGGCCGCACCCCAATGCCGGACGGTGAATCCTTGCAAGAACTGGCTAGTCATCACACCACGCTGTGTCTGTTTTTATCGATCACTTTACTATCCACGATCGAGCGCGAATTAAAAGCCGCCGGTTGGGCGGATGATGCCCCGGTATTGGTGGTCCACAAAGCCAATTGGCCGAACGAACAACAGATTATTCGCGGCACGCTGGCCGATATTCGCGAACGCTGCCGAGCCGCCAAAATCAACAGTCAGGCCATGATCGTCATCAGCCCCACCTTGGGCGCGCGGCACTGGCCCGAGTTAAAAAAATCCAAACTTTATGATGCCGGTTTTACGCATCGTTTTCGCCGCGCCGAGCGGCCAAACCCTAAGGAACAAGTATGACGACCACCGTCCTTTTAGTCGGCCACGGTTCGCGCAACCAGGCAGGCAATCAAGAAATTCAAACCTTTCAGCAACAATGGCAGGCGCAACACCCCGATTGGCGTATCGACTTATGCTACATCGAACTCGCCGAGGTGCTGCTGGAAGATGGATTGAGCCGCGCCGCGCAAGGATCTAGCCGCGTGATTGTCGTGCCGTTGATCATCAGTGCCGCCGGGCATGTGAAGATGGAGATTCCCGAGCATATCGAAGAAGCCCGCGAAAAATTTCCGGTGGTCGAATTCATCTACGCGCCGCATCTGGGCAGCAATGAAACTCTGCTGGCCGTGCTGCAAAATCAACTGAAAAGCGCACTGAAAACCCTGGCCATGCCGGATCCGAAAACTACCGGCATAATCATTTTAGGTCGCGGCTCCTCCGACAAAGTCGCCAACGGTGAACTGGCGAAATTGGCGCGTTGGCTGTTCGAGGCCACCGAGCATGAACTGGTCGACATCGCATTTACCGGCATTACCCATCCGCGTCTGGAAACCGCCGTGCAACGCCAAGTACGACTGGGCATGACCCAGATTGCGATTTTGCCCTACTACCTGTTCACCGGCCTGCTGATCGAGCGCATTGGCAAACAAATCGAACGCTTGCAAAGCCAATACCCGCAGATTGCCTTCGGTTCCGGTACGTATTTTGGTTTTGATCCGGCAATTTTTAAATTGCTCGATCAACGGGTTACCGAAGCCACCGACCCGGTCGCGCCGAAAATGCTGGAATGCGACGGCTGCCAATACCGCGAGCAAGCCGAACATCATCACCATCATTGATTAGCCATGAGCCAAAATATTCAAACCGAACAACTGACCCAGGCCGGGCAACAAATCGAGCACGATTCTTTTGCAATCGTCGACCACGAAGTTGGCGAACACCATTATTCAGACGGCCAATGGCAAGTGGTGCGACGCATGATCCACGCCACTGCGGATTTTGAATTTAACGGCCTGACCGAATTTTCCGAGCATGCGGTCGAGGGCGGAATTCAAGCCATTCTAAATGGTTCGCCGATCGTTGCCGACGTGGAAATGATTTGCGTCGGCTTATCACAGCCGCGTCTGGCCCATTTTGGTATCAGCGCTCGCCAGTTTATAGCTGATACGGATGTCATCGACGCAGCTAAACAAGTCAACAGCACCCGCGCGGTGCAAGCCATGCGCAAAGCGCACAACTTAGGTTTACTCGATGGCGGCATCGTTGCGGTTGGCAACGCACCCACCGCGTTGTTGGAAGTATTGCGGATGATTAAAGAAGAAGGCATCAAACCGGCGCTGATCGTTGGCATGCCGGTCGGCTTTGTCTCAGCCGCCGAATCTAAGGACTTATTAAGTGAATTGAGCGACATCCCTTGGTTGATTACCCGTGGCCGCAAAGGCGGATCAACTTTGGTCGTCGCGGCGATTCATGCTTTGCTGAGTCTTGCCGAGAGTAGGCAGACGCATGGATAAAAATTTCCAAGGGTACACATTGCGTACCCTTGGTTAATACCATGGCAATGCCCGAACGCAAACCCAAAGGCACCCGCAAAGGTTACACCACCGGCGCATGCTCGGCGGCTGCAGTCCGCGCAGCGGTGCAAGGCTTGCTGACTGGTCAAGTGCCGGACAGTATTGAATGCCAACTTCCCAACGGTGAGCGGGTCAGCTTTAAAATTGAAGAAGGTTCAATCCACGATGGCTGCGCCCATGCGGTGGTGGAAAAAGACGCGGGCGATGATCCCGATTGTACGCATTTAGCCCGCTTGACTGCCGATGTGGTGTGGACAGACTTGCCTAACACCGTGGAGCTACTAGGCGGCCAGGGCATCGGAACCATTACCCGACCTGGATTGGGACTTGCCGTTGGTGGACCGGCAATTAACCCGGTGCCGCGCAAAAACATTGAAGACAACATCCGTCTGATTGCCGCCGAACAGCTGCAACACAAGGGCTTGCAGGTGATGATTTCGGTGCCGCGCGGCGAAGAGATGGCGAAAAAAACCCTCAACTATCGTTTGGGTATTATCGGCGGTATTTCGATTTTAGGCACGACCGGCATCGTCCATCCCTATTCCACGGCGGCATTTCGTGCCAGTGTGGTGCAAGGTGTCGAAGTCGCCGCCAATCAGGGCCAAGGCACAGTAGTGTTGACCACCGGCGGCCGCACCGAAAAATTTGTGATGCAGGAATTGCCCGATCTGGATGAAAGCTGCTTCGTGCAAATGGGCGATTTTCTGACGCCAGCGCTGGATGCCGCCGATAAGTGCGGTATCCAGTCCATCATCATCGGCGGTATGGTTGGTAAGCTAACTAAAATGGCCCAAGGCGAAACCATTACTCACGCCGGTCGTGCCCCGGTCGATGTTGAATTGGTTGCCGATATTGCCCGCAGCATCGGCGCACCAGAAGAAATTTGCAACGCCATCGCCGCTCAGGAAACCGCCCGCTACGCCAGCGAATGCATGGCCGAATTAGGCCTTGAATATGAATTTCATGTCGAACTGGCAAAACGAGTTATTGCCACCTTGGCAAACCGCTACCCCGGCCGTTTTGAAATCGCTGTGTTAGTTTGCGATTTTGACGGCAACAAACTGGCAGAAGCCGGAAGGAATTTAACATGACGGCATTATGCAGCATCATCGGCGTGCTTGACGACGGCGCCTCCAGCTTAAGCCAAGAAGCTCTACAACTTGTCCGATCAGCTAAACATGTGATCGCCGGAAGCCGCTTGCTGGCAACCTTGGCGGACGACATCGGCCAAGCACAACCATACGATTTGACCGGTCACTTATCGCAAGTCCCCGGCTGGATCAGTGCAGCAATTAATAACAACGAAGCCGTTGCCGTGTTGGCCAGTGGCGACCCGCTGTGTCATGGCATCGCCGGCTTTCTGGGGAAAAAATTCGCGCCCGAGCAATTACGTATTCTGCCTAATCTCACCAGCATTCAACTGGCGTTTACTGAGCTTAAACTTCCTTGGCAAAGCGCGACTATCGCCTCGGTGCATAGTCAGGATGCGGGCGAATGGGTGCGCGGTGCCAGTCCGCAACACGGTATGTACACCTTACTGCAACAATGTCGGCAACACGCGTTATTGGCGGTTTTGACCAGCCTGGAGAATAACCCGGCGCGCATCGCCCGAATGTTGCAAACAGAAGGCTTGGCCGATGATTTTGACATCGCCGTGGCGCAAGCCTTGAGGCAACCTGAGCAAACGGTCAGCGGTTTTTTACCGGTCGCAAATGTTGCCGAAGACAAATATATCGACCCGAACGTGGTGATACTTAAACGCAAAACCCCTTTGCCCGCACCGGTATTGTTCGGTGTCAGTGACGACGGTTTTCAGCAGCGCAAACCAGAAAAAGGCCTGATCACCAAACGCGAAGTCCGTGCCGTATCACTCGCCCGAATGCAACTGACCCGCCGCAGTGTGGTCTGGGACATCGGTGCCGGATCCGGTTCGGTGGGTTTGGAAGCGGCGCGTTTGTGTCCCGATGGCCATGTCTACGCGATTGAAAAGAACGTCGATGACATCGCCAATGTCGAATACAACCATGCCGCCTGGGGCATCAGTAATTACAGTTTTGTCCACGGCAAAGCCCCGCAATATCTGGAAATCTGGCCTGATCCCGATGCGGTATTTATCGGTGGCTCCGGCGGCGAGTTGGCGGAATTGATTGCGTTGTGTCTAAACCGCTTAAAACCCAACGGCTGGTTGGTGATGAACTTTGTCACGCTGGAAAATATGTCCACAGCGGTGGAAGCCTTAAAACAGCTCGGAGCAAGCTGGGATGCCTGTCAAATTCAAGCGTCACGAAGTAGCCCGATTTTGAATATGCACAGGTTACAGGCGGAAAATCCAGTGTGGGTGGTTTCGGCAACTGCTCGCCGTCGGGTGCGAGAACCCGATTAAATAATCATCGCGTAGCGATACCAAAATAAAAGCCATACATGGAAACAAAAACTAATCTCGGCACCCTTTACGGCGTCTCCCTCGGCCCCGGCGACCCTGGCTTAATCACTCGTCGCGCCTGGGATTTACTCACAGGCTCCGGCCATTGGACTTATCCGGTGCGCAAGAAAAACAGCGACAGTTATGCGCTGGACATCGCGTTGCGCGCCGGTCTTGAGCTGCCACAACAACATACCGCGCTGCATTTTCCGATGACTCACGATGCCGAGATTCTGGCCCGATACTGGCTGGAAGCGGCACAAACCGTGTTGGCCATATTACAACGCGGCGAGGATGTGTTGTTTTTAGTAGAAGGCGATGCTTCGACATATTCCACCTTCGGCCATTTGCAACGCAGTGTTCGTGCCTTGCAGCCGGAAATTACAGTCGAAGTAGTGCCGGGGGTGTCGTCATTTCATGCCGCCGCGGCACGCAGTGGCGAACCGCTCGCCGATGTTGATGACACTATCGCCATTATCCCCGCCGGATACGGCATTGATCAGATTGAACGCCTGCTCGAGGATTTCGATACCTTGGTGCTGCTTAAGGTCAAACCATTGCTGGACGATGTAATCGATTTGCTGCGTCGTCGCGACTTGCTCGACCAAGGCTGGTTTATCGAAAAAGCCGGTGCGCCCGAAGAGCGCGTGGTGCATGACCTCGCCAGCCTTTATGGGCAAAAGGTCAATTACTTATCGTTACTGATTATTAAAAATCCAGGCCGTCAGCGTTCAGAAATGCAACGCGGCTGTCGCAAAAAAAAGGAAATTTCCGATGACTGAAGTACGTGTCGCACTGGTGGCGATTACCAAACACGGTGCCGCTATCGCTAGCCGTTTAGCACCGCAACTGCCAGAAGCCGAGGTGGTGGTATCAGAAAAGCAGGCCGAACATCTTGGCGATTTCAGCAATCCACGCCGCGTTTATCAAGGGGCGTTGAGCGCGCAAATCGCGGAATTGTTTGCGTCCTACGATCAGCTGATATTTTTGGTGTCGCTAGGTGCTGTGGTGCGCTTGATTGCTCCGCATCTTAAATCTAAAGATGAAGACCCCGGCGTATTGGTGATCGACGATGCTGCCGAGTTTGTGATTCCGGTGCTTTCCGGCCATGTCGGCGGCGCCAATGCCTATGCGGAAAAAGTCGCCACTTTGTTGAATGCCACGCCGGTGCTGACCACCGCATCGGATGTGGGCAAAACCATACCGGTGGACATTTTGGGCCGCGAGTTGGGTTGGCAAGTGGAAGCGCCTAAGATCAACATCACGCGCGTTTCGGCGGACGTGGTCAATCAACTGCCGATTGCCTTCGTGCAAGAAGCCGGTAGTTCGAATTGGTGGACGCA
>Ga0208114_1000184_pt1 | contig 15820 bp, 15 predicted proteins | sample LakWasMeta2_LOW4_2_FD_183854 | JGI IMG/M metagenome (GOLD analysis project Ga0208114, IMG submission 183854) | Freshwater sediment methanotrophic microbial communities from Lake Washington under simulated oxygen tension - Sediment Metagenome... | ecosystem: Environmental > Aquatic > Freshwater >... | reverse complement strand
GAGAATTTGCCCTGTAATTCGATTGGCGTCGGTTCGGTACGCACACGCTCACCGGCGATATCGGAATAGACCATCCTGAGCTGTTTCGAGCCCAGAGTGCGTCGAAGAATGGACGGTTTGCCATTCATCAAATTGGGTTTATAGGCATAGAACTCGTCAGGATTGACCGCTCCCTGTACAACCATTTCTCCCAGACCATAGCTCGATGTCACAAAAACGACGTCACGGAAGCCCGATTCGGTATCGAGGGTGAACAAAACGCCCGAGGCGCCGACGTCCGAGCGCACCATGAGTTGAATGCCCGCCGACAGGAAAACGTCTTCGTGTTTGAAACCGTGATGCACGCGGTAGGCAATTGCGCGATCGTTGTAAAGCGATGCAAAGACTTCCTTGACCTTGGCGACCACATCCTCTTCGCCTGTCACATTCAGAAAGGTTTCCTGCTGGCCCGCAAACGAGGCGTCCGGCAAGTCTTCCGCTGTCGCCGACGATCGCACGGCAACTGAAATTTCCTTGGCTCCGGCTTCTTCGCACATGGTTTTGTATGCGCCACGAATGGCGGCATCCAATGCCGGTTGCAGGGGGGCTTCCATAACCCAGCCCCGAATTTCCGCGCCAGCCTTGACGAGTTCGCCGACATCTTCAATATCCAGATTGGCCAGTCGTTCCTGCATGCGTTCGGTCAATTTGTTGACAGTGATGAATTCACGGTAAGCGTCTGCCGTAGTGGCAAATCCGCCCGGGACCGACACGCCTAGCTGGCTCAAGTGCCCGATCATTTCGCCTAGCGAGGAGTTTTTCCCGCCAACCTGGGCCAGATCGGATAAACGCAATTCATGCAGCCAAAGGACATAAGTGCTCAAGTGAGACTCCAAAGAGTAGGGCAGCGAAGCAGCTATTATCTCGCGCCTAGGCACGCAAGCCAAATCTATTTCACTCAGGCAGAATAAGCGGACTTCCCCGCAGTGAGTAAAGCGTATGCCCAGGCCGGTATTTTTCGTCTCAGATGGTACGGGGATTACGGCGGAAACCATTGGCCATAGCTTATTGACCCAGTTTTCCGACGTGGAATTTCAGACTCGCAGAATCGCATTCGTCGATAACGAGGACAAAGCCCGCGAAGCCGTTGAGCAAATCCGCGCAGTTGGCGTCGAGACTGGCGTTAAGCCCATCGTGGTCAATACGGTCGTCAATAGCCAACTGACCTCGATTTTGGCCGAAAGCGGTGCGTTCATGATGGACGTTTTCGCCCCTTTTATCGCTCCTTTAGAGCAGGAACTCAAAACGCGGCATCATCCACGTGTCGGGCAGGCGCATGGCATGGTGGATTTTGCCGCGTATGAAGCCCGGATCAATGCGACAAACTACGCTTTGACGCATGACGACGGCATTGACCTGGATTATGGCGAGGCCGATTTGATTCTTGTCGGCGTCTCTCGTTCGGGGAAAACGCCGACCTGCCTATATCTTGCGCTGCATTACGGTGTCAAAGCGGCCAACTATCCGCTGACGGAAGAAGATCTGGAAAACGATGAAATGCCCAAGCGTCTTCAGGCGCATCGGCGAAAATTATTTGGTTTGACGATCGATCCGATTCGCTTGCAGCAAATACGTACCGAACGCAAACCCAATTCCCGTTACGCCACTATCGAGCAATGCCGGAAAGAAGTCGCGATTGCGGAAACATTATTCAAAAATCAGCAATTGCCGCACCTGAGTACCACGCATACCTCGATCGAGGAAATCGCCAGCAAAATTCTGGCCCAGTTCGGCATCCAGAAACACATGTATTAGTCCAATAAAATATTTATCGGATAAAGGCGGATGTTTCACTTCGGCAGTGCTAGCATTTGTCCATGTCGCGTTTTAATCGTCCCACGGCCTTGCCACGTATTAGCCGCTTAAGCTGGTTGATGGGGCTGTACGGCGAAAATTTCGAGCGTGCCGAAAGCCTTTTCGATACATCGATGCTGAAAGCCGGGCATTACCAATCTTGGGGGCATGATGGTTTGGCGCTGATGTTGGACGTCATCGAAGTACATGCCTACACACTGGAGTTGAAGCTTAGTTACGACCTGCTCGATCCCGTATCCGGACAGCCTGATCCCTCGGCATATATCCGTGTTTACCGAGATACCCAGCAATGCGAAGTCACGCATTGCTATGTCGGCAGGCAGTGGCAGGACGTGCTCGGCTTAAGGCCTTCAACCAAAGTTATGGTCGGCCATCGCTTGCGCATGAATAGTTTTCTCAATAAGTGGCTGGACTATCTCGACATCCAGGGACACGCGCCGCATACGTTGTTGCGAGTGGATGAAAAAAAATTGAATGCAAATGCTTGACGCGGTGCAGAGTCATCATTACAATTCCGCTTCTCCATTTAGGGGGCTATAGCTCAGCTGGTAGAGCACTTGCATGGCATGCAAGGGGTCAACGGTTCGACTCCGTTTAGCTCCACCAGATGGTGTTGTTGAAAAAGTTTTGCGTGTCCCCATCGTCTAGAGGCCTAGGACACATCCCTTTCACGGATGCGACCGGGGTTCGAATCCCCGTGGGGACGCCACTTAATTAGTGGCGATTCGATAAAAACCCAGCGTAAGCTGGGTTTTTTATTGCCTGAAGTAAAATATCGCTTGTTGGCAGAACCGGGTTTAAGTCATGGACTTACATTTCACCATTGAACAATGGGCAGCTTTTGCCCCGGGACTACATGATCATGGCGACTGGAAAGCCTGGTCAGAAGCCGGGGCCTGCCTTCCCCGTGGCGACGATGTTCCGGGTTTGTCGGAAATGCCGGCTATGCAACGCAGGCGACTCGAACGGGTGGGGCGTATCGCTTTGCAGGCGGCGTATTGGTGCCAAACTGCCGAAGCGGAAGATATTCCACTTGTGTTTGCCAGCCGTCATGGCGATATTCAGCGGACCTACGAAATGCTTGAATCCCTGGCCCGGAAAGAGGCCCTTTCCCCTACGCATTTCGGGTTGTCAATCCACAATGCCATCGTGGCCCAGTATTCGATTGCACGGCAACTCAAACAAAATTATCTGGCCGTCGCTGCAGGAAAATCAACGGCTGAGGCCGCCATTATTGAAGCTCTCGGACTTCTGCATGATGGTGCCGAAGAAGTTATGGTCGTGATGTACGACGGCTTGCTGCCTGATTCGTATCAGGTATTTAGGGATGAACCCTTCGCTGAATATGCATGGGCCTGGCGCCTCAAAAAAGCTCAAGAACAAGAAGGTGTAGCCTCGTTTTCTCTGGATATTCTGGCGTCGGACAAAATCGATACCGGTATCGAGCCCCTTTTGCCGCATGGTCTAGATGTGATGCGATTCATGCTTTCAAAAGATCAAACCCTGCATTTCAAGGATGATCAGAGGCACTGGCGCTGGCAGCGTCATGCTTGAACGCATCAATTTCTATTGGCGCCTGTTCGCCACCGGAAGCGCTTTTGCATTGTTCGGCATAGGTGGTGCATTGCTGTGGCTGATCGTGTTCCCGGCACTTCAATTATTCGTGCGGGAAAGGGAACGGCGAGGACGTTTGGCCAGACTCGTGGTGCATCGCAGTTTCGCCCTTTTCATAGGTTATATGTACCGTGTCGGCATCCTGACTTACGAAATAAAGGGATTGGCCGGCCTGCAACGACCTGGTTTGCTAATTCTTGCAAACCATCCCACCCTGATCGACATCGTTTTTCTTATTTCCCTGCTTAAAAATGCCGATTGCGTCGTCCGTTCGGGTTTGGCGAAAAATATCGCTACCCGTGGCGCCATCGGTGCCACGGGATACATTTGTAACGACAATGGTGCCGAATTGATCAGCGCCTGCATCGATTCTGTGAAATCTGGCAAGAATTTGGTGATTTTTCCCGAAGGAAGCCGAAGCAAGCCGGACCACCTTTTGCCGTTCCAGCGAGGCGCTGCGAACATAGCCGTCAGAGGGCGGCTGGCCATAACTCCGGTGCTGATTAGATGCAGTCCACCAACGTTATCCAAGGGGCTTGGGTGGTACAATATTCCTTCACGTCGCTTTCATGTCAGTATTGAGGTTCTGCCGGATATTCAGGTGGAAAATTTCTGTGTCGACACGGAAGCCTTGGCGGCCAGAAAACTCACCGACTATCTGACGCATTTCTTTGAAACGGAGTTGAATCGTGCAGGCGCTTGAATTGGAAATTAAAGACTTGATCATAACCACCATGTCGCTTGAGGACATGACGGCAGATGATATCGATTCGGCTGCGCCGCTTTTCAACGAAGGTCTGGGGCTTGATTCGATTGATGCACTTGAACTCGGTCTGGCACTCCAAAAACGCTATGGCGTGACATTGGCTGCCGATTCCGAGGAAACCCGGAAGCACTTCGCCAGCGTAAAGACACTTTCTGCGTTCATTGCAGAACAACGTAAACAGTGATGCCTGGTATAAAAGATTCTCGCCATGAATAAAGAAGAATTATATTTGCATGTCGTCGGCATCATGCGCGACACCTTTGCCATTGATCCCGGAAAAGTACAGCCGGATTCAAAACTCGGCGAAGATTTGGATATCGACAGTATCGATGCGGTGGACCTCATCGTCCAGCTGAAACCTTTGCTCGGCAGCAGTCTCAAGCCCGAAGCTTTCAAAGCCGTGCGAACCGTGCAGGACGTGATTGACGTGGTGCATGGCATGATGCATTCCGAGAACGATATTAAATCCGGCACCTGAACGTGTCGATTCGAAATGTCCTGATCGGACTGATTACCGTTTTATATCCGGTTGCCATCTATTTCAGCCTCGGGCGCATCGAGCCCCGATGGATTGCCATGCTGCTTCTGTGTGTTGCCGTGTTTCGCGCACTCGCCTCGCCGGAGAAATTCTGGCGTTATGCGGCCGGTGCGGCTTTCCTCCTGGCGTTGTTTAGCATGTACCTGAATCATGCAACACCCCTGAAATTGTATCCGGTCATCGTCAGTGCAACTTTATTATGCGTTTTTACGATCAGTCTATGGCATCCGCCTTCGGTGATTGAACGTTTAGCGAGACTGCAGGATCCAAAATTGCCTCAAGCCGCGATTGCGTATACAAGAAAGGTCACCATCGTCTGGTGTTTCTTCTTTCTGCTAAATGGTATCGCCGCCTTGATCACTGCCTTGTACGGCTCCGACAAGATCTGGGCGCTCTACAACGGGCTGATTTCGTATTGCCTGATGGGCATTTTGTTCGCAGGCGAGTGGATTGTCCGCCCGAAACATAAACTGGGCCCGGATAATGCTTGAGCTCACCTCTTTATCCCAGCTGGCTTTGTTACCTGACGCCGATGACGCAGAGAAGATTGTTGCCACCTCTGACGCCGGGAACCTTCGTCGTGCGGAATTCATCGGGCGAATCGATGACTGGCAACTGTTTTTTCAGGAATTGCCGGGTGAAAAGTTTGCACTCTATCTCGAAGATGCCGCCGAATTGGCCTCGGCACTCTGGGGTGCCTGGCATGCAGGGAAAGTTATCGCCTTGCCAGGCGACAGGTTGCCTTCCACCCTGAAACAACTCTCCATGCTGGTCGACGCCAGTGTCGGTGAAATGGCTTCTTCGCTTGCGGCTCCTGTCATCGGTTACGCTGAAAACCCGTTGCCGAGAAGCCAATTGAATCCGCAAAACACGGGGCTGCTTATTTTTACATCGGGCTCTACAGGCGAGCCGTGCGCCATTGTGAAAAAAATCAACCAGCTCGAAGCAGAATTGGTTTCGCTGGAAACCTGCTTCGGCGCAACCGTCGGCAATGCAGTCATCTATGGAACAGTGTCGCATCAACATATTTACGGACTGCTTTTCCGGGTATTGTGGCCTCTCGCTTCGGGCCGGATATTCCATGCGCAACGGCTGGAATATCCTGAACAAATTGCCCAGCGACTCAGCGGCCAGCGCAGTGTCCTGATTGCAAGTCCGGCGCATTTGAAACGATTGCCGGAGAATCTTGAATGGCAGGAAATGATCGGCTGTCTCAATGCCGTATTTTCTTCCGGCGGCCCCTTGAGTGCCGAATCGGCCGACAAGGTCACGCAACTATGGCGATGCCGGCCAATTGAAGTTTTCGGCAGCAGCGAGACCGGTGGCATTGCCTGGCGACAAGTCGAGGATGGCTCTTCCAGCTGGCAGCCTTTGCCGGGCGTGCAATGGGAAGTCATCGATGACCATTTGCGAATTCGATCACCCCATTTATCGAACGATGAGTGGTTTGTCACCCAGGATCGTGCTGCGTTGCGCGATAACGACAAGTTTGAATTGCTCGGGCGTAGCGATCGAATCATCAAACTTGAAGAGCGGCGCATATCGCTTACTGCCATCGAAAATAGCCTTGCCCGTATCGAATCGATCCAGGAATGCAAGCTTGTGGTGTTACCCGGCCAACGCGAGAGATTGGCAGTGGTTGCCGTTCTGAATGCGGCAGGAAAGCATGACTTGCAAACGAAAGGGAAGTTGGCGATTGTCGGCGCATTGAGAAAATCACTGGAAGCATCGGTGGATCCGATTGCGATTCCGAGGCATTGGCGTTTTCTCGATGCCATGCCCTGTGATAGCCAGGGAAAAACGAGTCAACGCTTGCTGGCGGAATTGTTCCGCATGAGCTTGCCACCCTGCAGGGTTTTGCACCGCACCGAGGAATCGGCAAAACTTGAACTGGAAATCAACAAAGACCTGATCGTATTCGACGGCCACTTTTCACAGCATGCCGCCGTTGTGCCTGGTGTGGCCTTGATTGATTGGGCAATCAGGAACGGCCGCGAACTTTTCTCTTTCCAGTTGCGGTTTCTTCGCATCGAAACATTGAAGTTTCAGCAGGTCATTCGCCCGGACACGGCCGTGAATCTCGATATCGATTGGAATCCGATTAAAAGCGTGTTGGCTTTCCGCTACGAATCCATGCATGGCGTACATGCCAATGGCCGAATTGTGTTCTCGCTGCCGGAATGCGGGAGTTCACCTTCGTCATGAAGCAACCAGTATTCAAACCGCTTGTCGTCGTTCCCGTTTATAACCACGCCATACCTGCTGCAAAGCTGGTGGAGAAAGTTCAAGCCCTCAATGTGCCTTGCCTGTTGGTCGATGACGGATCGGAATCGACTTGTGGCAAAGCACTAGATGCATTGCAGGAAAAGTATTCTTCGTTCATTCAAGTACTGCATCTGCCTCAAAATCAGGGGAAAGGCGGGGCTGTCATCACCGGCTTCCGCAAGGCGGCAGAGCAGGGCTATACCCATGTGTTGCAAATCGATGCGGACGGGCAACATGAGCCTGCCGATATTCCCGGGTTTCTCGCAGAAGCAAAGCAGTTTCCCGATGAAGTTATCTGCGGTTGTCCGATCTACGACCAATCTGTACCGAAGGCACGCCTATACGGTCGTTATGCAACGCATATCTGGGTCTGGATAAATACGCTGTCGTTTGAAATCCGCGATTCCATGTGCGGATTCAGGGTGTACCCGTTGGCCAGCACAATCAAGGTGCTCGATGGCAACGCCATCGGTAGACGCATGGATTTCGATATCGACATCATGGTGCGAAGCCACTGGAGCGGAATTCGCGTGCGTAATCGTCCGACCCGCGTTATCTATCCGGAAGATGGTGTTTCGCATTTCGATGCCCTCAATGACAATATCCGCATATCGAAAATGCATACCCGGTTTTTCTTCACCATGCTGCTCACCTGGCCTGCGATTCTCTATCGGCGCTGGAAGCGGCCATGAAGAAAAATCATTGGGCCGACCTTGGGGAAAGCACATTCGTTGCCGGCATATGGTTTCTGTATGGCGTCTATCGTCTATTCGGACGTCTGCCGTTTCGTTTTTTTCTCTATCCGGTCGTGAGCTACTACTGGATCTCCCGTCCGGTGGCTCGAAGGTCGTCGTTGGAATATCTGCAACGCCTTCAAGCCTCGAAAAATACCTTCGGAAAACCTCCTGGTCGATGGCAGGGATATTTGCACTTCATCCGGTTTGGCGAAACCCTGCTCGACAAGCTGTTGGCCATCGGTGGTAATTTTCCGGCCGATAAAGTCAGTTTGACCGGCCATGACATCATCTGGGACGAACTGGAAAAACAGCAGGGTTGCTTGATCGTGACGGCACACTTGGGTTGCCTGGAGCTCATGCAATCGGCGTCGACCTGGAAGAAAAATTTCAAGGTCAACGTTCTGGTACACACGGCCCACGCCACCAGCTTCAACCGGATATTGAATCGGATCAATCCGGACGCAGGGGTCAATTTCCTTCAGGTGACCCAATTCAATGCACCGACCGCCATGATGCTGGCGGATCGTATCGCTGCCGGTGAAGTCATTGCCATTGCCGGCGATCGTGTTCCGACCTCGGGCGATCGCATCGTCAATGCCGAATTTCTCGGAAAATCGGCGCCATTTCCGGCAGGGCCTTATTTGATGGCTTCGCTTTTGACATGCCCCGCGTATGCCATGGCCTGCGTACGCAGTGGTGATGGCTATGCCTTGAAAGTCGAGAAACTGGCCGACGCCGTTGCAACGCCACGCAGCAAGAGAAGCGACTTAATTACGCAACAAGCTACAAAATATGCCGCATGGCTTGAATGCCGGGTGGCTGAATCTCCTTTGGATTGGTTTAATTTTTTCCCGTTTTGGGACCAGGCAGCACGTAATGAACAATAATGAAGCAAGCAATAATTCCGTCCTTGTCGAAGGCAACGAGATATCGGTTGAAGACGTCATTGCCGTCGCAACGCGCACCCGTGCTTTAAAACTTTCGGACAATGAAGGGTTTCGTACCCGTATCAGTCGCGGTGCAGAGTTTGTTGATCGTCTGATCGCCGAAGACGGTGTTGTGTATGGCGTCAGTACCGGCTATGGCGACTCTTGTACGGTCACGATTCCGCCCTCGATGATTTCCGAACTGCCTGCGCATCTCTATACCTACCATGGCTGCGGGCTGGGCCGCTTCTTTGATGAAGTGGAAACCCGGGCCATTTTGGTATCGCGTCTGGTTTCCCTGTCAAAAGGCTTTTCGGGTGTGAGTTACGGCTTGCTTGAACAAATTACTGGTTTGCTGAAACACGATATTTTGCCGCGCATTCCAGCCGAAGGCTCAGTTGGTGCCAGTGGCGATCTGACGCCTTTGTCCTACGTTGCCGCCGTGCTCTGCGGTGAACGTGAAGTCATGGTAAATGCCGAAGTCCGCGAAGCTGCCGATGCACTTCGTACTGCCGGTATGGCGCCCATTCAACTGCGGCCCAAAGAAGGCCTAGCAATCATGAACGGTACCGCCGTCATGACTGCACTTGCCTGCTTGGCATGGAAGCGGGCGGATTATCTGTCACGTCTCAGCACGCGCATCACGGCATACGCGATCATTGGTAGTGCAGGCAACGCGCACCATTTCGACGAAACACTTTTCTCGGTCAAACCGCATGCAGGCCAGCAGCGGATTGCGGCGCGTTTGCGTCAGGATCTGGCATCGGACCGCCCGCCACGCAATGAAAAACGTTTGCAGGATCGCTATTCCCTGCGTTGTGCCCCACACGTCATTGGCGTGCTGGAAGATGCGCTGCCGTGGTTCAAGCAGACGATTGAAAACGAACTCAACAGTGCGAACGACAATCCGATCATCGATGCCGAACAGGAAATGGTTTTACATGGTGGTCATTTTTACGGCGGGCATATCGCCTTCGTGATGGACTCGATGAAAAACACGGTTGCCAATCTTGCCGATCTGATGGATAGACAAATGGCGTTGCTGGTAGATGAGCGTTACAACCATGGATTGCCTGCGAATTTGACCGGTGCTAAAGGCGAGCGCAAGGCACTGAATCATGGCCTGAAAGCACTGCAGATCAGTGCCTCGGCATGGACGGCGGAAGCCCTCAAGCTGACGATGCCGGCATCGGTATTTTCCCGTTCGACCGAATGCCATAACCAGGACAAGGTCAGTATGGGAACCATCGCCGCCCGCGATTGCCTACGCATAATCGAATTGACCGAGCAGGTTGCGGCAGCGCTGCTGATTACGGTCAGGCAAGCGATTCAATTACGCATGGGATTGGACCCGGAAGTGAAACTAAGCGCCACGCTTGCCGACATGCATGCCTGTTTGTCGGATTCGATTCCTTTCATCAATGAAGACCGAGCGCTGGACAAGGAGCTTCGGGCGTTGCTCGATGAAATTCGTTCCGATGCCTGGAGTCTTTATGAAAGCTGATTGGTCAGCCGAAATCGAATTGTCACCGGCCTTCCATGATCTCGATCCCATGGCGGTTGTCTGGCACGGCCATTACATAAAATATTTCGAATTGGCACGTTGTGCACTTCTGCAGAAATTCGACTACGACTATCCGCAAATGCGTGATTCGGGTTTTGCCTGGCCCATCGTGGATATGCGCAGCAAATATGTCGGCCCGGTACGTTACGGACAAAAAATCAGGGTAACGGCCAAGATAGTCGAATGGGAATACCGTTTGAAGATCGACTATCTGGTGACCGATGCCGAATCGGGCAAAGCCTTGACGCGAGCCTATTCCATCCAGGTTGCCGTCGATATCAAGACCGAAGAAATGTGTTTTGCCTCGCCACCGATTTTGATTCAGAAACTCGGAATCACGGCATGAAGCATCTTGTTTCCATGCCGGTCTTGCTCGCGTTGGCATGCATGTTGCTGTCGTTGTTCGGCCCCGCTGCGCAATCGCAGGAGCAGCCCAATAAACTGCTTCCCGAGCTTACTGTTTTGCGGGGCGAATTTCAGCAAATCCGTACACTGAAGGGATTTAAAAATCCCTTGAAATCGGAGGGCCGCTTCCTGGTATCCGGAGCGAACGGTGTCGTGTGGCAAAGCATCAAGCCGTTTCCGTCGCAGATACTGGTCACCAAGACCGGAAAGATCATCAATCTCGCCAACAGGCAATCATCGCCAAAACCGAATGGCAAAAAGCCGAATGCCGCCTTCAGCAAAATCATGCTTGCCATGATGTCGGGGAATCAGGCGGAGCTGGCAAAGTATTTCAACGTCAGCCGTTCCGAGACAAAGACTGGCTGGACGATCAAGTTGCTGCCCAAGGGTGGCATGGCCCGGGTTTTCTCGCTGGTTGAAATCCGGGGCGAGCGCTATATCGACCGCGTGTTGATGGAAGAAAAGAGTGGTGACAAGACCGAACTGTTTTTTTCTGCCGTCAGCGAATTGCCTGACAGCCTAAGCGACGAAGAAAAGAACTACTTCAGATGATGAACGAAAGTAGGGACCGCATCGAGTTGCTGATGGCCATCGTCTGGTCAGTATTGGTGTTCGCCCTGTGTTTTCATCAGGTTCGTTTTTGGAGTTCCAATAACCTCGATAGCGATGTGATGGCCCTGTTGCCGGATGCACGGCACGATGCACTGGTGTCGAAAGCCAATGACAATATGGCGAAGGCCGCCACCGGCGACGTCGTGATCCTGATTGGCAGCCCCGATCCGGATATCGGAAAATCCGCTGCCCGCGCATTCGATGCTCGCATTCGCAAAACTACTGGGCTGCTTCGTGCACAGGCCGTCTCGGAAAACGATACACAGGCTACGCTCGATTTTTATGCGCCTTATCGGGACAGATTACTGACGTCGCAGCAGAAAAAAGAACTTCAACAAAGCAGTCCTGAACTTCTTCTGCAATCGGCGATGGAACGTTTATATGGCGTGGGTGCATCAGCCGGATTGTCCAGCTGGATATCGGACCCCTTGGCATTGGCGCCAGTCTGGTGGCAATCACGGCTTGGAGACGGGATAAGCCAGGAAGACGGGCTGCTGATCACCGAATCCGCAAACAAGACGTGGGTGATATTGCAATACGACAGCGAGTTGTCGGCATTTCAACTCGATGGCATTGCACACATTCGCACGCTGATCGAATCTGCGAGCATTGAAGCAGAGAACATTTCACCGACGATAGAAATCCTGACAGCAGGCGTGCCATTACATGCGGAAGCGGCTGCCGTGAGGGCCAATTGGGAAATCAATACGATTGGCTATGGATCGCTTGCGGCCGTCATGATTCTGGTGTTTTTCGCATTCATGCAACTGCGCCCCTTGTTGCTGGTGTCAGGCTCTCTTCTGATCGGGGTAGCTGCCGGCATTAGCGTTACTGCATTAATTTTCGGAAAAGTGCACTTGCTTACCTTGGTATTCGGTGCAAGCCTGGTCGGCGTCGCCGAAGACTACGGAATACATTATTTCTCGAGCCGGCAGGGCAACCCGGGGCAGACCCCTCGCAGCATGATGCGGCATCTACTGCCGGGCATGTGGCTGGCTTTCATTACCAGCGCCGTGGCCTATCTCAGTCTTGGAATGGCACCCTTGCCAGGCCTGCAACAGATGGCGGTGTTTTCTGCGGCGGGATTACTGGCAGCGTTCCTGACAGTGGTTTGCTGGTTTCCCTACCTCGATAAAAATGCCTCCAGGCAAAGCTGGTTATCCAAAAAGATTTCCAACTCGCTTCAGCACTGGCCACGCTGGCAGTGGCGCCGGACATCGCATCGGATATTTGCATTTGCCATCGTCGTTTTCATGCTGTCTGGTTTCGCCCAATGGCATACCGAAGACGGTTTGCGCCAGTTACAGAGTTCACCGGCGGACCTGGTAAGCCAGCAACAGCGAGTGTCGAAAATTCTTGGACTGCCAAGCCCGGCCCAGTATCTGTTGCTAACGGCAGGCAGTGAACAGGCTTTGCTGCAGGCCGAGGAAGCACTGAAACCGCGCCTGGATGACTTGGTTGGCGACAAAACCATCCGTGGATACAGCGCCGTCAGCGACTGGGTTCCCTCCGAGAATAGACAGAATGAAAACCGAGTACTGGTGTCACGCATCGAAGAGAAGTTGCTCGCGGACATCTCGATGACGCTTGGTGAATCACTTCAAAGACCGGTTTCAAGCGAGCGCGCTTTTAGCGTGAAAGATTGGTTGTCGCTTAAATCGACGCAAACCCTTCAGGCCCAGTATCTGGGTGAAGTGGCAGGCAAATGGGGCAGTGTGGTGATGATCAACGGGCTCGATTCCGGCGAGTCGCTGCAACGGCTTGCCGAAACCGTCAAGACGATGCCGCAAGTGCGTTTGATAGACCGTTCCGGCGAAATCTCCGGCTTGTTGAAGCACTACCGCAGCAAAATGACGATTCTTCTTTTTGTCGGTTACGCACTGGTCGCCCTGGCATTATTCTGGCGATTCAAGGTGCATGCATGGCGTGCATTGCTCCCCACCTTCCTGGCGGCCGGCATCAGTTTGTCGGCGACAGCCTGGCTAGGTGAACCGGTGCAATTGTTCACGATACTCGCCCATTTTTTAATTCTCGGTACCGGCGTCGATTACGGAATCTTCCTGCTTGAACACCATGATGATCCCTCAAGCTGGCTTGCCGTCTGCCTGGGGGCAGCGAGCACGCTACTGGCATTTGGATTATTGGCTTTATCGGCAACACCCGCTTTGCATACGTTTGGCTTGTCGATGCTGTTTGGCGTCGGTTTGTCATGGTTGTTATCGCCTTGTTTTCGTTTGTGTCCGGAAACGGATGCATCATTGGCACCTTGAAAGAGATTGAATATGCGCATTGAACAGACAGAAGTTTTGATTATCGGCGCCGGCCCGGCGGGCTCGGTCGCTGCAGGTTTCCTGCGGCAACAGGATCGGCAGGTGCTGATTATCGAGAAAGAACAATTTCCGCGTTTCTCGATCGGCGAAAGTCTCTTGCCGCAAAGCATGGAATACATCGAAGCTGCAGGCATGTTGCAGGCGGTGGTCGAAGCCGGTTTCCAATATAAAAACGGTGCCGCGTTTGCACGCGGGAAATTCCGCACGCATTTCGATTTCAGAAAGAAGTTTTCGAAAGGCTGGGGCACAACCTATCAAGTGCAACGTGCCGATTTCGACAAGGTGTTGGCAGACAGTGCCGAGAAAGCTGGTGCGCAAGTCCGCTATCGCCATGAGGTCACCGCGATCGATGTCGAAACCGATCAGCCTTGCGTGACGGTGAAATCGCCCGACGGCGAAATCTACCAGGTGCAGGCGCAATTTCTGCTGGATGCCAGCGGGTTTGGCCGTATCCTGCCGCGTTTGCTGAAGCTGGAAAAACCATCTAACTTTCCGACGCGTGGTGCGATCTTTACCCACGTGCAAGACAATATGCCGCTTGGCAGTTTCGACAGAAATAAAATTCTCGTCACCGTACATCCCGAACATACCGATGTCTGGTACTGGACGATTCCGTTTTCGAATGGCCGCGTGTCGCTGGGTGTCGTTGCCAAGGTCGAATTTCTCGCGCAATACGAAGGCACCGAGACCGAGCGCCTGCAAGCGATCGTGGGGGAAGACCCAGGACTTTCCACATTATTGAAAGACGCCGTTTGGGATACACCGGCACGCCAGATTATCGGTTACTCGGCCAATGTCGATTCCCTCTGGGGCAAAAACTATGCGCTATTGGGCAATGCCGGTGAATTTCTTGATCCGGTATTTTCATCGGGCGTTACCATTGCATTCAAGTCCGCCAGTCTCGCTTCCGCGTGCCTGAAGCGACAGTTCGACGGTGAGTCAGTCGATTGGCAAAAAGACTATGGCGCACCACTGCGTGCCGGCGTGGATACGTTCCGTGGCTTCGTCGAATCCTGGTATGCCGGCGGTTTCCAGAAAATCATCTTCCACGAAAACCAGTCGACCGAAGTACGCGAAATGATCAGCGCCATTCTGGCTGGTTATGCCTGGGACATGAAAAATCCCTACGTAGCCGAGACCAAACGCCGACTTGGTGTTCTGGAAGAACTCTGTTCGGGAATGTAATGGGATCTGTCTTTCTCAATGAACTCGGCATCGTCTGTTCGATGGGCGCCGATAAAGACCAGGTGGTGCAGAACCTGTTCAGCACTACCATGCCTGAAACGCTGACCTTCAGCGAAGCGTATTCCGTCGGACGTCCGTGTTTTATCGGCAGTGTCAACGGTGTATTGCCCGATCTTTCCCGTTTGGATAAAAAATGGCGTAGTCGTAACAACCAGTTGATTGCTGCTGCCTGCGCACAAATTCAACCGGCTATCGAAATGCTGGTTAGCCGTTATGGTGCACATCGTATTGCCGTCGTTTTGGGCACAAGTACTTCGGGTGTTGGCGAAAGCGAACGCGCACATGCGCATAAGCTCGATAATGCCCAATGGGATGAAGATTTCCACTATCAACAACAGGAAGCCGGCGCGCCGGCATTATTCCTTGCCCAATGGCTTGGACTTGGCGGCCCATGCCATGTCATTTCGACGGCGTGTTCATCAAGCGCCAAAGCCATGGCTGCGGGTGCCAGGCTCCTGAATGCCGGCATGGCGGATGCCGTCATTGTCGGCGGTGCCGATTCCCTGTGCGCTTTTACACTGGCAGGTTTCGGTTCGCTGGAGTCGCTTTCCAGTGATCGCTGCAACCCATTTTCGGCAAACAGAAAAGGCATCAACATCGGAGAAGGCGCCGCACTTTTCGTGATGAGTCGTGAACCGGGACCGGTAAAATTATTGGGCTGGGGCGAGAGCTCCGATGCCCACCACATGTCCGCCCCGGAGCCGGGCGGAGCAGGGGCGGGCAGTGCCTTGATGCAGACATTGCGACGTGCAAATCTTGAAGCAAATCAGATTGATTACATAAATTTGCACGGAACCGCGACACCGCAAAACGATGCAATGGAAGCGCGTATCGTGCACGAGATTTTCGGCAGCGCCGTACCTGCCAGCTCAACCAAGGCGCTAACCGGGCATACCCTGGGTGCAGCAGGTGCCGTCGAAGCCGCTTTGTGCTGGCTAAGCCTGGTACAAAATCCGGAAAATCT
>Ga0208114_1000174_pt1 | contig 16085 bp, 16 predicted proteins | sample LakWasMeta2_LOW4_2_FD_183854 | JGI IMG/M metagenome (GOLD analysis project Ga0208114, IMG submission 183854) | Freshwater sediment methanotrophic microbial communities from Lake Washington under simulated oxygen tension - Sediment Metagenome... | ecosystem: Environmental > Aquatic > Freshwater >... | reverse complement strand
CTTTGCCAGACAGACGGGTGAATCATGCTCTGCATGCCACATTGGCGCCTTTGGCCCGCAGCTTACGCCGCACGGCATGCAATTCAAACTGGGTGGCTATGTTGATACCGATGGCAAAGATGGCAAGGTGCCGCTCTCAGCCATGCTGGTAGAAGGTTTTACCCACACAGACAAAAAGTTAAGTGCCGATGCGCAGCCGCACTTTGGCAAGAACGATAACTTGTCTTTGCAGGAGTTATCAGTATTCCTTGCGGGCAGGCTTTCTGACCACGTGGGTTCTTTTGTGCAGGTAACCGGCAACGATTTTGACCGCAAATTCGCCATGGACAATATGGATATCCGCATTGCAGACAGCAGGCAGTTTGGCGGTAAAGACCTGACCTATGGTATTTCTCTCAATAACAACCCTACGGTGCAAGACCCGTTTAATACCCTGAACGGTTTTAAATTCCCTTACATGTCTTCTGAGCTGGCTCCTGGGCCAGCCGCGTCACCGTTCATCAACGGCGCGATGGCGCAGCAGGTATTGGGTGCCACTGCATATGGTTTCTATGACAATAGCTTTTATGCTGAATTTGGTGGTTACCAGACACTGTCCAGAAGCTTGAGAAACAAGATTAATGCGGGTGAAGACGGCCGTATCAGCGGAACATCGCCATATTGGAGGCTGGCATACTTCAAGGACTCTAAAAAACAGGCATTTCACGTTGGCCTGTTTGGCATGGATGCAAAATTGCAGCCTGATTTCTTAAGTGGCCCGACCGATAAATACCGCGACATCGGGGTGGATGCTTCGTATCAGTTCCTGGGTACCAGGGAACATATTCTCACGGTCAATACCAGCTACGTTGATGAAAGACGTACGCTGGGCAGCACTTTTGGCAGTGATGGTGCTGATAGCAAACACGGCGATTTAAAACGCTTTGACCTGGCCGGCAGCTACCACTACAACAATACTTATGGCGTGACTTTAGGTGTGTTTGATATTCGCGGTAACACGGATGACAAACTCTACAACACCGGTGAAGCAGATAACGGCAGCATCAATGGCTCACCGAATAGCCGCGGCTACATCGTACAGGCAGACTGGACGCCATGGGGCAAGGATGATTCATGGGGCAGCCCATGGGCAAATATGCGCCTGGGCCTGCAGTACACGGGTTATACCAAGTTCAACGGTGCAAAGAACAACTATGATGGCCTGGGTAGAAATGCTTCGGATAACAATACGTTATTCGCCTTTGCCTGGCTCGCATTTTAAGAAGGGATCAATATGATAAATATCAGACATTTTCTTGGATTGACAGCTTTGTTGCTGCTCGCGAACTCCAATACGCTTTATGCCGCAGTTGATATCAACAACGGTAAGAATATGTTTAATCAGGAATGCGCTGAATGCCATAGCGTTAAAGAGGGCAAGAACAAGAAAGGGCCATCCCTGTGGAATGTTCTGGGCAGAAAGTCCGCGGTAATCAGCGATTTTAATTACTCTGACAATATGCGCAGTTCACAGATTGTATGGACTGCAGACCAGATTTCAGCCTACATGGAGCACCCGAAAAAAGTGGTGCCAGCCGGCAAAATGAAATATGACGGCCTGGATAACCCAAAAGACAGGGCTGACCTTGTTGAGTTCTTATCAAGCCTGCATTGATGCTGATGACATGTGCAATCAACTTGTATAGCGAGGTTTTAATGAATGCCGCTATGAACGATGGCCGGGGTTAAAGTGCCTGAAGTCACCCTGATATTCTGGGTGATTAAGATACTGGCTACGACTGTGGGTGAAACCGCAGGTGATGCGGTTTCAATGTCGTTGAATCTGGGCTATTTGCTAAGCACGGTGATTTTTTCCGTGCTTTTCCTTGTGGCGGTATCTGCACAGATCCGGTCTGACAAGTTTCGGCCTTTTCTGTATTGGGCCACCATCATCACCACCACTACAGCGGGTACAACCCTTGCTGATTATGCTGACCGCTCATTGGGCATAGGCTACGCAGGCGGGTCGTCACTGCTGCTGGCCCTGCTGCTTGCTTCGTTTTTTGCCTGGCATCGCGCATTGGGAACCACCGCAGTAGCAACCATAAGCAGTAAAAAAGCCGAGCTGTTTTACTGGGTCACTATCATGTTCTCGCAGACGTTGGGAACCGCGCTGGGGGATTGGACTGTCGACACTGCAGGCCTGGGCTATGATGGCTCGGCATTAATTTTTGCAGGTTTATTGGTGATGCTGGCCGCAGCCTGGTATTGGACTGCGTTATCCAGAACGTTTCTGTTCTGGGCGGCATTTATCCTGAGCAGGCCTTTGGGCGCGGTTGTGGGTGATTTTCTTGATAAACCCGCGAGTGCCGGCGGCCTTGAATTCAGCCGCTACACAGCAACCCTGGTTCTGTTGGCAGCCATTTTGATTCTGGTCTCATTTTCTTACAGAACAGGCAGCAGAGTAACAGCATCATCAGGCGGCCCATCATCATGAGGCAGGCACTACAGAATGTCATAAATAATTTATATATTCACTTTGCATCAGTAACTGCTGTTTTGCATGAACCCATTTTAAAAACAAGAAATTTTATGGATCAGAAATATGCCACGTATTAACTCAAAGTCATTTGCCGTTTTGCTGATTCCGCTGCTATTAATCATTGTGCTGCGACTGTATTTGATGGGCAGCCTGCCACTGGCTGATACTACAGAGGCGCGCTATGCAGAACTGGCCAGGGTGACGGCGAGCGGCAGCTTCTGGCTGATGCCGCACATCACACCGACACAGCCTTTTTTTGCAAAACCGCCTTTATCTACATGGTTTGCTGCAGGCAGCTGGCTTGCATTCGGCAAGAATGAGCTGGCCGTTAGGTTGCCTTCACTGGCTCTGGTTCTGCTGTCATGCCTTGCCATGCTGTATGGTGCTGCAAGTTTCAAGCTCACCAGGCATCAGTGGCTGTTTGCCTCATTGGTCATCATGACTACGCCTATCGGTTTTATCAGCGCCGGTGCGGTTATGACAGACGCGACACAGCTAGCCATTGTCAGCTGGGCCATGGTTTTCTTATGGCGCATTATTCAAAACCAGTCCACTGACAATATCAGTATCAACAAGCTTAAATTTGACCAGTACGGCCTGTGGCTGATGTTGGGTCTGGGCGCCATTGCCAAAGGCCTGGCAACCTGGATTTTGATTAGCCTGCCAATGATGCTGTTCTGGCTCACTTTACCTAAAGAGACCGTTTTGACACATATTAGAAAAATATGGTTCTGGCCCGGCATACTGGTGTTTTTATGCGTCGTGCTCGCCTGGTATATCCCGGCAGAGATGCATTACCCCGGCTTTTTAAAGTATTTCATTATCGGTGAGCACTTTCAGCGTTTCCTGGAGCCAGGCTGGAAAGGTGATATGTATGGCTCCGCACACCGTGAGGCGATAGGCACGATATGGGTCTTCTGGGCGATGTCAACCGGCATATGGCTGCCGGTTTTCATCTATAAGATGAGAAAAGACTGCCCGCTCTTTAACAAAGCTTTAGCTATCGAGAAAAAATGGCTATGGGCATGGATATTGGCACCGCTCATTTTCTTCACCTTCTCGCGCAACATCATCTGGACATATACGCTGACAGCAATCCCTGCTTTTTCAATATTGGTGGCAGGCTCATGGCCAACGCTGGGCGCCGGATTCAGGAAAATCATGGTGCCTGCAATCGTGCTATGGCTGGTGTTGATGTTTGTTACTGCATTCACGTGGTTTACGCACCTTGAAGAAAGAAAATCCGCCCGCAAGCTTGTGCATGTGGCACGCCTTGAATACCCTGGCCGTCAGCTTTATTCGTATGGTACGCACGAGTTCTCGGTGAGTTATTACACCAATGGTCAGGTGAAATATGTAGAAGGCAAGCCGCAGCTGAGTGAGCTGCTGCTGGTACCCGACAGCCTGATTATTCTGAATACTGCACAGGCAAAAAACATAGAACATAACCGGCAAGGCAAGATTTTAGGCATCAACGGCACACATGCGTTGCTAATTACAAACCAATAAGAAAAGGGTGCATTGTGCAGCTACCATTGATATCCGTCGTAATCCCAGCCTTTAATGAAGCCGCCAGCATTAAAGCAACTATCTGCGAACTTGTGCCGCTGTTGCAGCCGCATTGCCGCCTCGAAATTTTATTGATTGATGATGGCAGCACGGATGACACTGCCTTGAAAGCCGTTCAGCTTACGCAGGAGTTCAGTTGCCTGAAATACATCAGGCTGTCACGAAATTTTGGCAAAGAAGCCGCCTTAACCGCAGGTTTGAATCGCGCCCAGGGGGATGCAGTGATTATGCTGGATGCCGATGGGCAGCATCCACCGGAAATACTTTTAACCTTTATACGCTTATGGCAAGAGGGCCATGAGGTAGCATATGGTGTGCAGGAAAAGCGTCAGGAAAACAGCCTGACCAAGCTGGCGAAGAGAATCTATTACCGGTTGATGCAGCGCTTTGCCGCCATTGATATTCCATCCAATGCCGGAGATTTTCGCCTATTGGATAGAAAAGCAGTCAATAGCCTTAACCTGCTGAAAGAAAGTAACCGTTATATGAAGGGACTGTACGCCTGGGTAGGGTACCGTTCAATTGCGGTGCCGTACGTTGCCCGGGCGCGCCATTCCGGTAATAGCCGCTTCAGTTTCTTTAAGCTGATCACATTGGGCCTGGCTGGGCTCACGGGGTTCTCTGTCCTGCCTTTAAGGCTGGTATCGTTTCTTGGTCTGGTCATATCAGTGGTAGCTTTTGGTTTAGGGGTTGAAATATTGATTGAGCATCTTATCGAGCATCACCCGGTACCAGGCTGGCCTACGCTGGCGGTCGGCATGATGTTCTTTGCCGGCATAGAGCTACTGGCATTAGGAATTATTGGTGAATATGTAGGCAATATATTTGAAGAGGTTAAAAGAAGGCCCAACTATTTAATTGCCGAAGAAATCTGGAAAGAAGCTGAAAGCAATGTCCATCAAGGTTAATCTACGCTATGCATCTTAAAAAAGAATTGCTCATGTTTCTTATTGTCGGCACATTAGCCGCATTGGCACATCTTTCGATAGTATGGCTATTAGTCGGTACAGCAGGGTTGGCACCGCTACAGGCCAATATCATTGGGTTCCTGGGGGCATTGAATATCAGCTATTTAGGGCACTCCCGCTTCACGTTCAGCCAGGTTAAAAAGCTATCCATTAAAACTTTTGCGCAGTTCGCAACAATTGCCTCTACAGGTTTTGCTGTGAACCAAATCGCTTATTACTATGGCTTGCAATGGTTTGGGCAAAGCTTTTATTTACCGGTACTGATGGTGATATTGGTGCTGGCGGCTGTTTTTACCTTTGTATTTTCAAAACTCTGGGTATTTGCAATAAGTGAACATGCCAAAACATGACATAAAAAAACTCTGCATCAACGCTGATGACTTTGCCCAGAGTGAGGCTATAGACGATGCAGTTGTTGATTTAGCCAAACGCGGAGTAATCAGCAGCACCAGTGCATTAGTCTTATCACCGCGCTGGATGGCATCGGCACAGCGCCTGCAAGGCCTGCCGATACAAGTTGGCCTGCATCTGGATTTAACCTCCCATTTCACCCATGCCTTTGGCTGTCATTACAGTTTACCCAAGCTGATTCTTATGGCATATCTCAGAGCGTTGAATAAACAAGCGCTGAAAGAAACCATAGAACAACAGTGGGATGTATTTACCAGTGCTTTGGGACGTGCGCCTGACTTTATCGATGGCCATCAGCATGTGCATCAGTTGCCTGTTGTGCGCGATGTTCTGCTTTCGGTGGTTGCTGAAAAAAAATGGGGTACACAGCCCCACCAATGGCTTAGGGTCTGCCATGCGCAGCACTGGCGCGGCATCAAGGCTATGGTCATATCTTCTCTTGGTGCAAAATGCTTAACGCGTAAAGCCTTGCAAATGCATATAGCCACAAACTCCGATTTTGCAGGGGTCTATGATTTTGATGGGAAGAGTAATCTTGAAAACAACTGGGAGCAGTGGTTAAGTAATTTATCTGGCAATAAACCGCTTGTCATGTGTCATGTTGCCGTTTCTGGCCAAGCAGATGGCTGTGATGGCAAAAACGATATATCGCTTGATGAAATCCTCCCCGCCAGGGTGAATGAATTTAATTGGCTGAAAAGCAAAAGCTTTCAATCGCTGCTGAAGGCCAAGCAATGTTTATAAAAAAGTTGAAAGCAATCTGGCTGATGCACTACTTCTGCATCAGGTTCAGGTAAATCATTCAGCTCGTAGCTAAGCATGGTGATTAAAATTAATCATTGATCAAAACAGCAATAGAGCTGGTTTTAATTTTGTAATCCTTATATATTGTTGAACATAAATAACTTATAAAAACAGCATCATCACGATTTGTGACAGTGACTGGTTAACAATCAAGATTAATTCCGATTTGCGCTTTCTAAAATCATTATTGCTCAACCCCATTCGCCTGGCATTGTGCACAGGTATCTCTGCTATTTTAGTCGGGGTGACAGGCATAGGCTTTTCCAATGATTTATCCTGGATCAGGTTTTACGACAATCTGCATTGGACTGTTGCAACCGTCGCTGCCGCTTACATTGTGTGGATTAGTCACAGACAATCTACAGCCTCAAATTCAGGAATGTTATTCTGGGCCATGCTAGGCATGGCTAGCTATGCCCTTGGCCAGATATTATGGGATATTCAAGTCGCTGCCGGGTATGCAGCGTTTCCGGCCCCGTCAGACCTGCCTTATCTGGCTTTAGGCCCCTTTATCACAATCGGCCTTTTGAAAGAACTCAAGCCGCGGACCACCAGCCCTGAATTTAGATCAGCATTGCTGGACTCATTGCTACTCATGGTAGGGATGGTGATTCTCATGCTGGTGCTTTATTTACCAAAGCGCGGCAATATAGCGCTGACTCCACTTTTGATTTTGATTGCCTATCCGGCTTTGCTATTTGCAGCTGCCAGCACAGCGTTCATCACGGTGGTCACTACACGTTCGCGTATCAGTGCCAGCTTAATCTGTTTTATTACAGGGCTGGTGGCAACAGCCTTTATCTGGATGCATTGGAACTTTATGGTTCTGGATGGTGTGCCAGCCGATGGCGCCTATTTAAACATCATCTTTTCGATTGGGATATTGCTGCTGGGGTTGGGCGTCAGCCAGTGGAAAATCGAGAGGTCTGACAGCCTGGTTTTTGACAGGTTATGTGCGGGTACTCTACGTTTTTTACCGATGGTCGCCATCGTCTCGGCTACGCTTTCAGTTGTGATTTCCAGCAAGTTGCCAGGCCTGCCGACACCGATGGAAAATATCACCGATTTCGGAGCCGTGATCGTGATTGTACTGGCGATGATTAGGCAGGGCTCGTTATTGAAAGAGCGAGATCAATTGATTTCCGCGCGCAAGGATCTTGAAGAAAGCCAGAAACAGCTTAATTACGAACGCGGATTTCTGCAATCACTTGTAGGCAATATTCCGGACCTTATTTGGCTTAAGAGCCCGGATGGTGTTTACCTGCAATGTAACCCGGAGGCTGAGAAGTTATTCGGCGCCAAGGAAGCTGAGATTTTAGGGAAAACCGATTACGATTTTTTTGGTCGGGACCAGGCGGATTCTTTTCGTAAACATGATGATATTGCCATGACGGCAATAAAACCGTGTGTGAGTGAAGAGTGGCTGACATTTGCTGACGGTAGTTATTCCGGATTGTTTGAAACGATTAAGACGCCAATGTATGACAAAAGCGGTCAGCTGATTGGTGTCTTGGGTATTGCACGTGATATTACTGAACGCAAACGTGCCGAGATTGAACTGCGCATCGCAGCCGCTGCGTTTGAATCTCAGGATGGCATGCTGGTGACCGATGCCAATAATGTTATCCTGCGCGTGAACCAGGCTTTTACCAATATCACCGGATATAGTGCAGAAGAAGCCGTTGGCCAGACTCCCCGCTTATATAGCTCAGGCCGGCAAAGTAAAGAATTTTATGACGCCATGTGGAATGCCATCAATAATCAAGGATCCTGGGAAGGTGAAATCTGGAATCGCCGTAAAAATGGTGAAGTCTTTCCGGATCACCTCACCATTACTGCAGTAAAAGATATTAGCGGGCATGTTATTAACTATGTAGCGATACATTCAGATATTACAGAACGCAAAGCCGCATCCGAAGAAATCAGGAATCTGGCTTTTTATGATCCTCTGACCAGGCTGCCAAACCGCAGATTGCTGATGGACCGCCTGAATCAGGCATTAGCAACCAGCGCCCGTAATGGAAGAATCGGCGCTTTATTGTTTCTTGACCTTGACCATTTTAAAACGCTTAATGACACCCTGGGCCACGACATTGGCGACTTGCTGCTGAAGCAAGTTGCAGCAAGGTTGACCCAGTGTATACGTGAGGATGATACCCTTGCGCGCCTGGGCGGGGATGAGTTTGTTATTTTAGTGGAAGACCTGAGCGAGCTCGAAATCGAGGCTGCAACACAAGTTGAAACGATGGGTGAGAATATTTTATCAACCCTTAACCAGCCGTACATGCTTGATGCACATGAATACCGAAGCACTCCCAGTATCGGAGCCACGTTGCTTAAAGGGCATGTTTCAAGTGTAGATATGCTGTTAAAACAGGCGGATATTGCCATGTATCAAGCCAAGAGCTCGGGTCGCAATGTGCTGCGCTTTTATGATCCGAAAATGCAGGAGGCAATATCTACCCGTGTCGATATCGAACGTGAACTGCGTATTGCCATAAATCAACACCAGTTTCAGCTGTATTACCAGATGCAGGTTGATACTAGCGGATGCCCATTTGGCGCTGAAGCCCTGATTCGATGGATGCACCCGGAGCGCGGGGTCATCGGTCCATTTGATTTTATACCGCTGGCAGAAGAAACCGGCTTGATTCTGCCTATCGGTCAATGGGTTTTGGATACGGCCTGCGCGCAACTTGCCGCATGGGAAAAAGATTTACACACAAGCCGCCTGATGCTGTCTATTAACGTTAGCGCCAAACAGTTTCATCAGGCAGATTTTGCGGCACTGGTGCAGGCTGCAGTGCTGCATCATGGCATCAATCCGTCGTTACTTAAGTTGGAAATCACCGAAAGTATGCTGCTCAATGATATCGACGGCATCATTATCACCATGAATCAATTAAAGAAAATCGGTATCCAATTTGAATTGGATGACTTTGGCACAGGTTATTCATCGTTGCAGTACCTTAAAAGGTTGCCCATATCCCAGCTGAAAATTGACCAGTCTTTTATCCGTGATATAACAATTGATAGCAGTGACCAAGCACTTGTCCGTACCATCATTACCATGGCGCATAGCCTGGATCTGGGCGTGATTGCAGAGGGAGTTGAGACTGAAGAGCAAAAGCATTTACTCAAGAATAAAGGCTGTCACCATTATCAGGGGACTTTATTCAGCAGGCCGGTTCCTATTGCAGACTTTAATGCCTTATTTGAGCAATGGGCATAGTTTGAAAATAAGGGGCTGGCTGCCAGTGCAGTTTGCTAAGGGAGCCCGGTTTTTTCTTATTTTGATGAATCCCGCCTTTAACGTTTCAGGCAATCTGATTTACTCAATGACATTTACATGTAAGGCCTATTTGCAGCATAATTCCCACGGCGCTTGCATTGCTGTAGTCAGGCGTCAGCAGCCGTTTATAAAAGGATACAGGTTTATATAATGATTAAGTTTTTAGAACATTTGATAGAAACAGTAATATTCAGAAGCCGTTGGGTTTTAGCCCCGATGTATCTGGGCCTGGTTGGCGGCCTGGTTATTCTGATGGTGAAATTCTCACAGGAGTTCTTTCATATCATTGTGCATATATTCAGTTCATCTGAGCAGGAAGTGATATTGTCACTGCTGGCATTGGTCGATATGACCCTGGTGGCCAGCCTGCTGATTATGGTGATTTTCAGCGGGTATGAAAATTTCGTTTCAAAAATCAATACCGCGGATAGCGAAGACAGGCCAGAATGGATGGGCAAGGTTGATTTCTCGGGGCTCAAGCTTAAGCTTATCGGTTCAATTGTTGCTATTTCTGCAATCGACCTGCTCAAGGCATTTGTGCATCAAAGTGCAGGAAACCCGGAACACATTTCCAATGAGCAAATGGGCTGGATGCTGGCGATACATATGGCTTTCATACTATCTGGCGTGTTGTTCGCCGTCATGGATTACATCGCTGGAAAGAGCAAGCCCCATTAATCAGTCATGGGTCTTGCCGTGCAGTTTTAATATTGCCAGACCCCTCAATCATCTAGTTGAAATCCATGAGCGCAGATAAAACCATTTCACAACATATTCTGCCAACCGCAGCCACCATGGTTGGCGTTTGCATGACCGTTATCAGTATTTTAAAAATATCAGCTAACAGCCCCAATACCTGGGCAGACGAAATACTGGCGCTGGATAGTCTGTTTTTTATAGCCAGTGCAATACTGTCTTATGCTGCAATCCGTAACCGGGTAGATGCTGAACAGTACGAAGATTGGGCTGATAAAGCGTTCATACTCGGGCTGGTGGTCATGACGGTTGCCTGTTTCATCGTTGTTTTTGCAATCGTATAAATCCAGGTTGGCAATCTGAAATGAATTAGCGCTACATCAGGTGCTTATTTCCATATGCTCCTGTGTGTAAAAACAGGAACAGGACTGGGATTCATTCCAGTCCTTTTTTATTTTCAGCGTATTCATTCACAGTGTGAATGGCTGCTTATTCATGAAATTTGGCAATCTCGCCTGGCTTGCGCAGCATTTTATCTACTTCACCCAAGTGCAGTTCTTCCTGATAAATCATCTCGCGTGCATATTCTTCAAGCATTACCGAATCACCTTCAACCAGCTTAAGCAAAGCTTTGTATGCATTCAAAGCCAAAGCTTCGTGTGCTAATGATTCGCGCAGAATATCGCCGATATCGTGATTATGCGTTTCCAGTAATGGGCCGATAGAAAGTGATGGGTGGCCGCCCAGATGCGTAATTAATTCGCCAGCCTTGTCTGCATGGGCCAGTGATTCTGTTGCCTGCCCGCGCAGCCATGAAACAATAGGGATGCGGTTATAACCAAATACCATCAATGCGTAATGTGTGTAGCGCACCACGCCTGCCAGCTCAAGTTCTAATATCGTGTTCAATGCATTTACAACAGAGTTTTTAATGTCTTTGTGATTGGCCATGCTCATTCTCCTGTTGGTTAGAAAGTTCAAGTGATTAGAAAGTCCAAGTGCCAAATGTAGAAACTGAAAGTGCTGAATCTGAATATATCGAATGTTAAATATACAGACTTATTTAATCGAATTTAATTCCAATAAGTAAAACCATTCTACAGCGCAGCCCATATTTTTTATAAATTAGTGTTGACGTTACAAATGAGAATCATTATCATTTGCATCTATGAGTGATAAGTTAATCAGAAAACCGGTGAATAGCTGCGAATTGAATAGTCAGCCAGAAATTGTCGTGGCTGGCTTCGGTACTGAAAATGTGAGGGGCACTGTGCTCAGGGCCATAAGCAGTGCGCATTTATTTGCAGGTACCCGCGAACTGGTGATTAAACATGCCAATGAAAATTATTTTTTACGGATTACGAATCAGGGAAAACTCATTCTTACCAAGTAGTTGCGCATGGAAATAAAAGCTTGGCTGTAAAAACGCAATATGGGACGTCATGAATAAAAATACAGGAGAAAGTCATGCAGGCTAATTTGAAGTTAGTGGCTAATTCTTTCTTTGCGCCCCAGGGCGAGGCCGTTGCCAAAGGCGGCAGCCGTGAACGGGGCGTAACGGATTTACTGCTGAATTGTAATGGTGCCAATGAAGTGAAGGAAGAATCTGCAGCTTCTTATAAAACGCTGGTGATGGTGTTGGCTGCGCATGTCTTAATCGCAGCTGGCATGCTGCGCTCCTGGGCAGATGCTGAAATCAGCAAAGAACCAGCCATGACTATGATGGTGAACCTGGTGAGCAACCCGGCATCAGTAAGTGAACGGCAGTTAATAGTACCGGAGCCAAAAGCTGCAAAGCAGGTGATTGAGAAGCAGGCGCCGGCAGTAAAACAGAAATTAGCCACAAGTGAACTGCCCGCCAGAGAGCTGGCTGCCTCAGAGCCGGTAATAAAAGAACAGCTTACGCAAGCAGTTGCAGCAGAGGTTAGCAATGAACCTGCCAAGTTAGTAGAGCAAGCGCATAAATCTGAGGCGGCCAAGGAAAAAACAGAGGCAGAGCCCGTAACAGAGCCACCCCGCTTTGGCGCAGCCTATTTGAATAACCCGGCTCCGGCTTACCCGCCAATGTCGAGAAGGGCAGGCGAACAGGGACGTGTTGTATTGAAAGTGCTGGTATCTGAAAGCGGTGTTGCAGAAAGAGTGCAGCTGGAAACTGGCAGTGGTTATGAAAAGCTGGATCAGGCAGCCATAGAAGCTGTAAAAAAATGGAGTTTTATACCTGCCAAACGCAGTAACCAGGCAGTGAGCGCCTATGTGCTGGTGCCGGTGAAGTTTTCACTGGGCGGTTAGCAGTATATTGCATTAACAAAGATTCAAATCAAGAAACCAATCAATATTAAATGAGGTAAATATGCAGAATGGATATGCGTTTAACAGCCTGGAATTCATCACGGCAGGTGGCCCGGTCTCGATGTCGGTGGCACTGATACTGCTGGCAATGTCAGTAGCCAGCTGGTACCTGATCGTGGAAAAAAGTATGCAGGCATGGCAATTGCGCAAGGCATTTAAGGTCTATACGCAGAAGTTCTGGGATGCAGCAAATTTAGGCGCTGCAGTGAAAGTTGAGGATAAAGCGCTTGAAAATAAAGTTGCCTTGGCCAGGCTTGCGCAGCAGGCTATTGCGGCAGCAGAGCACCATAAATTGCATGCTGCCAAAAATGCAGAGGCAGTAACACAAGATGAGTTTGTAGCACGTGCGATGAACCGCTGCATTTCTGAAGAGAATGCAAAAATGGAAAACGGCCTTACCGTGCTGGCTTCGGTCGGAAGCGTGTCGCCATTCGTGGGCTTGTTTGGAACCGTGTGGGGAATTTATCACGCGCTTGCAGGCATCAGCGCAAGCGGCCAGGCAACGCTGGATAAAGTAGCCGGCCCGGTAGGCGAGGCGCTGATTATGACGGCATTAGGCCTGGCGGTGGCTATTCCCGCGGTACTGGCTTACAACGCACTGGTGCGCAGCAACCGCGTGCTGTCAGGCGATATTGAAAAATTCGGCTACAAATTGCATACCCTGCTGATTACAGGTGCCGTGATAAATCCAAAGCATGAAGCGGCTGCACTGTCTAAAGCGCAGATGCATATCGCAGAGGTGCCGGCATGATAGGTTCAGGCAACGGTGCAAGGCTGGGTTCACATACAGCGCCCATGGCAGAAATCAACACCACGCCCTTAGTGGATGTGATGCTGGTGCTGCTGGTGATATTTATCATCACAGCGCCGCTGCTGACGCATGCAGTGAAAATAGAGCTGCCGCAGGCAAGCAGCCAGCCACTGCCGGAAACACCGGAGGTGATTTCACTCTCTATTGACGGCGCAGGCAATATGTACTGGAACAACAGCAAGATGGCGCAAGCAGAGCTTAAGGCAAAGCTGGGGCAGATTGCAGCAAAGAAACCAAAGCCGGAATTGAATATACGTGCCGATAAAGCAACGCGTTACCAGATTTTGGCTGAAGTCATGGCAGACGCACAGAATGCCGGGATTACTAAATTGGGTTTTGTAAGTGAACCTGTAGCCAGATAAGACTTTTTACATACATAAAAAATAGCCAGCCAGTGAGTATCGTTTTAACAACCTACTTAGCAAGCCAGCCAATGACATTCATCATTAGGAAACGATACCATGAGGCTGGATCAAAACATAACACTGACGCAGAAGTCATTAACACTGGCGGTCGTGCTTGCTACGCAGGCAATGTGCGCAATGGCGGCAGAAGAAAAAATAGCCGAACAGGCGCTTGAAGAAGTCAACGTTAAAGCGACCGCACTGCCGGCAGCAGGTGGCTACCAGGCAACGCAGACGCGGGTAGGTAAAGTGCTGCAAGACCCGCATGACATTCCGCAGGCAATTACAACTGTCACACATGATTTAATGCATGACCAGCAGGTAAGCTCATTGCGCGAAGCCTTGAGTAATGTGTCTGGCCTCACTTTCAATGCAGCTGAAGGCGGCCGCTCCGGTGACAACATGATGCTGCGCGGCTTTTATACATTTGGCGATATTTACCTGGATGGCGTGCGGGATACCGCACAGTACAACCGTGAGACCTTTAACCTTGAACAGGTTGACGTGCTGCGCGGTTCAGCGGCCATGCTGTTTGGCCGTGGCCAGGCAGGCGGCGTCATCAACCAGGTGACAAAGACTGCCAAGCTCAAAGACGCAAACGTGATTTCAGGCAGTGTGGGTGAGCATAGCTATTATCAGTTTACCGGTGATTTCAATAAGAAGATTACCGATACAGCGGCTATCAGGCTGAATGTGATGGACAGAAGTGAACAGAACTACCGTAAGAACCCTGCTAATGGAGACCGCCCCGAGATGGACCGCAAAGGGGTTGCGATAAGCTTTGGCGCAGGCATCGGCACCGAGAACGAGCTGTTCCTTAACCATGTGTATACGCAAACGCGAGATGTGCCCGACTATGGCGTTTCATTCTATAACAAGCGCCCGATAGATCGTGCGGTGCCCAATATTGATGATTCTGACTTTTACGGCGGCAGCAAGAATTTTGATGACAGTGACACGCGCATCAGCACCGCAACATTCACACACAAGTTCAGCCAGGATACCGAGTGGCGCACCCAGATAAGACGTGCAGACTACGAGCGTGCATATTGGGCCAAAACGCCCAGTTCCAGTTTACTGCCTTCACCAACCCTGGGCGTAGGCGGCAACCAGACGCGGGTGATGGATTATGAAACGCTGAATCTGCAATCTGATTTCAGTACCAAGCTTGTGCTGTCAGGCATGAAGCATCAAGTGCTCACAGGCCTTGAGTATTTGAAAGAAGATTCTTACCGGCAGTCACTGCGCAATTTAGGCACAACCGATAATCCTGTATACCGCAGAAGCCAGGTGACTGGCACGGCAACTGAATTTGATGCAGATAACTATGCGCTTTATGTGCAGGACACCATAGAGTTTGTACCCAAGTGGGACCTGCTGCTAGGTGTGCGCAGGGATGAAATGCGTGCCAATTATTCAAGTGCTACCTCACCGAAATTAAGCTATGGCGAGAATAGTTACCGCACCGGCTTATCGTGGCATCAGACAGAAATGAGCCATTACTATGTGAGCTGGAGTGATTCATTCAGCCCCACAGCAGATCTGTATCAGCTGACAGTCAAGGCCCAGCCGCCGGAGCGCAGCAAGACTGTAGAGGTGGGCGCCAAGTGGCTGTTTAACGATGGCGACCTTGCTTTCAGAACGGCTTTATATCGCACCACCAAATACTGGGAGCGCAATACCGACCTGGAATCTACATCTTCAATACTCACCAAAAAACGCCGCACGGATGGCCTGGAGTTTGAATTATCCGGCTATGTGGCCGAGAACTGGGAAGTGTTCGCCGGCGTTGCATTCATGGATGCACGTATCCTGGAGGTGGCAGAAAACGTCAATTCAGCAACCGGGGCAATTACCGTGGCGGATGAAAGGCTGCAAGGGCAGCGGGCACGCAATACGCCGCCTGCCACTTTCAACCTGTGGACCACATATGCGTTCTGGGGCAATTGGAAAGTGGGCGGCGGCATTGAGGCCAAAGGCGAGCGTTTCGGCTATCAGCCATCGGCGGCTAATGCCAGCAGTGTATTTACCAATGGCAAATTTGACCCGAACCGGCTGCCAGGCTATGCACGTGTAGATGCGATGCTGGCTTATGAAGCTAAGCAATGGGCGCTGCGCCTGAATGTGAAGAACCTGCTGGATAAGACCTACTTCGATTCAATTTACGACAACGGCGGCTTTACCGTACCGGGTAACGGCAGAACCGCCATCATTACAACAGAGCTTAAATTTTAAGGAAAACTATGCTGTTGCAGGTACC